>Ga0070739_10000265_pt1 | contig 104927 bp, 108 predicted proteins | sample Coa_R1_7_FD_66445 | JGI IMG/M metagenome (GOLD analysis project Ga0070739, IMG submission 66445) | Surface soil microbial communities from Centralia Pennsylvania, which are recovering from an underground coalmine fire - Coalmine... | ecosystem: Environmental > Terrestrial > Soil >...
AGCGCGGCATCGGCATCTGGTACGCAGACAACTGGTACTGCGTCGCGCTCGGCTCGCGCCTGCCCGAACAGTCGCTGCGCGCCGGGATCATCCACTACAACACCGTCGCGGAGGTCGACCGGCTGCTCGAGGAGCTGACCCGCGCCGGCGATTGACACGGCGCCGGGGGGACGAGAGGATCGCGCCGCGGGGTGATCGTCGACCTGACCCATCCGCTCGACAACGGGATGCCGGTCTATCCGGGCATGCCCGACCCGTCGTTCCGCGCGATCGCGCATGTCGCCGACGACGGGTACGCGATGACCGAGTACCACATGCTGAACCACATCGGGACGCACATCGACGCACCGGCGCATCAGATCCTCGACGGCGACACGCTGGACCGCATCCCGCTCGAGCGGCTCGTCACCGACGCGGTCACGATCGACGTCTCCGACCTGCCGAAGGGCGCGATCGCGCGCGACGTGCTCGAGCCGCGCTGCGACGAGGTGCGCGCCGGCGACTTCGTCTTCCTGTACTCGGACAACGGGCGTAACTTCGGCACCGACGCGTACTGGACGGGCTGGAGCTTTCCCGACGCGGACGCGGCGCGGATGCTGATCGACCGCGGCATCTCGGGAATCGGCTTCGACGGCCCGTCGTGCGACCCCGTGGACACGACCACGTTCGACCTGCACCGAGTGTGGCTCGGCGCCGGGTGCCTGATCCTCGAGAACCTCACGAATCTCGACCAGCTCCCACGGCGTGTCCGTGTCGTCGTCGCGCCGATCAAGGTGCGCGACTCGAACGGCGGCCCGTCACGTGTCCTGGCGTTTCCCGACGGCTCGGAGGAGGCGGCATGAACGACGAAACCAGCGGGCGCGGCGGCGAGCTGCGCCACGGCATCCTCGGCGTCTTCGACGCGCTCGCGCAGTCGGTCGCACTGCTCTCGCTCGCGCTCGGCGTCGCGTTCGCGAGCTCGGCGGCCGCCGCCTACACCGGGCCGACGGTGCCGCTCGCGTATCTGATCGCGGGCGTCGGCAGCCTCTGCCTCGGCTCGGTGATCATCCGCTTCACGAGGCGCATGGCGTCGGCGGGCGGGCTGTACACGTACATCGCACGCGGCCTGGATCCGCGCACCGGCTTCCTCGGCGGCTGGCTGTACGGCGGGGGCTTCGCCGTCGGGATCTCGTTCGTGCTCGTGATCGGCAGCTTCTTCCTCTCGGTGTTCTTCGACGCCCATACGCACGTCCACCTCGGCTGGTTCGCGTGCTTCTGGATCCTCCTCGGCTTGCTCGCGCTGATCGCGTTCCTCGACGTGCGCATCTCGACGCGCGTCCAGCTCGCGTTCGCCTTGGTCGGTGTCGCGGCGATTCTCGTCCTGGCGCTCGTCGTGCTCGCCAAGGGCGGCGACTCCGGCGTGACGTTGCAGCCGTTCAACCCGTCGAAGGCGACGTCGACGAACTATCTCTTCCTCGCGGTCGTACTCGCGTTCACGGGCTTCATCGGCTTCGAGGCCGCAGCCGTCCTCGGCGAAGAAACGGCGGCCCCGCTGCGCGCAATCCCGCGCGCGATCCTCGCGGCGGTGCTCGTCGCGCTCGTCTACTACGTCTTCGTGACGTGGGCGATGTCCGTCGGCTACGGCGTCAAGAACGCCAGCAAATGGGCTCAGGACCCCGCAGCGCTCGACACGCTCGCCCACCGCTACGTCGGCAACTGGCTGGCAGTGATCATCGACCTCGCGGTCGCCGCGAGCGGCTTCATCGCTGCGCTCGGGGGTCTGCACCTGACCTCGCGCACCCTCTACGCGATGGGCCGCGAAGGCGGCTTGCCGCGCGCGTTCGCGTGGACGCACCCGCGCTTCCGCACGCCGTGGGTCGGCATCGCCACGTCGCTCGTGATCACGCTGCTGCTCGGCGTGCTCGTCGCGCACCGCCACAACTTCGGCCCGATCACATACTTCGTCTTCATGGCCACCACCGCGACGATCGGCATCCTCATCACGTACATCCTCGTCGCGATCTCGGGAATCGTGTTCTTCCGGCGACGGACAGGCACCGGCGCGTACAACTGGTTCCTCGACCTCATCGTGCCGCTCGCGGCGATCGCGATCTGCGGCTATACGCTGTGGAAGACGCTCCGCCCGACGCCGCCGTACCACTCGCCGGTTACGTGGGCGCCGTGGCTCGGGCTCGCGTGGCTCGGGCTCGGCACCGTCGCGGCGCTGTGGATCCAGGCGACGCGGCCGTCGCGGGTGGCAACCTTCGGGAGCATCCTGGGCGCAAGCGAGTGACGCGCCGGGGCGGCTTCTCTCTACATCGCGATCCGTCGAAGCCGCTAGGGGCGAAAGCCGTCACCGACATCTGCCCGCCGGCTTTTGTCGGTTCGCGGCGGCTCTCGCCCGGTGGTCAGCTCCTTTGCGGAGAGGCTTCGAAGTCGACGCGGCCGACCGAGACGTAGAACGTCTCGCCGAGGACGAAGCAGGGGCCTGCAACGTAGTGCAGCAGCAACTCCTCGCCATCCTTGCAGACGATACGGCTGACGCCGGTGCGGTACGCAGAGTCGATCATTTGGGCATATTCGCTCGGAGCGTGCTCGTATCGCGCCACGTCGGATACGTGCATCTCGAGGAGTTCCGCCTCTGTGTAGCCGAGGAGCTCGCAGGCATACCTGTTGACGGCCACGTAGCGCATCTCCGCGTTTGCGACGAAGACGCAGGTGGGTGCGTCGTCGATCGCCGCGGCAAGGATCTGTTCGCGGGCATGAGTCTCGATACCGGGCACCTTTCGCGCTCCTCGTTGCCGACGGCGCGAGGTGCAAACTTTTCTCGAGCCGCTTCGGCGCCGGGTTAGGTGACGCAGAGGACGACGGCGGTACTGTCGTCCTCGAGCGGCGCGCGCCAACAGTCGGTGACGGCCCGGAGGATCGCCATCACGGTACGATCGACATCGACGTCCTCGATCCTGCCTCAGCGCTTGGAGTCCGCTGCCCCGAGCCCGGCGGTCCTCGCTTCGACGACCTTCTCAAGCTCGTGCCATCCCTCGCCGAGCTCGACCTCGTCGGTTTCGACATTGTCGAGGTCGCGCCCAAGACCGATCCCTCCGGCATCACTGCGATTTCCGCGGCCAAGCTCCTGCGCGAACTCCTGCTCCATCTGGCCAGGTTCGAATAGCGACGCGGCCGCTCGGGATCGCGAGCGTGCAGTCATGCAGCGCCGGGCGGCGCTCAGCGCGACCAGCTCGGGTTGGCGCCGTCGTACCCCGGTGGGCTGAGCCGGAGGGTTTGTCTGCCGTCGGCGCTGACGCGGTAGAGGGCGTCGTAGCCGCCGCGGTCGCTCGTGAAGGCGATCCAGGCGCCGTCCGGGGAGTACGCCGGCTCGGAGTCGTTCGCCGCGTCGCTAAGCAGCTGCCGGGACGTTCCGGTGCCGGCATCGACCGCGAAGAGCTGCGCAGAGCCGTTGACGTTGCGTGTAACGACGATCGTCTTTCCGTCCGGCGACCACGCGGGTGCCCCCTGGCAGACAAGGCGCGCGAGCACGTGCACTCTGATCGGGCTCAAGGAGAGCGCGAAGAGGCCACCGCGTGCGCAGAAGGCGAGCTGCGCGCTGTTCGGCGACCAGGCCGGGCCGCCCAGGGCACCGCGCGCAGGACAGCGTAGGCGCGGGCGCTCGGCAGGATTGATCAGGCAGAGCGCGCGCTGCCGCCCGCCGCCGTTGCGCACGAAAGCGATCGTGCGTCCGTTCGGCGACCAGGCGGGGGCGGTGTCGTTCATGCGTCCGGACGTGAGCACGGCCAGCTCGGCGCCGGGGGTCATGCGAGCGAGGTGCGTCCCGCTCAGGCCGTCCAGCACGAAGACGATCTGCGTGCCCGACGGCGACAGGCTCGGGTCGCTTCCGCTCAGCGCGCCGAACGCGAACGTCCGCAGCCCGGTCCCGGTCGCAGTCATGATCCCGAGCTCGCGGCGGTTCTGGATCGCGAGGTCGAAGGCGACGTGGCCGGAGAGCGTCTGGCCGTGAGCTGCACCGCGGGCTCCGACTACTGCGAGCCCTCCGGCGAGGACCGCGACGAGCGTCGACGTCACCGCCGGGACGACTTGCCGTGTCTGCACTTGGCGATCGTAAGTTCCTGCCGTAATGCGCGCTAGAGTCTGACCCATTACATGGACTCGCCCGTTCTCGAGCTGATGAACAGCGGGCTACCCCCCGGCGCGGGCGACCGGCTCGACGAGCCGCGCTGGCTGCAGGACGTTTGTCGGCGCTTCGGGATTCCGCTCCCTCAGCAGGTAAACGCCCAAGAGCTGACCTCGCTGCGCGCGCTCCGCAGCGTCCTCCGCCGGCTCGGGACGCGCGTCAGCGACGGCGCGCCGCCGATGCCGCACGAGCTCGCGTACCTGAACGAGATCCTCGGGCGCGCGCCGGTGCGCCCGCAGCTCTTCCGCACCGCCGGCGGCCTCTACGGGATGGAGCTCACCCCGCTGGAGCCCGGCTGGAGCGCCCTCATGGCCGAATTCGCCGGACACTTTGCGCGCCTGCTCCTGATCTCCCAGCCGACGCGCCTCAAGTTCTGTCCGTCATGCGACCGCGCGTTCTACGACGCAACGCGAGGCCGGAAACGGATCTGGTGCGACGGGCGCACCTGCGGCAACCGCGTGCGCGTCCAGCGGTTCCGCGACCGATCGAGGCCGAAGGCGCGCCGTGGAGTATCAGGAACTACATCTAGCCCAGCTGCGACCCGCACACGATCGACTGGTTAACCGTCGGTCGAGCTGCCGCCGGAACCACTGCCGCCGCCGGAGCCCCCGCTGCCGTCGTCTGCCGAGCCTGAGCCGGTTGAGCCGCTCCCGTCACCAGAGCTGGAGGCGCCGGAGCCCCCGCTTCCGTCGTCTGCCGAGCCTGAACCGGTTGAGTCGCTCCCCTCACCAGAGCTGGAGGCGCCCGTCGATGAGCCCGAGCCCCCATCATCCCCGCCCTTCACTTCGAGGCGGGTCAGGGTGAGGACGCCGCCGACAACCGCACCACGAGCCTCGACACGGGCGCCAGCAGCAAGCGACGACGGAAGTGCAAGACTCGTCGGAACCACGAAGACAACGGGGACGGCGCCTTCGCCTGGCTGAATAGTGATCGTGTCGTTGCCGACACTCGCCACCGCTCCTTCGACCTGTACCTCGCCGTTGTCGGCGACTTGCGTTCCCTGATCCTCCGGACGCGCGGCATCCACGCCGTCGACCTTGATGGTCGACAGGGTCAGCGTCGTGCCGGAGACGGTCGCGACTACCTCAACGCGAACACCGACCTCCACGACGGCAGGCAGTGTCACGCCCGTTGGCAGCTGAACCACGGTTGCGGTCCCGTCGCTGTTGATCGTGATCGAATCAGCGCCGACGGCAGCGACAGATCCTGAGAACTCGATCACCGGCGCCTGCCCGACCTGCTGGACAACGATGCCGACGACGCCGTCGTCGCCGACCTCCACCTCGGTGTCCACCTTGTCTCCCGGCTTGAGCTGGGGCGCCGCGTCAGCGATCACCCGCGCGCCAGAACGAAGCCGCACGGAAAACGCACTCCCACCGCCGGCGACGAGCAATCGTTGCCGCCGTACCTTCACAACAACGACGGCGAGGCGCGCATGCGTTGCTTTCCCCGCTGAAGTCAGCCGGTTCGCATTCATCGAACCGTCGCTGAGCTTTGCCCCGGTCACAGTCAGACGCGTGCCGAGAGGGGTTGTGCGTGCCTGCTTCGCTGTCACACGCACCGTTGTCACGAGCCCTGTGGCGGATGAGACCACGAGCGTGTGGCGCGCGGCTTCCTTCGCGACCACAACACCTCGAACCGTTGTGGCATTCGCAAGCCCCGGGAGGATCAGGGCGCTCACACCTACCCCGAGCCAAAGCAGCTTCTTCATCGGTTACGGCTCCTTTAGATCAAACGGCTGTGACGGCGGATACGCGAGGATCGGCGGCAGCGGATTCAGACGAGCGCAAGATCACTCGAACGAGCTACAGAGGAAAACCGACGAAGCGTCGCGTCGGCGACGTGGGCGCGTTTTTAGGCGCTGAGCGCCTGCCGGGCTGCGGCGTCGAAGCTCAGCAGATCGCGCGGCAGGAGCTCGCGGATGCGCGTGTCGGTCGCGATCGTCGAGTTCCGCAGGCCTTCGACGAGCGGTCGCGCAACGCCGGCGCGGACGGGAGTGACGATGTGGAGCCAGTACGACGAGAGCCGTGGGCTTAGCACGGGCACTTCGACGATGTGTGGGCGCCGCCCGCGGAGGTCGCCGATGCGCTCGATCATCTGCCGGTAGGTGAGGATGTCGGGACCACCCAGGTCGAACGTCTCGCCGAGCGCGTCGGGGTGGCCCCCGACGTCACGCAGGTACCCGATGACGTCGGCGAGCGCGATTGGCTGCGTCGGCATCGCGACCCAGCGCGGCGCGATCATCAGGGGTAGCCGGTCGACGAGCGCGACGATCGTCTCGAATCCGGCGCTGCCGCGGCCGATGACGACAGCGGCTCTCAGGTTCGTGACCGGAACGTCTCCGGCTGTGAGCACGCGCGCGGTCTCGGCGCGGCTGCGGAGATGCTCCGAGAGGCTCGGGTCGTCGTCGCCGAGGCCGCCGAGGAAGACGATCTGCTTGACGCCGGCGCGCGCCGCTTCGGCAGCGACGTTCGCGGCTGCGCGGCGGTCGCGATCTCCGAAGCTCGCCTGCCCGAGCGAGTGCACCAGGTAGTAGACGATGTCGGCGCCCTCGAGCGCCCGGCGTAGCGATAGCGGCTCGAGCGCGTCGGCGGCGGCGGGCTGGACGCGTTCTGCTGCCGGCGCGTCACCGCTGCGTGAGACTGCGGTGACGTTCATGTGCTCGGCGAGAGCCGGCACGAGTGCACGGCCGACGAAGCCGGTCGCTCCGAGGACGGCAGCCTTCATTCGCCGAGCAGACTGTGGAAGAAGCGCCTGCTGATCGCGACGTGGATCCGGCGCTGGATGCGCTCGTAGGTTCCCGTGGCCAGTCGCGGCACGAAACCCGTCAGGGCTGCGCACAGCTCCCCCTCCTTCGACTGCGAGAGCACGAGCACACCGCCTGAGCGCCGCGCCAGCATTCCGCCCGTGATGGGGAACCTGCAGCGAACGCCGTTCGCATCGGCTGCGAGCTCGGCCCGCCCGAAGCGGAGCAACGGCGCGCCCGCGATTCGGAGGGCGCTGCCGTGCGGTGTTGCGCCCAGCCGCACGAGGCCGAAGGTCGCCCGCCGCACCGCCAGCCAGTAGCGCTCGCCGAGGAGGCGGGCGCCGTCCGGGCTCGCCGGCACGACCGCGCGCGAGGCGCGGATGCGCTCGGCCGACTCGATCGCGCCGTCCTCGCCGCGTTCGTGTGCGGAGCTCCAGCCGTCGAGTTGCGCGCGCGTCATGCGACGTCTCCGAGCGGCGGCGGGTATTCAGGGGCGACGCGCGCGAGCGGCGCCCGCCACGGCTCGTGCACGGCAGGCCCGGGAAGGTCGGCGAGCTCCGGGACGTACCGGCGCACGTAGTCGCCGTTCGGGTCGTGGCGTTGCGCCTGCCTGAGCGGGTTGAAGCGGCGGCCCGGACGCGTGTCGACGCCTGTACCCGAGACCCACTGCCAGTTGCCGGCGTTGCTGGCGACGTCTGCGTCTACGAGCAGGTCGGCGAATGCGTGCGCGCCGTCCCGCCAGTCGAGCCCCAGCGTCTTGGTCAGGAACGCCGCGACGATCAGCCGCGCGCGGTTGTGCATCCAGCCTTCCGCGTGCAGCTGCCGCATGCCGGCGTCGACGACCGGAACGCCGGTACGCCCCGCACGCCACCGCGCGAGCGCGTCGTCGTCCTCGTTCCACGCGTGCCGCCGAGGATGGAGATCTTGGTCTGCGGTGTGCGGGTTCGCCGCGAGAAGTTGCGCGTAGAAGTCGCGCCAGCAGAGCTGCCGGACGAACTCGGTCTGACCGGCGCGGCTCGCGGCCTCGTTCGACGAGATGCAGCCGAAGTGCAGGTACGGGCTCAGGCGTGACGTGCGGCTAGCCCCCAGCTCGTCCCGCGTCGTACCGTAGTCGGCGTCGCCAGCCTCGAGCCAGCACTCGAGCCGCCGCCGCGCCGCCGCTTCTCCGCCTCTCGGAAGGTTCGGGGCGGGCCGCTCCGGAACCAGCTCGCCCAATGCGGGCAGCCGCCCGGCGTCGAGTTGCGGCAGCGTCACGCGCGTCGGCGGATCGAGGATCGGCGGCCGCGGGTGTACGCGCCAGCGGCGCCAGTAGGGCGTGAAGACGCGATAGTGGTCGCGGTCCGCGGGAGCGAGCTCACCCGGAGCCACAGCAGTGATCGTGTTCTCGACGCGGACGTCGAGCTGCTCGCGCAGGCGCCGGAGCCGCCGCTGCGCGTAGGGGCTGTCATCCTCGCCCATGAGCAGGGTCTTCGCGCCCGTCGCGGCCGCGATCCGCGCAACCTCCGCGACGACGCTGCCGCGCCTGACTACGAGGTCGCCGCCGGCCCGCCGCAGGGACGCGCGCAGGTCGTGCAACGACGCCAGCAGGAACGACGTCCGATTCGGCGTCCCGGCTCGGCGCAGCAGCGGCTCGTCGAGCACGAACAGCGGGACGACGTGGTCGTGCTCTCTCGTCGCGGTCGTCAACGCGGCGTTGTCGTGCACGCGCAGGTCGCGCGTGAAGAGCACGATCGCGACGTTCACTGCTTGGCCACGAGTGAGGTCAAGCGCTCGGCCTCTCCGACGGGGTCGCCGCTCAGGACCTCCGCGTCGACGTCCGGCGGCGCGCCGGCTGCGCCGGCGCCGCCAAGGCAGAGCCGCGTTTGCCGGCCCAGCTCGCGGAGCTCGTCTCGGTGCGAGCGGAAGCGCTTCGCAGTCACCGCGCTGACGACGGCGAAGACGGCCTCGGACGCGCGCGCAGCGTCCGCGACGGTCGTGAGCGGCGTATCGGCACCGAGGTAGACGATGCGCCAGCCACGTCCGCGCAGCGCGAGCCCGAACGCGATCAGCGCCAGGTCGTGCTGCTCCCCGGGCGCGCATGCGAGCACGATGCTTGGCCCGAGGCCCCGTCCCCAGCCGCGCGCGAGCCCGAGCAGCCGACCACGCAGCACGGCCGACGCGAAGTGCTCCTCGGCGACCGACGCGTCGCCGCGCTCCCAGCGCTCGCCCAGCTCGTGCAGGTACGGGATGACGACTACCGCGAGGATGCTGTCGATCGTCGCGGTCGCCAGCAACGAGTCGAGCGCCACATGCGCGCGCGGCTCGTCGAAGGACGCGAATGCCTCGACCAACTCCTCCTTCGCGCCGGCGAGCGCCGTCTCTGCGTCGCGTGCGGCGTGCGGCTGCTGGGTCGCGAGCGCGGCTGCCTCTGCTGCCGCGAGCCCGCGCGCGAGGTGGTGCTGCATCAGGCGGACGCGCTCCAAGTCGTCGGGCGAGTACAGGCGGAGGCCCCCCTGCGAACGCGAGGGCCGGAGGAGCCGGTACCGGCGCTCCCACGCGCGCAGAAGCTCAGGGCTGACGCCGGAGCGACGGCTGAGCTCGCCGATGCGGAGGAGGCCGGGAGCGTGCATGCCGATGAACTATACAGGGTTTGGACAAGCACTTGACAACCCGCGTGGCCACCGCTATCTTCCTCGCCACGGAACAATCTCTATACAGGAGGTGTACACAATGAAGAAGCTCGACATCCTCGCCGGGGCGCTCGTGCTGGTCGGCGGCCTCAACTGGGGCCTCGTCGGCGTCGCGAAGTTCGACCTCGTCGCGTGGATCTTCGGCGGGATGGACTTCGGCGAGACGAACGCGGCCAGCCGCGCTGTCTACGGCCTCGTTGGACTCGCCGCCGTCTACGGGATCGGTTCGCTGCTCGCGAGCCGGCGCTCGTCGGTCGGTCGCGCCGCGACGGCGGGTGCCCACTGATGCAGATCCGCCCGTTCGGGCGGCGAGCCTGACGTCCCGTCGGCGCTCGCCGCCCTTCCGGGTGGGACGCGACCAGCACCCGCATCGCCCGGATTCTCGCTGCGGTTGCGGCACCCTGTGCGCGCGCGTTAACCCCTCTCTCATCACGAGCCGCGAGTCGTCCCGTTGCCGCTTCGGCCGGGCCGCGGCGGAGGGAGCTACGCCGCGCGGCGGCGGGCGCCGACGACGGCGCTGTAGAGGCGCATCGCCGGGCCGACCTCATGGACGATCGAGTTCAGCACGGTGTGCAGCGCGTCGAGGCTCGCGAGGTCGTCGACGCGAATCGGCCCCTCCCGCTTGCGCGCAAGCGTCTCGCCGATCTCGTCGGCGAGGTTGCGCGCCGCGGCCGGGTCGCTGATCTCCCCGCGGAAGCCGTCCGCGTACAGGCGGAGCTGCTCGGCGAGCGTCGCGGCGTCGTCGGCCGGGATGTCGTGCTGTTCGTCTCCGACGCAGATCGTCACTGCCACTGTGCCGGGGACTCTAAGGGTTCCCCCGCCGCCGGTGCGGCGGCTCCCGGCGGCTCAGCCGCCGACGGTCGCGTTCGCGATCCAGCCGACGGAGAACGACCGGCCGTCGGCGGAGAACGTGCTCGGCGTCGCGCCCGCGGTCGACAGCGGTACCGCGCTGCCGAAGAACCCGTTCGACTGGCCGCCGGGCACGAGCCGGATCTGTGCCGAGGCCCATGCCGGGTCCGCGAGCGTGCCGGGGTGGTTGCTGCCGGTCGCGGCGATGTCGGTGAACGTGACGGAGCCGAAGTTCGCGAGCGGGAGCACCCTGCAGTCGTTCGGCGACGTGCACGCAGCCGGCGCCTCGGCGATCCACTCGGCCGACGTGACGTCGATCGCGTCAGTGAAGAGGTGCTTGGTCACGCTCGCCTTGCGCGTCCGGTCCTTGATCTGGACGAGCACCGAGTTGCCGTTGACGACGACCGACGCCGTGATCGTGTCGCCCGCGTTGATCTTCAGCGACAGGCGCTTCGAGGGGGCCGGGACGAGCTCGTACCAGGCGAAGTAGGTCGGCTTGCCGGTGATCGAGCAGTCGGAGTCGGTGCCCGTCTGCTCGAGCCCGGCCGCGCCGTCCGAGTAGCCGCCGAGGCCGACCCAGAACGCCGCGTAGCCGGGCACGCCTGCGGTGCACTTCACCTTCGGCTGCTTCCAGGTCGCGGTGACGTTGCTGAAGCTGAAAGGCGCGCTCGTCGTGTTGCCGGCGATCGTGTCCGGGTCGGCGATCGCGTAGCCGGACCAGTTCGAGCTGGTCTCCGTCTGAGGCTGCGTGTCCGCCGCGGCCGTCGCGGCGAAAGCGAGCGCGCCGGCGAGCGCGGCTGCGACGACAGCGACTTTCACGGCGCACAGTGAAGCGCAGATTTCTAATAGCCGCGTAAAAGTGGCTCGAGAGCGTCGTTCACGGTGCCGTCATGACCGGCGTCGTACGCTTCACGTGTGGAGACGGTGACGCCGGCCGTGCGCCGCCCGCGCGAGCGTCGCCGCCCCAGGCGCCGGTGGCGCGTGCGGCGGATCGTCCTGCTCGCGCTGCTCGTGGTCGCCGCGCCGGCCGTCTACTCGTACGTGACGACGATGCTGAAGCCGTCGAGCCTGCCCCTGTGGCCGCGCAGCGTGGAATGGCTGCGCCAGCACCACGGCAACTGGCTCGTCGACGAGGTCGAGCACTACTACTACTCCTGGAAGGCGCCGAGCAAAGGCGGTCCCCAGCTGAAGACCCTGCCGCTCGTCGGCCTCGGACCTGCCGGTCAGCGTGCCGCGGCGGCCCGCGCGCGGAAGGCGGCGAGCGCCGCGGGGGCGTGGCCGCGCCGCATCCCGCTCGTCTTCGCGCATCCGCTGCCGGGGGAGGGCGTCTGGCGACGGACCGGGCCGCTCGTCAACGGCCGCCCGCCTGTGCTCGTGACGACGTTCCGCACGGAGCTGGACTACCCGCGGATCGTCGCCTACGTCGCCTGGTTCGACCACACGCGCACGTCGGTCGCGTGGTACCCGGGCCGCTACGAGCCGCCGAACGCGCCGGTCCGGGGACCGTTCCAGGTGCCGTTCGACCAGCGCTGGCGGCTGCTCGCGACCTTCAACGGCGGCTTCATCTACATGGACGGGCACAACGGCTCGTCGATCGAGGGGCGCGAGTACGAGCCGCTGCAGCGCGGGCTCGCGACCCTGATCGCGTACCGCGACGGCCGCGTCGACGTCCGCAGCTGGACGGGCGGACCCGTCGCGGGGCCGCAGATCGCGTTCGCGCGGCAGAGCCTGCCCCTGATCGTCGACGGCGGGAAGCTGAACCCGAACCTCAACGACAGCTCGCAGTGGGGGTTCACGCTCGGCAACGCCGTCCGCGTCTGGCGGACCGGTGCCGGCATCGACCGCCACGGGAACCTGATCTACGCCGCCGCCGACTACCAGACGGTGACCACGCTGGCGCGGATCCTGCAGCGGGCCGGGGCCGTGCGCGCGATGCAGCTCGACATCAACCCCGAATGGCCGACGCTGATCACCTACACCCACCACCACGGGATCGTCCCGACGAAGATCGTCCCGAACTACCAGCAGCCCGCAACGCGCTACCTCGTGCCCGACGACCGCGACTTCTTCGCCGTCTACCGCCGGCTGCCGGGCCCCGTCACCGATCCGTTCAAGTGACGCCGGCCGCCGCGGCGCTCGTGGCCGCAGCCGTCGTCGCGGCCGCCGCCGCGGGCCGGCCGGCGCCGGGGTCAGACCCGGGTCTGACCCCGATCCACCGCCGCGCGTTCGCGTTCGTCGACCGCTCGCGTCGCGCCCGCTTCTCGAACGGAAGCTCGGCGCCGCGGGCGCTTCGCACGCAGGTGCTCCTCCCGGCGGGACACGGCCGGTTCCCGCTCGTCGTGTTCTGCCACGGCTTCGCGCTCACGCCGGGGATCTACGTACCGCTCCTCGACGCGTGGGTGCGCGCCGGCTTCGTCGTCGCTGCGCCGGCCTTCCCCGTCGAGCGGCCCGGCGCTCCGGGCGGTCCGAGCCGTGCCGACCTGCCGAACGAGCCGCGCGACGTCAGCTTCGTCCTGACGCGGCTGCTGCGCGCGCTGCGCGGCGTCGTCGACCCGCGCGCGGTTGCCGTCGCCGGACAGTCGGACGGGGCCGTCGCCGCCTTCTCCGTCGCGTACGACCCGCGCTACCGTGACCCCCGCGTAAACGCCGCGGTCGTGATGTCCGGCGCGCCGCTCGCCGGGTTCGCCGCACCCGCGGACGGCGCGCCCCCGCTGCTCGCAGTGCAGGGGACAGCGGATCCGTTCAACGCGCCGAGAGTCACCGCGGCGTACTTCCGGGAGCTGCGGCCGCCGAAGTTCCTCCTCTGGCTGCTCGGCGCGTCGCACCTGCCGCCCTACACGACGAGCGACCGCTGGGAGGCGGCGGTCGCGGCGGCGACGACGGCGTTCCTGCGGCACTACCTGCGCGCCGCGCCGCTCCGGCCGCTGCTCGCCGCGGGCGACCGGCCGGGCGTGGCCCGGCTGGTCGCCCGGCCGTGAATCACGAGACCGCGAACGTCAGCGGCGTCGGCGGCGTGCCTGCGCGCAGCGCGGCCACCGTGACGACGAGGTTCATCACGCCCATCCCGCTGCCGCGGGCGGCGCGCAGGACGACGGCGCCCGCCGGGCCCTGCACCGCCTTCGGCAGCGTGCAGGTCGAGTTCGGCGCGCACCGCGCGCTCACCGCCGAGACGTCGAGCGGCCGGGCCGCGCGGATCGTGAGCGTCCAGCCGGCGCCGCTGCCGCGACCGTCGGCGAGCGTGACCGGCACCTGCACCGGGCCGGCGCTCGTCGCGCTCGCCGGCGCCGCCTTCACGGCGAGCTTGCCGGGCGTGAACGTCAGCTTGACGACGATCGTCCCGGCGGCCGCGGGCGCGGCGGTCGCGAGCGTCGCGACCAGGACGATGAGCGTGCGCCGCAGCACGCCCCGCAGCTTCCCAGGGGCCGGTCGGCGCCGCCACTCCCGGAGCGGACGGAGTCGCCCTCCCCGATTCGGGTATCAGCTCGGCTGCGGCGCCCGCGCCGTCTGCGCGGCGGCGTCGTCCACGTTCTCTGCGAGCACCTCGAGCCCGCAGTTGCGGCAGCGGTGCGGGAACCGCCACACGCCGTCGCCGCCGAGCTCGCCGCGGTCGTATGCGACCTCCCAGTAGTGGTAGGGACGGCAGTCGTCGTCCGCCCGCTCGAACGCAGGCTCGTCCGCGGGTGCGGGCATGTCCGCGGCCGGGGGCGGCTCGGGCTCGGTGCGGGCGGGCAGGTCGGCGACGGCCGCCGTGTCGGCCGCCGGGGCAGGGCTGGACCCGATCGGAGCACCGGCCGCGCTCTCCGCCGAGGGGCGCCGGCGGCTGCGGAGCAGCGCGGCGACGAGGAGCAGGACGAGGACGCCTGCGCCGGCGAGCGCCCCGATCAGGAGCCACGGCGTCGAGCTGCGGCTCGAGCCGGACGTCGTCCCCGGCGCCGGCTTCGTCGGCGCGGCCGAGGTGAACACCTGGGTGACGTCGTGGTTCGAGACCGCGAAGCTGCGGACGGCCGTCGTCGTCCGCGCGCGTCCGCCCGCCGAGTCGAAGGAGAGTCGCACCGTCGCCGTGTAGCTCCCCGGCGCGAGCGCCTTGCGGAGCAGGAGCGGGTAGTCGATCGCCGTTTGCGGCAGGAACGTGTCCATGTGGAAGGGAAGCCGCTCGACGGCGCCGTGGCCGTTCGAGATCGAGACGGTGCCGCCGGGCTTGCGCAGGAGGTTGCCCGTGTTCGCGAGGTGGACGAGCAGCGTCTGGTAGCCGTTGCTGCCGCCGGCGGTGATCCCGCCGACGGCGAACGACGCGACGGCGCGGCCGGGCACGTTCACCTGCACGGCGACGATCGTCAGGTCGCGGACGTTGATCCGCACGCCGGTTCTGCCCTTCGTCCGCCGCGAGGTGCGGTGCACGACGTTCTCGGCGACGATTCCCGCCACCCACTGCCCCGGCTTGGCGCTGCGCGGGACGTGCACCGTGAACGCGACGCGGGCGTGCTTGCCGGGCGCGAGCGTCACGTGCGACTGCGCGAGCGAGACCCAGCGCCCCTGCAGCCGCGGCGCCCGGTCGGTGACGTAGACGGTGCCGGTCGTCGCGCCGGTCGTCGCGTCGACGGCATAGAGCCTCGCGGTTCCGGTCCTCGTGCCGACGTTCGAGACGATCACGGCGCCGCTCTGCGTCGCGCCGTGGCCGAGGTCGTAGACGAAGTAGCCGACCTTCGGGTTGCCGACCGCGCGCAGCCCGAACACCGCGCTCGGCGTCGGGCGCGCGGCGTGCGCCGCCGGCGCAAGCAGGAGCGCCGCGGCCGCGACCAGGCCGAGGCGGCGCCTCACGGCCCCGTGGCTCCCGTGACGGTGACGGTCGCGGAGTACGTGCCGGGCTGCGCGTTCGCCGGGTAGCTCACCTGGAACGTCGGCGTCAGCGAGAACGTGCCGCGCCCGGTCGTGGTGGCGGCGTTGTAGATCTCCTGCGCGGTCGTGCCGAGAGTGACGGGCCACGTGACCGAGTTGTTCGGCGCCGTCGTGCAACTTCCCCCGCACGCCTCCGCGACCGTCGTCACCTGCATCGCCGGCAGCGTCGCCGAGCCGGACGTGAGCGCGGTCGAGGAGGCCGACACGTGCCAGCCCGCGTTGTTGTTGCCGCCGGTGTAGGCGACCGTGTACGACATCGTGAACGTCGTCGTCTGGTCGTCGCCGTTCAGCGTCACTCCGGGCGCCGTCACGGGGCTCGTCGTGTTGACGGTGAAGGTGAACGAGGCGCCGAGCGCCGCGGGTGCGGCGACGAGCGCGGCGAGCAGCGTTGCGGCGAGAATGCGCACGCCTACGGCCCAGCCGCGATCGCGACCGTCACCGTGCTCGAGTACGAGCCGGCGAAGACGTTCGCGGGGACGGCGACCGAGACGGTCGCGTTGACGTTGATGCGGCCGAGCCCGGTCGCATTCGCCGCATTGAAGAACTTCACCGCGGTCGGCGGGCCGGAGCCGGCGGGGAGGGCGAGGTTCGAGTTCGACACGGAGTTCGTCGGCAGGGTGCACGTCGAGGTGGACGCGCAGCCGGACGTCACGTTCGTGATCGTCGACGCGGACGCCGGGAAGGTGTGGCCGGAGCCGTCGCTGAACTGCGTCGACGTCACGGTCAGGTTCCAGCCGCCGCCGCTGAACAGTCCGCGCGCGTCCACGACCTGCACCGGCAGCGTGTAGGTCGCAGTCTGGTCGTTGCCGTTCAGCGTCAGCGAGAAGGACGGCGTGCCGTTCGCGGCGACCGAGAGGGTCGTCCCGGCGGTGACGGTGGCGTTCACCGTCAGCGTCGCGGCGCGCGCGACGGCCGCACCGACGAGCGCCGCGGCGACGACCACTGCGGGAGCGAGCCTCCTCATCCAGCCATATCTATCGGCGCCGATCGGATGGAACCGCAGCCCCGCGCGGTAGGAATTCGGGCGGGAACCTGAAAACGGCCCGGCTCGAGGAGCCGAGCCGGGCCGCTTTCGGTCGTCCGGGGGCAGCGGGGCCCGGACGGGCTTCCTGGAAGGTGCGGCCCGTTACGGGCCGGTCGCCGCCGAGAGGGTGATCGTGCTGGTGTACGTGCCGGCGTAGGTGTTGCCGGGGATCGCGACGCTGAAGGTCGGCGTCACGTCGATGCTGCCGAGGCCGGTGTTCGCCGCCGCGTTGAACATCTTGGCCGCCGTCGTCGAGAGCGTGAGCGGGTAGGTGATGCCCGAGCTCGTCGCCGCCGTGCAGGTGCTGCCCGTGTGGCACGCCTGGGCGACGCCGGTGATCGAGCCGGCCGCGATCGTGTGGCCGTTCCCGTCGCTGAACGCCGCCTGCGAGACCTGGACGTTCCAGCCGGCGCCCGAGCCGCGCGCGTCGACCGTGTTCAGGACGGGCGCGTAGGTGACCGTCTGGTCGGTGCCGTTCAGCGTGTCGCTGATCGACGGGTTCGACGGAAGGTTGAGGCTCAGCCCCGAGGCGCCCGTGACGGTCGCCGTGGCGGTGAGCGTGCCGGCGAGCGCGACGCTCGTGGCGACGAGCGCCAGAACCGCGATGCCGACGATGACGATGATCCGCTGCCTCATGGTGTGTTCCTGTCTTCCTTTCGGTTGCCGCTTCGGGTTGCCGTTGACGCTCGGACTATCGGGGAGGTGCGTCGGAAGCCAAGAGGCCGTTCGGTGTGAAAAAGGTCTGTAAGGGCGGGCGTGACCGACCGGCGCCGTCAGTACGATCTGCTGCCAGTGGCGATCTCCGTTGTCACCGGCGGCGCCGGCTTCCTCGGGTCGCACCTCTGCGAGAAGCTGCTCGCCGAAGGCCACCGGGTCGTCTGCGTCGACAACCTCGAGACGGGGTCGCTCGAGAACATCGACCACCTGCGCGACGACTCCTTCTCGTTCGTCTACCACGACGTCGTGCAGCCGATCTGGCTCGACGAGCCGGTCGACTACGTCTTCCACCTCGCCGCCCTCGCGAGCCCCGTCGACTACCTGCGCGCCCCGCTCGCGTCGCTCAAGGTGGGCTCGTACGGCACGCACAACGCGCTCGGGCTCGCGAAGTGGAAGCGGGCGCGCTTCCTGATCTCGTCCACGAGCGAGGTCTACGGCGACCCGCAGGTGCATCCGCAGCCGGAGACGTACTGGGGGAACGTCAACCCGATCGGACCCCGCGGCGTCTACGACGAGGCGAAGCGCTACGCCGAGGCGTTGACGATGACGTACCACGCGCAGCAGGGCGTCGACACGTGCATCGCGCGCATCTTCAACACCTACGGCCCGCGCATGCGCCGCAACGACGGCCGCGCGTCAGTCAACTTCCTGCACCAGGCGATCGACGGCAAGCCGCTGACCGTGTACGGCGACGGCTCCCAGACGCGCTCGCTCTGCTACGTCGACGACCTGATCCGCGGTCTCTACCTGCTCGCGACGAGCGACGAGCACCTGCCCGTCAACCTCGGCAACCCGGACCACGAGCTGACGATGCTCGAGCTCGCTCAGACGGTGATCCGCGTCTCCGGCTCGACGAGCGAGATCGTCTTCGAGGCGCTCCCGGTCGACGACCCGCAGGTGCGCCGGCCCGACATCACCCGCGCGCGCGAGGTGCTCGGCTGGGAGCCGGAGATCGACCTCGAGGAAGGACTGCGGCGCTGGCTGAGAGAGCTCGGCCGCGAGCCCGTCGAGGCCGCGTAGCCGTGCGCAAGCTGCTCCTCGTCACGTTCGCGCTGGCGACGGCGCTCGCCGCTGCTTTCGCGAGCGACGCGCGGGCCTCGCGCTTCCTGCGCGTCGGCATCTACGACGAGGCGCAGACGCTGTACGGCCCGATCGCAACGACGATGCCGACGCTCAAGCAGCTCCACGTGCAGGAGCTGCGCGTCAACCTCTACTGGGGCGGCAAGTACGCCGTCGCGACCCGCCGGCCCGAGCATCCGACGAATCCCGACGACCCCGCGTACGACTGGTCGCTCTACGATCGTCTCGACCGCTACGCCGGCGAGTACGGCGTCCACCTGCTGTTCTCGATCTACGGGACGCCGGGCTGGGCGAATCACGACGCCGGCACGAACCGCGCGCCGACCAATCCGAACGACCTGAAGAACTTCGCCTACGCCGCCGCCAGGCGCTACGGCGGCGACTTTCCCGACGGCAGCGGCGGCCAGCTGCCGCCGGTGCGCGAGTGGCTCGCGTGGAACGAGCCGAACAACCCGACGTTCCTCGTGCCGCAGTACACGAAGGTGCGCGGGACGTGGGTGATCCAGAGCGCGAAGGACTACGCGAAGATCTGCAACGCGGTGTACGCCGGGGTGCACGCGACGCTTTACCCGAACGAGCGCGTGGCCTGCGGCGCGACGGCGCCGCGCGGAAACAACGACCCGAACGCCGCTCGCGCGTCGGTCTCCCCGCTCGCGTTCCTGCGCGCGGTGAAGCTCGACGGCCTGAAGACGTTCGACGCCTGGGCGCACCACCCGTACTACTCGGGCCCGAGCGACCAGCCGACGACGAAGCCCGTCGGCGCGCGCGGCGCGCCGGGCACGGCGGTGACGCTCGGGAACTTCGGCGACCTGACCCGGCTGCTCACGCAGCTGTACGGCAACAAGCGGATCTGGATCACCGAGTACGGCTACCAGACCGACCCTCCGGACGCGCTCTTCGGCGTCTCGTGGGCGAAGCAGGCGCTCTACCTGAAGCAGGCGTTCGCGCTCGCGCGTGCGAACCCGCGCGTCGACATGATGCTCTGGTTCCTGCTGAAGGACGAGCCGACGCTCGCCGGCTGGCAGTCCGGCCTCGAGACCGTCTCCGGGCGGAAGAAGCCGGCGTTCTACGCGTTCGAACGCGCGGCGCTCGCCGGCTGACCGCCGAGCAGCGCCTCGACCGTCCGCCGCAGCCCCTCTTCCAGGTCGACCGTCGGCTCCCAGCCGAGCGCCGTCCGCGCCGACGAGACGTCCGCCCACGAGTCGCGGATGTCGCCCGCGCGCGGCGGCCGGAAGTCCTTGCGCACCGGCTTGTCGAGGATGCGCCCGATCGTGTCCGCCAGCTCGTTCACGCTCGCCGGGCTGCTCGCGGCAACGTTGAAGATGCGGCCGCTGACGTCCCTCGCGTGGGCAGCGCGGATCGTCGCGTCGACGACGTTCGCGACGTACGTGAAGTCGCGCGACTGCTCGCCGTCCCCGTAGATCACGACGGGCTCGTCGGCCGCGATCGCCGTCAGGAAGAGCGGCACGACCGCCGCGTACTGAGAGTGCGGGCTCTGCCGCGGTCCGAAGACGTTGAAGTAGCGCAGCACGACCGTCTCGAAGCTCTCGTAGACGCGCGCGAACGCGACGCAGTAGCGCTCGGCGGCGAGCTTCGCGACGCCGTACGGCGACAGCGGGTCGGGTGCGGCGTCCTCGCGCACCGGCAGCTCGCGCCGCGGCCCGTAGACGGAGGAGCTCGAGGAGAACACGACCCGCCGCACGCCCTCGTCGCGCGCGGCGAGCAGGACGTTCAGCGTTCCCTCGATGTTGACGGCGCTCGACGTCAGAGGGTCCTGCACCGAGCGCGGCACCGAACCGAGCGCGCCGAGGTGGAAGACGACCTCCGCGCCGCGGACCGCGTTGTGCACCCGTTCGTACGAGCGCAGCTCGCCCTCGACCACCTCGACGTCGAGCCCCTCGAGATTCGTGCGGTTGCCCGTGGCGAAGTTGTCGAGCACGCGCACCTCGTCGCCGCTGTCGAGCAGCGCGCGCACGAGGTTCGAGCCGATGAAGCCGGCGCCGCCCGTGACGAGCACCTTCACGCGCGCACCGCCGTCACGTGGAAGTTGGCGATCAGCGCGCCCGGTTGCAGCTCGCGCAGCGCCGTGACGCGCGCGTCGATCGCCGCGGCGGCGGTGTTCGCGGCGGCGACCAGCGGCCGCGCCAGCGCCTCGACTCCCGCGCGCTTCGCGAGCAGGTGCACGTACTCGGCGAACAGAAAGCCGAGCGTCGCCGTCGTTCCGGCGCACGGGTCGACGCGGATGCTGCTCCACTCGCCCGCGCCCTCGAACAGGCGGCGCAGCCCCGTGTGCGTCCAGCGCCAGTGGTCGACCGGGTTCGGGTGGTAGACCATCACGCCGTGCGTCGAGGCGAGCACGCGCCCTCCGGACGCGGCGACGCGGTGAAGCTCGCGCACCGCCGCCGGCGGATCGTCGACGTGCTCGAGCAGCTGCGTCGCCAGTACGACGTCGAAGCTGGCGTCGGCGACGGGGAGCGCCTCGACGGCGCCGTGCAGGTCTGCGTGCGGGTTCTCCTGCACGTCGACGCCGACGTACTCGCTCGCCTGCGCGAACCACGGGTAGTACGGCTTCACGCCGCAGCCGACGTCGAGCACGCGCTTGCCGGCGGCCCGTGCGCCCTCCTCACGCATCCAGTTCGCAAGCGGCTGCCTGATCGACCACGTCGGCGACGAGCGCGGCACGTCGCGGTAGCTCGCCCCGGGCCAGCTCGACATGACGCGTAAACCTAGTCCTCCCGTGTAAGCGATTCCGGGACAACGGCCGCCGCCGCGACGCCGACCGCGAGCCACGTCAACGCGGCGACGGGGATACCCGTGACGAGACCGAATCCGTTCCACGACCCGACGCACACGAGCACGAGCGCCGCGCCCGCGAGGCGCCGGTCGCCGGCGCCCCGGCGCAGCGCCACGGCGACGGGCACGAGCAGCGCGGCCAGGAACACCGGCAGCCCGATCACGCCGAAGTCGGCGAGGCTCTGCACGTACGCGTTCTGCACGCCCCACGGATGCTGCGGCGACGGGAACGCCTCCGCGGGCTGCGTGAAGCGCTTCTTCGCAGCGGCGACGAACGGGCCGTACGCGTACTCGTCGCCGGATCCCTCGAAGCCGACGCCGAGCAGCGGGTGCGCGAGGAAGATCCGGCCGCCGATGTAGGCGAGCAGCGCCCGCTGGCGGTAGCTCTGGACGGCGACGGCCGCGCCGCCGCTGCCGTGCCGGAGCCCGAGGAACTTCAACCCGTCCGCCACCGCGCGGCTGCGGATCGCCAGGATGCCGACGACGACGGCCAGCACCAGCACGCCGACCAGCGCCAGCCGCCGCGGCTCGCGCACGCGCGAGGCCGCCGCAATTGCGATCGCGGCCAGGACGACGCCGACGAGCGCGTCGAACGCGCCGGCAACGACCATCCCCACGACCCCGCTCGCCGCGGCGACGGCGGCGAACCGCCGCTCGTGCGAGGAGCGAGAACCGCGCGTGACGACGACGAACGCGAGCACGAGCGCGGCCGCCGAGAGCGCCGCGAAGTCGTGGTCGCCGAGAAAGGACGGCTTCCGTCCACCGGCAGGCGTGTGGTCGAGGTTGCCGATCGCGCCGAAGAACTGCAGGACGCCGACGATCGTCGCGGCCGCGCTCCACGCGACCAGCACGATCGCGGCGGGCACGAGCCGGCCGCGCCGCCGCGCGATCGCGAACACGGCCGGAGCGAGCAGCATGTACTCGCACCATTTCGCCGCCGTCACGGCGTGCGTAGGCGCGGGGTACGCCGCGAAGTGGACTGCGCCCCACGCCGTCCACAGCAGCACGACGACGACGAGCAGCGCCCAGCTGATCCAGACCGCGCGTGTGCGACGAAAGCACGCGGCGTGCCGCGCCTCCGCGAGCCCCGCGAGCACGATCGCGAGGACGGCGAGGTCCGAGAGGAAGACGTCGACGCGTCCGACCGCGACGTGCGGCTGGTAGTTCCGATGCAGGAACACGAGCGGCAGCGCGACGGCGAGGACGAGCGGCGCGGTGCCCAGGCGCGCGCGCAGCGACGCGGGGGAGGCCACGGAGCGCCCGACTATACTGGCCGCCTCAGATGCGCCTCCGCGTCCTCTGGCGGCGACTCGCGACCGCTGCCGGCATCTACGGGTCTGCGCTTCTCGGAATTCTCGCCACCGTCGTCGCCGCCCGCGACCTGTCGAAGCACGACTTCGCGCGCTTCGCGCTCGTCTTCGCAGCGACCGGCCTGCTGCAGACGTTTCTCGACCTCACCGTCGACGAGGTAGTTGTCAAATACGGCAACAGATACGCGGCGCGCAGCGACTGGGGCCGGTTCCGCCGCCTGTTCGAGATCTGTCTGCGCGTGAAGATGCTCGGCGGGCTCGCGGGGACGCTCGCCACCGTCGGCGCCGCGTTTCTGTCGCCCTACATCTGGACGACCGGCGGGGTGCGCACGTCGCTGCTGATCGCGTCGCTGATCCCGCTCGTGCAGGCGCCGGAGGGGATGGCCGAGGCGACGTTGCTCGTGCGCAACCGCTACGACGTGCGCAGCGCGATGCTGCTCTGGTCGATGCTGCTGCGTCTCGCCGCGGTCGCGGTCGGCGCGCGGATCGGCCTCGTGGCGACGTTCGTCGCGATCGTCGTCGCGCAGGTCGTCGCGACGACGTCGATCGCCGCCGTCGGCCTCGCCGCCTACCGTCGCTGGCCGCGCGCCGACGCGACGGCGATCGGCGAAGAGCGCGCCGAGATCCGCGGCTTCGCCGTGCAGTCGACGGTCGCCTCGGGTCTCGCGTCGCTGCGCGCACTGCTGCCGACGGTGCTCGTCGGGGTCGTCGCGCGTCCGTTGCAGGTCGGCGAGTTCCGGATCGCCCAGGCGCCGCAGACGGCGATGGCGTCGCTGTCGGCTCCGGTGCGCCTCGTGCTCCTCGCCGAGCAGACGCGCGACGTCGAGCACGGACGCAGCGACCGCGCGTTCCGGCTGCTGCGACGCTACATCGCGTCGACGGTGGCGCTCGCGGCGGTCGGGGTCCCTGCGCTGTGGTTCGCGGTCCCGCCGCTCGTGCGCGCCGTCTACGGCGCGCGCTGGTCGGACGCGGCGGACGCCGTGCGTGTGATGCTGCTGGCCGCCGCGGTGCAGCTCGTCTTCGGCTGGACGAAGTCGTTCCCGGTCTCGATCGGCCGGCCGGGCCTGCGGACCGCCGGGCAGCTCGTCGAGCTGGCGACGCTCGTCCCGCTCGTCTGCGTGCTCGGCCACTACCACGGCGCGGTCGGCGCGGCGGCGGGCGTCGCGGGGGGCGCGGTCGCGCTCGCGGCCTTCTGGACGATCAACCTCGTGCGGCTGCCGCAGACGATCCCGGTGGAGAGCGCCTCGGCGTGAAGGTGCTGGTCGTGTCGGGCATCTGGCCGCCCGACGTCGGTGGGCCCGCGAGCCACGCGCCGGAGGTCGCGGCGTGGCTGGCCGCACGAGGTCACCAGGTGGAGGTCGTCGTGACCGCAGACCGCCGCCCGGCGGCGGAGGGCTACCCGGTGCGGTGGGTACCCCGCGCGCGGCCGCCGGGGATCCGTCACGCCGACGCCGTGCGGCTCGTCGCGGCGCGCGCGCGGCGCGCGGACGTCGTCTACGCCACCGGGATGCACGGCCGCTCCGCGCTGGCCACGCTCGCCGTGCGCACGCCGCTCGTCCTCAAGCTGACGTCCGATCCCGCGTTCGAGCGGGCGCGGCGGCGCGGCGTCGTCGGGGGCGCGGTCGCGGACTTCCAGGAGGGAGGCGGCGGCGTGCGCGCGAACGCGCTTCGCCACGTGCGCGACGCGACTGTCCGCCGCGCTGCGCACGTCGTCTGCCCGAGCACGTTCATGGCCGACCTCGCCGTGTTCTGGGGCGTACCGCGCGAGCGCGTCACGGTGCTGCCGAATCCGGCTCCCGACGCGGGCGAGGCCGTCGCCGCGACGCTCGAGCACCGACCCGCGCTCGTCTTCGCCGGCCGGCTGACCGCGGCGAAGAACCTCGACCTCGCGCTGCGCGCGCTCGCCGCCGTCCCCGGAGCTCGGCTGACGGTCGTCGGCGACGGCCCCGACCGGTCGCGGCTCGAGCGCGTCGCGGCCGAGCTCGGCGCGCAGGCGGAGTTCGTCGGCGCACGTCCACGTACGGAGGTGCTCGGGCTGCTCGGTGCAGCCGACGCGGCCGTGCTCTCCTCGGCGTGGGAGAACTTCCCGCACGGCGTCGTCGAGGCGCTCGCGATGGGGACGCCCGTCGTGGCCACCCGCGTCGGCGGCGTGCCCGAGGTCGTGCGCGACGGGGAGAACGGACTGCTCGTCGAGCCCGGCGACCTCGACGCGTTCACGGAGGCGCTGCGGCGCATCGTGCACGACGGCGAGCTGCGCGCGCGGCTCGCGGCCGCCGCCGCTCCGTCCGTGGTCCGCTACTCGGCCGACGCGATCTACGGGCGGCTCGAGCAGATCCTCGAGCGCGCCGCCGCATGACGCGGGCGCTGTTCGTCGGGCGCAGCCGGTACGAGCTGCCGCTGTCGCCGTCGCTGCGCGCGAAATGGGACGCCGTCGGCCGCGAGCTCGACTTCCGCGTCGTCGCCTCGTCGGCGGGCGCCTCGACCGGCGACGGCCGCTTCCGCCTGCGCCCGCGCACGCGGCTCGACGGCCCGCTGTTCTGGCTGACGCTGCCGCTCCGCGTGCGCCGCGAGGTCCACGCGTTCCGGCCGCGGGCGATCGTCGCGCAAAGCCCGTTCGAAGGGGCGGCGGCGCTCGCCGCGCGCACCTCGGCGGACGTGGTCGTCGAGGTGCACGGCGACTGGCGCACGTTCGGGCGCCTCTACGGGTCACCGGCGCGGCGCGTGCTCGCGCGCGCCCTCGACGGGGTCGGCGCGTGGGCGGTCCGCCGCGCCGCGAAGGTGCGCGCCGTCTCGCCCTACACCGCGCGGCTCGTGCGCGAAGCGGGACGCGAGCCGGACGCCGTCTTCCCCGCGTACATGGACCTCGAGCCGTTCACGGCGCCGGTGCGACCGCTGCCCAACGCGCCCGTCGCGCTCTTCGTGGGCGTCCTCGAGGCGTACAAGAACGTCGACGGGCTGGCGGCGGCGTGGCGAATCGCCGCGCCGCGGCTGCCGACTGCGCGCTTGCGGATCGTCGGGCGAGGGGCGCGGCGCGACGTGGTCGAGGCGCTGGTGCGCGAGGGGCTCGCGACGTGGGACGAGCGCCTGTCGACGGCGGAGGTCGCGCGCGCGCTCGACGAGGCGTCGCTGCTCGTGCTGCCGTCGCGCTCGGAGGGGATGGGCCGCGTCGTGATCGAGGCGCAGCTGCGCGGGCGGCCGGTCGTCGGGAGCGCCGTCGGCGGCATCCCCGATCTCGTCGACGACGGCGTCGACGGCGTGCTCGTCGCGCCCGAACCGGAGGCGCTTGCGGATGCGCTCGTCCGCCTGCTCGGCGACCGCGCCCAGCTCGAACGGCTGGCCGCGAACGCGCGCGCGGCCGGAGAGCGGTGGCTGACGACGCCGGAGGAGTACGCGCAGCGGGTGCGCGAGCTGGTGGAGCGGTGAGGCTCGTCGTGATCACGCAGCGCGTCGACGCGGACGACCCCGCGCTCGGCGCGACCGTGCCGATGCTGCGCGCGCTTGCCGCACGGGTCGACGAGCTGGTCGTACTGGCGCTCGCGGTGCGGGACGCAGACCTGGGACCGAACGTCCGCGTGCAGCAGCTGCGCGCCGGGTCGACTGCGGCGCGCGGCGCCAGTCTTGTTGCCTCGCTAGGCTACGAACTACGGCGGCGCGGCCGCGTCGCCGTGCTCGCACACATGTCGCCGATCTACGCGGTGGTCGCGGCGCCGTTCGCGCGCGCGCACGGCGCGCCGCTCCTGCTCTGGTTCACGCACTGGCGCGACTCGCGCCTGCTGCGGGTCGCGCTGCGGGCCTCGACGCGCGTGCTCACCGTCGACCGCACCAGCTTTCCCGTCGCGTCGTCGAAGGTCGTGCCCCTCGGGCATGCGATCGACGTCGACGCGCTGCGGGTGAGTGATCCGGCCGACGACGGGACGCTGCGGTTGGTCGCGCTCGGTCGCACGTCGCCTGCGAAGGGGCTGCGGACCATCGTCGACGCCGTCGCGGCGCTCGACGACGTGCCGGTGACGCTCGACCTGCGCGGGCCGTCGCTGACGCCCGCCGAGCACGAGCACCGCGCCGAGCTGACGCAGCTCGTCACCGCTCGCGGTCTCGGCGACCGCATCGCCGTCTCGCCGCCGCTCCCGCGCACGCAGCTCGCTCAGCTGCTGGCCGGCGTCGACGTGCTCGTCAACAACATGCGCGCGGGCGCGCTCGACAAGGTCGTGTTCGAGGCCGGCGCGGCCGCGCGGCCGGTGCTGGTCGCGAGCCCGGGATTCGAGGGTCTCGTCCGCGGGATCGAGCCGCCGCTCCGCTTCGGGCAGGACGACGCGGATGAGCTCGCCGAACGGATTCGCGCTCTCCACGAGGCGGGGGGCGCCCGCCGGCGCGAGATCGGCGCGGTGCTGCGGGAGCGCGTGCGCGCGCAGCACTCGGTCGACCATTGGGCCGACGGCGTGGTGGAGGCGGCGCGGTGACGCAGGTGCTGCACGTCGCGAAGGTCGCCGGCATCGCCGGCGCAGAGACGCACCTGCTCTCGCTGCTGCCCGCGCTGCGCGCGCGCGGCTGGGATGCGCGGATGCTGGTGCTGCACGAACGCGAGCCCGCCGTCGTCGAGTTCGTCGACCGCCTGCGCAGCGCCGGCGTGCCGGTCGAGACGTGGCGCATGCGCGCCGACTTCGACCCGAGCGTGACGGTCCGGCTCGCGCGCCGGCGGCCGCTGGTCCTGCACACCCATCTCTTCCACGCCGACGTGCTCGGCCTGCCTGCAGGAGCCGCTGCGCGCGTCCCCGCGCGCGTGTCGACGAAGCACGGTTTCAACGAGTTCCGCTCGCGGCGCGTGCTCGCGGCAGCCGACCGCGCCGTCGCGCGCTGCGCGCACCGCCAGATCGCGATCTCGCGCGGCCTCGCCGACTACCTCGCGCGCGTCGAGGGGTTCGACGCGGGCGAGTTCACCATCGTCCACTACGGCATCGAGCCGGGGCCGGAGCCGCCGCCGCCGCCGGAGCCCACGCGGCTCGCGGCCGTCGGCCGGCTGATCCCGATCAAGGGGTTCGACGTGCTGCTGCGTGCGTTCGCGGCCGCGCGCACGCAGGTGCCCGAGCTGACGCTCGAGGTCGCCGGCTGGGGGCCGCAGGAGGAGGCGCTGCGCGCGGCGGCGCCCAAGGGCGTCGCCTTCCTCGGACGCGTCGCCCCGGCGAGCGCCGTCTACGAGCGGGCGGCGACGGTCGTCGTCCCCTCGCGCGGCGAGGGGTTCGGCATGGTCGCGCTCGAGGCGCAGGAGCGCGGCCGCGCGGCGATCGTGAGCGACGTGGGCGGGCTGCCGGAGATCGTCGAGGACGGCGTCAGCGGGCTGGTGGTGCCGGCGGGCGACGCGGACGCGCTGGCCGCGGCGATCGTCGCGCTCGCGCGCGACCCGGAACGGGTGCGGCGGCTCGGCGCGGCGGGCCGGCGGCGGGCGCTCGCTCAGTTCTCGCCGGAGGCGACCGTCGCCGCGACGGAGGCGGTGTACCGCGACCTGCTCAGCAGGCGTTCGATCGCCGCGCCCGCGAGGAGCGCCAGCACGAAGTCGAACGCGATCCGGTAGCGCGTCGCCCCCGCGAACACCCACGCGGCGAACGTGTTGTAGAGCAGGAAGATCAGCGCGAGCGCGGCGAACGCGCGCGGCACCAGGAAGATGCCGACTGCAGCGAGCACGTACAGCGCGCACATCCAGATCGTCTCCGGCCAGACCTTCAAAGCGCCTGTCGCCGCGCCGTTTCCGCCGGAGGTCTTCGTCGGCTTCGGCTGCCAGAGCATCCGGGACGCCTGCGCCATCAGCTTCAGCTTCTCGGTCGGGTGGTGCTCCCAGAACCGGATCGTCGCGTGCTCGTAGAGGCGCATCTGCGCGCACTCGTTCACGTGCACCTTCCGCCCCGTCTGCTGGTAGATCGGCGTCTCGTACTCCGGCGTCAGCCTCGGAGCGCCCGGCAGCGGCGGGACGTCGTCGATCCACTTGCCCTGCTGCAACGTCCGGTACGTGCTGACGTTGTTCGCCTTCCAGAGCGCGTGCGCGTCGGTCGTGAGCGCGAAGCAGCCGACGTCGACCCTGTTGCGGATCACCCAGGGCGCGAGGACGACGATGCAGCAGGCGACCAGCACCCCCGCGAGCGGAAGCGCCCGCGCGCGCCGCCGCGCGGCGAGGAACGCCGCGAGCACGAGCGGGAGCAGCGCGAGCCGCGAGTTGCCGAGGATCGCGACCCCTGCGACGGCGCCGGCCGCCGCGGCCGGCGCGAGCGCCCCGCGCTCGGCGGCGAGCAGCACGAGGCCGAAGAGCGCGGCCGCGAGCAGCTGGTCGAGGATCTCCCGGTTGACGTGGACGTCGTGCCAGACGACGTACGGATGGAGCGTCGCGAGCAGCGCGGCGACGAGACCGCCGACGGGCCCGACGTGGCGGCGGCCGATCGCGAGCACGGTGCAGGCAGTCGCTGCTGCGACGACGATCTGCGCGCCGCCGACGAGCGTCCACGTCCGGTCGACGGCATAGAGCGGAATCAGGAAGAAGCCGTAGAGCGGCTGCGTGTACGCGGACGGGACGCCGGGGACGAAGCCGAACGTCCCGCTCGCGACGAACGTGCGCGCGAACGTGTCGCTCTTCTCGACGAACGAGGAGAGGATCGCGCCGCGCTCGTGTGCCAGCACGGCGAGGCGCGGCACGACGGCTGCCGCGACGACCGCGGTTGTGGACACTCGCTTCCCTGGAAAGATGCGCACGATGCGGCCAGCGGAACCGTACGCGGTCGTCTCCTGCCACGTCGAACAGCCGCTCGACGACGAGGTGTGGACCGCGTTCGAGTCCTTGCTGCGCCGGCAGCCCGGCGGTTTCGCGGTGACGGCGTTCATGCGCCCCCCGCACGCGCCGTCGGGCGAGAACGCGGAAGCCTGGGTGGAGCGCGCGCGCGGAGCCGCCGCGCTCGCGCCGCTCGGCCACCACACGCACTGGGGCGGTCCGAGCCGCGCCCGCCCGCCCGACGGCGTCGACGCTGCGGCAGCGGTGCGCGCCGAGATCGCGTGGCTGCGCGAACGTGCGGTCGAGCCGCGCTTCTTCTGCGGCGGCGGCTGGTACCTGGACGAACCGTTGGCGGCAGCGCTGGCGGAGGCCCGCTACGTCGACTGCACTGCGACGACGTTCCGACAGCGGTACCTCGCCGCGGGCGCGCCACGGCTGCAGCTCGACGCGCCGCGCCGGCTGCGGCTGCGGGACGGGAAGACGTTGCTCGAGCTGCCCGCGACCCACTCGGCGGGGATGCTCGCCCGCAGCATGGTGCGCCTGCCGCGCGCGGTGCACGTCCACTTCCACGACTGGGAGCTCGCCGACCGGCGCCGCCGGCTCGCGCTCGAAGCGCTGCTGCGCCTGCTCGGGGCGCGCCGGCGCCCGCTGCGCGTCGACGAGCTCGCGGCGCTCGCTTCGGACGCACCTGAGGTCGCCTGGGAGGCGGCTACCCTAACTTCGTGACGACCGGCGCGTTCCGCGACCGAATGCCGGCCGAGGACGTACGCGCCGTTCGGCCGTACCTGCTGTCCCGCACGCCGCTCAAGTCGTTCGTGCGGCGGCTGCTCAGCATCGTGCTGCTGATCGCGATCGACGTGGCGGGGCTCGTGCTCGGGCTGTTCGCGGCCCTCACGCTCCGGGCGTTCGTGTTCGACCCGAGCCCGATCCTCTGGGGCCTTCTGTGGGACCAGGAGACGAACTGGCTGGCGTTTCTGATCCTGCTGCTGGTGCTCGTGTTCTGGCGCGCGGGCCTGTATGCGCCGCGCGAGCTGCGCGAAGGATCCGGCCGCGTCGTCCCGAGCGTGTTCCTCGTGGCGGCGCTCGCGCTGGTCTTCGCGATCGGCACGGGTCAGCACTTCACGACCTTCGGCCTCTACCTCGCGGGCGCCGTCTTCGTGTCGCTCTGCATCAGCGTGTTCCGCGCGAGCTACGAGTCGCTGACCGGCTCGCTCCTGCACGCGGTCGGCGTGCGCCGGAAGGCGATGCTCGTCGGCGAGCAGGCCGCGCGCCGCCACCTCCAGCAGACGCTCGGCGCGCGCCGCGGCGGCATCTACTACGACTACGTCGCCGAGGTCGAGCCGGGGCCCGAGGTGGAGCAGCTGCTCGCGTCGCGTGCGCTCGACGAGGTGATCGTCGCCGACTCGGGGCTGCCGGACGAGCGGCTGCTGCAGATCGTCGAGGCGGCGCACCGTCGCGCGGTGAAGGTGCGTATCGCGCCGCGGACGACTGAGCTCCTCGTCGAGCGCGGCGAGTACGTGCCGGGCCAGGGGGTCGTGCTGTTCGAGGTGCGGCCGCCGTACTTCGCCGGCGCCGAGTGGGCGACGAAGCGCACGTTCGACCTCGTGGTCGGCGCGCTGATCGTCCTGCTCGGGCTTCCGCTCTGGGTCGTGATCGCGGCGGCGATCAAGCTGACGTCGCGCGGCCCCGTCTTCTACGCCGATCAGCGAATCGGGCTGGGGGAGCGGCCGTTCGCGATGCTGAAGTTCCGGACGATGGTCGCCGGCGCAGACCGGCAGCGCGCGCAGCTCGAGCGCGCGAACGAGGCGAGCGGCGCGCTGTTCAAGATCCGCCGCGACCCGCGCGTGACGCGCGTCGGCCGCGTGCTGCGGCGGTTGTCGCTCGACGAGGTACCGAACGTCGTCAACGTGCTGCGAGGCGAGATGTCGCTCGTCGGCCCGCGCCCGCTGCCCGTGCGCGACTACGCGAAGCTCGAGCCGTGGCACCGCCGCCGCTACAACGTGCTGCCGGGCGTGACGGGGTTGTGGCAGGTCGCCGGCCGCTCCGACCTGTCCTTCGACGATCTCGTGCGGCTGGACTTCTACTACCTCGAGAACTGGTCGATCTGGCTCGACATCTCGATCCTCTTCAAGACGCCGGCCGCGGTGTTGTCGCGCAAGGGTGCGTACTGAGTCGACCGCCGAGGCGCACGCCGGCGCCGGCTCGAGTCCTGCCGCAGCACCGGCCGTCGTAAGGTACGAGCGGCGTCGGCGGATCGAAGGGAGGCGGCATGTTCAATCGGCGCAAGCGGATGGCTCAGCGGTATCTGCGCCGCACGAAGATCTCGGGCGAGGAGGCGGTCACGATCTCGTTCGGATTCAGCTCGCTGGCGATCGCGATCGTCGCCGCGCTGGTCGAGGAGGTGCCGTACGTCGGATTCCTCCTCGGACTGGTGTTCTTCCGTTGGCATCGCACCGTCCTCGTGACCGACCGGCACGCGTACGTCTACCGCGACCTGCCGTTTCACCAGCCGGGCGCGAGGCTCGGCGAGTATCCGCTCGGGCCCAACACGGTTTCGCGCGTCCGCGGCAAGCTCACGTTCTCGGACGGCCTGGTCGTTTGGCACAGCCCGCTCTTCGCGTGGCGTCAGAAGCAGGTCGCGGAAGCGATCCAGGCCGGGTAGCGCGATCGGTTCGTGCTCGGGTGCGCGGAAGTGCGGGCGCTTGCGTCAGTTGCCCACCGCGGGGTCCGGCAGGAACTCGCGCACCTCCTGGGCGCAGCGACAGGCCGAGGCGATCCTCGCCGCCCACTCGAGTGCCTCTGCGCGCGACGGCACCTCGACGACGGAGAACCCGCCGACGTACGCCTTCCCGTCGCGGAACGCGCCGGCGGCGACCTTCCCGTCGGTCCCCACGACATCCACCGACTCGGGCGGAAACAGCCCGCCGCCGAATACCCACACGCCGGCGTCCATCGCTTCGCGGACGACCGCGTGCGCTGCGGCGGACACGTCGGGTAGCTCCTCGCCCGGGAACGTCATCGCGCCGTCGTCGAACGAGATCAGATACCGCGCCACTTCAAGCCTCCTCGTCGGTTTGCGCCTGCTACCACAGCCTGTCGATCGTCCCGGGGTAGAGCGGAATCCTGCTTCCGACGAACGCGCCGCGCGCCCGCGCTGCCGCCGCCGTGAAGAAGGCGCCGAACGCGACCTTGTCGAACTGGTCGCTCGGAAACGGTGCCGACTCGGTTCCTCCGACGAGAACCGTTCCCGGCAGGAGCTCCCAGCCGGCGCTCTCGTAGAGCCGGCTCAGCGAGGCGTCGCAGGTGAACAGCCCGACGTCGGCACCGCTCGCCGCGATCTGGTCGCGGGCTGCGCGGACCAGACGGCGTCCGTATCCACGTCCCCGCAGCTCCTCGTCGGTGACGACGGTGCTCAGCCCGCTCGCGGCCCACTCTCGTCCGTCGACGAGGATCGTCTTCGAGAGGATGTCCAGTGCGGAGCAGACGCGCTCGCCGTCGAGCAGCAGCATCGAGATCGGCTGGAGGAGCGGGTCGTGAACGGGCCCGACCTCGAGCGGCTCGTCGGCCGGCCACGCCTGTTGCTGGAGCCGCAGCACCTGGGCTCGCAGCTCGGTCGGCACCTCGTGCTCCGGGAAGCAGGCGATCCGCATGCGTTCACCGTACTGCGCCGCCGCCGAACCCCTCGTCTGCGAAGTCGGCCCGTCGGGTCGCGCGTTCAGTCTGCGTCGACGAGCACGTTCGGGCCGTGCTTGTCGTCGAAGCGGTCCAGGACGCCCGAGGCGAGCAGGCGATCCCGCGCCTCGTTCGCATACTCGAGGCTTTCGAACTCGAGGTAGACGAACACCTCGTTCGGGTCGTCTGTGCTCCGCAGGACACGCTGCACCTCGGCCTTCTCGCGAGCTCGCGGCTGATCCCGGTCGAACATCGGGCGCCACCGGTCGTAGTCGCCCGTCTGGATCCGAGTGATGATGAACGCACGCATGCCTGCCTCCTTGGGACGGTATGTAGCTATTCGCGGCTCGGCATCGTTCGTCGGTGCGCGAGCCGACGAAGGTAGGTGTCGAGCTCGTGGCGCGGCACGAGCCCCGGCCGGATGCCGCAGGCGACGGTCCGTAGCTCGCCCTCGCGGATCAGCGCGCGAACGTCGGCCTGCGAGCAGCCGAGCTCGGCGGCGACGTCGGCGACCGACAGTGGCGCGGACCGTTCCACGCGTCAAGTATCGCGCACGCCTCCGAGCGCGTTCAGGGCGGACGCAAACGGTTCAGCTCCGCCTGTGCCTGCGTCGGCCCGCGAAGTCCGTTCCTCCCCCACGTGTTTACGGCGCCGTAATCCGGCTTTGCGACACTTGGCGCGATGCGCGCGCCGAAGATCCTCGCGGTCGCCTCCGCCGTCGACCTCGACTTCCGCTACGGCTGCACCCCCGCGTGGTGGCAGCTCTGGAAGGGGCTGTACGAGGAGGGCGTCGACCTGCTCGTCACGCCCTACCGGGGGCGGCCGATCGAGTCGCCGTGGTGGCGGACGGCGCCGAACCCGACCTACCTCGAGGGAGAGTCGTTCGCGCGCGCGGTCTCGCTCGCGGCGCGCGTGAAAGGCGACACGCACCTGCGTCGGGCCGAGGAGAACCCCGAGGACGGGTTCGGCGCGCGGATGACGCGCGAGGCCGTCTGGCGCTGGGTGACGCCGCGCTGGCGCCGCCACCTCGAGGCGCTCGTCGAGCGCGAGCGTCCCGACGCGGTCGTCGTCTTCACGGTCCCGATGGCGCACCTGCGCGGGATCCCGTCGCGGCTACGCGACCGCTTCGGCGTCCCGGTCGTCTTCTACGACGGCGACGTGCCGATGAGCCTGCCCGAGTTCGGCGGCATGGACACCGGGTTCAACTGGTACCACGACGCCGACCCGTCCGAGTACGACTTCCTCGTCTCGAACTCCGACGGCGGCGCCGCGCGGCTGCTCGAGCTCGGCGCGCGCCGCGTCGAAACGGTCTTCTGGGGTGCCGACCCAGAGTTCTTCGCGCCGCAGCCGGTCGAGAAGACGATGGACGTCTTCTTCTACGGCTACGGCGACAAGTTCCGGCGGGAATGGGTCGAGGCGATGGTCGGCGCGCCGTCCCGCGAGCTGCCCGACGTCGACTTCGCGCTCGGCGGCCGTGACTTCCGCGGCGACACCGGCACCGCGCGCGAGATCGGCGACGTCCCGTTCAACGTGTTCGCTCGTGCGATCTCGGCGGCGCGCATCAACCTCTGCATCACGCGCCGCTCGCACGCCGCCGTCTACGCGTCGTCCTCCTGCCGGCCCTTCGAGCTCGCCTCGTCCGGGGCGGCCGTCGTCTCGAACCCGTACCTCGGGATCGAGCGATGGTTCGAGCCCGGGTCCGAGCTCCTCGTCGTCCGCAGCGCCGAGGAGGCGGTGGACGCGTACCGGGAGCTGCTCGCTGATCCGTCGCAGGCGGAGGAGCTGGGGCGCCGGGCGCGCGAGCGCGTGCTCGACGAGCACACGTACCGCCACCGCGCGCGTCAGCTGCTCGACGCGCTCGGCTTGCGCGAGGCCGCGACCGTTGCGTGACCTCGCCGGCTATCGGCGGATCGCGGTCGTGCCGGCGTTCAACGAGGAACGGAACATCGGCCGCGTCCTCGAGGAGCTGCGTGCCTTCGACACCGGGCTCGAGGTCGTCGTCGTCTCCGACGGCTCGACCGACCGGACGCCGGACGTCGCCGCCGCGCATGGCGCGCACGTCGTCCGGCTGCCGTTCAACCTCGGCATCGGCGGCGCCGTGCAGACGGGGTTCCGCTACGCGTGGGAGCACGGCTACGACCTGGCCGTCCGCTGCGACGGCGACGGCCAGCACGTCCCGGCCGAGCTCGACAAGGTGCTCGAGCCGGTGCTCGCGGGCGAGGCCGACATCTGCGTGGGGTCGCGCTTCGGCGCCGGCGACGGCTACCGCTCGTCGAAGACGCGCCGCGTCGGCATCCGGCTGCTCGCGGCGATCGTCTCCGCGATCGCCCGCCAGCGCGTCACCGACACGACGTCGGGCTTCCAGGCGCTCAACCGCCGCGCGCTCGAGCTCTTCGCCGCGGACTATCCGCACGACTACCCCGAGGTCGAGGGGATGGTGATGACGATCAAGCACCGCCTGCGGCTGTGCGAGGTGCCGGTGCGGATGCGCGAGCGCGAGCACGGCCGCTCCTCGATCACGGCGCTCCGATCGATCTACTACATGGCGAAGGTGCTGCTCGCGCTCTTCGTCGGGCTGTTCCGGCGCCGCGTCGTGCCGGCGGAGGACGTGTGATCGCCGCGCAGACTCCGCTCAAGGTGTCGCTGGCCGCGACGGCGGCCTCGCTCGTGCTCGTGCTCGTCGTGTTCGAGCTGATCCGCTCGCGTCGCCTGCGCGAGCGCTACGCGCTCCTCTGGCTGCTGACGGGAATCGTGCTCGTCGTCCTCTCCGCCTGGCGCGGCGGCCTGAACACGATCGCCGGTTGGTTCGGCGTGCGCGGCTACCCGCCGGCGGTGCTGTTCGCAGTCGGCTTGCTGTTCGTGATCGTCGTGCTGCTGCACTACTCGACGGTGATCTCGCGGCTGAGCGACCAGAACGTCGTGCTCGCGCAGCGGCTCGCGCTGCTCGAGACGCGCCTGCGGGAACGCGAGTCAGCGGACTGAGACCCGCACCGGTGTGCTGAGCAGCATCAGGTCGGTGCTGTTCGCCTGCTTCAGGTAGTTCGCGACGGCCGCGACGCGGTAGTAGACGGTTCCCTTGCGCGGCCGGTCGACGAACGACGTCGATGTGGTGGAGGCCAGCACCGGCAGCTCGAGCTGGCACGTGCGCGCGCCGGGGGTGCTGATCGTGCAGCCGTCCCCGCCGCTCGAGCGGAAGACGGCGTAGGCGACGGCCGCACCTGCGGTCGCACGCAGCGGTCGCCAGCTCAGCCGTACGGTCGCACCGGCCGGTTCCGCGCGCGGAGCGAGCGCGGTCGAGATCGGCGCCTCGGTGCCGGCGATCAGGTCGCGGGCGTACACCGGCCGGCGCGGCTGCCGGATGGCGGAGACGACGGCGAGCGGCACGAGCGCGACCACGACGAGCACGGCGGCTGCCGGCGAGCGCCAGCGGATGCGCGGCGACTCCGGCGCCGCGGCCGAAGCGGCGGGCCGCACGCCCGGCCACAGGTAGCCGATCGCCGGCACGAACAGGGCGAGCGCCGCGATCCCCGGCAGCGTCAACCGGAAGTAGCTCGTCGTCGTCACGTCCGCCTGGTTCGACGACCCCTTCAGGAAGCAGTACGCGACGAACCAGACGACGACGAAGAGACCCCAGCGGACGTTTCGCCGCAGCAGTCCGACCGCGCCGGCGACGAACACGAACTGCAGCAGGCGCGTGTCCCAGAACACCTGTCCCAGCTCCGACCACTCGACGGACAGGTGGTGCAGGTCGAGCGGGAGGTATCGCCCCGGGGAGATCGCACCGACGACCCTACCCGCAGCCGAGCGCACCGGCGTATACCCCGACAGGATCGGCAGCGTGCCGCGGCCGCGCTGCTTCCACACGATCAGCGTCACGACCGCCGGCGCGCAGCCGACGGCCCAGGCGAGCGCCAGTCGTGGCCGCCACCACACCGCGAACGCGACGATCGCGGCGAGGACGAAGAAGCCGTTCGACGGCTTCAGCCCGATCATGATCCCGCCGAGCACGCCGGCGGCGACGGCGCTGCCCGCGCGGCCGACCTGGATCGCGCGCACGGTCGCCCACGCCGTCGCGAGCAGGGCGACGAGCGACGGGAAGTCGGCCATGTCGGTGAGACCCGCCCAGTGCGGAGCGAGCACCGCCTGCTCGAAGAGCGGCCGGTAGTGCGCCGCGAAGAGCGCAGCCGCGGCCGGCGGCCCCACCACCCAGACGGCGGCGGCCGCCCACGCGTAGCGGCGTCCGTAGAGGCGGGCGGCGAGCGCCCAGACCAGCACGAGCGCGAGCGGCGCGAGCACGAGCGCGTGCAGGAGCACGACCACCGGCAGCCCGGTGAGCAGCGTCGTGCCGGTGACAAGCGGGATCCACGCGTAGAAGACGCTGAGCCCCCAGCCGATGTACGCCTGCGGCATCAGCCCGTGCGCGACCGACCACTGCGACGTCCAGTACTCGGTCGCGTCGCCGCCGCTGTACCAGACCCACGCGTTGTGCGGCGTACGGAACGCGAGCCACGCAGTCACGCAGAACTGCGCGGCGACGAGCGCCGCGAGCAGCGGCAGCGGCCGCGCGTGCTCGAGCCACGCCGCGGCGGCGCGCGCGCGCCGGAGGTCTACGCGACGACCGGCGAAGACGCGCGATACCACGCGATCGTCCTGGCGAGCCCCTCGCGCAGCGGCGTCCGCGCGCTGAAGCCGAACAGCCGCTCCGCGCGGCTCGGGTCGAGCGAGCGCCGCGGTTGCCCATTCGGCATCGTCGTGTCCCGGACGATCTCGCCCTCGAACCCGGTCAGCTCCGCGATCGTCTCCGCGACCTCGCGGATCGACGTCTCGACGCCCGTCCCGAGGTTGACCGGGTCGGCCCCGTCGTAGCGATCCGCGGCGAGCAGGATCCCCTCGGCGCAGTCGTCCACGTACAGGAACTCGCGAGTCGGCGAGCCGTCGCCCCACAGAACGACCTCGTCGCGCGACTCGAGCATCTTGCGGATCAGCGCCGGGACGACGTGCGACGACTCGAGGTCGAAGTTGTCGCGCGGGCCGTACAGGTTCGCCGGCAGCAGGAAGATCGCGTTCGTCCCGTACTGCTCGCGGTACGCCTGCGCGCCGACGAGGATCGTCTTCTTCGCGACGCCGTACGGCGCGTTCGTCTCCTCCGGATAGCCGTTCCAGAGGTCGTCCTCGGCGAACGGAACCGGCGTGAACTTGGGATATGCGCAGACGGTGCCGGTGACGACCAGCTTCTCGACGCCGTGCAGGCGCGCAAGCTCGAGCACGTGCGCGCCCATCATCAGGTTCGCGTACCAGTAGCGGCCGGGATTGGCGCGGTTCGCGCCGATGCCGCCGACCTCGGCGGCGAGATGGAAGACGAGCTCCGGCTTCGCCGTCGCGAAGAGCCGCTGCGCGTCGTCCCACCGCGTCAGGTCGACGTCGGCGCGGCGCGGGACGACGACGTCGTCGCCGCGCTCGCGCAACCGCTCGACGAGGTGCGAGCCGAGGAAGCCGCCACCGCCGGTGACGAGGACGCGAGTCACTTCGCCACGTGCTCCGGCGCCAGCCAGTCGACGCGGCCGATCCACTTGTCGCGGTTCGCGGCGTACCACCTGATCGTGCGCAGGACGCCCTCCTCCCATGACACGCGGGGCTCCCAGCCGGTCTCGCGATGCAGCTTGTCGTAGCCCACGCGCAGCGCCATCACGTCCGTCGCGCCCGGCCGCAGCCGCTTCGGCGTCGTGACGACGTGACGGTCGTCGGGCCAGAAGCCGTGCTCGGCCCCGGTGCGCAGGATCAGGTCGCTCCAGTCGGCCATCGAGATGTTCTTGCCCTGGCCGTAGACGTAGAGGTCGCCGGCGATGCCGTGCGCCGCCACCGTCAGGTGACCGCGCACACCGTCCGTCGTGAAGCAGAAGTCGCGCAGGGGCTCGAGCGCGCCCAGCTCGACAGTCGGACGCGTGAGCGCCTGTGTGATGATCGTGCCCGTGACGTAGCGCGGGTTCTGGCGCGGGCCGTAGTTGTTGAACATGCGCGTGACGACGCCCGGCACGCCGTAGGCGTCGTGGTAGTTCATCGTCAGGAAGTCGGCCGCGACCTTGGCGGTCGCGTACACCGACTTCGGGTTGATCGGCGAGCGCTCGTGGAGGATCAGTCCGCCGAGCTCGTCGTAGTCGTGGTGGTGCGACACCGCCTCGCGGACGTTGCCGTACTCCTCGGAGGTGCCGGCCGTGTCGAACTTCTCGAGCTCGACGCCGTGGTCGACCACCGACTGCAGCAGGTTGAGCGTGCCGACGGTGTTCGCCATCACGGTCTCGTACGGGCGGTGCCACGACTCGCCCACGTGTGCCTGCGCGCCGAGATGGAACACGTACGGCTTGTCGGACGCGTCCGCCAGGTCGCGCATCAGGTAGTCGATCGACGTCTTGTCGGTGAGATCCGCGAAGACGACGCGCAACCGGTCGCGCAGGTGCGCGATGTTGTTCAGCGCGCCGGACGACGTCGCGCGCACGAACGCGATCACGTTCGCGTCGAGGTGCACCAGCGCCTCCGTGAGGTGCGACCCCATGAACCCGTCGGCGCCGGTGACGAGGCACGTGCGGCCTGCGTAGAGATCGGCGAAATCCGCCTGCAGTGCGTCGAGCTCGGCCCCGGTCCACGTCGCTGTATCGTCGCCGGGCACGGATGGAGCGTACTGGGTCACGTGGTCGTGGAGCTGTTCGCAGCGGGCTGCTGACCGGCATCTCGACCGCGGCGGTCAGCGCCTCCGCAGCCGTCCTGGCGATCATTCTCTCGCGCAAGTTTGGGCACGGCGTTAAGACCGACGGCTTCTTCGCCGCGTACGGCATCTACCTCGCGCTCGTGCTCGTCGCGTCGGCGCTTCGCGTCGTCGTGCTGCCGCGCTTCGTCGCCGCGCGGCACGACGGCCGGCTCGCCCCCGAGGTCGGCGCGTGGTCGGTCGCGCTCGCGCCGCCGCTCGCCGCCGCGCTCGTCGTCGCGCTCGTCGCTCCCGGCACCGTCGCCTCCGCGCTCACGTCGCACGCCGCGTCCGCCCACGTCGCGGCGCAGCTCCTCCCGTGGTTCGTCGTGTCGGCGATCGCGCAGGTCTACGGTGGCCTCGTCGCGAGCGCGCTCGCGACGCTCGACGACTACGACTGGGCCGCGTATGGATTCGCGATCGGCTCGGTCGCCGGCGTCGTCGCCACGATCCTGCTCGTCGGCCACGGCGTCGCGGCGTTCGGCTGGGGGCTCGCGCTCAACGGCTTCGTGTCGCTCGGCATCCCCCTCGCCGAGCTCGTGCGCCGGCGTGCGCTCGGCGCGCCGCGCGCGCGGCCGTGGGGGCGCCTGGTCGAGCTCGTCGAGGGCGTTGGCGTGCCGATCGCGCTGCAGGGGCTGTACGTGATCGGCCTGCGGTTCGCCACCGGCCTCGGCTCGGGGCGCGCGACGACGTTCTCGTACGCGTACCTGATCGCCGCGTTCCTCGTCGCGGTGACGGCCGCGTCGATCGCGCTCGTCGCGACAGTGCCGTTCGCGCGCGCCGGGTCGACGCCGGACCGCGTCGCGCGCCACGTCGTCGCGAGCGCGTGGCTCTCGCTCGCGCCCGTCGGGGCGGCCGCCGGCGTCTTCGCGCTCGCGGGCGAGCCGCTCGTGCGGCGCGTGCTCGGCCCGAGCTACGGCGGCGGAACCGGCGCGGAGCTCGGCCGCCTCGTCGTGTACCTCGCCCCGTGGATGGTCGCGTCGACGGCGGTGACGGTCGCGTTTCCACTCGTCTTCGTGCGCGGTCGGGCGCGCTGGCTGCCGCTGCTCGCTGCGGGCGCGCTGCTCGTGCACGTCCTCGTCGAGTGGGCGGGTCGCGCCGCGTTCGGCCTCGCGGGCATCGCCGCCGGGCTCGCGGTGACGACCGCGCTCGTGCTCGCGGCGCTCCTGCTGCGGCTCGGCGCCGTCACCGCGGTCGCGACCGGCGTGCTCGCCGCGGCCGCCGCCTGCGGCGCCGTCGCATGCGCCGCGTTCGGGCTACCGCGGCTCGTCGTCGGTCCTTTCGCCGCCGCCGCGATCGGCGTCGTCCTGTACGCGGCCGTGCTCGGCGCTTGGCGGCCGGCGGGGCTGCGGCACGCATGGGCCTACGTGCGCGCGCTCCAGTAGCGTCTCGCCCGTGCCAGGGGTGAAGGAGGTCGTCCGCCGGCTCGGCCGCACGAGCGTCGGCAAGAACCTGATCCACGCCTCGGTGCTGCGCGACCCGGCGTCGATGCGCTTCCGCAACGTCGAGCGCTGGCCGCAGAGCGTGGAGGGCTTCGAAGACCTCGCGTTCCTGTTCTCCTCGAACCAGCTGAACCACGGCGTCGCGTCGCTGCAGTTCGACGAGGCGGCGCTGCTGTTCCGGCTCGCGCGCAACCTCGACCGCGGTCCCGTCGCGGAGATCGGCCGCTTCAAGGGCGGCAGCACGTTCGTGCTCGCGGCCGCGCTGTCGGAGGGAATCGAGCTGTGGTCGTACGACGCGCACGTCGCGCTGCGTCCCGACATGCCGGGCGATCAGCTCGACGCTGAGCTGCGCGACGCGCTCCGACGCTACGGCCTCGAGCACAAGGTCCGGCTGATCGTCGCGGATTCGGCGACCGCCGACCCGCCGCCGGAGCCGCTGCAGCTGCTCTTCGTCGACGGCGACCACTCCTACGAGGGTGCGAGGCTCGACCACCACCGGTGGAGCGCGTTCGTCGCGCCGCGCGGACACCTGCTCTTCCACGACGCCGTCGACGCCGGCGGCTACGGCAACGTGTACCCGGGCGTCGCGCGCGTCGCAGGCGAGGTCGGGCGCGACGCACGCTGGGAGCGGCAGCCGGGAGCGGGCTCGATCGCGCACTTCGTCCGCCGCGCGTGAAGCTCCTCGCGGTCGTCCTCAACTTCGACGGCGGCGACGACGTCCTCGCGGCGCTCGCCTCGCTCGCCGGCGTCCAGACGATCTGCGTCGACAACGGGTCGACCGACGGCTCGGCCGAAGCGGTCGCGAGCCGCTTCCCCGACGTGGAGCTGATCCGCACCGGCGTCAACCTCGGCTTTGCCGGCGGCAACAACGTCGGGATCCGCCGCGCGCTCGCGCGCGGCGCGGACTGGGTGCTGCTGCTGAACAACGACGCGGTTGCGGAGCCCGGGCTCACGGCGGCGCTCGAGCGTGCGGCGCGCGCTCGGCCCGACGCGGGCCTGTTCGCGTGCACTGTGCTGGACGGCGACGGCGATCGCGTGCAGTTCGCAGGAGCGCGGTTCGACGCGCGCCTCGGCTATTCGGGGCGGCTCGCGACGCGCGTTCCCGCGGCACCGCACGACGTCGGCCGCGTCGACGGCGCCGCCGTCGCGGTCTCTCGCGCGGCCGTCGAGCGGGCGGGGCTCCTCGACGAGACGCTCTTCCTCTACGTGGAAGACGTGGAGTGGTCGCTGCGCATCCGCCGCGCCGGCTTCGCCGTCGTGCTCGTGCCCGACGCGCGCGTGCGGCACAAGGGTTCTGCGGCGAGCGGCGGCGCCGCCTCGACGACGAACCTCTACTACGACACGCGCAACACGATCGCAGTCGCGGAGCGCTACGCGCCGCTGCCGCCGGGGCTGCGTGCGGCGCGGCGGGCGGTCGTCGTCGGCGCGCACCTCGCGCAGGCGGCGAACCACCCGCGGCGCGGTGACGCGCTGCGCGCCGTCGTCGCCGGCTGGCGCGACGCACGCCGCGGCCGGCTCGGGCGCCGAGCGTAGTCAACGGCTGTCGGCGACCTCGCGGTAGACGGCCTCCGTCGCGCGCGCCGTCGCGTCCCACGAGAACCGCGCGGCACGCGCGAGCCCTCGCTCGCGCCACTCGCCGGGAGCGTCGAGCACGTCGCGGACGGCGGCGGCGACCGCGTCGGGGTCGCGCGGGTCGAACAACCGCGCGGCATCGCCGACCACCTCCGGCAGCGCGCCCGCGTCCGAGCAGGCGACCGGGCAGCCCGACGCCATCGCCTCGAGCGGCGGCTGGCCGAATCCCTCGTACAGCGACGGGAAGACGAGTGCCGACGCCGTGCGGTAGAGGCGCGCGAGCTCCTCCTTGTCGACGCGGCCGCGCACGTCCACGCTCTCCGGCACACGGCCGAAGTCCCCGCCGCCGGTCAGCACGAGACGCAGCTCCGGCCGCTCGCGCCGCACCTGCGCGAACGCGCGGAAGAGAAGCTCGTGGTTCTTGTGCGGCCACGGCCGCGCTGGGTAGAGCAGGAACGGCTCGCGCTCCGCGTCGCCGGGGCGGAACCGGTCGTGGTCGACACCGGACGGCACGACGCGGATCGCGGCGGGGTCGAGGGCGAGCCGCGCAACGGCGCGGTCGCGGACGAACCCGCTCAGCACGATCACCCGCGCGGCCGCCCGGACCGAGCGGTGCCAGGCGACCGCCCGCCAGGCGCGTTCGCCGCGCGAGAAGAGCCGCGCCAGGTCGAGGTGCTGCACGTCGTGCAGCGTCGTCACCGTCGGAACGGTCACCCGCGGCAGCGCGACCGTCAACGGGTAGTGCACGGCGTCGGCGCCGACGTCGCGGCGGCGGACGGCACCACGCGTCATCGCGAGCAGCCGCTCGCGCGGCGTGCGCGCGACCCCGTAGGAGGAGACGACCGTCGTCGGCAGCCCCTCGCCGGCGTCCGGCGCGACGGGAGGCGCCAGCACCCGCAGCTCGAGCTCGCTCGTCCGTCGCAGCGCCCGGAGCAGCTCGCGCGCGTACGTCTCGCTGCCCCCGAGCTCGCCAGGCACGAGCGTCAGGAGCGACACCGCGACCACGGCACTAACCTTGCCCGATGCGGATCGTCGGCGCGCTCCTGCTCGCGGTCGGCACGGCAGCCCTGTACGCGCTGTCGACCTCGCTGCAGGCGCTCGAGGCGCGCCGCACCTCGTCGGAGAGCGCGCTGCGCGCGTCGCTGCTCGCGCGGCTCGCGCGGCGGCCGCTCTGGGTGGCGGGCACCGCGGCGGGCCTGCTCGCGTGGCCGATGCAGGCGGGCGCGCTCGCGCTCGCGTCGGTGGCGCTCGTGCAGCCGGCGCTCGGGCTCGGGCTCGTGGTGTTGCTCGCGCTCGGCGTGCGGATGCTCGGCGAGCACGTCGGCGCGCGCGAGATCGGAGGCGCGGCCGCGATCGCCGCCGGTGTCGGGCTGCTCGCGTGGGCCGCGCCGCCGGGCAACGGACGGTTCACGCGCGTCGCGGAGATCGCCGTCGTCGTCGCTGCGGCCGCGATCGCGGCCGCACCGTTCGTGATCCGACGCGTCCGCTCGATCGGAGGCGTGGCGGCCGCCGCAGTCGCAGGCTTCGGCTGGGGCGTGGTCGGGTACGCGACCGCGCTTCTCGACGAGTCGCTCGCGCGGCGCCACTGGCTCGCCACCGCCGGCTGGCTCGCCGTCGTCGGGGCCGCCAGCTTGTCGTCCCTGCTCGCCGAGATGACGGCGCTGCAGTCGTGCCCGGCCACCCGCGCCGTGCCGCTGACGTTCCTCGTCGAGATGGCGCTCCCGGCCGCGCTCGCGCCCTTCCTGACGAGCAGCCGACCGTCGAGCGAGGCGGGCTTCGCGCTCGGCCTCGCGCTCGCGGCGGGCGGTGCCGTCGCCCTCGGCCGCTCGCGCGCGGTTGCGCACGTCGTCCAGGAAGGCGAGGCGCTAACCGCGCCGTAACGCAGGCTCTTTACACTCCGCGCGAGTGGCCGAGCACGCCGACGTCGCCGCGCTGTTCGCGCGGCTCAAGGAGGAGGTCCGCGCCGCCGGGCCGCGGGCGGCCGACGTTCCCCCGGCGCAGGTACGGCTGTCGGTGCGCGACCAGGCGGAGCGGCTCTGGCCGGTCTCGGCGGAGCGGCCGATCGTCGGCAAGGGCGGCGCGGTCAAGGCGGTCCTGCGGCGGCTGATGCGCTGGTACGTCGAGCCGGCGCTCGCCGACCAGCGCGCCTTCAACGACGCCGTGCTCAAGCTGATCGACGACCTCGACGAGCGGATCGAGCGGCTCGAGAGCCGATGAGGGTGGTCGTCGCGGCGCCGCAGGTGCCGTTCGTGCGCGGCGGCGCCGAGGTGATGGCGGAGGACCTCGTGGCGGCGCTGCGCAGCCGCGGGCACGAGGCCGAGCTCGTGACGATGCCCTTCAAGTGGTACCCGGGCACGCGGGTGCTCGACCAGGCGTTCCTGTGGCGGCTCGTCGACCTCACCGAGAGCGACGGGCGGCCGATCGACCGCGTGATCGCGACGAAGTTCCCCGCGTACTGCGTCAGGCACCCGCACAAGGTCGTCTGGGTCCTGCACCAGTTCAGGCAGGCCTACGACTACGACCGGACGGAGCTCGGCCAGTTCTCGGAGTCGCCGGAGGACCGCGCGGCGCGGCGCGCGGTCGAGCGGCTCGACGAGGTCGCGCTCGGCGAGGCGCGCCGCGTGTTCGCGACGTCGCGGAACGTCGCCGACCGTCTCGAGCGCTTCAACGGCATCCATGCCGACGTGCTGCCTCATCCGCCGCAGGCGCTGCCGTACCGCACCGCCGATCCGGAGGGGTTCATCCTGTCGGTGAACCGGCTCGACCGCGCAAAGCGCGTCGACCTGCTGATCGAGGCGGCGAAGCTCGACCCGTCGCTGCGCGTCGTGGTCGTGAGCGACGGCCCCGACCGGGAGCGGCTCGAGCGGCTCGCGTCCGAGCTCGACGGGCAGGTCGAGTTCACCGGCCGCGTCGACGCCGACCGGCTCGCCGACCTCTACGCACGCTGCGCGGCGCTCTACTACGCGCCGCTCGACGAGGACTTCGGCATGGCGCCGTTCGAGGCGTTCCTGTCCGCGAAGCCGGTGGTGACGACGCGCGACGCCGGCGGGCCGCTCGAGGTCGTGCGCGACCGCGAGACGGGCCTCGTCGTGGCGCCGGAGCCGGCGGAGCTCGCCCGCGCCTGCGCCTACCTCCTCGCGCACGCCGACGAGGCGAGGGCGTGGGGCGCGGCCGGCCGCGCGGTCGCGGAGCGCGTCACCTGGGACGCCTGCGTCGACGCGCTGCTCGGATGAGGGTCGCGTACTACTCGCCGCTGCCTCCGTCGCGCTCGGGTATCGCCGACTACTCGGCGCTGCTCCTGCCCGCGCTGCGCGAGCGGGTCGACGTGGTCGTCGCCGAGCCGGGGCGGCGGGCGCCACACGCGGACGTCGCGCTCTACCACGTCGGCAACGACCCCGACGCGCACGGCTGGATCCTCGACGCGCTGCAGCGGCGCCCCGGCGTCGTCGTGCTGCACGAGTACGTGCTGCACCACCTCATCGCAGGCGTGACGATCGGACGGGGCGACGGGCGCGGCTATCTCGACGCGCTCGAGCGCGAGCTCGGCGTCCCCGGTCGCCTCCTCGGTCTCGGCGTGCTCGACAACCTGCTGCCGCTCCTCTGGGAGACGCAGCCGGAGCGGTTCCCGCTCGCGGGCACCGTGCTCGACCGCGCGCACGGGCTGATCGTCCACTCGCGCTACGTGGCGGAGCGGGCGCGCGAGGCCGGCTACGACGGGCGGCTGTGGCGGATCCCGCACCCGGCGTGGCCGATGCACCGCGTCGAGCCGGACGCGGCCGTCACCGGCGACCCGCTGGTCGGCTGCTTCGGCTTCCTCAACATGAACAAGCGGATCCCGCAGCTGCTGCAGGCGTTCGCGGCGCTGAGGCGCGACCGGTCGCGCGCGCGGCTGCTGCTCGTCGGCGCTGCAGGCGAGCGCTTCGACGTCGCGCGGCGGCTCGAGCGGCTCGGGCTGACGGACGGCGTCGACGTCGTGGACTACGTCCCCGAGGAGCGCCTGTGGCCGCTGATGGCGGCGTGCGACGTGCTCGTCAATCTCCGCTACCCGACGATGGGCGAGACGTCCGGCTCCGTCATCCGCGGCCTGTCGCTCGGGAAGGCGATGGTCGTCTCCGACGTCGGCTGGTTCGCCGAGCTTCCCGACGACGTCGCGCTGAAGGTGCCCGTGGACGAGCACGAGGTGGCGACGCTCGCGGCGGCGCTGGGGCTGGCCGCCGACCGGGCCGGGGAGCTCGGCGCCGCGGCACGCGCGTACGTGGCGCGCGAGCACTCGCTGCCGCACGTTGCCGACGGGTACGCCGCGGCGCTCGAGGTCGCGGCGGGCGGCGACGCCGTCGCCGACGCGGTGCTGCTGCGCGTCGCGGAGGCCGCCGCCGACGTCGGCGTCGACGACGTCGGCCCGCTCGCGCGCGCGCTCGTCGACGCCGGCATCGTCGCATGAGCGCGATCGCGGCGGCGCGCACGCGCGCCGTGTCGGTGCCGGCGTGGGTGTGGCTCGCGGCGATCGTCGTCGCGTCGGCCGCGGTGCGCATCGTGCTCGCCCGGCGGATGGTCGCGCCGTGGATCATGGTCGACGAGCTGATCTACTCGGAGCTCGCGAAGTCGTTCGCCGCGCACGGCCGGTTCCTGGTTCGCGGCGTGCCGAGCAACGGCTACGGGTTCGTCTATCCGGTGCTGATCGCCCCTGCGTTCCGTCTGTTCGCCGGCGTGCCGCGCGCGTACGCCGCCGCGAAGGACGTGAACTCGGTCGCGATGTCGCTGACCGCCGTCCCCACGTACCTGCTCGCCCGGCGTCTGCTCTCGCCGGCGCTGTCGCTCGTCGCCGCGGTCCTCGCCGTCCTCGTCCCCTCGATGCTCTACACGGGCACGCTGATGACCGAGAACGCGTTCTACCCGCTGTTCGTGCTCGCCTGCCTCGCGTTGCTGGCGATGCTGGAGCGGCCGACCGCGTTGCGGCAGGTCGCGGTGCTCGCGGTCTCCATGCTGTGCTTCGCGACACGTGCGCAGGCGGTCGTGCTGTTCGGCGCGGCCGTCCTCGCACCGCCCCTGCACGGGTGGATCGAGCGCGACCTGCGCGTGCGCCTGCGGCGGTACGCCGTGCTGTACGGCGCCGTCGCAGCCGGCGTCCTCCTCGCGGTAGCGGCCTCGCTCGCACGCGGACGGTCGCCGCTCGGCCTGCTCGGCGCCTACCGCGCCGCCGCCGGTCCCGGCTACAGCGTCGGGAGCGTGCTCAAGTGGATTCTCTGGCACGTCGCGGAGCTCGACCTGTACGTCGGCGTCGTCGCGTTCGCCGCGCTGCTCGCGCTCTGGCTCGCGCCGCGCGCGGCGACGCCCGCGGCGCGCGCATTCGCGGCGATGTCGCTGCCGGTGGCGGTGCTGCTCGTCGTCGAGGTGGCGGTCTTCGCCTCACGGCAGTCGGGCCGGATCGAGGAGCGCAACGACTTCTATCTCGCACCGCTCTTCCTCGTCGCGCTCGTCGCCGGCGTCGACGCGCGCGTGATCCCGCGCCGTCGTCGCGCCGTCGCCGCCGCCGCGCTCGCGGCGGGCGTCCTGCCGGCGACGATTCCGCTCGGCCATCTGATCAACACGCAGATCGTCTCCGACACGCTCGCGCTGCAGCCGTGGTGGTGGCTGCAGGACCAGGGCGTCCACTTCGGCGCGGAGCGCGTCGTCGCGTTCGCGGTCGCGCTCGCCGCGGGCGCCGCATTCGCGGCCGTGCCGCCGCGGCTCGCCGGCGCCCTCGTCATGCTGACGGCGGGCTACCTGGTGCTCGTGGGCGCCGTCGCCGAGAACGGCCGCCACGGCGCGGTGCGCGCGTCCCAGGGCGCGCTCTTCGCCGGGATCCGCGCGCCGCACCCGGACTGGATCGACCGCCGGGTCGGGACGGCCACCGACGTCGCCGCCGTCTGGCACTGGAACGCCGGCGAGACGCACCCGCTCTGGGAGAACGAGTTCTTCAACCGCAGCGTCGGCGACGTCTACACAGTGAACGGCCCCGACCCCTCCGACGGCGGGCTGCCGGAGACGCCCGTGCACGAGCGCTCCGACGGCGTGCTCGTGCGCGCCGACGGCACCGTCCCGCGCGCCCGCTACGCGTTGTCGTACGCCGACCTCGCCGGCGCCGTCGTCGCGCGCGACCCGATCGGGCTCGCGCTCTACCGCGTGGACGGCCCGCTCGTCTTCGTCACGCGCGTCAGCGGGCTGTACGCGAACGACACGTGGGGCGGCCGCGTCGTCACCTACCACCGCTTCCGCTGCGCCGGCGGCTTCCTCACCGTCCGCGTGGGCACCGACGCGAACCTCTTCGACGTCGACCAGATCCTGACCGCGCGCGAGAACGGCCGCACCGTCGCGAGCCTCCGCATCGCGCCGACGGCGCAGCCGACGCTGCGCGTGCGGCTCGTTCCGCGGCACGGCGTCTGCACCGTGCGTTTCCTCGCCGCGCGCACGCGTGTTCCCGCGCGGGTCCAGCCCGGCAACGCCGACATGCGTGCGCTCGCCGTCCACTACTACGCGTTCTCGTACGCGGCGCGATGAGGATCGCGTTCGACGTCAGCCCGCTCTCGCACGAGCGCACGGGCGTGAACAACTACATCCGGGGGTCGCTCGCCGGGCTGGCCGACGTCGCGCGGGAGTACGGCGACGAGGTGGTCGCGTTCGCACCGACCTCCTTCCCGGGCCGCCGCGCGATCGCCGAGGCGCTCGCCGGTCTCGGCGTCGAGCTGCGCCTCCTGCCGCTGCCGTTCGCGCACGCCTGGCGCACCGCGTGGTCGGTCGCCGCGCGGCCCCCGGCCGAACGCTGGCTCGGGCCGTTCGACGCGCTGCACTTCACCGACTGGATGTTCCCGCCGCAGCGCCACGGCGTGCGTGCGACGACGATCCACGACCTCGTGCCGGTGCACCATCCCGAGTGGACGACGGCGCGCACGCAGTCGATGCACCGGCGCAAGTACGCGAACGCCGCGCGCACCTGCGACGTCGTCTTCGCCAACTCGAGCTACACCGCAGACGACTTCGCCGCCACGTTCGGGTTCGACCGCGAGCGGATCCTCGTCGCGCATCCCGGCGTCGGACGCGAGTTCGCGGCCGAGGGCGTGGCGGCCGACCTGGGGTCGCCATATGCATTGACGGTGGCGACGCTCGAGCCGCGCAAGAACCTCGGCACGCTCGTGCGCGCGTTCGCACTGCTTGCCGACACGGAGCTGGCGCTCGTCGTCGCCGGCGGGCGCGGCTGGGGCGAGCAGCCGGAGCTCGACCGCCCCGGCGTCGTGCGCGTCGGCCGGGTGAGCGACGAGGAGCTCGCGCGGCTCTACCGCGGCGCCGCCGTCGTCGTCTATCCGTCGCGCTTCGAGGGCTTCGGCATGCCGATCACGGAGGCGATGGCGTGCGGCGCGCCCGTCGTCGCCTCGGCGCATCCGTCGCTGGACGAGGCGTGCGGCGACGCGGCCGTGCGCGCCGACCCGGAGAGCCCGCAGGCGCTGGCCGACGCGGTCCGCGCCGCGCTCGCGCGCCGCGACGAGCTGCGCGCGCGCGGGCTCGAGCACGCGCGGCGCTTCTCCTGGCGCCGCGTCGGCGAGATCTTCCGCGAGGGCTACGCGGCCGCGTCCGAGCGGTCGTCGTGAGCCGGCCTGCCGCCATGCGCGTCGCGCTCGACACGACGCCCCTCCTGCAGACGCGCGCCGGCACAGCCCGCTACGTGCGCGCCCTGCGCGACCGGCTCGACGTCGTCGAGGTGTCGTTCCCCGCGACCTCGCGGCTGCGGACGCTCGCCGCCGACGTGCTGTGGTATCCGCGCCTGCGGCCGCCGCGCGGCGTCGACGTGCTGCACTGCCCGACCTTCCGCGGCCCGCTCGTCGCACCGCGGCCGCTCGTCGTGACCGTGCACGATCTGGCCGTGCTGCGCCACCCGGAATGGTTCAACCGCTGGACGTCTGCGTACTCGCGCGTCGCCGTCCCGCGCGTCGTCCGCGCCGCACGCCGCCTGATCGCCGTGTCGGAGTTCACGAAGCGCGAGCTGGTGTCGCTGCTGTCCGTCGACCCGGCGCGGGTCGCCGTCGTCCCGAACGCGGTCGAGGACGTCTTCGTGCCGGACGGGCCGCGCGCGAGCGGCGACTACGTGCTCGCCGTCGGGACGCTCGAGCCGCGCAAGAACCTCGCGCGGATCGCGGCCGCCGTCGACGGGGAGCTGCGCGTCGTCGGCGCGCACGGCTGGGGCGGGGTCGCGGCGCCGCGCGGCGTCACGTGGCTGGGCGAGGTGCCCGACGAGGAGCTCGCCGCGCTCTACCGCGGCGCGCGCTGCCTCGTCTACGCGTCCTTGTACGAAGGCTTCGGGATCCCGGTCGCCGAGGCGCTCGCCTGCGGCTGTCCGGTCGTCACGAGCCGCGGCTCGCCGATGGCCGAGCTGGCGGGCCGCGACGCTGCGCTCGTCGATCCCACCGACGTCGACTCGATCCGCGAGGGGATCGCGCGCGCCCCGAGACCCGCGCCGCGGCGTGGCGCGAGCTGGGACGAGGTCGCCGCGCGCACCTGGGCCGTCTACGAGGAGGCCGCCGCGTGATCGTCCTCGACGCGGACGTGCTCGGCCGGAACCGCACCGGCGAGGAGACGTACCTGCGGAACCTGCTGCGCGAGCTGCCGCAGGTCGCCCCCGACCTGCACTTCGGCGCGGTCACGCGCCGCGTCGAACTGCTGCCGGAGGGAATCGAGCCGCTGACGCTGCCCGCGCGGTCGCAGGAGGTGCGGATGGCGTGGACGCTGCCGCGTCTGCTCCGTCACGTGCGTCCGCAGGTCGCGCACTTCCAGCATGCGCTCCCGCTCGGCTACCGCGGCCGCAGCGTCGTCACCCTGCACGACCTGCACTTCGAGCGCGACCCGCGCGTGATGGCGCGCGCCGACCGCGTGACGTTCAAGCTCGTCGTCCCGCGGTCGGCGCGCCGCGCCGGCGCCGTCGTCGCCGTGTCGGAGCGGACGAAGCGGGACGCCGTCGAGCTGTACGGGCTGCCGCCGGACAGGATCGCCGTCGCACCGCACGGCGTCGACCCCGCCTTCTCCCCCGGCGACGGGTCGCGCGACTACGCACTGTTCGTCGGCGCCGTCCAGGCACGGAAGGACCCGCTTGCGGCGCTCGCCGCCGCGAGCGCGGTCGGACTGCCGCTCGTCGTCGCGGGCCCCGAGAAGGAACCGGCGCTCGCCGCCGAGCTGCGCGCCGGCGGCGCCGACCTGCGCGGCTGGGTCGACGTCGAGGAGCTCGCCCGCCTCTACCGCGGCGCCGCCGCGGTTCTGCTCCCGTCGCGCTACGAAGGGTTCGGCCTGCCGGCGCTCGAGGCGATGGCGAGCGGCACTCCCGTCGTCCTCTCCGCCGACCCTGCCCTCCGCGAGGTGGCGGCCGACGCCGGCGTCTACGCCGAGGAGGGCGACCTCGCCGGCGCACTGCGGCGGGCGCTCGACGAGCGCGAGCGGTACGTGCAGGCGGGGCTCGAGCGCGCGAAGCGGTTCTCGTGGCGCGAGACGGCGCGCCGCACCGCCGACGTGTACCGGAGCCTGCTGTGAAGGTCGCCGCGGTGGTCGTGTCGCACGGGCACGCGCGGGAGCTCGCTGAGTCGCTGCCCGCGCTCGCGCCGCAGGTGGACGAGCTCGTCGTGATCGCGAACGTCCCGGGCTCGGTGCCGGAGGGCGTCGACGCCGTCCACAACGCACGCCCGCTCGGCTACGGCGCCAACGTCAACGCCGGCGTCGCGCGGACGTCGGCGGAGCTCGTCGTGGCCGCGAACCCCGACGCGATCCCGGTGGCCGACGCGGTCGCAGTCCTGCGCGCGTTCGTCGAGGAGCACCCCCGCTGCGGCGTCGCCGGCCCGCGCATGCTGTTCCCGGACGGTCGCTGGCAGCCGTCGCGGCGGCGCTTCCCGACCGTCACCGGCACGATCGTGCGCCGCACGCCGCTGCGCCTCGTCGTCCCGCAGCGGCGGCACTTCCACCTGGACGAGGCGCCGCCCGACACGCCCGTCAGAGCGGACTGGATGCTCGGCGGCTTCCTCATGCTGCGCCGCGAGATGCTCGAGCAGCTCGGCGGGTTCGACGAGCGGTTCCGTCTCTACGGCGAGGACATCGACCTGCAGTACCGCGCGATGCGGGCCGGGTGGGAGCGGTGGTACGTGCCGCAGGCGGTCGTCCGGCACGAGCACAAGGCGGAGACCGACAAGCGCTGGCTGACGCGGCGCACGCTCTGGCACTGGAGCGGCGTCCTGCGCTTCGTGCGCAAGCATCCGGAGCGGCTGCGCGCGCTGTGAACGTCGTTTCGAAGTACGACGAGCTCGCCGAGCGCTATAGCGCGTCGGACTACGCCGACGCCGAGCGCTACTACGCACGGCGGGCGCGGCTCGTCGTCGAGCACGGGCCGAGGCTGGAGCGCGGCGCGGCGGTGCTCGACGTCGCGTGCGGCGACGGCGGTCTCGGCCCGCACCTGCTCGCGCGCGGAATCGACTACCGCGGCGTCGACGCGAGCGAGCGCATGGTCGAGGTGGCGCGGCGCCGCCTCGGCGACCGGGTCGGCATCGGCACGTTCGAGTACGAGCCGCCGCAGCCGGTGGACGCGACGACGATCTTTCGGTCGCTGTACCTCGTCGGCGACCGACGCACGTTCCTCGAGCGGGTGCGCGGCTATACGCGACTGAAGCTGGTGTTCGACTTCGACCCGCGCGTGCAGGCGCCGGAGGCGGTCGTCGCCGACCTCGGCGCGGCGGGCTGGGAGCGGGTCGCGCTGCGCCCGTTCCTGACGCCGCAGCGCGTGCGTTTGCCGCCGCCGCTCCAGACGCTGCTGCACGTCGTCGAGCCGCTGCCGGGGGCCCGGATCCTGACGCGCGTGCGGTTTCCGCTTCTCGTCAGCGCCTGGTGACGCCGCCGCCGAACTCGACGCCGAGCTGGCGGTCGTCGGAGATGCCGTAGTCGAGCGGCCGCACGAGGCGCGTCAGGTGCACCGAAACGGCGACCGGGACGCGCACGTGCACGGAGAACGACACGTCCCGGCAGTTCCGCACCCGCACGCGCCGGACGAGCACCGGGCGGTCGACGACGGGAGCGCGCTGCTCGTTCAACGCGACCGGCCCGACGCGCACGAGGGCCGTCGTGTCGGGTGCGCCGTTCGCGCAGAAGCCGCGGCGGCTGAGGTCGACGTGCAGCACGCCGGACCGCAGCGGCCCGAAGTACGCGTAGGTGGCGTCGGCGTGGTTCGCGACCCAGCCGTCGGGGTCGCGGCCGTAGTACGCGTCCGATAGCCGCCACGGGTGCACGATGCGGTAGAGCACGAGCGTCGAGCCGGGCGGCTGGTAGACGCGCCTTCCGGCGAGGTGCACGCCGTTGTCGGCGAGCACGTACGGCGTCCCCGGGTCGTATCGCAGCACGCCGTCGGGCGCGGCCAGGTCCGGCGTCAGCGTCGGTCCGGGCCCGGGTGCGGTTCCGTCGAGCGACCAGACGTGCTTGATCGACCGGTTCCAGAACTCCGTCAGCCAGAGGCCGTTGTCGTTGCCGAGGCTCTGGCCCAGGTACGTGACCGGCTGGTCGTGCGCGTCCACGTCGACCCAATCGAGTGGCTGCGGCAGGTGCGCGACGAGCGCGTTCGCGCCCTGGTTGGCACCGCGCGCGCTCGTCACCTCGCCGGCGAGCATCCACGTCCCCACGGCGAGCGCCGCCGCGACCGTCAGCGACGTCCGCGCCGCCGCCGGCAGCCGCCGCGACAGCGGCACGAGCGCGAGCAGCACGGAGACCGCGAGCGTGACGACGAGCGCGTCGTGGATGTCGCTCTGGTTCCAGTAGAAGGCGCGGTTCGCCATCGCGGCGATGCCGTACCCCGGCGCTTCGCCGTACGGGTAGCCGAGCTGGTAGCCGTAGGCCAGGATCAGCCAGCCGACGAAGGTCGCGGCCAGCGACAGCGAGACGAGCGACGGCCGCCGCGCCGAGAACCAGACGCACGTCCCGACGAGGAGCAGGGGGCCGAGGTAGATGAGGTTGCGCTCCTCGACGTAGGTGCCGAACGTGATGGAGAGGTACGCCGCCTTGACGCCGGTGTACGTCCCGAACGAGATCAGCGAGCCGAGCAGCAGCGCGGCAAACGCACGCCAGCGCGGGTCCAGCCGCCGCTCGGGGACCCACAGCGACGCGAGCCCCGCGACCGCAGGCAGCACGCCGAGGCCGATGGCGAGCGCCGACCCAGCCTCGAAGCCGAGGCGCCAGATGCGGTCCTTCCAGGTCTGCGTGGTGACGGCCCACTCCGTCGAGTGGGCGCTCGCGACTCGGTTCAGCACGATCAGCGCTCCGACCGCGAGCAGGATCGCGCCGACGTAGTCGAACGTGCTCCAGCTCGCGCGGATGCGCCGCCAGCGCGGCCCGACGAGCCACAACACGATCGCGGCGATCAGCAGCGCGGCGCCCTCGCACACGAGCTCGCCGCGCACCTCGAGCGCGACGAGGCATGCGGCGATCGCCGCAACCGTCCAGCGCCGTCCGTCGCCGCAGAGCGCGCGGAACGACAGGTACGCGCACAGGCACGCCCACGGGTACGCGAGCGCCTCGGGGAGGATCAGCGTCATGTAGAAGAACGCCGACGTGCAGAGCGCGAGGATCGCGGCGGCCGCGGCGGCGGGCGGCGAGACGAGCCGCCGCGCGAGCAGGTACGTCGGAATCGCCGCGAGCGACATCATCACGGCGTTGACGTACTTGACGGCGGTGTATCCCGCCTGCGTCGAGTGCAGCCACCACGCGGGCGCGATCAGGTACGCGTAGAGCGACTTGAACGGAGCCGCCTCGCCGCGCCGCGCGGCGTGCCCCGTCGCCGCGATCGCGCGCGAGAGCTGAGACCACTCGAGCTCGTCGGTGAAGACGGTCGGCGACTTCCGCACCGCCGCCTCCCAGAAGAGGATCATGAGGACGACGAGCGCGACGCAGACGACCGGCACGAGCTCGAGGAAGCGGTCGAGCGCCGTCCGCTCGCTGCGGGACCGAGCCGGCCGGCCGGCCGCCGTGACGTCGCTCACTCGGCCGCTGCGGTGCCGAGGACGACGCGCGGGTCGAGGTCGGTCTCGCGGCGCACGAACCGGCAGGCGATCCCGGCGTCCGCACACGCCTCGACGATCGTGTCGAGGCGGTCGCGCGGCGCGTCCGGGATCGTCACGAGCACGATGTCCGGCTGCGTGCGCGCGAGGATGCGCTCCAGCTCGCGCGAAGCCCCCAGCACGGGCACGCCGTGCACGCGGCGGCGGCGCAGGCGCGGGTTGTCGTCCACGAAGCCGACGACGCGCTCCCCGGCCGTCTCGCGCAGCTCGCGCATCAGGCTGCGTCCGGTGCGGCCGGCGCCGACGATGATCGTGCGGCGGCCCGTCCGCGAGCGGTACGACCGCAGCCCGGTGACGAGCGCGCGCTCCGCGAGCCGCGACGCGCCGACCACGCCGGCGCACACGAGCGCGTCGACGACGAAGAACGAGCGCGAGAAGTCGCCGAGCGACCGCGTGAGGACGATGTACGCCATCGCCACGACCTCCGACACGGCGACCGCCGACCCGATCGCGACGACGTCGCGGCTGCCCGCGTAGCGCCAGATCGACCGGTAGAGCCCGAACGGGACGAACGCGAGGTAGCGCGCGGCGATCACGATCGGCAGCGTCACCTCGGCGATGTGGCGCTGGTTCGTCGTTCCCGGCCAGCCGAAGCGGAGCAGGTACGCCGCGGCGAACGCGCCGCAGATGAGGACGAAGTCGACGGCGACCTCGACGAGCCGGCGCGTGTGCACCGAGAACGCGCTCAGGCCGCCCGGCTGCACGCCGGCCTCGACGCGCCGCTCGATGTCCGCGAGGAAGCTCGCGAACTGCACGAGCAGGAAGAAGGTGACGAACATGCCGACGAGGGCCAGGCGCTGGTCGTCGAGCACGTTGTAGGCGAGGCTGGTGCCGCCGAGCGCCGTCGCGATCAGCGCGAGCAGGAGGACCGCGTGCTTCTCCGTCAGCCCGAAGCGGACGAGGCGGTGCGACGAGTGGTCGCGGCCGCCGCGGTAGACGGGCCGGCCCTCGAGCAGGCGCACGACCGTGACGAGCGCCGTGTCGAGGATCGGAACGGCGAGCACGAGCACCGGGAGCAGGAACGTCGCGACCGTCGTGCCCGCCACCTTCCAGCTGGCCGACAGGCCGAGCGCGGCGAGCAGGAACCCGAGCGCCTGCGACCCGGAGTCGCCCATGAAGACGAGCGCGCGTCCGCGGGGGCGCAGGTTGAACGGCAGGAACCCGACGCACGCGAGCGCCCCTGCGAGCGCGAGCGACAGCGCAGTGTCGTTCGGGTGGACGGTGACGGCGTCGACCGCGAAGAACGCGAACGCGATCGCGGCGAGCGTGGCCGCCAGGCCGTCCATGTTGTCGAGCAGGTTGAACGCGTTCGTCATCCCGACGAGCCACAGCACCGCCAGCGTCCACGCGATCACGTGCGTGTGGATCAGCTGCACGTCCGTGCCGGTGGCGAGAACGATCACGCTCGCGGCGACCTGCAGCGCGAGCTTGACCGGCGGCGGCAGCGCGCGCACGTCGTCGACGAGCCCGGCCGCGAAGAGCATGCCGGTCCCGCCCCAGATGCCGGCGACCTCCTTCGTCAGCGGGAACGCGCCGGCGGCCGCGGCGGCCGCGATGCCCACCGAGACGCCCGCGAAGATGCCGATCCCGCCGAGCAGCGGCGTCGGCCGCTCGTGCCATCGCTCCGCCGACGGCGCGGCCACCACGCGGTGCGCGAGCGGCGAGCGGAGCAGCGCCCAGACGACGGCGAAGGCGGCGGGGAGGGCGGCGAGCGCCGCGAGCGAGCTCACGAGTCGCGAGGGTAGAGAACCGGTGTTATGGCTGTGTTTGCCCGCACAAGCCGTCTCTAGACTAGTTCGCCGCGATGACGGTCTACGCTGACCTCCTGCGCTACCGCGAGCTGTTCGCGAACCTCTTCCGCCGCGACTTCCAGGCGAAGTACAAGGGATCGGCGCTGGGCGTCCTGTGGTCGCTCCTCAACCCGCTCGTGCTGCTCGGCGTGTACCTCGTCGTCTTCGGCGTGATCTTCCACAACGCCCTGCCGCACTTCCCCGTCTACCTGCTGGCGGGCCTCGCGTGCTGGATCTTCTTCTCCGTTTCGCTGCAGTCCGCGTCGCGCTCGATGATCGACAGCGGCGAGCTGATCAAGAAGGTCCGGTTCCCGCGACAGCTCGTCGCGTTTTCCATGGTGGCAACGCAGGCTGTGACGTTCGCGGTCATGCTCGTCGTCCTGATCGTCGTCTCGCTCGTGTTCATCCCGCACTCGGCAAGGGTCGTGTGGGTCGCGATCCCGCTCGCTGCGGTGTTTGCGGTGCTGGTCGCCGGCCTGTCGCTCGTCGTCGCGTGCCTGAACGTCGTCTTCCGCGACGTCGAGCACGTGCTCACGGCGGCGCTGCTGCCGTGGTTCTTCCTGACGCCGATCGTGTGGAGCATCGCGACGCAGTCGACGGTGCAGCGGCATCCGGTGCTGGCCGACGTGCTGCGCTGGGTCAACCCGATCGCGCCCCCGATCTACGCGGTGCGCGCGCCGATCTGGGCGGCGCAGCTGCCGCGTCTCGCCGACGTCGTCTACCTCGTCGTCGCGGCAACGGTCTCCGCGCTTCTCGGCGCCCTCGTCTTCCGCGCCGTCGACGACCGCATCGCGGTCGAGCTGTAGCGGGGGAGCGCCTCCGGTTCTCCCCGTTATCACGGTGACTTCGCCGCTTCGAGGGCGTGTCTTCGAGGGTCGGCGACGAGCACCGCTCGGCCGTCGTAGATCCAAGGCTCGTCCTGCGGCGCCGCGAACGCCGGCAGCCCCGCCACGTCCGGTAGGCGCTCGAGCTCGACGCCCGGCAGCACGCTCGGGCAGAGGAGCGGCTCCGCGAAGCCGGGGATGCGGCCGGGACCAGGCTCGTAGGGCGCGAGCGCGCGCGGCCGGCGGTGGAACAGTCCGCCGCGCCACTCGATCGCACCCGAGACGACGCCGTAGCCGTCCGCGTGCGCCGTGCGCACGCGCTCCGGCCAGCCCGCCGCCGGGCCGACCCACGCCGGCAGCTCGACGCGCGGCTCGCCCTCGCGCGGCCGCACCTCGACGTCGGCGGTGAGCATCTCGCTGCCGAGCTCCGACAGCCACGCGCGCAGCTCGGCGACGACGTCGAACGCCAGCCGGTAGCGGCCAGGGGGGATCGGCACGCGGAGCGCCACGTCCACCGTCGTGCGCTCGCGCGGCGCGAGCGGCGGCGCGGGTGTGCGCGGGCCGTCCCAGACGATCGGATTGCCGCGCAGGTCGAGCCAGTGCGTCGCCACGGCCAGCCGCTCGTCCCACCGCAGCGTGCCCGCGTTCTCGAGCTCGACGCGGACGCTCGTCCGCGTTCCGGCCTGCGGCGACAGGTCCGGCATCGCGCCGAAGCGCACGGCGAACGGTCCCCGCGACACGGCGGACTACCCTATCCCGCGTGGATCCGATCCTCGTGCGCGCGGCGCGCCGCGAGCCGGTCGAGCGCACGCCGGTGTGGTTCATGCGGCAGGCGGGGCGCTCGCTGCCCGAGTACCGCGCGCTGCGCGAGCGGCACTCCTTCTGGGAGGTCGCGCAGACACCCGAGCTCTGCGCCGAGGTGACGCTCCAGCCCGTGCGCCGGCACGGCGTGGACGGCGCGGTGATGTTCGCCGACATCATGACCCCGGTGCTCGCGATGGGGGTCGACGTGCGGCTCGTCGAGGGCGTCGGGCCGGTCGTCGACGCGCCGCTGCGAACGCGCGCGGACGTCGACGCGCTCCTCCGCCCCGAAGCGGACGACGCGTTCGCCCCGCTCCTGGAGGCGATCCGGATCGTCCGCAGCGAGCTCGACGACGCCCGCGCCGTGATCGGGTTCTGCGGCGGTCCCTTCACGGTCGCCGCGTACCTCGTCGAGGGGCGGCCGTCGCGCGAGTTCGCCGTCGTGAAGGCGCTCATGTACGGCGAGCCCGCCACGTGGCGGGCGCTGATGGAGCGCCTCGCCGACTGCTTCGGCGACTACCTCGCGGCTCAGGTGCGCGCGGGCGCCGGCGTCGTGCAGCTCTTCGACTCGTGGGCGGGCGTCCTCTCGCCCGCCGACTACGAGGAGTTCGTCGCGCCGTGGTCAGCGCGCGTGCTCGCGAGCGTCGACGTCCCGACGATCCACTTCGCGACGGGCGCCGCGACGCTCCTGCCGGGGATGTCACGAGCCGGCGGCGACGTGATCGGGCTCGACTGGCGGCTCCGCCTCGACGAGGGGTGGGCGCTCGCGGGCGAGGATCGCGGTGTCCAGGGCAACCTCGACCCCGCGGTGCTGCTCGGGCCGTGGGAGCGGGTCGAAGCCGCCGCACGCGACGTGCTCGCGCGCGCGGGCGCGCGCCCCGGCCACGTGTTCAACCTCGGCCACGGCGTCCTGCCGGCGACGGAGCCGTCGCAGCTGACGCGGCTCGTCGAGCTCGTGCAGGAGGCGACGGTGGAAGCGGGTGTCTGAGGCGATCCGGCTGCTCCGCGGGGACGAGTACGACGAGTTCCTCGCGCACGCGCTCGTCCAGTACGCGGACGACATGATCCGCGCCGGGATCGACGCCGACGCCGCCCGCGCGAAGTCGGAGCGCGACCACGCGGCGCTCCTTCCGGACGGCGTCGACACGGCGGGGCATTCGCTGTACGCGATCCTCGACGGCGACACGCGGGTCGGCTACCTGTGGCTCGCCGAACGCGAGAGCGAGATGGGCCGGAACCTGTTCGTCTACGGGATCCAGGTCGACGAGTCGCACCGCGGCCGCGGGCTCGGCCGGGCGGCGATGGTCTTCGCCGAGGAGGAGGCACGAAGGCGCGGCCTGCCGAGGATCGCGCTCAACGTCTTCGGCGGCAACGACGTCGCGCGGGCGCTGTACGCGTCGCTCGGCTACCGCGAGACGGCGATCTACATGGAGAAGGCGCTGTGACCCCCGGCCGGATCGTCGTCGACCGCGTCTCCCGGACGTTCCGCGTCTACCCGAAGGCGCAGCGCACGCTGAAGGACGTGTTCGTGTCGCGCGGCCGCCTGAGGACACGCGAGGTGCAGGCGCTGCGCGAAGTGTCGCTGACGATCGACCCCGGCGGCGCGGTCGGCCTCGTCGGGCGCAACGGCTCCGGCAAGTCGACGCTGCTGCGCCTCGTCTCCGGGATCATCAAGCCGACCTCGGGGCGCGTCGAAGCCGGCGGTCGCATCGCCTCGCTGCTCGAGCTCGGCGCAGGCTTCCACCCGGACTTCACCGGACGCGAGAACGTGTACTTGAACGGCTCGATCCACGGGCTGTCTCGGGCGCGCGTGCGGGAGGTGATGGACGAGATCGTCGCGTTCGCGGAGTTGGAGCAGTTCATCGACCTGCCCGTGCGCACCTACTCGTCCGGCATGTTCATGCGTCTCGGCTTCTCGGTCGCCGCGCACATCGAGGCGGACACGCTGCTGCTGGACGAGGTGTTCGCGGTCGGTGACGAGCAGTTCCAGCGCAAGTGTTTTGGCAAGATCGCCGAGTTCAAGAACCGCGGCGGCACGATCGTCTTCGTCTCGCACGACGCGCAGGCGGTCGAGCGGCTGTGCGACCGCGCCGTGCTCCTGCGGCAGGGACAGGTTGCGTTCGACGGCGAGACGCGTGAGGCGATCGCCGCCTACCGTCGCCTGCTCGCGGCCGACGCGAACCCGGAAGAGCTGGAGGCGGGGCTGCGCGAGTGGGGGACGGGCGAGGCGCGCATCCTCGCGGCGCAGCTACTCGACGACGACGGCGACGAACGCCTGCAGTTCGCGGCCGGCGAGCCGGCGACGATCCGGCTCGTGGTCGCCGCCGACGCCGGCGTCCCACCGCCGCGCGTCTCGCTCGAGCTGCGCGACGACGGCGGGCTCGTGCTCGGCGAGCTCGCGCAGGACACGGCGCAGCTGGGCTGGAACGGCGTCGCCGGCCCCCGGGAGCTGCGGCTGCGCCTACCGCGCCTACCCCTCGCGGACGGACGCTTTCACCTCCGCTTCAGGCTGGCGGACCCGCAGACGGGACGGCTGCTGCACTCGCTCGACGACGCCGTGCGGTTCGTCGTGTTCGCGCCCGGCCTCGCTGCGGGCGCCGTGCTGCTCGAGGGCGAGTGGTCGCTGCAGGAGACCGACGCGCGGACGCCAACAACGCCGGCGTGAGCTCTCGCGCGTGCCCCGACTGGCCGGTGCTGATGGAGATCGCGCCGGACCTCCAGTTCCGCCACTACACGCTGCGCGAGGCGCAGCTGCCCGCGGAGGCGTTCGTGAAGCTGGAGGGGATCGACCTCGACGCCGTCGCGGTCTGCGCCGACCTCGACGCGCACGTGTTCAACCCCGCGCACACCGACGGCCGCGTGGCGGACGCGCTGCGCGGCACCTACTGGATCCGGCTGCGCAACGACAGGGCGAGCGGCGACGGCTGACGCCTACCGCGAACCGGCGCGGATCTCGTCCCAGCCGCGCGTGTTCAGCACGTCGGCAGGGGTGCAGCGGCCGCGGCGCGCGGTGCCGACCGACAGGCGCATGTTCTGCAGGCCGCGGACCGAGTGCGCGTCGGTCGAGCACGTGATGCGCACACCGGAGCGGACGGCGTCGCGCACGAGCTCGGCGCTCAGGTCGATGCGGTCCGGGAGCCCGTTCGTCTCGATCGCGGTTCCCGTCTCGGCGCATGCGGCGAAGACCGCGTCGAGGTCGACGGCGTTCGGCGGCCGGTGGTTCAGGATGCGCCCTTGCGGATGGCTGATCGAGCGCACAGCCGGATGCTGCACCGCCGCGAGCGTGCGCTTCGTCAGCTGGTCGCGCGACTGGCGCTGACCCGCATGCACCGACGCCTGTACCCAGTCCAGCTCGGGGAGCACGTCGTCCGGGAGGTCGAGCGCGCCGTCCGCGAGGATGTCGCACTCCGTTCCGCGCAGCACGCGGAACGGCGCGAGCCGCTCGTTGACGGCGGCGATCTCCTCGCCCTGGCGGCGCAGGTCGTCGGCGTCGAGCCCGGGCACGACGCGCACGTTGCGCGTGTGGTCGCAGATCGCGACGTACTCGTAGCCGAGCGCGATCGCAGCCTCGGCCATCTCGAGCACCGTCGCCTTGCCATCCGACCACGTCGTGTGGACGTGCAGGTCGCCGCGGATGTCCTCGCGCGTGACGAGCGACGGCACCTCTCGGTCGAACGGCGCCTCGCGCAGCTCGGGCGGGACGAACGGCAGCCCGAGCGCGCGGAAGACGCCGTCCTCGTCCGCCGCGTCGGGCAGCGCGTCGGCGGCCGCCCCCGACCCGGCGCAGGCGCCCGCCACCCACGCCTCGCTGCCCGTCGCGCGGAAGAGCTCCGTGCCGAACCGCTCGGGCGGCGCGACGACGAGCTCCACCGGCACGCCCTCGACCGTGACGCCCACCGCGCCGCGCTGGTCGCGCTCGAGCACCGCGACGATCTCCGGCAGCGCGGCGAACGCGGCGACGGTGCCCGCGCTGTCTGCCGACGGCACGACGACGACGAGCCGTTCGGACAGGTCGGCGAAGCGACGCGGGTCGCCCGCCGCGACGCCGCCGAGCGCGTCCGCGACGCCGCCGACGAGCTCCCAGGCGCGGTTGAGCAGCAGGCCGCGCCGCGGTCGCGGCCGTGACCGCTCGAGCGCCGCGCGCACCTTCGCCTCGGTCGCGGGGCCGACTCCGGAGACGTCCCGCAGCCGCCCCTCCGCGGCGGCAGCGCGCAGCTCGTCCGCGCTGCGGATGCCGAGCGCGCGGCCGAGGTCGACCATCCGCTGCGGGCCAAGCCCGGCGAGCCGCCCGATGCCCACGAGCTCGGGCTGCACTTCCCCTTCGAGCTCGTCGATCTCCGCCAGGCGTCCCGTCGCGACGAGCTCGCGCAGCCGCGCCTCGATCGCCGGGCCGATGCCGCGCAGCTCGCGGACGCGCCCGCTCCGCACGAGCTCGGCCACCGGCGCCGGCGTCGAGCGGACGAGCTCCGCCGCACGCCGGTACGCGCGCACGCTGTAGTAGCCCGCGCCGGCGAGGTCGAGCAGCGCCGCGAGCGTCTCGAGGCGCTCGGCGATGGCGGCGTTGTCCATCGGGGTAGTGTCCTCGTCGGTGCCGACGATCGTCGTTCCCTTCCGCCCGGACGACCCGAAGCGGCGCCTCGCCGTCGAGCCGGGAGGCGAGCGCGTCCGGCTCGCCGAGGCGATGCTGGCGGACGTGCTCGCGGCTGCCCGCGACGTCGGCGACGTCGTCCTGGCCGACCGCGCCGGGGGGCAAGGCGTCGCCGTCGCCGCCGCCCTCGCGGCCGCCGCCGACGAGCCTTGCCTCGTCGTGAACGCCGATCTGCCCTGTGCGACCGTGCACGACCTGCGCGCGCTCGCCGCCGCGATCCCGCGCGACGGCCTGGCCGTGGTGGCGGCCGCCGACGGGACGACGAACGCGCTCGGCCTTTCCGCGCCGCGCCTGTTCGCGCCGCTGTACGGGGCGGGCAGCGCCGGCCGGTTCGCCGCGCTCTTCCCGTCGGTGCTCGTCGACCTGCCGAACCTCGCGGACGACGTCGACACGCTCGACGACCTCGCGCGTCTCGAGGCCCGCGCGGGGCCGCACACACGGGCGGTGCTGGCCGCGCTCCGCGGACGGGCGGCGGCGTGAACGTCGCGGTGCTCTCGGGGGGCGTCGGAGGTGCGCGTTTCCTGCGCGGCTTGCTGCGCGCCGTCGACCCGGCGTCGGTGACGATCGTCGGCAACGTCGGCGACGACGTCGAGGTCCTCGGCGTCCACGTCTCGCCCGACCTCGACAGCGTCCTCTACACGCTCACCGGGCGTGCCGACGAGCAGCGCGGCTGGGGCCGAGCCGACGAGACGTGGAACGCGCTCGAGACCGTCGCGCAGCTCGGCGGCGAGAGCTGGTTCCGGCTCGGCGACCGCGACCTCGGCTTGCATCTCGTGCGCACGCAGCTGCTGCGCGAGGGCGCGGCCCTCTCCGAGGCGACGGCGAGGATCGCGCGCGCGCTCGGGCTCCAGACGAGGCTGCTGCCGGCGACGGACGACCCGCTGCGGACGTTCGTCGAGACGCCCGCCGGCACCTTTCCCTTCCAGACCTGGTTCGTGGCGCGTCGGCACCGAGACGACGTCGACGCAGTGCACTACGCGGGCGCGCCCGACGCGCGGCCGGCGCCCGGCGTCCTCGAAGCGCTCGCCGGCGCCGACGTGATCCTCGTCACGCCCAGCAACCCGTACGTCTCGATCGGCCCGATCCTGGCCGTCGAGCCGATCCGCGCCGCGCTCGCCGCGCGCACCGTTCCGTGCGTCGCCGTCAGTCCCCTCGTCGCCGGGCGCGCCGTGAAGGGACCGGCCGACCGGATGCTCGCGCGGCTCGCCGGCGGCACCGCTCCCGCGCACGTCGCGTCGTGCTACGCGGGGCTGGTCGACGCGCTCGTCGTCGACCGCAGCGACGCGCCCGCCGAGTTGCCGGAGGGCGTCCGCCCCGTCGTCGCCGACACGCTGATGACGGATGCGCACGCGGCGCAGCGCCTGGCCGCGGCCGTGCTCGACGCTGCGGGCGCGCCGGCATGAGGATCGCCGTCCTCGGCGGGACGGGGAGCTTCGGGCGCGCGCTCGCGGCACGGCTCGCGGCCGCGGGCGACGCCGTCGTGATCGGCTCGCGCGACGCCGAGCGCGCCGCGACGGCGGCGACCGAGCTCGGCCCCGGCGTCACGGGCGCGACGAATCCCGACGCCGTGCGCGACGTCGACCTCGCCGTGCTCGCGGTCAGGGCCGACGCGGCGCTGCCGACCGCGCGCGACGTGTCGGATGCGCTCGGCGCGACGCCGCTGTTCTCCGTCGCGACCGCGATCTCGTTCGAGCGCGGCGTCGGCGCCCTGCCGGATCCCGACGCGCGCAGCCTCGCCGAGCGCGTGCAGGACGTCGTCGCGGCGCCCGTCGCCGCCGGGCTGCACTCGATCGCCGCGGCGAACCTCGACGCAGCCCCGCCGGACGAGGATGCGCTCGTATGCGGCGACGACGAGCGCGCCAAGGCGCTCGCGCTGGCGCTCGCGGCGAAGGTCGTCGCCGGCCGCGCGCTCGACGCGGGGCCGCTCGCGAGCGCCCGCGCGCTCGAGGGGCTGACGGCGGTGATCGTCAACCTGAACCGCCGCTACAAGGCGCACGCGGGCATCCGCGTCACCGGCGTCGACCGTTGATCCAGCTCCTCCCGGTGCGCGGCCTGCCCGAGATCCGTGCGGGCGACGACCTCGCGGCGATGACGGCGGAGCTGGTCGAGCTGCGTGAGCGCGACGTCGTCGTGGTCGCCCAGAAGGCCGTCTCGAAGGTCGAAGGACGCGTCGTCGCGATCGACGACCTCGAGCCGTCCGCGAAGGCCGTCGAGCTCGCCGGCGACGAGCGCGACCCGCGCGAGGTCGAGGCCGTGCTGCGCGAGGCGACCGAGATCGTGCGCGAACGCGGGCCGCTCGTGATCGCGCGCACCCGCCACGGGTTCGTCTGCGCGTCCGCCGGCGTCGACCACTCGAACGCGCCGGCGCCGGGCACGCTCGTGCTCCTGCCGCTCGACCCCGACGCGAGCGCCAGACGGCTGCGCAGGCGGTTCGCCGAGGTGGCGGGCGTCGACGTCGGCGTCGTCGTCACCGACTCCTTCGGCAGGCCGTTCCGGCAGGGCACGACCGACGTCGCGATCGGCGTCGCCGGGATCCCGGCGCTGCTCGACCTGCGCGGCACGACCGACCGGATCGGCTACGAGCTACGCTCGAGCCGGACGGCGGTCGCCGACGAGATCGCGGCCGCGGCCGACCTCGCCCGGGGCAAGGCGGACGGAGTTCCGGTCGTCGTCGTCCGGGGCCTGCGCCTCGAGGGCGAAGGCTCAGGCCAGGACATCGTGATCAGCCACGAGCTCGACCTGTTCACGTGACCATCGTCACGTTCAGACTCCTTCACACCCCGACGCGAATCGGCTGACGGTCGCTAGGGTGGCGCCTTCGCCGGCGGCGGAGACGCCCAGCCGCGTGCCGGTGATCCCCCAAAGCCACCTGCGGACCCTCGGGCAGAGGAGGACGAGAACAGATGCGCTTGACCACGCCGTTTCGGCTGTTGATCGGCGTCTGCGGGCTTGCGGCCGCCGCCGTCGCGATCGCCGGCGCCGCCCGCGCCGGCCACGACGCCCGCCCCGCAGGCGACGGCGCGCCGCGGATCGCGACGCTGCGGTCGCTCGTCGTGCAGTACCGCGCCGTCACGTGGACGTGGGAGCGGGCCGCGCACACCCGCGCGCTCCCGACCTCGTACTCCGAGCGCCGGTCGACCGACCGCGCCTACCTCGAGTGGACGGTCGACCGCTGGATGCGCCGCGCCTGGCGGGCGCGCGCCGCGGCCGTGCGCCGGCTCGAGCGCCGGTTCGCGGTCGAGCTTCCCGGGGCGCCGGGGCTGCGGGCGCCGGTCTCGGCCCGCCTCAGCTACAGCCGCGCGCTCGCGCTCCGCCTGCGGCGCATCTACCCCGGGTCGGTCCCGCGGCGCTACGTCCGGTCCCGCCCCGCCGGCCCTTCGGCCGCGCTGCGGCTGTGGCAGGAGCGGAGCGCGGTCGCCGCGCTGCAGGTCGCGCTGCACGCCGTCACGCGGCCGGCCGTGCCGTCGTGGCTGCAGCGCGCGTTCCTCTGCATCCACGGCTTCGAGGGAGCGTGGGACGCGAACACCGGCAACGGCTACTACGGCGGCCTGCAGATGGACGCCGGCTTCATGAGCCGCTACGGCGCCTCCTACCTGCGCCGGTGGGGCACGGCCGACAACTGGCCCGTGTGGGCGCAGATCGCCGCCGCCGCCGCCGCCTACCGCTCCGGCCGCGGCTTCAGCCCGTGGCCGAACACGGCTCAGGCGTGTGGCCTGCCGTAGCGGGACGAATCGGCGACAACGGCCCGCCTACTGTACGCGCGCATGACCGGAACCGGTCATGCGCGGAGCGCGGGTAGCCGGAAATCGCGAAGCCGACGCGGGCGGCGGCTTGGCCGCCGCTCGTACGGCTCGAATCGCAAGGTGTCGGAGGGGTGGGTTCGGGAGGGGAACCGAAGGTGCCTCTCCCGAACCGCGAACCCCTTTTTGGGGGAGCCGCGTCGAACGCGAACGCGTGACACTGTCCTGACGGGCCGCTCTCGAGCGGCACCGGCTGCGAGCCGATGGAACTCAGGATGGTGCAGACACCTGCGGCGGCGCCTGCCCCGCTCCCGCTTCCGGGAGACGACGGCCTGCGGCCCGAGACGCTCGTCGAGTCGTACCGGCGGCTGGCCGAGGTCTTCCACGAGGTGATGTCCGAGCAGAGCCTCGACAAGCTGCTCGACCGCATCGCCGACACGCTCTCGGACCTGATGCCCTACGAGGCGCTGCACATCTACGAGGCAGACGAGGCCCGCCGCGAGCTCGTTTGCGTGCTCGCGCGGTCGCCGGAGTACGAGGAAGAGATCATGAGCGACCGGCCGAAGTTCGACGAGGGGCTCACCGGCTGGGCGGTGACGCACCGCAGCCCGGTCTGGACGAACCGCGCCGACCTCGACCCGCGCACCGCCGTCGTCGCCGGCACGCCCAAGGAGCCGGAGGCGATGATCGTCGTCCCGCTGATCGCACGCGGCGCCTTGAAGGGCGCGCTCAACATCTACCGCCTCGGGGAGGACGCGTCGTTCGCCGCCCACGAGTTCGAGCTCGCGAAGTGGTTCGGCGACGCCGCCGCGCTCGCGCTCGACAACGCACAGGTGCGCGCGCGGCTCGAGCACCAGGCGCAGACCGACTCGCTCACCGGCCTCTACAACCACCGCTTCTTCCACGAGCGGCTGCGCGCGGAGCTGACGCGTGCGTCGCGCCTGCACGACTCGGTCGCCGTGCTAATGTTCGACCTCGACGACTTCAAGCGCGTCAACGACGTCTACGGCCACGGCGCGGGCGACCAGCTGCTGATCCAGCTCGCGCGCGTCGCGCGCGAGACCGTGCGCGGCTCCGACGTCGTCTGCCGGATCGGCGGCGAGGAGTTCGGCGTGATCATGCCGTCCTGCGACGCCGGCGACGCGCTTGGTCTGGCGGCGCGCCTGACCGAGCGGCTGCGCGAAACCGAGTTCGAGCCGGCCGGCCGCATCACGATCTCGGTCGGCGTCTCCCAGGGGCCGCAGCACGCAATGAACCCGCGCGAGCTCGTCGCCTGCGCCGAGGCGGCGATGATGACCGCGAAGGCGCGCGGCAAGAACCAGGTCGTCCTCTACGACGAAGGTGCGACCGAGCGGCCGTCGCCCACCGTGACCACCGCACGCGACGTGCGTTCGATCGCGCACATGAAGATGCTGCAGTCGCTCGCCGGGAAGCTCAACCGGTTGAACGACGTGCGCCAGATCGGCGAGACGATCGCGAACGAGCTGCGGCTGCTGATCGACTACCACAACTGCCGCATCTCGCTGCGCGACGGCGACGACCTCCGCCCCATCGCGTTCATCGGCGACCACGACTCCAGCGTGCGCTCGACCGCGGACGCATACACGCAGAAGGTCGGCGTGGGCATCACGGGCCGCGCGGTCGAGCGCGGCGAGTCGCTGCTCGTGCCGAACGCGCTCCAGTGCGAGTTCGCGTACCGCATCCCCGGCACCGAGGAGATCGAGGAGTCGCTGGTCGCCGTGCCGCTGCGCTACGGCGCCCGTGTGACCGGCGCGATCGTGATCTCGAAGCTCGGGATCGACCAGTTCGACGAGGACGACGTGCGGCTGCTCGAGGTGCTCGCCGGGCAGGCGTCGGTCGCGCTCGAAAACGCACGTCTGTACGAACAGCAGCGGCGCGAGGCGGAGGGCGCAAAGGCGCTGCTCGCGTTCGCGGACGAGGTCTCGCAGGCGCAGTCGTTCGACGAGATCTGCGCATTGGCGGTCGAGCGCGCCGCCGATCTGTTCGAGACGCCGCGCGCGTCGCTCTGGATCGGCGACGCGTGCGTCGCCAGCGTCGGCGAGCCGATCGCCGACGGACGGTCCGCGCCGCTGGCCGAGGGGGACGGCATCCACGGCCGCGTCGTGGTCGAGGCGGCCGACCTGGACGACGACCGCGAGCGGCTGCTCGCGGCCTTCGCCTACCAGGCGTCGGTTGCGCTGCAGAAGTCGAGCCTCTACTGGAAGCAGCTCGAGGCCGCGGAGATCGCGAACGCGCTCCTCGACGCGAGCCGCGAGCTCGCGACCGCCGAGACGCCGGAAGAGGTGCTCGGCCGCAGCGTCGAGGTGACGGCGCGCGTGCTCGGCACCGAGCGCTCGGCGCTCTGGATCGAGGAGGACGCCGCTCCGCACGACCTCGTCGCGCGCGCGTCGCACGGCTACGAGATCGACCCGGCCGCCGCCGCCCGCAGGTTCCCGCACGACGTCGCGCACGAGTGGCTCGCGGGCGACGAGCCCTTCCTGGTCGACCCCGAGGTCGTCGCCGGCCTGCCGGGCAGCGACCTCGTCGGCAAGAAGCGGTTCGTGGTCGCGCCGCTGAAGCTCGAGGGCGGCCGCGTCGGCGCGCTGACCGCGACGGTCGGCGCGCGCGACCTCGACGACCGGCAGTTCGCGCTGCTCGCGGGCCTCGCGCACCAGGCGAAGCTCGCGATCGAAAGCGCCGAGCATTACGAGGGGCTCGAGCGGACGTTCGTGTCGACGGTCGCCGCGCTCGCGAACGCGCTCGAGGCGAACGACGAGTACACGTCGTCGCACGCGCGCTGGATCACCGACATGGCGATGCTCGTCGGGCGCGAGTTGGAGCTCGACCGCGACGCGCTCAAGCGGCTCGAGCTCGGCGCGCTCTTCCACGACATCGGGAAGATCGGGATCCCGTCCGAGATCCTGCAGAAGCCCGGCCCCCTCACGGACGAAGAGTTCGAGATCGTGAAGGCGCACCCGGAGCTGGGCGAGAAGATCCTCGCCCCGATCGAGCGGCTGGCCGACGTGCGCCCGATCGTGCGCGCGTGCCACGAACGCTGGGACGGCAACGGGTACCCCGACGGCAAGCGGGGCGACCAGATCCCGATCGAGGCGCGGATCGTGCTCGTCTGCGACGCGTTCCACGCGATGACGACCGACCGTCCGTACCGCCCGCGGCTCGACTCCGGCGAGGCGGTGCGCCGCCTGCGCGAGTCCGCCGGGTCGCAGTTCGACCCGACGGTCGTCGACGCGTTCGTCCGCCTCTACGACAGCGGCGGCGTGCTGCCGCTCGGCTGACACAGCGCGAGCGTGCCGCTGCGGACGTGCCAGTGGCCGCCGCGGCGCAGGTGGGCGACGACGGCGCGTTCCAGCGCCGTCCGCTGCGGCAGCTCGTCGAGCGGGCGCACGCGGACGAACACGAACTCGAGGATCGACGCGTCGCCGTCCTCCACGAGCGCGTCGAGCGTCCACCGCCGCTGGAAGCGCACGATGTTCGAATCCGGAGGAAGCCACTCCGCGAGCTGCGGGTCGAGCAGCCAGGAGGTGATGAACGCCGTCTCGCGCGGCTGCGCCGGCAGATGCCGCGCGAAGAACGACGGCGCCGCGGCGAGCGAGGCGTCGACGGCGGAGGGGTCGAGCGTCTCCCCGCCGGGGACGTGGACGCTCAACCCCCGCCGCCGCTGCTCGAACTGCAGCCGCCCGAGCCGGAACAGACGCCCGCGGAAATGCAGCTGCAGCCACCACGCGTGGTCGAACCCAGGACGGTCGTGCGCGCGCCGGTAGAGGGCGGCGTGGCGGCCGAGGTCTGCGAGCGTCGCCCACGACACGTCCTCCGGCACCCCGATCCGATCGTGGTAGGCGAGCACGTCCGGCAGTGCCGCGACGAACGGGAGGACGAGCGCGAGGTCGCCCCGCGCCGCCGTCCAGCGGGGACCATCCCGCTCGCCGATCAGCGCGACGAGCTCGGCGCGCTGCCGCTCGATCGTCCGCTCGTCCCGCGGCAGCGCGAGCACCGCCTCGGCGTCCTCGCGCTCGAATCCGAGCCGCTGGAGGACGTCCCTCAGCCGCGGTCCTCGAGCCTGCGCGTCATCCCGACGTCGACGAAGCCGAGCTTCTTCAGGATCGGGTACGAGGTGTCGGGCAGCGCTTCCGTCACGAGCGCCGGCGTGCCGCGGGCAACCGCGTCGTCCCAGCGCGCGCGCACGAGCGCGCGGTAGACGCCGCGCCCGCGCGCCTCCGCCAGCACCGAGCCAGCGATCAGGAACACGCCGCGCTCCGAATAGACGGAGCGGCCGATCCCGGCCGCACGCCCGCCGAGCCAGGCGAGAAACGTGAGCGGCGTCCCGTGCTCGACCATTCCCTCGTATTCCGTTCGCAGGTGCGGCCGCTGCGCCTCCCGGCGTGCGGCCGGCGTCGCGAACGCCTCCCACGTGATCTCCGTCGCCGCCGCGTACTCCTCGAACGACGCGACGGGACGCACCTCGACGTCGGCCGGACCCGGCGCCGGCTCCTCGACGCAGGCGAGCGCGTGCACCAGCGGTGCGCGGTCGCGCGGCTCCTGCAGACCGAGCGCGCGCAGCCGGTCGTACGCGTCGGGCGGCTGCGTGTCCTCTGCGAGCCACCAGACCACCTGCTTCCCGGCCGGCACGCGCGTCCGCACCTCGACGAGCGTCCGCGCCACGTCGCCCGTCCGGAGGCCGGAGACCGCCGCCCACGTCGTGCCCTGGACGATGCAGACGGTCCCGTCGTCGAAGCGCTCGACCGGCGGCGCGACGCGCGTGAATCGGTCCGGCGTCAGCGCGAACTCGCGCACGGCCGCGCTCAGCACGTCGTCGGGTCGAGGAGCACCTCGATCTCCGCGACGCAGCGGAAGCCGACGCGCTCGAGGATCGGCCGCGACATCGGTCCCGCCTGCACGGTGAGCGCCTCGAACCCGGCAGCGACGGCGTCGTCCCACCGTGCGCGCACGAGCGCGCGATACGCGCCGCGGCCGCGCGCGTGCTCGAGCACCCCGCCGCTGACCAGGACCGCCGCGGGATCGCCGGGTTGCACGAACATCCGTGCTGCGCCGACCGGGACGCCGTCGACGAACGCGAGGTACGTTCGCGCGCCGCGATCCCCGAGCTCGCGCGCGTAGCGCTCCTCGACGTTCTGCTGCGGCTCGCCTCCGTGAAAGACTCGCGCGCCGATCGACTCCGCCAGCGCGAACTCCTCGGCATCGCGTACGCGACGCGCCTCGACGCCGGCGGGCGCGGCGGGCGGGTCGGCCGTCGCGACCAGCGCCCCCAGGTGGTCCTTCGCGACAAGCCCGTGCGCGACGAGGCGGTCGACGAGATCGGACGGCGTCGCCGACGAGCCGACGTTCCACGTCACCCGCTTCCGCGCGAGTGACGCGACCTGCTCCCGCACCTCGTGCAGGGCAGCGGCGACGTCGTCGGGGTCGAGACGCAGCCGTGAGACCTGCGTGAACCCGTCGCCGAGCAGCAGGCAGTAGCGGTCCGTGAGGACGCGCTCGAGCCCGGTGCGCGGGTCGATCTCGCCCCACGCCGCGGGGTCCTCCGCGAACTCCCGGAGCTCCTCGCTAGGAGACGAATTCGTCGGCAACGCCGAGCGCGTCGTCGAGCGCGTCGAGCGCCTCCTCGAGCTCGTCGCGCGTGATCGTGAGCGGCGGACAGCACATGACCACGTTCCAGTGCGTCATCAGGTACAGGCCGCGGTCGAGGGCGCGCTTCATCACGGCCGCGACAGGCTTGGCGTCCGCGCCGGAGCCGTTGAACGGCACGAGCGGCTCGCGCGTGCCGCGATCCTTGACGAGCTCGAGCCCCCAGAAGCAGCCGAGCCCGCGCACCTCGCCGACCGACGGGTGCTTCTCCTGCAGGCGCGCGAGCTCGGCGCGGAACACGTCGCCGGTCGCGGCCGCGTTCTCGACGATGCCTTCCTCCTGGAACGCCTCGATCGAGGCGACCGCGGACGCGCACGCGAGCGGGTGGCCGCTGTAGGTCAGGCCGCCGGCGAAGTACTTGTCGCGCACCCACTCCGCGATCGGCTCGCGCACGATCATCGCGCCGAGCGGGACGTAGCCCGAGTTGATCCCCTTCGCGACGGTCATGATGTCCGGCACGACGTCCCAGTTGTCGACGCCGAACCACTTGCCGGTGCGGCCGAACCCCGCCATCACCTCGTCGCAGATGAGCAGGATCCCGTGCCGGTCGCAGACCTCGCGGATCGACTGCAGGTAGCCGTCGGGCGGGACGATGATCCCGTTCGTGCCCGTCACCGTCTCGAGGATGACGGCGGCGACCGTGTGCGGCCCCTCGTACTGCAGGATCTCCTCGAGGTGCGGCGCGCCGCTGCAGACAGGGCACGGGTCGGGGTGCCCGGCCGGGCAGCGATACGTGTACGGGTCGAACATGCGGACGACGCCCGGCAGCCCCGGCTCCGCAGGCCAGCGCCGCGGGTCGCCGGTGAGCGTGATCGCGCCGCCCGTGGCGCCGTGGTAGCTGCGGTAGCGGGCGACGATCTTGTGCCGCCCCGTGTACCAGCGCGCGAGCTTGACCGCGTTCTCGTTCGCCTCTGCGCCGCCGTTCGTGAAGAACGACATCGTCAGGTCGCCGGGCGTCACCTCCGCGAGCAACCTCCCGAGCCGCGAGCGTGACTCCGTCGCCATCGGCGGGCCGATCGTCGCCAGCCTCTCCGCCTGGTCCTTGATCGCCTGCACCAACTTCGGGTGCGAGTGGCCGATCGAGACGTTCACGAGCTGTGACGCGAAGTCGAGGTACCGGTTGCCGTCGTAGTCCCAGAAGTAGCGGCCCTCCGCGCGCTCGACCGCGATCGGGTTGATCGCGTCCTGCACGCTCCACGAATAGAGGACGTACCGCTTCGCATCCTCGACGATCTGCTGTCCCAGCCCGGTGTTCGTCTCCGTCGTCGCCATGGCCCGATCCTACGTCCTGGCTCGTCCGGCGCGCGCCCTCTTTCTAGACTCCGCCGGTGAACCGCTTTCGCCGCGCAGGCGAACGCGCCCGTGTGGGGCCGCCGGCTCATCTCAGCGACGAAGCGCTCGTCGGTCTCGTCGCCCGCGGCGACGAACGGGCGCTGGCGGCGCTCTACGACCGCCACGCAGCGCTCGCCTACGGCGTCGCGCGCCGCGTGCTGCGCGACCCACAGCTCGCCGAGGACGCGGTGCAGGAGGGATTCGTGAACGTCTGGCGCGGCGCGCGCGACTTCCGGCCGGATCGCTCGCGCGCGGCGAGCTGGATCCTGATGCTCGTCCACCGCCGCGCGGTCGACCTCGTGCGCCGCGAGGAGCACAGACGCGCGGACTCGATCGACGCCGATCAGCCGCCGGAGCTCCCGGCGGAGGACGACGCCGCGACCGGCGCGCTCGCGCGGCTGCAGCGCGAGTGGGCGCAGCGGCTGCTCGCGAAGCTGCCCGACCAGCAGCGCGAGGTGATCGAGCTCGCGTTCTACGGCGGCTACACGCAGAGCGACCTCGCCGCGCGGCTCGGCGTGCCCCTCGGCACCGTCAAGAGCAGGATGTTCAACGGCATGGCGCGCCTGCGAGAGCTGATGGAGGAGGAGCAGTGGACGACTGCGATCTCCGCGCCCTAGCTGCGCCCTACGTCCTCGCCGCGCTCGACGAGGACGAGCGTGAGCGGTTCGAGGCGCACCTGGCCGGCTGCGCCGCCTGCGCGCGGGAGGTCGACGCGGTTCGCGACTCGCTGCTCGTGCTCGCCCGCGCCGGCGGCGAGGAGGCGCCGCCGCCCGATCTGCGCGGGCGGGTGCTGGCGGCCGTCGCACGCGAGGCGCAGCCCGCGTCGCCCGCGCGCGCACCTGCGCCCGCGCCTCCGCGCGAGCCGTTCTGGCGGCGCCGCTTCGCGCTGGCGCTGCTGCCGCCGGTCGCGATGGCTGCCGCGGCGGCGGTCGCTGTCGTGCTCTTCCTCGGGCGCTCGAGCACGCCCGCGCCGCTGAAGCAGCTCGGCCCGCACGCGACGATGGCGCTGCGCGCCGCCGGCGGCCGGCGCACGGGAAGCGTCTACGTGAACCGCACCGGTGAGGTGGTGGCGCTCGCGTCGCTGCCGGTCGCGCCCGCGGGGAAGGTGTACGAGGCGTGGGTGATGGTCGGCGGCGACGAGACGCGGGCCGAGCCCGCCGGGCTGTTCCACGGCGGGACGCACTACATGACGCTGGCCCGCCGCGCGCACCCCGGCGACGTCGTCGGCTTCACGCTCGAGCCCGCCGGCGGGTCGGCGCGCCCGACGACGCAGCCGGTCGCGACGGCCCGCATCTGAACCGAACCGCCCTCCGCGGCGAACGCAGCGCGTCCAGTACGCGAACACCACGGAGGAGGAGTCAGATGAAGAAGCGTTCGATCGCGGTCGTGGCGGTGCTCGCCGCGCTCACGCTCGCCGCGGCGCTCTCGGCGGTCGCCGCGACCCGCGGCGGCAAGGCACCCGCCGCCGGCATGCAGATGAGCGGGATGCAGATGACGCCGGAGCAGATGCGGGCGATGGGGATGCCCGCGACGACGAGCGCCGCGGCGAACCTGCGGGTCGCGCTCGACAAGCTGCTCGGCGAGCACGCGTATCTCGCGATGTACGCCACCGACGAGGGGGTGGCCGGCAAGCCCGACTTCCCGGCGCTCGCGAAGCAGCTCGACCGCAACTCGGTCGCGCTCTCGCGCGCGATCGCGTCCGTGTACGGCGCGAAGGCCGGGAACGAGTTCCTGAACGGCAGGAACATGTGGCGGGACCACATCCGCGACTTCGTCGCCTACACCGTCGCGACCGCCAAGGGCGACGCTGCAACGCGCGCGAAGGCCGTATCGGCACTCCACGCGTACATCGCCGACTTCGGCGCGTTCCTCGCGAAGGCGACGGGGCTGCCGGTCGCGGCGGTGCAGGACGACCTGGTCACCCACGTCCAGCAGCTCGCCGACCAGCTCGACGCGTTCCACGCGCGGCGCTACTCCGGCGCGTACGCGATCCAGGGGACGGCGTACGACCACATGTTCATGACGGGCGGCATCCTCGGCGACGCGATCGCGAAGCAGAAGTCGCTCTCGAGCGGAGACGCGACGGCCTCCGCCGTCAACCTGCGCGTCACGCTCGACAACCTGCTCGGCCAGCACGCGATCCTCGCGATGCGCGCCACGCAGGCCGGCTATGCCGGCGCCCCCGACTTCGCGGCGGCCGCGCGAGCACTCGACCGGAACTCGGTTGCCTTGTCGCGCGCGATCGCGTCCGTGTACGGCGCGAAGGCCGGGAACGAGTTCCTGAACGGCAAGGACATGTGGCGCGACCACATCCGCGACTTCGTCGCCTACACGGTCGCCCTCCGACAGCACGACAAGGCGGGTCAGGCTCGCGCGGTCGCCGGCCTGCACGCGTACGTCGCCCGCTTCGGCGCCTTCCTCGCGAAGGCGACGGGCCTGCCGGTCGCGTCGGTGCAGAACGACCTCGTGACGCACGTGCAGCAGCTCGCCACGCAGATCCAGCAGTACGCCGCCGGCAGGTACGCGGCCGCGTACCGCACCTTCGACACCGCGTACCAGCACATGTTCATGACCGGCGACCTGCTGGCCGCCGCGATCGTGAAGCAGTCGCCGTCGAAGTTCGCGCACTAGCGTGAGAAACGCGCCGGGGCGGACGCGCAGGCGCCGCCCCGGCGCTACGCTCCTCGCTGACCACGCGAGGAGGATGAGATGACCGAGACGATCGACGCGCCTGCAGCCGTCAAGCCCATCAACCACTGGATCGCCGGCGCCGCCCGCGCGGGCCGCTCCGGGCGCACCGGACCGGTCTTCAACCCGGCGACGGCTCAGCAGACGGGCGCCGTGGATTTCGCGTCGGTCGAGGAGGTCGACGAGGCCGTGCGGGCCGCCAAGGCCGCCTTCCCGGCCTGGCGGGCGCTGTCGCTGGCGAAGCGCGCCGAGCTGCTCTTCCGGATCCGCGAGCTCGTCCACGAGCGGCGCGAGGAGGTCGCGCGGATCCTCACCTCGGAGCACGGCAAGGTCCTCTCGGACGCGCTCGGCGAGGTGACGCGGGGGCTCGAGGTGATCGAGTTCTGCTGCGGGATCCCGCACCTGCTCAAGGGCTCGATGACCGAGCAGGCCTCGACGGGGATCGACGTCTACTCGATCCGCCAGCCGCTCGGCGTCGTCGCCGGCATCACGCCGTTCAACTTCCCGGCGATGGTCCCGATGTGGATGTGGGCGCCGGCGCTCGCGTGCGGCAACACCTTCGTCCTGAAGCCCTCGGAGAAGGACCCGTCGGCGTCGATCTGGACCGCCGAGCTGCTGAAGGAGGCCGGCGTCCCCGACGGCGTCTTCAACGTCGTCCACGGCGACAAGGTCGCCGTCGACGCGATCCTCGAGCATCCCGACATCGCGGCGGTGTCGTTTGTCGGCTCGACCCCGATCGCGAAGTACGTCTACGAGACGGCAACCCGCAACGGCAAGCGCTGCCAGGCGCTCGGCGGCGCGAAGAACCACATGATCGTGCTGCCCGACGCCGACATCGAGATGGCTGCCGACGCCGCCGTGTCGGCGGCCTACGGCTCCGCGGGCGAGCGCTGCATGGCGGTCTCGATGCTCGTCGCCGTCGGCGACGTCGCAGACCCGCTGATCGAGGCGATCAAGCAGCGCATCCCGAACGTCAAGGTCGGCGACGGCCTCGACTCGTCGAACGAGATGGGCCCGCTGATCACGAAGGAGCACCGCGACAAGGTCGCCTCGTACCTCGACGACGGCGGCGGCGAGGTTCTCGTCGACGGCCGCGAGAGCTGCCCCGACGACGGCTTTTTCCTCGCGCCGTCGCTGATCGACAACCTCGAGCCGGGCATGCGCGCCTACGACGACGAGATCTTCGGTCCGGTGCTCGGCGTGACGCGCGTCGGGACGTACGACGAGGCGGTTCGCCTCGTCAACGAGAACGCCTACGGCAACGGCACGGCGATCTTCACACGCGACGGCGGCGTCGCCAGGCAGTTCCAGTTCGACGTGCAGGCGGGGATGGTCGGCATCAACGTGCCGATTCCCGTCCCGGTCGCCTACTACAGCTTCGGCGGGTGGAAGAACAGCCTCTTCGGCGACCGGCACATCTACGGCCCCGAGGGGATCGACTTCTACACGCGCTCGAAGGTGGTCACGTCGCGCTGGCCCGACCCGGCGACGTCGCAGATCGACCTCGGCTTCCCGCAGACGCGGTGAGGGTACTCGTCGTCGGCGCCGGGGGCGTGGGCAGCGCCGTCGGCGCCGTGGCGGCGCGGCGGGCGTTCGTCGAGCGGATGGTGCTCGCCGACGTCGACGAGGCGCGCGCGCAGCGCGCGGTCGGGCCGCTCGACGACCGGTTCGCGGCGGCGCGGCTCGACGCGTCGGACCCTGCGGCGATAATCGAGCTCGCGCGCGCCGAGCGCGTCGACGCCGTCCTCAACGCGTGCGACCCGCGCTTCAACCCGCCGATCCTCGCCGCCGCGCTCGAGGTCGGCGTGACGTACCTCGACATGGCGATGACGCTGTCGCGTCCGGGTGTCCTGCTCGGCTCCGAGCAGCTCGCCCAGGACGCCGCGTGGCGCGAGCGCGGCGTGCTCTGCCTCGCGGGGATCGGAGTCGAGCCCGGGCTGTCCGACGTCTTTGCGCGGCACGCGGCGGACGAGCTGTTCTCCGAGATCGACGAGGTCGGTGTGCGCGACGGCGCCGATCTCGAGGTCGAGGGCTACGACTTCGCGCCGACGTTCTCGATCTGGACGACGATCGAGGAGTGCCTCAACCCGCCGCTGGTCTGGGAGCGCGAGCGCGGCTGGTTCACGACGGAGCCGTTCTCGGAGCCGGAGGAGTTCGACTTCCCGGAGGGCATCGGGCCGCTCGAATGCGTGAACGTCGAGCACGAGGAGGTCGTGCTGGTCCCGCGCTGGATCGACTGCAACCGCGTCACGTTCAAGTACGGGCTCGGGGCGGAGTTCATCGACGTGCTGAGGACGCTGCACAAGCTCGGGCTCGATTCCACCAAACCGGTTCGCGTGCGCGGCGTCGACGTCGCGCCGCGCGACGTCGTCGCGGCCGCGTTGCCCGACCCGGCCACGCTCGGCGACCGCATGCGCGGCAAAACGTGCGCCGGGACCTTCGTCACCGGCACGGGCAAGGACGGCCGCCCGCGGCGGACCTACCTCTACCATGTCGTCGACAACGAGCAGTCCATGCGCGACTACGGCCACCAGGCCGTCGTGCTGCAGACTGCGCTCAACCCCGTCGTCGCCCTGGAGCTGCTCGACTCGGGCGCCTGGCAGGGCGCGGGCGTGCTCGGGCCGGAAGCGTTGCCCGCGTCGCCGTTCCTCGGCGCGCTCGCCGACTACGGCGCGCCGCACGGGGTCGACGAGCGGTCGGCAGTTCGTTAAAGCGCGTTCGAGCGCCGCGCGGCCGGCGGACGGCCCGCGCGCGAGCTGTCGCTAGTCCGCGATCTGCGGCGGGTTGCGCTCGAGCTGGCGCTCGAGGGATCCCGGTGGCGCGACTTCGAGCCGGCGCGAGAAGAACGCGCGGTACTTCGCGGCGCAGAGCAGCATCAGCGGCACACCGATCAGCAGGCCGCCGATGCCGATCACGATCGGCACCTGGATCCCGAGGAACGGGTGCGAGTAGTTGTAGCCCGCCTTCGAGTAGTCGACGAACGCCTTGACGAAGATGGCGCCCATCATCACCGCGCCGAGCAGCGGGAGCAGACCCGCGAGCACGAACGCACGCGTGCTGCGGAACAGGTCGCGGCGGAAGTAGACCGCGCAGATCAGCCCCGTGAAGCCGTAGTAGAAGCAGATCGAGAAGCCGATCGCGCTGATCGAGTCGTTGAGCACGTTCTGCGAGGAGTTGAAGCCGACGATCAGCAGCGTGAACACGATCGAGAGCGCGCCCATCGCGATCGTCGAGACGTCCGGCGTCAGGTAGCGCGGGTGGATGCGGCCGAAGATGCGGGGGATCGCGCCCCAGCGCGCCATCGAAAGGGTCGTACGCGCCGTCGGCAGGATCGTCGTCTGCGTCGACGCCGACGCCGACGTCAGCACCGAGAGGATCAGCAGCTTGTCCCACGGCGAGCCGAACACCTTCGTCCCGAGCACGCTCAGGACGTCGTTCGAGTTGTTCGCGAGATACGCCGGCCCGCCGTACGCCACCGCGGCCGCGGAGACGACAAGGTAGATCAGGAGCAGGAGCAGCGTCGCCATCACGGCGGCGCGGCCCGGCGCCTCGTGGCGGTCCTGGGTCTCCTCGTTCACGGAGACACCGGAGTCCCAGCCCCAATAGATGAACACGCCGAGCAGCACGCCGTCGAACATCGGCGTCCACCCGATCGAGAAGGGGTCGAACCAGCTCCAGTGCACATGCAGCGACTGCGCGGGGTGGTGCGCGTAGACCTTCGCCAGCGCGACGACTGCGAATACCGCCAGGATCACGCACTCGGCGCCGAGCAGGAACTGCTGGATGCGCGCGGACAGTTCGATCCCGCGCCAGCAGATCCAGGTCATCAGGGCGATCCAGACCGCCGATCCGATCAGGATGGCGGCGGTCGACCTCGCCGCCGAGTGCCAGTTGAAGAGCAGGTACGTGTACGTGCTCGCGATCACCGAGAGCGAGGCCATCACGATCACGTCCGCGACGAAGATCGCCCAGCCGTTGATCCACCCGATCCACGGCCCGAGGGCGCGCGTGCCCCACGCGAACGTCGTGCCGGCGTCGGGGTCGGCGCGGTTCAGGTACTTGTAGGCGAGCGCGACGAGCAGGATCGGCAGGAACGAGACCAGCAGCACCGCCGGCGCGTGGACGCCGACGCCGTTCGTCGCGACGACGAAGCCGAGCGTCGCCGCGAGCGAGTACGCGGGCGCAGTCGACGCGACGCCGATGACGAGGTTCGACAGGTAACCGATCGCGTCGCGCTTGAGGCCCTTGTCGCCGGTCTCGACTGCGGTCGTCGCCACGCGCGCACTCTAAGGTGTGGAGCGGTGGTTCGGCAGCGTGGCTGTCGCCGCCGTGACGGGAACACGCGCGTTTGTGATCTACAAGCTCGGGTGAAGAGTCGACGAATGGACGATCCGGAAGCCGTCATCCGAACCGCGGCCGAGCACGTCGCGCGTCTGCGCGCGCGCCTCGCGGAGGGTCGCGCCGAGCTCGAACGCCAGCACGCCGCCGTGGAGGACACGCGCCAGCACATCGGCGGGATGCGCCGGTGGATCGAGCAGACCGAGCAGCAGCTCGGCGAGCTACGCCGCTTCCGCGACGAGCACTGACGGGCGGGTCAGGCGGCGCGCGCCAGCGCGGTCGGCTTCAGCTCCTCGTTCGGCCGCGCGCGGCGGACGAACTGGCCGCTGCCGGGCTTCGCGAGCAGCCGGTCGCCTTCGACGATCACGTTGCCCCGCAGCAGCACCACGTCCGGCGCGCCCTGCACCTCCGTCCCCTCGTAGAGGTTGTAGTCGGAGCGGGAATGGTGCGTCGACGCCGAGATCGTCAGGCGCTTCTCCGGGTCGAAGACGACGACGTCGGCGTCGGAGCCGACGGCGAGCGTGCCCTTCTTCGGGTAGAGCCCGAACAGCTTCGCCGGGTTGGTGCAGAGCAGCTCGACCATCCGGTTGAGCGTGATCCGGCCCTCGCGCACGCCGAAGTGATGGATCATGTGCAGCCGGTTCTCGAGCCCCGGGGCGCCGTTCGGAATCTGGCGGAAGTCGTCCTTGCCGTGATCCTTCTGCCCCTTGAACAGGTAGGCGCAGTGGTCGGTCGAGATCGCCTGCAGGACGTTCGTGCGCACCGCGTTCCAGAGCACGTCCTGGTTCGCCTTCGGCCGCGGCGGCGGCGTGTACACGTACTTCGCGCCCTCGAAGTCCGGCTTGTCGAGGAACGACTGGTCGACGAAGAAGTACTGGGTGCACGTCTCGCCGTAGACGTCCCAGCCCTTCTCTCGCGCGATCGCGATCGGCTCAACCGACTCGGCGCACGACACGTGCACGACGTACAGCGTCGAGCCGGCGACGCGCGCGAGCTGGATCGCGCGGTTCGTCGCCTCGCCCTCCGTCTCCGGCGGCCTCGTCAGCGCGTGGTACTTCGGCGACGTGTTCCCGTTCGCGATCGCCTCCGCCATCAGCACCTCGATCGCGTCGCCGTTCTCGGCGTGGACCATCACAAGGGCGCCGGTCTCGGCCGCGACCTGCATCGTCTTGAACAGGGTCTCGTCGTCCACCATCAGCGAGTCCTTGTACGCCATGAAGAGCTTGTACGAGGTGACGCCGTGCTCGTCCGGCAGCCTGCCGAGCTCCTCGAGCGTCCCGCCCTCGCGCAGGTCGGTGACGGCGATGTGGAAGCCGTTGTCGATCACCGCCTTGCCCTCGCGCTTGCCGTGCCAGATCTCGAGCGCCTCGGCGAACGTCTGCCCCTTCCCCTGGATGCAGAAATCGACATGGGTCGTGGTGCCGCCGAACGCGGCCGACGTCTGACCGGACTCGAAGTCGTCGATCGTCGTCTCGCCGCGCCACGGCATCTCGAGGTGCGTGTGGGGGTCGACGCAGCCCGGCAGCACGTACTTGCCGGACGCGTCGATCACCTTGTCGGCCTGTACGTCGAGCGACTGGCCGATCAGGGAGATCTGCTCGTCCGCGATGAAGACGTCGGCGACGTAGTCGTCGGCCGCCGTGATCACGCGGCCTCCCTTGATCAGCACGGACATTCGCTCGCTCCTTCTCCTCGGGGTCTCACGCGATCCTAGAACGACGAGGGGGGAGAACCGGAGGTTCTCCCCCCTCGGCTGTTACTTGCCGCCGGGCAGCAGCGTCACGTGGATCGGCTTGAACCCCGACCCGTAGATGTTGACGTGCGCCGCCTTCAGCTGGTTCAGCGCCTCGTCGGTGTACTGGTAGGTGGTCGCGTTCTTCGGCATCTTCTTGATCACGCCGTAGGTCTTCGCGATCAGCGCCGTGTTCGCCACCTGCTTCGGCGACACGTGGCCGATGCCCCACGGGTTGGGCCAGATGAGCTTGTTGATCTCGTTCATCTGCCACAGCTGGTGCGAGTGGCCGAGCGCCGTCCCCGCCTTGAGCACGATCTCGGTGCACTGCTCGACGTGGCTGCGGCAGTAGATCCACCCCTGGAACGAGGCCTTCAGGAACGCGACGATCGTCTGCTTGTTCGCCGGGTCGCTGAGGTACTTCTGCGTCGTGAAGATGTTGTCCTCGAGCATGCCGGTCCCGACCTGCGGGCTCGACATCTTGAAGACGTTGAGGTCGGACAGCTGGTAGAGCTTGCCCGTCTTCGGGTTCTTGTTCTCCAGGACCTGCGCGAGCTCGTTGTACGTCATCGCCGCCGCCGCGTCGACCTTGTGCTGCAGGAACAGGTTCATGTCGAAGGGCTGGTTGACGATGGTGACGTCCTTGGGGTTGTGCGGATTGATCCCGTTCTTCTGCAGCGCGGCGAACAGCTCCGGCTGGTTGCCGCAGCACCAGACGGCGACCTTTTTGCCGCGCATCTTCGCGATCGTGTTGATGCCCGAGCTCTTCCAGGTCAGCTCCGTCATGCCCGAGCGTGCGAACACCTGCGCGATCGACACGATGTTCCCGCCCTTCTCGCGCGTGGCGAACAGGTTCGGGAGCCAGTCGAGACCGAACTGCGCCCCGCCCGACAGGACGACCTGCTCGGGCGTGATGTCCGGGCCGCCCGGCTTGAGGGTGACGTTCAGGCCTGCGGTCTTGTAGTAGCCGAGCGCCTGGGCGACGTAGTACCCGGCGAACTGCGCCTGCGGCACCCACTTGAGCTGCAGGGTGATGTTCGTGAGCTTCGGCGCCGCCTGCGCGCGCGACGACGACAGCCCGAGCACGGCCGCGACTGCGGCCGCCGCGACCACCGCGCACACGGCGGCGATCAGCGTCCTTCTCTTCATGCGCTACCCCTTTCCTGACGGGTTGGGTCCCACTGGAGGGCTATCCGCTCGGCGAGCGACACCGCGACGTAGAGCGCGACGCCGAGGATGCTTGCGATCAGGATCGCAGCCCACGCCGTCTCGAAGTCGAACAGCGAGACGGCGTTCTTGATGGCGATCCCGAGAGAGCCGAAGGTCCCGAAGTAGTCGGCCACGATGGCGCCGATCATGGCGAGCACGGTCGCGACCTTCAAGGCCGCGAAGACGAACGGCAGCGCCGTCGGAACACGCACGCGGCGGAAGATGTCGATCTCCCCGGCGGCGTAGGAGCGCATCAGCTCGACCTGCGCCGGGCGCACCGACGTCAGGCCGCGGAGCGTGTTCACGAACACCGGGAAGAAGCACAGGACGGCTGCCGTCGCGGCGCGCGGCCAGATCGAGAGCGGGTCGAACCAGGCGTCGAAGATCGGCGAGAACGCGATGATCGGGATGGCGTTGGCGGCGATCGCCACCGGCATCAGCGCGCCGGAGACGCGGCGGAACCGTGCCAGCAGGACGGCGCTCGCGATCGCGAGCCCGCAGCCGATCCCGAACCCGACCAGCGCCTCCTTCAACGTCAGCCAGCCGGCGCTCCAGAGCGTTCCCCGCTCGTTCCAGAACGCCTTGACGATCGCGAGCGGCTTCGGCAGCAGGAACTTCTGGATGTGGAAGACGTCGATGATCAGCTGCCACGCGACGATCGCGAGGCAGAAGACGACGATCGCCGGAATCCACTCGGCGGCGCGCGTCCTGATCGTGCGGACGACCGTCCCCCGGCGCGTCGGCTCGGCGACGACCGTCATTCGGACACCTCCGCCAGCACCGAGCCGTGCTCGTCGGCGCCGACCCCGCGCAGCAGCTCGCGCACCTCGGTCACGAGCTCGAAGAACCGCGGCTCCTCGCGGGTGTCGGCCGTCCGCGGCTGCGGAAGGTCGATGTCGACCATTCCGGCGATCCGGCCCGGACGCGGGCTCATCACGACGACGCGCGTCGAGAGGAACACCGCCTCCGAGATCGAGTGCGTCACGAAGACGACGGTCGACTCGGTGCGGCGCCAGATCTCGAGCAGCTCGATGTTCAGGCGCTCGCGCGTCATCTCGTCGAGCGCGCCGAACGGCTCGTCCATCAACAGGAGCGACGGCTCGAACGAGAGTGCCCGCGCGATCGCCACGCGCATCTGCATGCCGCCCGACAGCTGCCACGGATGGTGGCCGCCGAAGCCCTGCAGCTCGACGAGGCGGAGCATCTCTTCGACGCGCGCCTTGCGCTTCGCGCGGTCCCAGCCGAGGAGCTCGAGCGGCAGCGCGACGTTCTTCTCGACCGTGCGCCAGTCGAAGAGGACGGAGTCCTGGAACACCATCCCGTAGTCGTGGTCTGCGCGCGCCTGCGGCGCCGGCTTGCCGTTGACGGTGACGGTGCCCGCCGTCGGCGGTGTCAGGTCGCCGATCAGGCGCAGGAGGGTCGACTTGCCGCACCCGGACGGTCCGATCAGCGAGACGAACTCGCCCGGCCCGATCTGCAGGTCGATCTCGCGCAGCGCCGTCACGTTCCCCTTCGTAAAGGTCTTCGTGACGCCGCTCAGGGCGACCATCGGCTGCACGTTCATGCGAGGTGCTCCGGCGCGCGGCGGACGACCAGCTTCTCGGCGAGGACGACGGCGAGGAAGAACGCGACGCCCAGAAGCGCCGCGACGACGTTCGTCGCCCACAGGTTCTCCGGCTGCAGCGAGTAGTACTGGTTGAAGTTGATGATCGCGCCGCCGAGACCGCTCTGGATCGAGCTCGGAAGCTCGCCGATGATCGCGCCGACGACGCTCGCGGTGGCGCTGATCTTCAGAGCCGTGAACAGGTACGGCAGCGACGCGGGCACCCGCAGGCGCCACAGCACCTGCCAGCGGGAGGCGGCGTAGGAGCGCATCAGCTCGTGCGCGCGCGCCTCGGCCGACTGCAGCCCGCGCAGCACGTTGATGGTCACCGGGAAGAACGTCAGGTACGCGGCGATCACTGCGACCGACTGCCAGCCCGACTTCAGCCAGACGACCACCATCGGCGCGATCGCGAGGATCGGGATCGTCTGCGACGCGACGATGTACGGCAGCAGCGCACGCTGCGCGAGCCGTGAATGGACGAGCGCGACCGCGAGCACGAACCCGGTGACCGCGCCGAGCGCGAAGCCCGCGAGTGCCTCCTTCGCCGTGAACCACGCGTGGTGCAGCAGCAGGACGATCAGCAGCGGCCCCTGGTAGCCGGACGGCCGCCCGAGCGCCTTCGCGATCGTCCACAGGTGCGGCAGCGTCGTGTCGTTGACCGGGAAGGGCCACGTCCAGCCCGCCGACGCCCAGACCCAGTGGTAGAGCTCGTAGAGGCCGCACAATGCGGCGAATGTCACGAGTGTCGTGGCCGCGCGGATCCCGCCGCGGCGGAGCGCCGGCGAGAGAGACGGCCGCGCGAGGGCAGGCGAAGCGGTGGCGGCCTGCGTCACTGCGAGTGTCTTATCACGGTTTAGGATCGGCGGCCATATGGGTCTGGAGCCAAGTCGCGTCCTGTCGGATCTCGACGAGCTGCGCGAGCTGACGGGCGACGAGAACGGCGCGCAGCGCGTCGCGTGGACCGAGACGTGGGAACACGCGCGGCAGTTCCTGCGCGGCAGGGTCGCCCCTACTCGTGCGGAAGAGCACATCGACGAGGCGGGCAACCAGTGGTTCACACTGCGCGGCCGCTCCGACTCTGCGCTCCTGATCGGCGGCCACATGGACTCCGTTCCGAACGGCGGCTGGCTCGACGGCTGCCTGAACGTACTGGCCGGCGTCGAGGTGCTGCGCCGCATCGCGGAGGAGGGCGAGCCGCCGGTGACGGTGCGGCTCGTGTCCTGGGCCGACGAGGAGGGTGCGCGGTTCGGGCGGTCGCTGTTCGGCTCGTCGGCGGCCGCCGGCTCGATGCGCGACCAGGAGGAGCTGCGCCGGCTGGCCGACCGCGACGGCGTCGCGCTGCCGGACGCGCTGCGCGATCACGGCGTCGAGCTCGACGGTGCGCTCGCGGCGCGCTCGCAGCTCGAGAGCGCGGCCGCCTACCTCGAGCTGCACATCGAGCAGGGGCCGGTGCTCGAGTCGCTCGCCCTGCCGCTCGGCGTCGTCCTCGGGACGTTCGGGGTCGAGCGGTCGCGCTTCACGTGGCGCGGCCAGGCGGCGCACGCCGGTTCGACGCCGATGGACAAGCGCCGCGACGCGCTCGCCGGCGCCGCGAAGCTCGCGCTCCACATCAGGGAGATCGCGGCCGAGGTCGGCGACGGCGCCGTCTGCACCTGCGGCGGGGTCGTGACGAAGCCGGGCATCGTCACGTCGGTGGTCGAGACGGCCGAGCAGCTGCTCGACCAGCGCCACCTCGACGCGGGGAAGCTCGCGCGGATGCTCCGGATGGCGCGCGATGCCGCCGACCGGTTCGCGGCCGAGGAGGACGTCGAGGTCGAGTGGGAGCGGATCTGGAACATCGAGCCGATCCTGTTCGACGAGACGCTGATTGGCTTCGCCGACGAGGCGATCCGCGAGGTCGCCGGGACGTCGCACCGGCTGCCGTCGGGGCCGCTGCACGACGCGGCGGAGGTCGCACGCGCTGGCGTGCCGACGGTGATGGTTTTCGTGCAGAGCCTGCGGGGACTCTCACACACGAAGCTCGAGGACACGAAGCGCGAGCACATCGAGCTCGCGGTGCAGGCGCTCGACAGGCTCGCGACGAGGACGATCGACTGGATAGGAGCCTGATGGCCGAGGACACGCTGACCGTCGTCGACAACCGGACCGGGGAGCAGTACACGCTGCCGATCGTCGACGGCGTCGTCCGCGCGACCGACCTGCGGCAGATCGGCGGGTTGATGTCGTACGACCCGGCGTTCCTGAACACAGCCGCGTGCCGCAGCGCGATCACGTTCATCGACGGCGACGCCGGGATCCTGCGCTACCGCGGGTATCCGATCGAGCAGGTGGCCGAGCAGGCGTCGTTCCTCGAGACGGCGTACCTGCTGTTCGAGGGCGAGCTGCCGACGCGCGAGCAGCTCGCGAAGTGGGAAGAGGACATCCGCCTACACACGTACGTGCACACGAACGTGACGAAGTTCATGGAGGGCTTCCGCTACGACGCGCACCCGATGGGGATGCTGCTCGGCTCCGTCGGCGCGCTGTCGACCTTCTACCCGGACGCGAAGAACATCTCCGATCCGGAGAACCGCTACCTGCAGCGCGTGCGGCTGATCGCGAAGCTGCCGACGATCGCCGCGTTCATCTTCCGCCACTCGCGCGGGCTGCCGTACGTGTTCCCGCGCAACGACCTCGACTACATCGGCAACTTCGTCAACATGACGTTCGAGATCGGCGGGCGGCACGAGGCGAATCCCGTGCTGCAGCGCGCGCTCGAGATCCTCCTGATCCTGCACGCCGACCACGAGCAGAACTGCTCGACGAATGCGGTGCGCGGCGTCGGCTCGTCGCACGTCGACCCGTTTTCTGCGGTCTCGGCGGGCATCGCCGCGCTGTACGGCCCGCTGCACGGCGGCGCCAACGAGGCGGTGCTGCGCATGCTCGACGAGATCGGCACCGTCGACCGGATCCCTGCGTTCATCGAGGACGTCAAGGCCGGCAAGGGCCGGTTGATGGGGTTCGGGCACCGCGTCTACAAGAGCTACGACCCGCGCGCGAAGCTCATCAAGCAGGTCGCCGACCAGGTCTTCCAGCAGACGGGCCTGAACCCGAAGCTCGAGATCGCGCTCGAGCTCGAGCGGATCGCGCTCGAGGACGACTACTTCGTCTCGCGCAAGCTGTACCCCAACGTCGACTTCTACTCCGGGCTGATCTACCAGGCGATGGGCTACCCGACGGACTACTTCACCGTCCTGTTCGCGCTCGGCCGCCTGCCGGGCTGGATCGCGCAGTGGGAGGAGATGCTCGGCGATGGCGAGCAGAAGATCGCGCGCCCGCGCCAGGTCTACGTTGGCGAAGACGAGCGCGCATTCGTGCCGATTTCGGACAGAACGTAGTCGAACGGGGGCAGAGACAAGGCTGCCGACCGCAGGGGTCGCGGCGCAGCGAGCGACCGCTCAGGTACGTATTCTCGCGGCCGTCAGCCGACGGTCTGCGTCTTGTCGCGGGTCTCGATCGCCCGGCGTCAGAAGATCCGCACGAGCAGCGCGCCCGCGACGAGCAGCGCGACGCCGACGATGCGCAGCGGCGACAGCTCGCGCTGCGGGAAACCAATCCAGCCGAAGCGGTCGATCAACACGCCCATCACGAGCTGCGCGGCGACGAGGATGCCGAAGAACGGTGCGGCGCCGATGCGCACCGGCACCACCACCGTCGACGTGACGTAGAAGGCCCCGAGCAGGCCGCCGACCCACGCCCACCAGGGCGCGTCGCCGGCACGGTGCGCCTCGGAGCGGTAGAAGAGAAGCACCACGACGAGCAGCGCGATGGCACCCACGCCGAACGAGATCATCGACGCGCGCACCGGGCCGCCGACGTAGCGCGCGAGCTGAGAGTTGACGCCCGCCTGCAGCGGCAGGAAGACGCCAGCGACGGCTGCGAACGCGACGAGCAGGATCCCGATCATTCGGCGAGGACAGGGTTGCGCACGCAGCCGACGCCTTCGACCTCCACTTCGACGACGTCGCCGTGCTGCAGCGAGACCTTCGGGTCGCGCGCGTAGCCGACACCCGGCGGGGTCCCGGTGAGGATGAGGTCGTCCGGCTCGAGCGTGAACACGCTCGACGCGTCCGCGACCAGCCGGCGCACGCCGAAGATCAGGTCGCTCGTGTTGCCGTCCTGGAAGAGCTCGCCGTTCAGCCGCTGCACGACGCGCAGGCCGCTGCCGTCGCCGAGCTGGTCGACCGGCACCAGCTCTGCGCCGAGCGGGCAGAACGTGTCGAAGCCCTTCGCGCGCGTCCACTGGCCGTCCGCGTACTGCAGGTTGCGCGCGGAGACGTCGTTGGCGGCGCGGTAACCGCGGACGAAGTCGAGCGCGTCGTCCTCGGGAATGCGGCGGCCGCGGCGGCCGATCTCGACGGCGAGCTCCGCCTCCGCGTCGACGTGCGCCGCCTCGCGCGGAATCACGATCGGCTCGCCGGGGCCGACGAGCGTGTTCTCGAACTTGCCGAAGAGCAGCGGCTCCGTCGGCGGGTCGTCACCCAGTTCGGCCGCGTGCTCGACGTAGTTCCTGCCGACGCAGATGATCTTCACCTGGCGATTCTGCCCCACTAAGGTTTCCGGCAACGCGACCAGGAGGATCCATGGCTCTGAGCTTCGGCGTCACCGTCCTGCCCGACCCGCCGTACACCCGCCTGATCGAGCTGATGCAGCTCGCCGAACGACGCGGGTTCGAGTACGGCTGGACGTACGACTCGCACGTCCTCTGGCAGGAGTCGATCCCGGTGCTCGCGCTTGTCGCCGACCGGACGTCGAAGATCAAGCTGGGCCACATGGTCACGAATCCCGGCACGCGCGAGCCGACGGTGCTCGCGAGCGCGTACGCCACACTGCACGACATCTCGGACGGCCGGATGGTGATGGGGATTGGCCGCGGCGACTCCGCACGCCGTTACATCGGCCAGCAGCCGGTGAAGGTGAAGGAGTTCGAAGAGGCGCTCGCGATGATCAAGCCGTTCATGAACGGCAAGGAGGTGCACTGGAACGGCAAGGACCTCCAGCTCAAGTGGGTGCGCCCCGAGCTGCCCGAGATCGAGATGCACGTCGCCGGCTACGGGCCGAAGGCGCTCGCCGTGGCCGGGCGGCGGGGCGACGGCGTGATCATCCAGCTCGCCGACCCCGACATCGTCCAGTGGATCATGCAGACGGCACGGAAGGCGGCCGAGGAAGCCGGCCGCGACCCGGCCGCCCTCAAATGCATCGTCAGCGCGCCGAGCCACGTCAGCGACGACCTGCAGGACGCGCGCGAGCAGGTGCGGTGGTTTCCGGCGATGGTGTCGAACCACGTCCAGGACCTGATCGACCGCTACGGCGCCGACGGCACGACGATCCCGAAGGCGCTCACCGACTACGTGCAGGCGCGGAAGTTCTACGACTACAACGAGCATTCGCGCGTGGGCGCCAGGCACGGCGAGTTCGTCACCGACGAGATCTGCGACCGCTTCTGCGTGATCGGCAGCGTCGAGCAGTGCCGGTCGAAGCTGCGCGAGCTGGAGTCGATCGGCGTCGACCAGTTCAACATCTACCTGATGACGCACGGCCAGGAGGAGACGCTGCAGGCCTACGGCGACCACATCATCCCGAAGCTCGCCGGCGTTGCCGCCTGACCGGCGCTCCATCTCGGAGCTGCTCCGACTGCACGTCTCCGGCGACGACCGAGAGGAGGCCGACCGGTGCGCGATGCTGCGGCTCGCCGACGAGCTCGAGTCGCCGTCCTCGCGCCACGAGCCGCGGGCGCACTTCACGGCCTCTGCGTTCGTCGTCGACGAGTCCGCCACGCGCGTGTGCCTCGTCACGCACGCGAAGCTCGGCCGGCTGCTGCAGCCGGGCGGCCACGTCGAGCCGCCCGACCTGACGCTCGAGGCGGCGGCGCTGCGCGAGGCGCAGGAGGAGACCGGGCTGCAGCTCGAGTTCCACCCGGCGGCGCCGCGGCCGTTCGACCTCGACGTCCACCAGATTCCGGCGCGACCCGGAGAGGCCGCGCACTGGCACCTCGACGTCCGCTACCTGCTCGTCGGTCGCGGCGAGCCCTGCGAAGGCGCGTCGTGGCACGAGCTGGGGTCCGCGGGCGACGAGTCCGTGGCCCGCCTCGCGCGGAAGACGCTCAGGCTCGGAAGCCCGGCTGCGGGCTGAGCTCGAGCGGGCTCGTCGGCAGCCCCGGCAGAGGGTCGCCGTTGTAGCCGCCGGGCGCGACGTCGTTGGGAGCCTCGGGATGGAAGAGCGCGGCGAGGAGCTGGATCTGGCCGCGGCCGACGTCGAGCTCGAACTGCCCGCCGCCGTACAGCAGGACGCCCTCGGCCGCGCAGCGGTCGTAGAACTCGAACAGCCGCTCCAGCGCTCCGAAGCGCGACGGCTTGCAGTTGAGGCAGCGCGGGCGGTGCTCGAGCGCCTCGACGTCCGCCCACGAATGGACCGGTGCGTCCCACGTCACGCGGTCCATGTGCGGCGCGAGCACCTCGCGCGTCTCCGGCGTCAGCGCGGGATCTTCGATCCACGCCTCGCGGAACGCCTCGACCACCTTCGCGTAGAGGCCGGCGTTCGGCGGGTTGTCGACCGCCGTGCCGCGGTAGGCGCCCTTGAGGTCGACGACGTCGACGTTGCCGGCCGCCGCACGCTTCGCGATCAGCTCGTCGCTCCACTTTGGAGTCGGGTCGAGCTTGAAGCGCAGGTCGGGGTAGAGCTCGAGCCACGGGTCGAGGTCCTCGGCGCGCGTCGACGAGACGAACCGCACCGGCCGCGGCTTGCGTCTCAGCGCCCCCGCCAGGTCCGTGCCCGCCTGCCGCAACGCGAGGTCGAGCGCCGCCGACTCGAGCGCCCAGCGGCGGTAGTCGAGGAACGCCGCCTGTTGCGGTTCCCCGGGAAAGAGCGGCAGCCGGGCGAGCCGGCGCGAGAACGACGCCAGCGTCCAGCTGCCGCCCAGCTCGAACGCCGGAAACCGCTCGTGCTCCGCGGCGTCGTAGGTGACGTCCTCGCCGAGGCCGGTCTCGCCGCGGCCGTGCAGCTCGACCACCGTCGTCTTGCGCGTCCAGTCGCCGAGAGGCAGCGAGTTCGTCCGCGTCGTGACGGAGTCGATCCACAGCGGGAGGCCCTGGATGTACGGCCAGGTCGGATGCGGCGTCGGCATCCGTCGAATCTAGCGGCGCCGTTCGAGGTGGCGGCGCAGCGCGTCGAGCCGGTCGTCCCACTCCTCGCCCGCGCGCGTCAGGCGATACCGCGTCTCGCGGCCGCGGCGCTCCGCCTCCACGAGGCCGGCATCGGCGAGCGTCGCGAGATGCTTCGAGACGGCTTGCCTCGTCATCGGCAGCTGCCCCGTCAGCTCGGTCGCCGTCGCCGTGCCGCGTTCGGCGAGGTAGCCGATCACCTGGCGCCTGCTCGGGTCGGCGAGCGCGCCGAACACCTGGCCGAGAGGGTCGGGGCGGCCGGCGGTCAAGCGTGCGCGAGCGCCGACGCCTGCAGCTCGAGCGCCGTCGTCCACGCGGGCGACGACTCGACGACGGTCAGCCGCGTTCCGTGGGCGTCGTCGTCGAGCGTGAACTCGACCTCGCCCTCGTCCTCCCATTCGAATGCCAGGCGGCGGTCCTCGTCCACCTCGGTCAGCCGTGCGTGACGCTCCTCGCCGTTCGCCCAACGAAAGCTCGCGCCGCCGCCCGGCCGCAGGTCGATCTCGGCCTCGTTGGCGAACCAGTCGGCGAGCCGTTCCGGCTCCGTCAGCGCCTCCCAGACGTCGTGGCGCGGCGCCGGCAGGACGATCTCCCTGCGGATCATGTGCAACCCCCAAGTTGCGCTAGTGTGGCAACCGAATGGTTGCACATTACCGCAGGAGGTCTCCCGTGCTGATGGGTTCCGTCGTCCCGATGGTCGTCGAGCAGGACGGCCGCTTCGACCGTTCGTTCGACATCTACTCGCGCCTGCTGCGCGAACGGATCGTGTTCCTCGGCCAGGAGGTGAACGACGACATCGCCAACCTGATCGCCGCGCAGCTGCTCTTCCTCGACGCGGAGGATCCGGAGAAGGACATCCACCTCTACGTCAACTCGCCCGGCGGCTCCGCGTACGCCGGCATGGCGATCTACGACGCGATGCAGTACGTGAAGGCGGATGTGTCCACCGTCTGCCTCGGCATCGGGATGAGCGCCGCTGCAATGGTGCTCTGCGGCGGAGCGCCCGGGAAGCGGTTCGCGCTGCCGAACTCGAAGATGATGATCCACCAGGGATCCGGCGGCTTCCGCGGCAGCCCGGCCGACATCCAGATCGCGGCGCGCGAGATCCTCGACATGACGCGGCGGATGGCCGAGATCATCTCCCGCCACACCGGCCAGGACGTCGAGCAGGTGATGCGGGACATCGACCGCGACCGCTTCATGACGCCCGATGAGGCGGTCGACTACGGCCTGATCGACGCCGTCATGGCGCCTAGTGGAACGAGATTCGGTTCGGCGGCCAGTACGTCATGAAGATCGGGCCGATGAGGCTCGACCGCGGCACGCTGCCCCAGGTGCGCGAGTCGCAGGAGTGCTGGCGGTTGTCGCCGACGAAGAAGTAGTGGTCCTTCGGCACGTGCCACGTGCCGGACGTCGTGTCGCCGAACTGCCCGTACGCGTAGTTCTCCTGCAGCGGCCTGCCGTCGATCGAGATCACGCCGCGGTACTCGGACACGGTTTCCCCCGGCAGCCCGATCAGCCGCTTGATGAACGTGCCGCCCTCGCCGCACTTCTGCACGGCGAGCTGCGGCGCCTGGAAGACGACGATCTGGCCGCGCTTCGGGTTCTCGAAGCGGTAGACGAGGCGGTTCACGATCACGCGGTCGCTGAAGTGCCCTTCGCACCACGCGCCCGGCGCAGCGCAGTGCAACGTCGGCTCCATCGACGACGACGGGATGCGGTACGGCTTCGCGACCTCGGCCTCGAACACGAGCACGAAGCCGACCGCGACGACGACGGTCATCAGCCAGTCCGCGACCTTGCGCCAGCGCACCGCGGCATCGTAGTCAGGCGCCGCGTGTCGTCCTTGGCGCGCGCCGTGCGGCTGCAACGACGCGTTCAGCCGCCTGCCGCAGCGGCCCGGGGACGTCGCCGCCGGCCCGGAACCGCCGCCACGCGGCGAGCGGCTTCCCGCGGCGGGCGCGCAGGCCCGCAACCGCCTCGAAGTCGGGCACCAGCGTGACCGTCCGCTTCGGCCCCGCGATGCGCAGCAGCGTCTCGTTCGCGATCCGCTCCGCCTCCGACGGCTCCTGGCCGCGGGGCGCGTCGCGGTCGTGCACGACCACGTACGGGACTCCGCACGCGTTGCAGATCTCGGCGAAGAGCGCGATGTTGCCCTTGCCCGCGCAGTCGACCACGGTGATCGCCTCCGCGTCGACGTCGTAGCCGAGCGCGCGGAACACGAACGGAAAGGCCAGCTTCTCGGTGCGGCCTTCGACGAGGAGGACGGCGCGCGAGAGGAAGATCTCGGCCCGCTCGGAGTCGAACTCCGACAGCAGGCGAAACGCGTGGCGGTGGTCGAGCGGCTCCGGCTGCACGAGCACCGTGCCGGTCCGCGCGTCGTGGCGCACGAGCACGAGCTCGTCGAGCCGGTCGACGCCCAGGAAGACGGGGGAGTGCGTCGAGTAGAGGATCTGGTTGCGGCCGCGGGCCGCGAGCGCGCGCAGCAGCCGTTGCAGATGCCGCTGCGCCGGCGGCCCCAGGAAGAGCTCGGGCTCCTCGATCAGGACGACGACGCCGCGCATCCGCGCCTCGGCGAGCGCGGCGATGGAGCGGACGAGCGTAAGCCCGCCGTCAGGCGTCCGGCTGCCGTCGACCACCGAGGCCCAGCGGTGTGCGCGCGCGTCCGTCGCCGCGAGCTGGGTCGTCGGGCGCAGCGCCGCCGGGAAGTAGAGCGCCGGCGGTGCGCCCTCGCGGTTCAGGTTCAGCGACGTCGGCGGGCGCGCGTCCAGGAAGAGCGTCCGCTCGCCGACGGCCGCCTCGACGCGCACGCGTACGTGGCCGCGCGAGACGTCGGCGCCGGTCGGCGTCGGCGCCGCGGCCTCGAGCAGCGCCCACACGGCCGACAGCACAGTCGACTTTCCCGACGAAGACTCGCCGACGAGCGCGCAGAGGGGCCCCGGGTGGAGGGTGACGTCGCGCGCGCCGCGGAAACCCTGGATCGTCACACGCCGGATCAGCGCCATACGGCGCCGCGGTTACCCGCGCAGCGAGTTCTTCAAAAAGAACAGGAGGTTGGCCGGGCGCTCGCCGAGGCGGCGCATCAGGTACGGGTACCACTCCGGCCCGTACGGCGTCGCGACCAGCACCTTGTAGCCGCCGCGTGCGAGGGCGAGCTGCAGCTGCGGCCGCACGCCGTAGAGCATCTGGAACTCGAAGCGGTCGCGGCCGACGCCGTGCTCGTCCGCGAAGCGGATCGCGTGCTCGATCAGCCGCTCGTCGTGCGTCGCGATCGCCGTGTATCCGCCGCCCGTCAGCATCCGTTCCAGCAGGCTTGCGTAGGCGGAGTCGACGTCGGCCTTCCGCTCGAGCGCGACCTCGGGCGGCTCGAGGTAGGCGCCCTTCACGAGCCGCAGGTTCGGCTGCAGAGGCAGGAGCGACTCGAGGTCGGCGGGCGTCCGGTGGAGGTACGCCTGCACCACCGTCCCGACGTTCGCGAGGCCGTCTTCCCGCAGGCGCCGGTAAATGCGCAGCGTCGCGTCGACGAACTGCGACTGCTCCATGTCGATGCGCAGGAACTGGCGGCGCGCTGCGGCGTGCTCCGCGAGCGACCGCACGTTGGCGTAGGCGAGTTCCTCGTCGATCTCGAGGCCGAGGTGCGTCAGCTTCAACGCGACGTTTGCCCGCAGCTGCTCGGAGGCGATGCGCTCGATGATCGCGCGGTACGCGGCGACGACGGGCTCTGTCTGCCCCGGGTCGAGGACGCCTTCGCCGAGCAGCGTCGTGTTCGCGTGCAGGCGCTGCTCGTTCAGGCGCCGCAGCACGGCGACGCACTCGTCGAGCGTCTCACCCGCGACGAACCGCGACGCGCCGAGGCGCATGCCGTGCCGGCGCACGAGGCGCTGCACGCGCGGGCTGTCCGCGGCGGCGAGGATCCCCTTGCGGAGCGCCGCGTCGACGTGCGACCTCAGCTGTGGCGCAGCAGCCACTCGTGCACCACGCGCAGACGCCTTTCCACCAGCGTGAGATGTCCGTCGTCCGCGCCGATGCGCGCTTCGACGCCGGGGATGCGCTCCGCCAGCCAGCGCCCGTGGGTGACGGGGACGAAGCGGTCGTCCTGGCCGTGCAGGAGCAGCACCGGGCGGGCGATCGCCTCGAGCTCGAACCCCCACGGTGCGGCGAACGCGAGGTCGTCGTCGAGCCAGCCGTCGACGCCGTGCTCGAGACCATGCTTCTGGCTGGCGAGCAGGTACTCGCAGAACGCGCCGGTGAGGATGCTCCGGTCCTCGGGGCCGAGGAGCGTGTGCACGACCTGCGCGAGCTGGTCGGGCTCCGCGCGGAGCAGCTCCTCGCGCTGCTCCTCCAGATAGGGCCGGAGCGCGCCCTCGCCCGCCAGTGTCTGCGCGAACTCGACCTCGTTCTCGTCGCCCATCCCCGCCAGCCAGTCGAGCCCCTCGGCGTCCCAGGGCGCCACCGAGGCGAGGCTGACGGCCGCCACGAGCCGCCCGTCGCAGAGCGCGGCGCACGCGAGCACGTGCGGCCCGCCGCCGGAGACACCCCAGCTCCCGAACCGCTCGAGCGCGAGCGCGTCGGCGATCGCCTCGACGTCGGCGGCGCAGTCGGCGACGCGCCGGCCGGCCGCGCGGGTCGAGCCGCCGTAGCCCGGCCGGTCGTAGCCGACGACGCGGACGCCCTGCTCGCGAGCGAGCGTGTCGTGCGCCTCGTACGGCACGCCCGAGGAGGGGGTGCCGTGGTGGACGACGACCGGAAACCCGGCCGGGTCGCCGTACTCGTGGAGCTCGAGCGTGCGGCCGTCGCGTGTCGCGACCGACGTCACGGGTGGACGCGGATCGTGCGCGACGACGCCAGCGGCCGCTTCCGCGCGTCGAGCGCCGTCGCCGAGATCCAGCGCGGCGAGCCGTGCAACGGGATCGCCGTCTCGAACGGCGTCGCACGCGCGGTCGCCACGGGTGCGAGCAGGTGCTCGGCGGCGCCGGCGGCGAGCCGCCACCAGGCGGTCTCGGTGCTGCCGTTCCAGCTGACGTACGCGGTCCGGCCCTTGACGGCGAGCGCGGGCCGCGTCGCCGGCCGGCCCGTCCACGTGTTGCGAAACGCGCGGTAGTTCCAGGCGCCGCCGTCGAACGACGCGTCCCAGCGCACGTCGCCGAGCGGCCCGAACTCCGTCACGTACGGCTGCGTGCCCCACCCGACGAACATTCCGTCGTCGGGCAGCACCTGGGCGTTGCCCATAGCGGCAACGAGAAGGGGCTTCGGGTGTGGGTACTGCTGCAGCAACGTCACCTGGCGCGTCGTCAGGTCGTAGCCGATGCGGATCGCGCGCGCAGGGTGTTCGGCGCTGCCGTTGCCGTCGTCGAACAGCGTGATCGTGCCGTCGGCATGCGCCCGGGCGTCGTGCTGGTACATGAACACCGCGTCCGCCGGGAGCGTGAAGTCGCTGCTGCGCCCGCCGAGCGTCCAGAGGACGGCGCCCGTCTTCCGGTCGAGCTTGTAGACGCCCCACGTGTTGCGCGCGGAGACGATCAGGTTGCCGTCGAGATCGACGTCGATCGAGTTGACGTGGAAGTAGTCGAAGGGATCGAGAATCGGCGAGAAGCTGTCCGCGAACGGGACGTGGTCGAGGCTGTGCCACTCGAACAGCACCTTCCCGCTTGCGACGTCGACCTCCTGGACGATCGAGTCGAGCACGCTGTGCGACGAGGGGCCCCCGACCGACGACAGGTCGGCGGTCTTCTCGTCGTAGACCGTGATCAGCGCCGTCCCCTGCGGCGTCAGCAGCAACTCGTGCACGTCGGCCGCGTAGCCGTTGCCCGCCCTCACGGTCGCCACCGTCCGGTACGACCGGTCGACGACCAGGCCGACGCCGCGCCCGTAGCCGCGCGGATCGATCGTCCCCTCCCACCACGTCAGCACGGGCTTGCCCCGGTAGCGCTGGACGCGGAAGTCGATCGCCACCTCGCTCGTGCGCCGAAACCAGACGACGCGACCTGCGTCGTCGACGATCATCGGACCGCGCTGCCCCGGCCCCGTCAGCGTGGTGACGAAGACGTAGCCGGGCGACGGCGCCGTCCGCGCGTTCACCGTCATCGTCGGCGGCTTCAGCGACGGCTCGCTGTGGAACGTCGCGAACCCGTTGTCGGCCTCGACGCGCGGCCACGCCGCGCGCGGAAGCGCGAGCGCGGCGGCTCCGGCGGCTGCGGAGGCGAGGAACTGCCGCCGGGTGTGGGCCTGCCGCATCCGGCCCGATCCTGCCGATGCGCCGGGCCCCGCGCAAGCAAACTTTTCGTTAGCGGCGGCCGCCCGCGGGTCGTAAGGCGCTCGCGCGCCTCCCGTCGTAACCGCCGGCCGCCTGTCCGCGTTGAAAACCCGGATCCAGAAAGGAGAGAGGATGCAGCTCAGCACGCTGAACGACCTGTTCGTCGAACAGCTCCAGGACCTCTACAGCGCGGAGACGCAGCTGGTAGAGGCGCTTCCGAAGATGGCGTCCGCCGCCTCCCACGAGGAGCTGCGCGACGCGTTCGAGCAGCACCTCGCCGAGACGCGCGAGCACGTCACGCGCCTCGAGCGCATCTTCGACGAGCTCGGCAAGTCGCCCGGCGGCGAGACGTGCGAGGGGATGCGGGGCCTGATCAAGGAGGGCGAGGAGATCCTCGAGATGCAGGGCGACCCCGCGGTCATCGACGCGGCGCTGATCGCTGCCGCGCAGCGCGTCGAGCACTACGAGATCGCCGGGTACGGCACCGTGAAGACGCTCGCCGGCCATCTCGACCTCGGCGAGGCGAAGAGCGTCCTCGACGACACGCTCGACGAGGAGGCGAAGGCCGACAAGCTGCTCACGCAGATCGCGACGGGCGGCATGTTCAAGACCGGGATCAACGAGAAGGCGAAGGCGTAGTTCCCCTGCGGCGGCGCCGCGCGTTACGCGCGGCGCCGCTCACCCGCCGGCGATGAACTCGAGCGTGATCTCCATCGCGCGCGGGTCGTCGGCGTAGATCGCGTGGCGCGTCGGGAAGCGCTCGAAGCGCACGAGCGAGCCGTCGACCGCGGACGCGAACTCCTCGACGGACTCGATCGGGCAGAGCGCGTCGTCCTCGCCGCCGAGCACGAGCGTCGGGACGCTGAGGGCACCTGCGTCGGAGCGCAGGTCGAACTTCTTCGCCTCGTGCGCGTACCACTCGATCGCCGGCGCGGAGCGCCAGTTCGCGGACAGCAACAGGTCGGCCACCTCCGCGGCGGTGAAGCTGGTGTAGGCGCGCATGATCGCGACCACCCAGGCCGCGTACGAGGTCTCGTTCGGCGAGGCGTAGAAGTCGAGCACCGACTCTGCCGCGTCCGGTCCGACGGTACGCGCGAAGATGTCGACGCTGCGGCGCGCGTCGAAGCGGGTGACCGGGCGCGACAGGACGAGGCGCGCGAGCCGCCCCGGGTTCAGCGAGGCGAAGCGTGTCGCGACGAGCGCGCCGAACCCCGACCCGAACACGATCGGGTCCTGGATGCCGAGCGTGTCGACCAGCGCGCGCAGGTCGGTCGCCCAGACGTCGAGGCGCCATCTGTCGGGCGTCGACTCGTCGCTGCGCCCGTGCCCGCGGTGGTCGTAGAACACGAGCTGCGCGTGCGGGGTCAGCTTCGGCGCGAACGCCGGGTGCTTGAACGTGGTGTGGTCGGCGCCCGGCCCGTCGTGAACGACCACGATCGTCGGGACCTCGTGCGCGTCCGCGCCGCTTCGGCGCACCTTCGCGCCGTCGACGTCGACGAAGAGACGGACGTCGCCTGCTTCGATCTCCACGTGGCGAGTCTACGACCTCGCAAAACGAAGAGAACGCATGCGGCTATCCTCGGCGCGTGGCGATCCGCGACGAGCGCGACCTGCGCGAGGCGATCGGCGAGCCGTCGCCGGTGGTCGTCAGCAAGATCGCTCGGCGGCTCAACTCGCTGACCAGGCAGTTCGTCGAGCGCTCGCCGTTCGTCTGCGTCGCAACCGGCCGCCCCGGCGGAGGCCTCGACGTCTCGCCGCGCGGCGACCCGCCAGGCTTCGTCCGCATCCTCGACGACACGACGCTTTTGATCCCCGACCGGCCCGGCAACCGCATCGCCGACACCCTCACGAACCTGCTCGCGGACGACCGCATCGCGTTGCTCTTCGTCGTCCCCGGCATCGGCGACACGTTTCGCGTCAACGGCCGCGCGCGAATCGTCGACGATCCCGAGCTGCTCGACGGCAGCGCCGTCGAAGGAAAGCGGCCGAAGCTCGGGATCCTCGTCGAGATCGAGGAGGCGTACACGCAATGCTCCAAGGCGTTCATCCGCTCGGACCTGTGGAACCCCGCGAAGCACGTCGACCGCAGCGAGCTGCCGCGCTCCGGTGCGATCCTGCGCGCGGTCGGGGCCGACGTCGACCCCGAGCAGTACGACCGCGAGCGGGCCGAGCGCTACGCCCGCCGCGAGGGGCTGTACTGATTGCCGCGCTACGCGGCTCAGCGCTCGTCGTCAGCCAGCTGCTCGTCGAGAACCTCGAGGAGCCGCCGGACGCTGATCGGCTTCGTCAGGTAGGCGCGCGCGCCCGCCGCAACGAGCGGCTGGCGGCGCCTCGTCGAGTCCGCGCTGAGGACGACGACCGGGATCTCGCGCGTCGTCGTCCTCAGCGCGCAGTTGCGCGAGCACCTCCTCGCCCGGCAGGTCGGGGAGGTGAAGGTCGAGCAGGATCAGGTCGGGACGGTGGTCGCGAGCGAGCTCCAGCCCCAGGCGGCCCTGCATCGCGGGGATCACGCGGATGCTCGGCCGCTGCCGCAAGATCTCCTCGACGAGACGGATGTTCGTCAACGTGTCCTCGACGTAGAGCAGGCAGCGCTCGCGCGCGTAGACGCGCGGCGGGTCGGGCCGCAGCTCGGACCTGATCGCAGGACGCACCGCAGCGGGCTGCGCGCGCCTGAGGGTGACGACGAAGGTGCTGCCGACTCCGGGCTGGCTGCTGACGGCGATCCGGCCGCCCATCGCCTCGACGAGCGTGCGCGACAGGGCCAGCCCGAGCCCGGTGCCCTCGATTCCCGCGGATGCGGCATCGAGACGCTCGAACGGGACGAACAGCTTGTCGAGCGAGCCGGGCTCGATTCCGATGCCGGTGTCGGCGACCGCCACCTCGACCTCGTCGCCGCCGTCCTCGGCGACGGACACCGTCACCCGTCCGCCCTCGCGGTTGAACTTGATCGCGTTGACCAGCAGGTTCAGGAGCACCTGCTGCAGCCGTCGCTTGTCGGCGAGCACGTGGACGCTCGAGCCGCCGTCGTCGGCGACGTCGATGGCGACGCGGTGACGGAGCGCGCTCGGGCGGACGAGGTCGACGGCATCTGCGAGCACCGGCTGGAGCTCGACGGCTTCGAGCGACACGGAAATCCGGCCGCCTTCGACCTGCGACACGTCGAGGACGTCGTCGACGAGGTCGCCGAGGTGCTTGGCGCTCTTCCTCAGCATCTCGACCCACTCCTGCTCCCGTTCGGGGAGGTTGCTGCGCGAGAGCAGATCCGCGAAGCCGCTGATTGCGGCGAGCGGCGTGCGGAGCTCGTGGCTCATGCGCGAGAGGAAGACGTTCTTCGCCTCGTTCGCCTCCCGCAGGCGCTCGTTCGCCTCCTGCAGCTCGACCGAGCGGCTGAGGATCTCCGCCTCCATCTTCGCGCGCTCCTCGCGCAGCTCCCCGGCTGCCGCCTGCTGCTCTGCGGCGCGCTCCCGCAGCAGGACGTATTCGGTCACGTCCTCGACGCGGTGGATGATGTACCGCGGCTGCCCGTGCTGATCGAGGACGGGCGAGTTGACGGGGCTCCAGTAGCGCTCCTCGAACCCACCGCCCTTCTCCGCGGGGGTGCGGATGTCGTACTTCTGCACGGCCATCGTGTCGGGCAGTCCCGACTCGCGGACTCGCTCCAGCGACGCGCGCAGGTTCCTGACGCCCGTCGCCGCCGGATCCTCCGGGTTGTCGGGGAAGACGTCGAAGATGTCGCGGCCGAGGATCGCTTCCCGCTCCGTCATCGTCGCCGCGAGGTACGCGTCGCTGGCCGCGACGATCCGAAGGTCGCGGTCGAGGACGAGGTACAGGCCGGGCGCGCCCTCGAAGAGCGCCTGGAAGTCGGGAGCCTCACGCGCCAGGCTGACGCGCAGCAGCTCGGCGGCCGCGCGCTCCTGCCGGGCGACCGAGCGGATCGTGTCGACGAGGTCGTCGGCGATGCGCCCCTTCTGGACGTAGCCGACGGCCCCGGCCGCCCGCGCGTTCTCGACGCGGTCGGCGAATTGCGAGGCGCTGACCAGGATGATCGCGATCTCCGGGTGCGCCTGGTGGATGCGCCGGCTCGCCTCGACGCCGTCCATCACCGGCATGTCGATGTCCATCAGCACGACGTCCGGAAGCAGGCGGTCGACCAGCTCGACGCCGGCCCTGCCGTCGAGCGCCGTGCCGACGACGTCCAGGCCCTCCTCGGTCGCCAGAAACGCCGCGAGCGCTTCGGTGAAACGGCGATCGTCGTCGATCAGGACGAGACGCATCGGAACTCTCGGCTGTCGCCCTTTCTACTCACGGCCGCTTCCGAAGGTAGAACGAGCGGCCGAGGCGCGCGGTTCTCGGCGGGCGGTCGCCGAAGGCCGGGAGCGCGCCCGAACCGGCCGACGCGGCGTACCGGCGCCTGAGGGGGCCGCGCGGCCCCCTCAGCTCGGTTCGGTTCGGGCGCCACCGGACCGTGCGCGATCAGCCGCAGCCGGTGCTCGTGCCGCAGTCGCGGCAGGTGTAGCAGGTGCCGGCACGCACCATCCGACCGCCGCAGCGGTTGCACTCGATCGCGTCCTCGAAGGAGTTGAAGAGCGCCGTCTGCCCGGGCGCCGGCGCCGGCACGTCCGGTGCGGGGACAGACGCTCCGCCTCCGTTCGTGTACTGCTCGGCGAGCTTCGCGCGCACCTCGGCGGAGAGGATGCCGGCCTCCTCCTGCTGGTCGACCGTCAGGAACTTCTTGCCGAACCAGCGGAAGATGTAGTCGACGATCGACTTCGCGCTGCGGATGTCGGGATCGTTCGTCGGGCCCGACGGCTCGAATCGCAGGTGCGAGAGCTTCGAGACGTACACCTCGGGCGGCACGCCGTACTGCAGGCCCATCGAGACCGCGATCATCAGCGAGTTCATCAGCCCCTGCAGCGTCGTCCCGTCCTTGGCGATGTCGACGAAGATGTCGCCGGGGCTGCCGTCGTCGAACACGCCGACGTGGATGTAGCCCTCGTACTCGCCGACCCGGAACTTGCGGCCGATCTCGGTGCGGTCGTCGGGCAGCCGCCGCCTCCGCGGCGCCGCGACAGCGCCGGCCGGGGCCAGCACCTGCTGGCCCTTCTCGCTCTTCCCCGACAGCGGCTGGGCGACCTTGCAGTTGTCGCGGTAGATCGCGATCGCCTTGACGCCGAGCTGCCATGCCTCGACGAACAGCTGCGCCACCTCGTCAATCGTCGCCGTCTCCGGCAGGTTGACCGTCTTCGAGATCGCGCCGGAGATGAACGGCTGGATCGCGCCCATCATCTTCACGTGGCCGCGGTAATGGATCGCACGGTCGCCGACGGCGCAGTCGAAGACGGGGAAGTGCTCGCTCTTGATGTACGGCGCGCCCACGACCGTGTTGCGCTCATCGACGTACGCGACGATCTCGTCGACCTCGTTCGGCGCGTAGCCGAGCTTCTCGAGCCCGAGCGGAACGGTCTTGTTGACGATCGTGATCTCGCCGCCGCCGACGAGCTTCTTCGACTTGACGAGCGAGAAGTCCGGCTCGACGCCCGTCGTGTCGCAGTCCATCATGAAGCTGATCGTCCCCGTC
>Ga0070739_10000267_pt1 | contig 104852 bp, 97 predicted proteins | sample Coa_R1_7_FD_66445 | JGI IMG/M metagenome (GOLD analysis project Ga0070739, IMG submission 66445) | Surface soil microbial communities from Centralia Pennsylvania, which are recovering from an underground coalmine fire - Coalmine... | ecosystem: Environmental > Terrestrial > Soil > Unclassified...
GGTCCTCGGGCTGGTGCTGCTGGCGCCGGCCCTGGCCGGCGAGTGGCTCAATCGTGTGACGCGGGCTCCGGAGGCCCTCTCCGCCGTCCAGCTCCGCTGGCTGGGCCTCGCGTTGATTGCCACGATCGTGGCGACGCTGGTCAATCCCGACGGGCTCGGTGAGGTCCTTTATCCCCTCGTGTGGGTCTTCCCCAACGCGTACGCAAACGTTTTAAACGAATGGGTCTCGCCGGACTTCCACCAGCTGCAGTTCATGGTCTTTGAGGGCATGCTGCTCTTGCTGCTGGGTGGTCTGATGATCGGCCGCCGGCGTCCCAATTGGGACCAGCTGCTGATCGTCATCGCCTTCACCTATCTGGCGCTCGCCGAGAGCCGCAACGTGGCGGTCTGGACAGTGGTCGTGACGCCGCTTCTCGCGGTGTTCCTGCAACAGGCCGGGACCACTCTCCGGCAAATGCTGCCGGAGCGCCGCTACGGGCGCCGTGAAGTGGCGGGACGTTGGGCACGCGCCATCAACCTCATCCTGCTCGTCATGGTCCTCATCGTCTACCTGGCCGAGGGTGTTCACTATGTCAACGGCAAAGCCCTGGCATCGGCCCAGCGCAACAACTTCCCGGAGGGCGCGGCCCAGTATCTCGCCACGCACCGGCTTCCGTCCCGCGTCTTCAATGCCTATGCCTGGGGCGGCTATCTCCTCTGGAAGGATTCGCCGCATTACCGCGACTTCATCGACGGCCGCGCCAATACCCTCTTCGACACGCGCATCCTCAACGCCTACCTGACGGTCTCCAGCGCCGCCCCCGGCTGGCAGGACGCCGTGCGGCAGTACAACGTCCAGGTGATCATGATGGAGACCGGCTCGGCGATCGACAGCGTCCTCGCCCTGAATCACCAGTGGCGCGAAGCCTACCACGACAACGTAACGACGATCTACGTGAGACAGCCCGGCCCAGGCACAGCCGCCCGCGGCGCCTCCCGCTAAGCCGATTCCGCGCGGAATCGGAGCAGATGGGATCGCCGGCGCAAGTGGGATCGCCGATGCAGGTAGGATCGCCGGCGCAGGTGGGATCGCGTGCGCAGGTAGGATCGCCTGCGCAGGTAGGATCGCTGGCGCAGGTGGGATCGACGCCGCGCGCTCAGGCGGTCCCTGAAGCGATCCCGCGCGGGATCGACCCAGGTCCTGTACCCATCCTCCTGCCCGTGGTGCCGGGCGGCGCATCCCCACGCCGACCGCAACCATGTAGGCGCAGGGCTTGTCCCTGCCCGCGACAGATCCCGAACGGTGGTGAACACACGGTCCGCAGATGCATCCTCGTGGGCGTGGCAGGGGAAATACAGGCAGGAACCGCTACACGCAGGGACAAGCCCTGCGCCTACAGATGAATCGTGCGGGGCGATCCCGTGAATCGTGCAGGGACAAGCCCTGCGCCTACAAACCAACCGTGCAGGGACACGGCCGGCACCTACCGATGAATCGTCCAGGACAAGCCCGGCGCGTACCGATGAACCCTGCAGGGACAAGCCTTGCACGTACAGATGGCCGGGGGTGCTCTGTGGGAAACGGTACCCACGGTTCCCATGTGCCCGATCCAGCAGGGTTCCCCGCGTTTACGGCGGACGTTCGGGATCGTCGTCCCACCGGGCCGCGTTGCCAAGGATGTACGTGCGGATCTGCTCGAGAGAGGAGTCGCCCCGAATGACGTGCTCGTAGTAATTGATCTGCCAGAGACGCCGGTCGAAAGGCGGCCAGTCGGAGGTGCGGACGCCGTCCATATAGAAGCGGGTAGTCAGCGATTTGAACGTTCCCACGATGCGGCCCAGGTCCTGGCCCTCTTGTTCTTCGAGGATCAGGAGGATGCCGTGAACGTGATTCGGCATGACGATGAACGCGTCCAGGGCGATGCAGGGAAAGCGCTCTGTCAGGCTCTGCCACACCGCCAGAGCCATCTCTCCCGCGCGGTTGAGGTGCATCTCACCATCCATCACCTCGCCAAACAGAGGACGGCGGTGCTGCGTGCAAATGGTGACGAAGTAGCCGCCGGGCTGCCCATAGTCATAGGTGCGAAGCCGCAGATTGCGGCTGCCGCGCGGGAGCGACGTGTCCGGCACGGGATGACGGTACCAGGCAGACCCGGGCGTCCGCAAAGCCGAATGCCTTGACACCACGTATCTGCCCGGTGCGTCGACGCGGGGCTTACCCCTGGACGGTTCCATCTGTAGGCGCAGGGCTTGTCCCTGCACGTCTCCGCACCCTCGGCGCTGCTACATCCAGGTCATGTAGGCGCAGGGCTTGTCCCTGTCCGTGGTCTTGTCGGCAGGTCCGCGACCGGGTGGCCGTGTGCCGGCAGAGGGATCTGGCGTGCGGCGGACCGCGGCTGTACCGTCACGCGCAGGGACAAGCCCTGCGCCTACAGATCAACCGTGCGGGGCAATCCCGTGAATCGTGCAGGGACAAGCCCTGCGCCTACCGGTGAATCGTACAGGGCAAGCCCGGCGCGTACCGATCAACCGGGCAGGGACAAGCCCTGCGCCTACGGTCATACGCTTTGGGCACCCATACTCCGTCCTACTCATGTCCATAAAGTTGTGCCGCAGTATGCCGGATCAGGCGGTCTTGAGGCGTACTCCTATAAGTCGGAGTAGGGGCCGAAAGAAGAATTGTCGGTGCCCTGTCAAGGCCTTATGCTGCGTCACGTACAGTTAGTACCCCCAGACGGGGCGAGAAAAAGCAGGAGGACTAGACGTGATCGAGTTCGCAGTAGCGCAGCAGATGCGGCTGCGGGAGATGCTGGCCTCTCTTCTCAACCGGGAAGAGGGACAGGACATGATCGAGTACGCGCTGCTGGCAGCGCTCATCTCGATCGTGGCTATTGCCATCATCATCCTGATTGGCCCGTACCTGAAGGACATCTTCCAGGACGTGGTCAACGGCCTCGCCAGCGCATAGCGCAGACTCCAGAGCGGGGGGCCCGGATACCCGGGCCCCCCTACTCGTATACGACGATAACGACTCGCGCGGCGCGACCCAATCGCGTCGGTGATGCGAGGGAAGAGAGAAGAAGCAGATGAATGTGACGTGGCTGCACAGCCTGGTGGACATCGCCGCCGGGTATCTGCGGAAGCAGGAAGAGGGGCAGGACATGATCGAGTACGCGCTGCTCGCGGCTCTGATCTCGATCGTGGCCATCGCCATCATCATCCTGATTGGTCCGTATCTCCAGGACGTGTTCCAGGACGTGGTCAACGGTCTCAATTCCGCGTAGGGCGCCTTCGGGCGTCCTACCGGACTTCGGGCCCATCCAAATCGGGACTCCGAACCGTTGACAGGAGCCGGGAACGCCCCTTAAAGTGGGCGCATCCTAGACTCCCTCATCGCCCCGCCGTCAAGGGACGCGGCGCCGGGTGATTCGAGACGGGAAGAAAGCGATCTACACGGTGCTCATGATTCGAAGGCTCGCCGCGGCGAGCCGGGACGAAGGTGCGCAGGGGCTCATCGAGTTCGCGATCCTGTCGGCCTTCCTCTCCTTCCTGGCTCTGGGAATCATCGACTTCTCGCGGTTCATGTACTACCAGACGGCGGTACAGGACGCGGCGCGTGTCGGCGCCGAAGTGGCGATTTATCACTGTCCGTCGGCCGGCAACTGCGACCAGAATACGACGCCGCTCACCGACGACATCGTGATCCAGGCCGTCATGTGCGACGCCAACCAGAACCCCTACACCGGAGCTCTCAGCTTCGATTTGAACCCCGGCATCACGAGCGTGACCTCGTCCGTTTGCCAGACACCCTGTGACGACGTGACGGTCAATTGCACCGTCAGCGCGAATCAGGAATGCGGCAATAACAGCGGGACGGATATATGCGTGGTACGGCACACCGCGACGTCGGCGGGTACCAGCACCGACGGCTGTACATCGGCGTATTCGACGGGGGCATCTCCTGCCGAGCACCAATGCGTGGAGGTCGACGTCGGCTGGGACTTCAAGCCGCTCACTCCGCTGATCAGCCAGTTCTTCCATACGCAGGCATGCTGGTCCGGCGACAACAACAGCCACAACCTGTGCGCCAGTGCGATCGGGAAGGTGTACTAGATGCGCCGGCGAGACGGCGAGAGCGGACAGACGCTCGTCGAATTCGGGATTATCTGCTCGGCGCTGTTTCTGTTCGTCTTCATCATCATCGATTGCGGCCGCATGTTCTTCCAGTTCACGGCCGTCTCGGCCGCGGCGCGCTACGGCGCCAGGTGGGGCAGTGTGGTCGGCGGGTCGTGCCTCGACGTGCCCATATCCACCAGCAGCCTGGGCAACGACTGGTGCAACAACTGGGGGAACAGCTATGTGGGCGGAACCGATAGCTTCTGGAATGTCTATGGAAACTACCCTCTCCAGGGCGCCTCTGCCTGCCCGACCGGCTATGACTCCTCATTCACCGGCTATTACACGGTGTCAGGCAATGTCAGCAGCACCACCACGACGATTCTCGGCGCGGTTGCCGAGCGCTTCGACACAAGCAATACCTCCGGATCGCAGGGATCGAGCAGCCCGCTTCTTGTCGGCGGCCTGACGCCCGGTTTCGACCTCAGCCACACGTATGTGTGCATTCAGCTGAACGGCGCCACCGATAGCGATGGAACCTGGACCGTGAAAGCGGGAGATAGCGTCGCCGTCTTTGTCTATGCCCCGGCCCAGGCGACCGATTCCCTTGATCCGGTCGCCCATGTCAATCTCGTGGCCTCATCCCAATATCAGGTGGAGTAACGTGATCTTTCAATCGCACAACGACAGACGCCGCGAGCGTGGCCAGGCCACGATCTTCATCGCGGTCATGGCTTCGGTTCTCTTGATGATGATGGGACTCGCCGTCGAGGGTGGACGGGTGCTGCTCGAATACCGTCACATGCAAGCGGCCGCGGATATGGCGGCGCTCGTCGGCGCTGAAGATTTGCCGAATGCCAGCCTGGCCCACACCGACGCCTGCCTGTACTCACAGAAGAACGGGTTCGACAACTGCGCATCCAGCGGCGCCTCCATCACGCAGGTGTGCGTGCCGCCGATCTCGAAGAGTCCCTTTTCGGGCTTCTCCTACGACAACTCAACGGTCACGTCGTGCGGGCAGAGTAATGCCAATTGGATAGAGGTTCAGATCAGCAAGACGCTGGCAATACCCATCTTCAACAAGTCTGTTACCCTCTTCGTCCACGCGATCGCCCGCAATAACCCGCCGACGGACCGTGACTACGCGCTTGCCATCCTGGACCCAACCGAGTGTCAGTCCCTTATCTTGAGCGGCGCGTCGAAGGGCGGTCTCTTGATCATCGGGCCGGCCATTATCAACTCGACGTGCAAAACCTCTATTCAGCAGAACGGAACCGCAACCAACCTGGCCTGCGACGGCGAGTGGGACAATGCCTCCACGGAGGCGAATCCAGGCGTCGCGACCATGGACACCAACGGGAACACCGTCGCGCCTGTTTTCTCGGCGCCTGGCTGCTGGAACTCGACGAACGCCGGCAACGACAACCCGGCCGACTACAACTCCGGCGCGCAGCAGATCAAGGATCCATACGCCAGCACCTCATTACCGGATCCGACCAAGTCCACCTCGGTTCCTGCCCAATGGGCATCGCTGCTGACGAGTAGCGCCTGCTCGCAGACCGACAGTTACGGGAACACGGATTCTTGCCAGCCCGAGGGTAGCGACAGCAACGCGTGGGTCTATGAGTGGGGCAAAGCATACAACAGTGCGGCTCGCGACGCCGGCGCGTGGATCCGCGCAAATGCGCTGCCGACTATGAACTCATGCTGTTACGAGCTGTTCCCCGGCCAGTACCCGGCCGGCATCCACACGAGCACTAACGGTGTCACATATCTGAATCCAGGCGTGTACACGGTTGAGCAGAGCTTCGACACGGGTGGCACGGGCGGCTCGAACTCCGGCGGCACGATATGCGTGTACGGAGCGCCGACGTGCGACATGTTCCTGTGTTCTGCAGGCTGCACAGTGCCGGGCACGAATCCGTCCGCCACGTGCGGGAGCGACGTCTTCGGGACCGACCCGACGTCGTCAAATTACAAGACCAACGCCGCAACCTGGTACTACTACTGCTCGCCGTGGGGTGAGTGGGACCAGGATCCGTGTTTGGGGGCGGGTTCGTCGTGCACCGGCACCTCCAGTCTTTCCGGACTCACTACCTGCACAAATCCCAGCTCGCCACCGTGCGCTCGCCCTGTCACGACCACGCCGCCCACCTTCACCGACGGGAAGACGCCTCTCAATGGCGTGACCTTCTACATGTACAACAGCTCCTCGAGTGGCAAGGGCGGCATGAGTTCGGTCGGCACTCAGGTCGGGCTCGCGTTCCCCAATGCGTGTCCCGGTAACGGAACGGCGACCGCGAACTCGGTGCCACTCAACCAGGGCACAACCCCGCCTCTCACGTCGGGGAGCGCATCCGGTCAGTACAGCTACTCCAGCGCCAGCAGTTACACCGGCACCACGTCGGTGCCCGTATCGGACACCTGGGGCTCGAACAACGCGACCAAATCCTCCACCGGCAACAGTGGAGCGGGAGGCGTATATCCCGATGCCGATCTGTCGGTCGCCGAGGATACGGCCTGCACGACGTTCTTTGAGGGCGCCGGTCAGGGGCTCACCACGCAGCCCAGCATCTGGACCGGCGAATTCTGCTGCAACGCGGCCGGCAACAACTATGGGCAGCATCTCCACTTCATGTTCGCCTCGCGAGATCCCAACTCGATCGTCAGTCTGGTCGGCAACGGGAGCCAGCAGTGGTGGGGAATCTTCTACAACCCCTGCAATCCCAACCAGACCTGGCCAAACTGTGCGCCGGGAACCGGATCAACGAAGGGCACCACTTTCTCCATGTCCGGCACATCCGGCGCCGGCACCGGTCCACCCCTGGTTATCGGTCAGATCATCGTCGACTCGGCCAACGTCGGCGGGTCATATACCGCGGCCGTCTTCTTCCGGCCCTGCACGCCCACCTCGTCGTGCAGCTCCGGACCTGGAATCCACCTGGTGCAATGAGTGATGCACCGGAAAGGCTCCGAAGTCCCTTCCCCCAGCAGGTCCCGAGTCATCACTTCGTCAACTTACCCGAAAGAGGTCTTCACGGACGGAACAGACCTCTCTATAATGCCCGCATTAGCTAGTTCGACAGGAAAGAAAGTCTCATGATTCAGCGTGGAAACAGCCGCCGTCTTATCATCGTCGGGGTCGGCGTCATCGTCGCCGTGATCATCATTGCGCTCGTCCTTTCTCTGCGGGGGAGCGGATCCGCCAACGCGCAGAACAAGCCGAGCGTGACCGTTCCGGTGCTCGTCGCCATTCAGACGATCCCGCAGGGGACCAACTTCCGAGCCGGTTCGACGCTGTCGACCTACTTCCAGGTGCGCCAGCTCCCGCCGACCGATGTGCCGGTCTTCGCGTACAGGAGCCTCAACGACGTCACCAACCTCATCAAGTCGACAGGATGCCAGCCCGCCTCCGCGCCCGGGTGCGCCGGCCAGGTAACGGCGGCGGAGACTATTTACGCGGGCGAGCCGGTCGTGAAGGGCATGCTTTCCTCTCTCGGCGCCTACCGCCTGTCGCAGACGCCGTCCTTCCAGATCCCGCCCGGCTACGTCGGTCTGTCGATCGACCTGAGCCCCGAGAACGATGCGCTGAACAGCATCGAGCAGGGTGACACCGTCGACCTCATTGCCAGCTATACGGGCAATGCCAAGAACTTCACCGCGCCGAACCAGACGCAGTACGTGATGGAAGACGTGAAGGTGATCGGCGTCGGCGGTCCGACCGCCACGGCCGGCAGCGCCTCCAGCGTCGGCGGTGGGGAGTTGCTCCTCCTCATGCGGTACCAGCAGGCGCTCGTCATCCAGCACCTGAAGGACTTTGGCTGGACGATCAGCGCGGTCCTGCGCTCCGCCAAAGAACCGGCCATCCCGAACTTCAAGACGATTCCGGTCACCGACAAGTGGCTGTTCGTCCGGAACAACGACCCCTTCAAGTTCAACCCCGGGTATTGAGATATGGGACTACTTGACCGCATAGGCAACACCAACGCGCCGCCCGAACCGGCCCTCCAGCCGCTCGAGCCGGTGGCGCCTGAGCCGGAACCAAATGGACACTCCAGTCTGCTGCCGACCGTCCAGGAGGAGCAGTCGGTCGCCGTTCGGCGCTTCAACCTCGGGCAGTCCCGCAAGGACCCCTTCCGCCACATCCGTGAGAAGGTGCAGGCCCAGCTGTTGCGCGAGTCGAATCGCTACCTGCGGCTGGACGACAAGGATGCCGTTCACTCGCAGATCGTCGCGATGCTCGACGAGACGCTGGCGGCAGAGGGCATCCAGCCGGCGCGTGTCGACTACATGCGCATCCTCGACAGCATCACCAACGAGGTGCTCGGCTTCGGCCCCATTCAACCGCTGCTGGACGACGAGAGCGTCACCGAGGTCATGGTCAACGGCTATGACCAGGTCTTCGTGGAGCGGTTCGGCAAGCTGCAGGCGACCGATGTGTCGTTCGACGACGACTCGCACGTCATGCGCGTCATCGACAAGATCGTGGCGCCGCTGGGGCGGCGCGTCGACGAGGCGTCGCCGATGGTCGACGCGCGCCTTCCCGACGGCTCCCGTGTCAACGCGATCATCCCACCGCTGTCGCTCGTCGGTCCGGTGCTCACCGTGCGGCGCTTCCCGCGGCAGCCCCTCACCGTGGAGGATCTGATGCGACTCGGGTCCTTCACGCGCGACATGGCGGAGTTCATGGCGGCGGCCGTGAAGGCGCGCCTCAACGTGGTGGTCTCCGGAGGTACCGGTTCCGGCAAGACGACGCTACTGAACGTGCTCTCCTCCTTCATTCCCGACGACGACCGCATCGTGACGATCGAGGACGCCGCCGAATTGCAGCTCGTTCAGCCGCACGTGGTGACTCTCGAGGCCCGCCCCGCCAACATCGACGGACGCGGCGCCATCACGATTCGCGATCTCGTGCGCAACAGCCTGCGTATGCGTCCCGACCGCATCGTCGTCGGCGAGGTTCGTTCCGGCGAGGCGCTGGACATGCTCCAGGCCATGAATACCGGCCACGACGGCTCGCTGACCACGGCGCACGCCAACAGCCCGCGCGAGCTGCTGTCCCGTATTGAGACGATGGTGCTGATGGCGGGCATGGACCTGCCGATGCGAGCCATTCGCGAGCAGATGTCCAAAGCCATCCATCTCATCGTGCAGCAGGAGCGCCTGGAAGACGGTACCCGCAAGATCACGCACATTACCGAGATCCAGGGCATGGACGGCGATACGATCATCCTCGAAGATATCTTCCGCTTCGATCAGACCGGCTTCGAGAACGGCAAGGTGCTCGGTAACTTCCGTGCCACCGGCGCTCGCCCGATGGCCTACGACCAGATCGAGCGCATGGGCGTCCATCTGCCGCTCTCCATCTTCGGCCGCGTGCTCCTCAACGCCTGAGCAGGAACTGCCATGCTGATTCTCGTCATCCTTCTCATCATGATCGGCCTCGGGGTCGCCTACACCCTGCGCAGCGCGCTGGGTGGCAACCCGATGCTCATCAGCACGCGCATGGGGCGGTACGGACTGATCATCCCGGCCGACGGCGACGCCACAGGTTCGGCCGCCGTTGCCGTCAGCACCATCGTGGCCCCCGACCGGCCCCGCCAGCAGCATGGTGCCGTCAGCCAACAACTGGAAAGGGTGGTCGGCAACACCGGCTTCGCCAAGAAGATCCAGAGGCGGCTGGACCGCGCCCAGTTGAAGTTCACCGCGGCCGAGTGGCTGGCGATGTGCTTCGCCGTCTTCGTCGTGGCGGTCGCCATCGGTCTCTTCATCAGGGGCGGCCTGGGCGCCCTTGTCGGTGGCGTGGCCGGCCTCGTCGTGCCATGGGTCTACCTCAAGCGGCGCATCACCCGGCGCGGTCGCCGCTTTCTGGAACAATTGGCCGACGCCACCCAGATGATGGGAAACAGCATGCGCTCCGGCTTCAGCATTCTGCAGGCGATGGAGTTGGTTGCCAACGAATCGGCGCCTCCGGTCTGTGAGGAGTTTGAGCGTGTCGTCACCGAGGTCAAGCTCGGCCTCCCCATCGAGCTGGCGCTGGACCATATGCTGGAGCGGATGCCGAGCGAGGATCTCGGACTACTGGTTGTCGCCATTTCGGTGCAGCGCCAGATCGGCGGTAATCTGGCCGAAATCCTGAACATCATCTCCAAGACGATCCGTGACCGCGTCCGGTTCGCCCGCGACCTCCGCACCCTGACGGCCCAGGCGCGCATCTCCTCGTACATCATTACCGGGCTGCCGGTCGCCGTCGGCGTCGCCATCAACTTTCTCGATCGCTCTTACGAGCAGATGCTGTACACCACCCTGCTCGGCAACTTCATGCTGGGCGCGGCCGTCATCATGCTCGCCCTGGGCTTTTTCTTCCTGAGCCGTATCGCCAACATCGAGGTGTAGCGCATGGTCTTTATCATCTTCGGCATCATCATCGGACTGGGGCTCGTCGTCTACGGCTCGATCGGTGTTCGCCAGTTCGAAGAAGGGATGGCGACCCGCCTCTCACGCTACAACCTGCGCACCGCCAGCTCGCTCACCGAGCTCGAGCTGCAGATTCCGCGGAGTGAGCGCATCCTCGGTCCGGCACGGCGGTCCATCGCCCGCCGCGTGCGCCAGGTAACGCCGAACGGCACCATCGAGAACGTGCAGGTCAAGCTCCTGCAGGCCGGGAACCCCAAGGACATGACCGTCCAGGATTTCCTCGGCATCAAGGGCATGGCCGCGATCGCTCTGGCAGTCGGCGCCTTCCTGTTTATGACTTTCCTCGTTCATCCCGACGTCGTCAAGTTCGTCTTGATCATCATCGGGGCGGGTGTTGCCGGGTTCTTCCTGCCGGATCTGTGGCTCCGTCAGATTCGCAAGAAGCGGCAGGAAGAGATTCAGAAGTTCATGGCCGATGCCATCGACCTTCTCGCCATCAGTGTGGAGGCCGGTCAGGGCTTCGACGGGGCTTTGCAGACGCTGTCGAGCCGCAAGCACAACGCCCTGACCGAAGAGTTCGACCGCTTCCGCCTCGAGACGCAAGCCGGCAAGGGCCGGCGCGACGCGCTGCGGGACCTCGCCGACCGGACCGGCGTCGAAGATCTCAACACCTTCGTCGCCGCCCTGATCCAGGCCGACCAGCTCGGCATCGGTATCTCGCACGTCTTGAAGACGCAGGCCGAAGAGCTGCGCATCAAGCGACGTCAGCGCGCCGAGGAGAAGGCGCGTCAGGCCCCCATCAAGATGCTCTTCCCCCTCATCCTCCTCATGTTCCCCTCCCTGTTCATCGTGATCCTGGGACCGGCCGTCCCCACCCTGACGAACCTGCACTAGGGGGTGCTACAATCCCCCTGATATTTCGCCCTTACGGAGAGCGCCGTGGACCAAACCATCCTGATCGTTGACGATAGCCGCGCGTACGCGGCGGAGCTCCGCGGCACTCTGGAGCAGCAGGGGTATCACGTCCTCAATGCGCTGCGTGCCGAAGAAGCGTATGACATGCTGCGCACCGATCGCGTCGACCTGATCATCGCCGAGGCCATTCTCGGCGGTGCCGACAACTTCGACTTTGTGCGCCGCATCCGCCAGACCCCCGACTGGCAGGATCTGCCGGTCATCATGCTGTCGGTCCGCGCCGGACCCGACGATTACATGCTCGGCTTTGAGTCGGGCGTCAACGAGTATTTCGCCAAGCCGATTGAGAATGCCAAGTTGCTGGCCGTCATCCGCGGCCTTATCGCGCGGGCCGAGTCGGCCAGGCAGGGCCGGGCCCTGGCTGCCGCCTCTCAGATGCACATGCGGGCCGGCAAGGGCGAGATCGTCACCGTCTTCAGCTTGAAAGGCGGTGTCGGGACGTCCACCATCGCCGTCAATCTGGCCGTGGCGTTCAAGAAGCTGATGCCGAGCGCGCGCATCGGTCTCATCGACCTGTCGGTCGAGGAGGGGCTGGACGCCCTGATGCTGGACATCGTGCCGACCTCCACCCTGCTCGATTGGGCACGGGAGGATGTGGGCTCGGCGACGCCGTATCTTCTCAACCAGTACTTCGTGCCGCATCCCTCCGGCATCAGCCTTCTGGCCGCGCCGCCGTCTCCGGAGGACGCCGAGATCGTCCGGCCGGAAGTGGTGCGCCGCACGCTGGAGCTGGCCCGTGAGGCGTTCGACTACATCGTCGTCGACACGGCATCCAGCTTTACCGAGACGAGTCTCATCGCCCTGGAAAGCGCGCAGTCAATCGTCCTGCCGGTGTCGCCCGACATGGCGTCGCTGAAGACCACCGTCGCGTCGGTCCGCATTCTCAAGGCGGTCCGCATCTCCGAGGACAAGTTCCGCTTCGTGCTGAACGAGATCCTGCCGCGTGCCGGACTGACCCGCGAGCAGGTGGAAGGCAGCGTACGCCACCCGGTGAGGGTCATTCCGCACGCCGGCCCGGCCTTCATCGAGGCCTCCAACTCCGGCATGCCGCTGACCAGCATCGTCCCGCCGCCTGCCCCGGGCCGGGCCATCATGGATCTGGCCGCCACCATGTGCGAGCCGGAAGTGGTCGACGTCCCGCAAGGCAAGCAGGCGCCGGTCGAAGGTCTCCGCGACGTCGTGGGCCGTATCGGCCGTCTGCGCAGAACGTAACGCGCGCCGCGCGAGCACGCGCGGAACGGACACCAAGCCCTAGAGAAAAAGTAGGGTCATGACCCTATTGACACGTACATAGTGGTCAAGTAGCGTGTATCCCGAGCGATCGGGGATGGGCGAATGCATCCATGGGCTGTGCCCGGTTGCCTGTCTGGGGTTCCGGCCGGGAGATTCGGCCGGCGGTCTGCATCGATTAGGAGGAATCCATGCGTGCCCGTGTTGTCGTGACCATGCTCTCGGTTCTGGCCGTCTGTCTCGTCGCCTTCCCACCCAGCGGGCTGCGACACGCGTTTGCCGCACCCGGGCAGCCCAGGAAGCTGTCCGGTCACGTGCCGGACGTCGTGGCGAGGGGCCACGCGAAGCTGATCGGCCACAGGGCGGGGAACGATGTCATGACGATCGCCGTCGGGCTGCCGCTGCGCGATCCCGCCGCGCTGCAGTCGTTCTTGCAAGCGGTCAATGACCCGGCGAGCCCCGGCTACCATCAGTACCTGAGCCAGGCCGCGGCCAACCAGTCCTTTAACCCCACGCCGCGCCAGGAGCAGAGCGTCGTCGCCTGGCTGCGCGCCAACGGCCTCACCGTCACCCGGACGTATCCCAATCACTTGCTGGTCGATGCGCAGGGCACGGTCGCCCAGATCGAGTCGATGCTCAGCGTGACCATCAACACCTATCAGGCCACGGTGCGCGGGAGGTCGACCCAGTTCTTCGCGCCCGCCAATGACCCGACGGTTCCGGCTTCGGTCAGCGACACGGTCCAGGCCATTACCGGACTCGACAACTATCCACGTTTCGTCATGGCGAGCAACGGTACGGCCCACAACGGGACGCCGTATTACCCGCAGGACTTCGCCAACGCCTATGACGTGAACCCGCTCTGGAACGCCGGAGACAACGGCTCGGGCCAACACATCGGTATCACGCTGTGGACCGTCCCGCCGTCGACAACCACGCTGCAGTCGTTCGCCTCGACTACCGGCGCCAGCACCGCCACGACCGCTAACGGGCGCCTGAAAGTCATCCAGGTGGACGGCGGCACGACGACGGCCGACTCCGGCGAAGCCGGCATGGACATCGAGTACTCGAGCGGCATGGCGCCCGGCGCCACGCTCGACTACTACGAAGCGCCGACCGACTCCTCGGGCAATCCGACCGATCAGGGACTCGAAGACGCCCTGAATCAGGCCGGGACGGACAGCAACAACAACCAGCAGATCACCAACAGCTGGGGCGGCTGCGAAGCCTCCTCGACGTCCGATCCCTTCACCAGCACGACCAACAACATCTTCTCGTCGAACTCCGCGACTGGACATAACTATCTCTTCTCGTCGGGGGACAACGGCTCCTGGTGCGGTGGCGTCGATCCGGGGCCGGATTACCCGACCAGCAGCCCGTACGTGACGAGCGTGGGCGGGACCGCCTTCAGCGGCACCGTGAGCGGCTCGTATCCCGGTGAGAAGGCCTGGGCGTATTGCTCGACCTGCAACAGCGGCAACCCGGAGGGATCGGGTGGCGGCTACAGCGGGATCTTCAGCCGGCCATCCTGGCAAACGGGGAGCGGCCTGGCGAGCAACGGCATGCGCGGCTATCCGGACATCGCGGCCGACGCCGACCCGAACACCGGCGCCTATGTCTGCTACGGCAGCAGTTCATCCTGTGCCCAGTTCGGCGGCACCAGTCTGGCGAGCCCGCTCTGGGCCGGCATGCTCGCCGACATCAACCAGTACCTGTCGGCGCAGGGCAAGCCGGCGGCCGGCTTCATCGATCCCACCCTGTACCGGCTCGCCAACGCCTCCGAGCCGTACGCGGAGTATCACGACGTGACCAGCGGCACGAACGGCTCGTACAACGCCGGCACGGGATGGGATGCCGTCACCGGCTGGGGCTCGGACGACGCCTACAACCTGGCGCGCGATATGGCCGGCGGCTCGACCTCGACGCCGACACCGGTCGCGACAGCAACCGCTACCAGGGTGCCGACAGCGACATCCACGCCACGGCCCACCGCGACGTCCACGCCCGTGCCGACGTCCAATCCGTCCGCGACGGCCACGGCAACGCCGAAGGCCACTGCCACGTCCACCCCCCGGCCAACGGCCACCTCGACACCGAGGCCGACGGCCACGGCGACGTCCGCGCCCAGCACCCAGGTCGTCGTCAACGGCGGGTTCGAGAATGGGACGAGCCCGTGGTCGGAGTACTCCGCCAACGGCTACGAGCTGATCTCGAATTACCGGGCGCATGCCGGCAGCTATAGCGCCTGGCTCTGCGGATACGACGACTGCACCGACCAGATCTACCAGCTGGTCACGCTGCCCAAGAGCTTCAGTACCGCGACGTTCAGCTACTGGTACTACAGCGACACCCAGGAGGCGTCAGGCAGCCCGTGCTACGACTACTTCTATAGCCGGCTCTACACGTCGGCGAAGAACCTGATTACGACGACGCAGCAGTCGTGCAACAGCAGCGTCACCAACGGATGGGTGCATGAGTCATTCAACGTCAGCTCGGCGCTGAAGTCGTATGCCGGGCAGCAAGTGTACGTGTTCTTCGAGGGCACGACCGACGTCTCGCTGCCCAGCGACTTCTTTGTCGATGATGTGAGCCTCACGACGAGTTAAGATCCCGCCGGCCGCCTCACGCTCCTCTCGGGTCCGGACGTCCGGACTCGGGAGGAGCAGGCCGGTCCGGCTACGTCCGGCGCGTCGTCGCCGTCTCCCGCCCGCCGTGAGACAGCGGCCGGGGCAGTGCATTGACCACTGTCGGGCCCGGGTGCGGCGGCCTTCCCGCACCCGGGCCATTCTGTGGTGGCTCACCCACCGTGTGTCGAGATGTGTTCGCTCACGCGGAGGCTTCGGCCGGCACCTGCCAGGCCGCCGGTTGCGCGGTTTCCTCGTTGTCGGCCATCTCGCATTCCCGTGGGATGAACGCGCTGGCCTTCCGCCAACCGCAGGAGTGGAACTGATGCCGCAAAGCCTCAACCTGCGCCTGCCTGGCCCCGTCACTCGACACTCTGACGACTTCCTCTTGTCCCGTTAGCTCGTTGCGAACGATCACGTCGTAGTCGGGCACGGCACTCCCCTCGAGTCGGTTGTCATTCTGCGGGTGGAACATCTCGTACGATGCGACACTGCTTCGGTCCGGTACACTGCTCTGTCCAACGATTACTGCGCGGCACAGTGCAGGCTTCGTGCCACAACTATCAAATCGGGGAAAAACACTGTGTCGCGTGACGATTGGAAGAGCAGGGAGCCGGCCGATTACTTCGACCAAAGGATATCGGACAAAAACTCGCCGCGCCGAAGAGCATGAAGAAAGCTATATAAACGGGGGCCAGTATGACTCAGCACCGAGAATCAATGTGCATCGACATAAAGTGAACAATACAACAATGTATATGCGGCGAGCACAAGAGTTTTGAGTTTGGCGGCGCACGAAAGCGGTTGCGGCGGGATGGCAGGATATGCCGCCGGGGGCGGGCCGTCCGCCGTCATCTCACGTCGATGTCGGCGGAGTGCTCGGTAGGAGGGTCCGCGCGGCATAGACCAGCGGCACAGAGAGGACGGTCATCGCGATCTTGGCGAGGTACTGCCCTTCCATGATGCGGAGACGCACGTCAGGCGGCAGCATCGCGAAGGCGATGGTTGTGAACACCACGGTGTCGATGGCCAGGCTGACGGCATTCGAGATCGAGACATACTGCCAGATGGGGCGGCGCAGAGTGACGCTCTGCATCAGGAGATCGGTGGTGCTGGAGCAGGCCAGGGCGACGAGGCCGGCGAGCGCGATGCGGCCGATGCCCCCGCCGAACGCCAGCGAGTACAGCATGGAGGCGAGGAAACCGGCGACGACGGCGATGAGAGTGGGCGGCAAACCTCCCCGGCGGCGGATGACGTCGTAGACGGTGAAGGCGAGGGCAAAGAGAAATGTCCCACCGGGAATGAGCCAGGGACCGATGGGAACGAGATAGTGGGCGGCCAGCCAGTTGGCGCCGAAGTCAAGAAGGGCCGCCAGGATGATGAACGTGGGAATCACCCACGTCTGATGGGCCGCCGCGTCCACTTGCTGCCTGTCGGAGGCGATTTCAGCCATTCGGGTACGAATCCCCAGGACCTGCTCGCTCGCGCACCGGCCGCGACTTATAGGGAATGGGGTCGCTGAGACCAGCCTCGGCGAAGCCCTTCAGCCGCAGGAGACAGGCGTCACACTGTCCGCAGGCGACGCCGTGTTGATCCGGATCGTAGCAGGTCGCCGTCAGCGAATAGTCCACGCCCAGGCTCCGGCCGAGCCGGATGATCTCGGCCTTGGTCAGGTCAATGAGGGGCGTTCTGATCCGGACCTCGCCGCTTTCCACCCCGATGCGCGTGGCGAGATTGGCCACGCGCTGGAAGGCGGCGATGAACTCCGGACGGCAGTCGGGATAGCCGGAGTAGTCCAGAGCATTGACGCCGATGAAGATGTCGCGAGCGCCCAGCACCTCGGCCCAGGCCAGAGCATACGAGAGGAAGATAGTGTTGCGGGCCGGCACATACGTGACGGGAATGCCGTCGCCGATCTCGTCCGCTGTGCGGGCTTTCGGCACCTCCATGTCGCCCGTCAGCGCGGATCCGCCAAAGAGGCGCAGATCGATGTCGGCGACGACGTGCTCGGCGGCACCTAACGCCGCTGCCACTCGGCGCGCCGCCTCGAGCTCAATCGTGTGGCGCTGTCCGTAGCGGAAGGAGAGGGCGTGAGCGTGATAGCCTTCATGCCTGGCCACCGCCAGGGTCGTCGCGGAATCGAGTCCGCCGCTCAGGAGGACAACCGCGGCAGGTCCACTCACTCCGGCTGCTGGTACTCGGCGCGGATCACGGTCTTCACGTTGCCGCGCACGTTCCAATCGGTCACGATCTCCGCCCGTGCCGGTTGCATGACCCGGACGAAGTCATCGAGGATGCGATTGGTCACCGCCTCATGGAAGACGTACTCATCTCGGAAACGGTTGAGGTACAGCTTCCACGACTTGAGCTCGCAGATGTAACCATCCGGCACGTACGTCAAAGTGATCGTGGCGAAGTCCGGATAGCCGGAGCGCGGGCACTTGCAGGTGAACTCCGGATAGCTGAGCTCAACCGTGTACGCCCGCTGCGGGGCCGGATTGGGAATCGGCTCGAGCTCAGCGGCGGCGATCTGCGCCTCGCCGTAACGTTGGGTCTCGGTTACCACAGGCGTCTCCTTCCATCAAGACTATACGGGAGGGAATGGGGGTTGCCGGCGGTCCTAGGCGCTTTCCTGCGGTTGAGCCTCGGCGAGGGCTGCGGGAATTTCGACGATGAAGCGCGTGCCGCCCTCCTCGGGAAACTCCACGTCGATCCGTCCCGCGTGCATCTCCACGATCTGGCGTGTGATGTACAGGCCGAGTCCCATGCCCGAGCGGTGGTCGGAGCCGTGAGCCTGGTAGAAGCGCTCGAACAGGTGGGCGCGGTGTCCCGGCGGCACGCCGATGCCATGGTCTCGCACCGTCATCCGGACCGTATCGTCCGGTGTCTTCTCTCCGGTGACCTCGACGCGCCCGGCCTCAGGGCTGAACTTGACTGCATTGTCAAGCAGATTGGTGAGCACTTGCTCGAACCGGAGAGGGTCGACGGAGAGCGTGACCGGGGTCGGGACGTCCACGATGATCTCTCCGGCTCCGGCGCGAAGCTGCATCTGCTCCACCACGCCGTCAATCAACTCTTTCAAGTCGGTGGGCGTCGGATGGACCTCGAGCCGGCCCGCCTGGACGCGGACGGTCTCCAGGAGTTGTGTGACCAGACGGGAGAGACGTCCCACCTGCCGTTCCACCGTGCGCAGCGATCGCTCGAGGGACCGCTCGTCCGGCGGTGTCCCCTTCTCGAGCCGGCGCAGCAGTGACTGTGACGCAATTTGCAAACTGGTCAGCGGGGTTTTCAGTTCGTGGGCGGCGATCGAGATGAATTCGTCGCGAGCCTTGACGGTTGCTTCAGCGAGCTCCGCCTCCTGGCGCGCGGTGTGCGCTGCCCTGACCAGGTTGGCATGATCGATCGCCAGGGCCACGCGGTCGGCCACGATCTGCAGCAGTTCCACATCCTGAGCGTTGAACTGGCGGCGATGGCGCGATCCCACATGGAGCACGCCCAGCACGCGCTTCTCGGTGACAAGCGGCACGCCCAATAGAGAGCGTATGCCCTTGTTGACCAGGATGGAGTTCCATACGTCGTCGCGCTCGACGTCATCCAGGACCACTGCCTGGCGGTCGGCGGCGATCCGTCCGGCGAATCCACTGCCGACGGGGACGCGCACGCCTTGCTCCACCTCGTCCTCGATCCCCTTGGCCGCTCGCGCCACGAGCATATTGGTGTCCTCGTCCAGGAGCAAGACAGTGACGGTGTCGACGGCGAGAATCTCGGCGACGCGGTCGAGGAGTCGCACGAGCAAGTCGTCCAGATTGAGATCGGAGAGGGCCGCTTCCGTCACGCTCTGGATAGCACGCAACCGCTCGACCAGCATCTCGCTCTCGGTCCGTGCTGCGTGCTCCAGCTCGAGCAGCTGGGCGCGCTCTTCCTCCGCGCGCTTCCGGTCCGTCAGGTCGCGGGTGACTTTGGCAAAGCCGACAAGCTCGTGGTTGGCGTCGAAGAGTGCCGTGAGAACGACACTCGCCCAGAAGCGTGACCCATCCTTCCGGATGCGCCATCCTTCCTCTTGCCACCGTCCTTCATCGGCTGCCACGCGGAGCCCGTAATCGGGCTTCCCGCGCTGGGCCTCGCGCGCCGGGTAGAAGATGGAGAAGTGTTTCCCGATGATCTCGTCAGGCGTATAGCCCTTGATCCTCTGGGCGCCTTCGTTCCACGAGCGAACATAGCCGTTGGTGTCGAGAAGGAAGATGGCGTAATCCTGAACGCTCTCGACGAGGAGCCGAAAGAGCGGCTCCTGGTCGCCGGTCACTCCCGGCTGCGTGTCCTCTGGGACAACTCGATCCATCCGTCCTCGCACTCCCCCGCTACGGAAAGTATGACATGATACGGCTGTCCCGGTCTCAACACGCGCCGCGCTGAGGACATGCGCCTACCCGCGTGCATTCACAGCCCGGTGCGCGCTTTGATCTCCAGATAGCGATTGATCAGCGCCGGTGAGAGCTCGTTGGCCGGCACGTCGAGCGTGAGGACACCGTGCCGGCGGAGCGCGAGAAGGGTCTCCTCTCGATCATCCAGCGTGCGCCGCGCGACCGCTCGCTCGTACACCTGCTCGGGGCGATCGAGGCCAAGACGCGCCAGGTGCTCGATGGCTGGATCGCGAAGCGTCACCACCAGCACGAGATGGCGCCGTGCCAGCCGGGTGGCGTGCGCCACCAGCGGCGTCGCCGCCTCCGGCCCGGCGAGGTCGGTAAAGACGACCATCAGAGAGCGACGCGGGTTGCGCGTGGCCAGATAACCCAGCCCGGCCGTGTAATCCGTCTCGATGGGAATCGCTTCCAGGTTATAGAGCGCATCGGTCAGGGCCAGGAACTGCCCCCGCCCGGGTCGCGCCGGCAGATACCGGCTCACGCGGTCGGCGAAGGCAAGCAAGCCGACGCGATCGCCGTACAGCTGGGCGACGAAGGCGAGCAGAAGGGAGGAGTTGACCGCGTGGTCGAGCCGCGTCAGGGCCACGCCGCCTCGTCCGATGACAGCGGTATCGTTACCGTCGACCTCTGCGACGATCGTCGTCGACATCAGACGCCCGGCATCGATGACCAGCAGGATGTTCTGGCTGCGCTCGGTCTGATAGTCGACGGCGATCGGCTTGTGCCGCCGCGCCGTGGCCGGCCAGTTGATACGGCGGAACTCGTCGTCGTGCGAGTAGTCACGCAGTCTCTCGAACTCTGTCCCCGCGCCGTGGCGCCGCGTCAGATGAAGCCCCATTTCCTCGAGTCGGCCCCGCCGCAGGAGCGACTCGTACGAACGGACGGCCAGAAGATTGGGATACACTTTCACCTCGCCGTCGAGACGGTCGCCATACTGACGCCAGGCGAGACCGAACGGTCCGAGATACCGCACCGCGAGCGGACCGAAATGGAAGTCGCCACGGTGGGTCGGGACCACGCGGTATGCCATTTCCCAGCTGTCACCCGCGCCGCATGTGCCCCCTCCGGCGCCGCCGTCGGCGAGGAAGGTCGGCGGTATCGCGTCACGCACGCGGAATCGCATCGGACGGCGGGCCCGGTTGCGAAGGCGCAGGATGACGAGATTGGGGACGCCAAGGGAGAGTTTCGGCTCGTGTTCGCGCTCCCATATGAGGTCGGTGCGGGCCGGAAGAAGGGCAATGTCGCCCAGCGCGACCAGGAGGGTTCCGACCCACCACGCGGCGCCGGCAATGAGAGCACCATAGTAGGAGCCCGTCAGGATCATGGGGATGAGACCGCACAGGGCGATCAGCAGAAGCCGCGGAGTGGGGACGACCATCGGGACCGATCTAGCGCGGGACGGGCACGCGCGTCAGCAGCCGGTCGATGACGCGATCGGGCGTCAGACCCTCGATCTCTGCTTCCGGCCGCAACAGGAGCCGGTGCCGAAGCGCCGGCCGGGCGACGCTCTTCACGTCATCGGGGGTGATGTAGCCGCGCCCGCGCATGGCGGCGAGGGTCTTGGCGGCGGTCAGCAGCGCGATGGACGCGCGCGGGCTGGCGCCGAGCAATAAGTCCGCGGAAGACCGCGTTGCCTCCACGATCTCCGTCATGTACTCGATGAGGGCGTCGTCGACGGTGGTGCGGGTCACCGACGTCATCACCGCGCGAAGCTCCTCCGGCATCACCACCGGCTCGATCCCGGCCGCCTGCAGGTCGTGGGCATTCAGGCCTCGATCATGAAGGCGCAAGATGCGGCGCTCCGCCTCGTTTCCAGGGTAGGGAACCACAATCTTGAAGAGGAACCGATCGAGTTGGGCTTCCGGCAGCGGGTAGGTGCCCTCGTACTCGATCGGGTTCTGGGTTGCCGCCACAAAGAAGGGGAAGGGGAGCGCCTCCCGCTCTCCCTCCAGGGTCACCTGGCGCTCTTCCATCGCCTCGAGGAGGGCCGACTGGGTCTTGGCGGGCGCGCGGTTGATCTCGTCTGCCAGCAGGATCTGAGTGAAGACGGGTCCGCGCCGCAGATAGAAGCGCCCGCTCTGCAGATCGAAGACGCTGGTGCCGACAATGTCGGACGGCATCAGGTCCGGCGTGAACTGTACCCGGTGGAACTCGGCACGGACGAGGCGCGCCAGGATCTTGGCCATCAGCGTCTTGGCCGTCCCCGGTACCCCCTCCAGCAGGACGTGACCGCCGCTTATGAGGGCGACGCACAGCAGTTCGAAGACCTCCTCCTGGCCCACCAGGATCTTCTCGGCCTCTTGACGAAGACGGGCGTACAGGGCAGCGGCAGAGGCCAGCTCCCCGGCATACAAAGGCTCAGACACGTTCACTCCTCAGGCGCTCTTCCTCGGCAAGGATAGCCCGCGCTCGTTCCGTCAATTCCCTGTCCGACACACTTGTGGCAGGGGCCAGAAGGCTCTCGACCGCCGCGCGCCTCCCCTCGTCGAGACGGTCAACGCCCCCGAGCCGCTCCAGGATCGTGCGGCGCAGGGCCTCCTGATACATGCTCAAGATGTCGGCGCGACGTCCCGCTTCCCTCATGAGGCTCGCGAGCGATGTCACATACTCGGCGGTACGGCGGGGCGCCTGGTCCGCCGCCAGCAGCGGGGGACCGAGCCGCAGTCCGCTCAGCCACCGGTACAGGACGGCAGTCAGCAGCGCAAAGAGGAAGGCAGCTCCCCACGCCGTATTGGTCATCCAGCCGGTCCCACCTCCCGCCGCCGACGGCTGATATTCTTCGAAGATCACGGGGCGCCGCGGCCCAACCAGATTGAGCAGCAGGCGGCGATTGTCTGCCACTCCGAGACGCGCGTTCTCGAGCGGTGTCCGATCCGTCAACAGCCACAGGATTCCGTGTCCCATGGGCCGATAGAGGAGGACAGGGCCGTCGGCCGTCGAGGCAACGACACCCCCGGCAGGCTCGCCCACGACGACTGCCGCCCCGGAACCGGCGAGACGCCGGACGGGAGGATCCAGGACAGGCTGGTCAACGTGGACCGTCCCTCCCAGACCCGGCACCACGCTGATGCCCAGTCGGGCGAGAAACCGCCCGGCGCTGTCGCCTTCCGACGCCAGGACCAGATGCCCGCCGCGGAGCACCCAGGCTCTGAGTTGCTGATCCTGTTGCTCCCGCAGCGATGGCTGCGGTGTCAGAATCAGGAGCGTTGCGCCTCGTGAGAGCCGGCGGACGTCGAATCCTCGATCCACCCTGACCGGTCGGCCGATGCGGGAGAGCCACAGGTACGCTGCGAGGGCCCCGTCCGGTTGGGCACTCGCCGTGGCGAGGGGTGGCAGCGGCGCCGCCGGCGCCGAGAGCGCGCTCAGCGCCCCGAGGACGAGCAGGGCGGCCGCGAGCAAGATCCACGACGAGAATCGCCGCATCACGCGGCCCCGGCGCGCGAGGCGCCCAGAGAGCGATCGGCCAGGTCCACGCAGCGCATGTAATCGCCGACGTCAAAGGGAAAGTGGCCGTACCAGGCGCGATCAAACTCATCGACCAGATCGACCAGCGCATCTCGCCGGGACGCCGCCGCCAGCAGGGTGGGGTCAAATCGCAGAGCGGCGTCGAGCAATTCGCGATTGGTGAGGCCCGGGCGCAGATCCATGCCGCTCTGTTCATGAAGCGACTGCAACGTAGCGAGGAAGAGGTAGTGGAGCGCGTCGCGATACCGTCCGGCGGCGGCCAGCGCGTCAGCCTGGTCCCGGGCATCCTGGGCGCGGGCGCCGGAGGGTGCGGCACCGGGTGGCGCAGTCACGGCACGGACCAGCGCGCCCCGCAGAATCCATGCGGCGGTGGCCAGCACGAGCAGCAAGAATGCCCCCGCGACCAACCAGGCAGGAACGGTCACGCCGTGGACGTGGACGCCGAGACGAAGCCGCAGCCTACCGATCTGGGTCCCAATCCAGTGCTCCAGGCACGCGAGGGGCGCGCATGGCGGATGGAACCGCGGCTCCCGCAGGACGCTGTCGAGGGTCCTGAGCTGGGAAGGATTCGCAGCCTGTTGCGGAAGTGTGTGCAGCGCGGCATCGATGTTATCGAGCTGAACGGTTACCGCCCGCAGTGCCCGGTTGTCCGGCGACAGCTCACCTGCCAGCGACGGCATCCCGGTGCGGATCACGTGTCCGTCGGGGAGCCGGACTGCGCGTAGCGCGCGCAGCTCTGATTGAACCCGCCGGACGGGAGCCGCAGGCGGGCGCGAGGATCCGCTGAGATGGTCCAGGGCGACCCGGATGCGGTGCACGGACTGCGCGTACTGCGTGACCGAGGGAATAGGTCCGGCGGAAGCCGGCTGCGCCGCCATCAGCCACCCGGCGAGCACGGCCGCCGCCCACCATCTCATCCGACGGTCTGTCCCGTATAGCGGTCCATCGTCGCTCCTTGCTCCAGGGGGGGGACGTTGCTTGCACCGGTGAGGGCAGGCAGTGGCCGGGAATCCGGGGCCCGCGAGAACAGCCAGTAGCTGTACAGCAAGACCCCGGAAACCAGGCCGACCCCGAGTTTCAGCATGCCGGGAGCGCTCGACGCAGAGAAGAAGCCCTCGATGGTACCCGCGATGATGAGAAGGGGTACCGCCCCGAAGACGAGCCTGATCGCGACGCTACCGGCCTGCGCCACGGCGTCGCGCCGCCGCCGTAAGCCCGGGCGTAGAATCGCGTCGCCCATCATGAGCCCGGCGCCCCCTGCCATGAAGACAACGGACAGCTCGATGATGCCGTGCGGAATGACAAACGTCCAGAAGGGCAGACTCAGGTGGTATTGGGCCACCATGGTTCCAACCGCGCCAATCTCGATCCCGTTGACCACCATCACCAGCACGGTGCCCAGCCCCGCCAGCAGTCCCCCGGCGAATGCGAGGAACGCCACCTCGATGTTGTTGAGCATGATGAAGTTGGCCGCGACCGAGTGGTTGCTCGTGGCGGACTGCATCCACAGATGGTGTTGCTCCATGACGGTGCGGAGGGATTGCGCGGTCCCAGGAAGCAGGATGTCGGCGGTGGACGGCCGGTAAGCGACCAGCGCCGCCGAGACCAGAGCGGCAACGGCGAAGATAAGAAATGCAGCGAGTGTATAGCGTCCGGCGGAGCGGTAGGCGGTGGGGAAGCCGTAGCGAAAGAAGCGCCAGGCCGCGGCGGCATCGACAGGTGGACGGCGGTAGACCGCCGGGTGAGCCCGAGCCACCAGAGCGTTCAAATACGTCGTGACGCGGTCCTGCGGGAAGTCGCGCCGCGCGATCGCCAGATCGGACGTGACCGCGCGGTAGAGACGGCCCAACTCGAGAATCTGAGTCCCGGTGAGGTGTCGCGGATCCTTCGCCGCGATCGCGACGAGAGCCTCCAATCGCTCCCATCTCTCGCGCCGAATGGCGACAAACTCCGCTGGCTGCATGCTCACTCTTGCGCCAATTGTAGGGACATTCGTGACACGATGTGGCACAGTATCGGGAAGAGAGAGAAACCGAGGCAGAACATGGACGAGATGTACCGCATCAACGCCCCCGAGGCGGTGACCATCGGGTATCGTGTGGCGGGCATCGGGAGCCGGTTTGTGGCCGCCTTCATCGACGCCTTGATCATCCTTGCCGGACAGGTCGTGATTCTGATCGGCACGGTTGCCGTGGTGCGCGCCGCTCACGCGGCGGTCGATGCTGCCATGATCATGGCTGCAACTCTCAGCTTCTCGCTGACCTTCGGGTACTATATCGCGTTCGAGACTCTCTGGAGAGGGCGAACTCCGGGCAAGCGTGTGATGGGACTGCGCGTGCTGCGCACGTCCGGTTACCCGATCTCCTTTGTCGAGGCCGTGATCCGCAATCTCGTGCGCATCGCGGACTTCCTGCCCACCATGTACGGCATCGGCGTCCTCGTCATGTTCATCAGCTCCGAGTCCCGGCGACTGGGAGACTATGCGGCGGGGACCGTCGTGGTCAAGGACCGGCCGGGGGTCAAACTGAAGGATCTGACAGTCGGAACGGTGAGTGCTCGCGCTGTCCCTCGCGGGAGCATCGATCCCGACGAGCTGGCGTGGGATCTGGATGCCTTGACATTCGACGACATCCGGCTCGCGACCGATCTGCTGGCCCGGCTTCCCCGCCTGACGCGGCGGGCGGGGGGAGAACTCACCGGGCGGCTGGCGGATCGCATCGCGGCGCGGATCGGCGCCCGCGAGCCCGGTCAGGCAGTGGAGTTCCTGCAGCGGGTCGTGGAGCTGCACGCGAACCGGCAGGACGAACAAAGTCGCCCCTGATCGACCGGGTCCGTCTCAGACCGGATTGGCTGCCAGTGCCAGCTCCAGGTCGAAGCCTTCCTTCCGGATCCGTTGGTCGAAGTACAGGAGCGTCATGCCCGTGAGCTGAATCGGCTGCAGCAGGATTCCGACGACCCCGCTGATGGCCGCGGCCAGCACCGGCGAGCCGAAGGCGATCGCAAAAATCAGGATGGTGCCGACGATGCCGGTCAGAATCGAGGTGATAAGCGACAGGAGGAGCACGCACCCAAACACGCGCCACCAGTAGCCCCGAATCAGGAGCCAGCTCCGGGGGAATGAGCGCACCGGGCCACCACCGGCCAGGGCAATCACCTGCGGGAGGAATACCACGCTGATGGACACGTAGATGATCAGGGCGAAGAGCGCGAGGAAGTAGACGATACCGAAGATGACCGCCGCCGCCAGCGCAACCTGATTCAAGACGACGATGACAAGGATGCCCACCCCGATAAGAATGGCGAGCGCCAGTCCGCCGGCCACCACGGCAAAGATGCCGGCGAGGATCAGCCGGCCCACCGGACGAAAACCGAGTGATCGGTAGGCACCCAGAACCGTCACCGGCTCTCCGAGGTACCGGGCGGCGATGGCACGCGCTAGCGCGAGCGTGATGATGGCTCCGAAGAGGACGCCGATGAGACCATCTGCCCCCGATGCCGCGGACGACGTCGCGGCGGTCGAGAGGTACTCGGTAAAGTACCGCGAGCTGGGGCCGGACCCCGCAGGTAAAATCGGCGCGGGATGTGGGGTGACCGCCGCGACGAGCATGGTGATGAGGGTTTGCGGCACGCCGAGGACGGCGACCACGCCGGCAAAGAGCGCGAAGTTCCGCCGATACAGGCTGAACGCCGCGTCGATGATATCGGTGACGCTGCGCGCCTGTAGTTGCGGAGCCTCGCTCACTTGCCTTTCCTCTAAAGATATGAAGCCGCCATCCGGCGCTCGCTTAGCATAGCGCGCCGCTTGCGATACGCCCCGACAAAAAGGGCGGCCTCCGGACCCAAGTCCGGAGGCCGCCTACTACCGCGATCTGGCTATGCGTGTCTCAGTGTGAGAGCGTGATGTGCTGTCCGGTCCTCAGCGCGGCCACGAGTTTGTAGGGAGCGCGCAGGTGTCCGCGGACCACGTATCGGTAGTTCGCGCTGTGATGGGCGCGGATCATGGTGTGATTGACGCGCGCACCGTGGGCATAGATCACGAAGCCCTTCAGGTTGTGCTGCGTCAGCATCCGCCAGCTAAAGATGGTCGAGGCGTGCGACGTGGTCACGCCGAACCGCATCAGACTGGGTGCCGGCACTGCGGCGAGAGGGACGGTCGTCGCGGTGGCCGTCGCCGTTCCCGATACGACCGCGGTGGACGTGGCGGTTCCGGCCACTATGGTGGGCGTCGGGGTACAGGCGACCGCGGTGGCGGTCGCCGTGGCAGTTGCTGTAGCGGTGCCCGTCGGCGTCGCCGTGCAGGTGACCGATTGGAACGCATTCGACGCCTGAACGACTCTGCCCCCTGACCCGATGATGGCAGACAGTACAACCCCCGCCACCAACAGTAGAGACAAACCCGCGAGCGCAATGTATCGCCGTTTCATGGTGCCTCCTCTCCTTACCCGTTTGTCGCGTACCTTACGTCCATCGTAGGCTTCGGGTCCGTACCTGTCAATGCACGGTCTGATTCCGGCGGTGTAACCTCACGGGTACGATAAGTGGGGGTATTGTTTCTTGGCCGCACAAACGCTTGATCCTGTCGCGCGCGTCATCGTGCGAATGTCCCTTAATATGATGCGCGTTGCCGTCTTCATCGCGGTGGTCGGTCTCGCCTTGCCCGGCAGTGCGCTCGGTAGGTCGGCGTCGGCGATGCATCTGTCCTCCAACCGGTGGGTGCTGCGGGACAGCCGCATCGCAGCCGGTCTCGAGGCGCATGGGGTCCGCGCGGCCACCTCGTGGCTTCGCCGCCGGCCGGAGGTTATGGGCGTGTCGGTGGGCCGCGACCATCGCACTCTCCTCGTCCGATTCCGGAACCGCGCGCCGATCGTCATCCTCCCGCGCGGCAGCGTGCCGATTCACTTTCCTTCCCTCCACCTGCCGCTTCATTTTGCGGCGAGTGGAACCCATGCCGCCGTTGTCCTCGAGCCTTTTACAACCGATACGTCCGGGCAGTCGGTTGTCGATGCGCTGACCGCGGCCGGCGCGACCGTCGACAGGTACCAGGACGCTGCCGTCACCGTTCCGCTGATGGAGCGCCTCGCGGGTTATCCCGTGGTCTACCTCATCGACCATGCGGGCGTCCTCTCCAACGGCGATGCCGTGATCGCCACCGGCGATACGGCGACCTCTCCCTACGGGCCATTCTTCCAGGACGGAAGTCTCGTTCAGGTCTTTGTCGCCGGCGACCGGACGCAGCGGCTCTACGATGGGGTCACCAGCAAGTTCTTCGAGCTGCATGCCGGCCCCCTGCCGTCGGGAAGTCTCTGGATCCTCAACGGCTGCAATGTGTTGGCGGCGCCGGGGTTCTGGACCCACATGCATGCACTCGGGCTGGACACGCTGGTCTCCTGGACCGGTGAAGTTTCCATCGGCGAGGCCGAGCAAGCGGGGTCGGCACTGGTGTCGGCTCTTTCCTCCGGCGCGACGGTGTCCAGCGCGATCGACACGCTCAGCGCCCAGGGACTCGCCACGAGCCAGTACCAAACGAAGTTCGATTTCGACGGCGACGGCGGACAGACGCTGGCCGGAGCCTTCTCCGGCGCCGCCCCCACCCCCACGCCCGGTCCCTCTCCGACCACAACGCCGTCAGGCTCGTCGGTCCACTTGCTGGGCGTCGCCGTCCTCACGCGGGTACACGGGCACTTTGTCGCCGCCCACGCGGCGCGCCTCGGTGAGGGCCTGATCTTCGAGCTGCGCTTCCGAGCCACCGGCGGAGCCGCCCGTCCGGCTGGACGGGTGGAGATCGTGAAGCGGGGAGGCGTCCTCGCGCGGTACGCCCTTCATCAGACCGGTCCGGGGATGATGCGCGCTCGTGCCACGCTCCGGAGCCGTGGCGACGTGGGCCACCTGACGGTCCGATTTCATCTGCATGCTGGAACCGCGACTGTCACCCGGACCTACGGGCTCCGTATCAGCGGGATATAAGTCACGCGGAGCTGTCGGGCAGCCCCGCTTTTAAGGGAGACGGCTTCGGTCTCTCGGGGCAGCATCCGCCGCCGCGGGCTGACTGACGCCCATCCACTCCGGCAGGAACGGAGCCAGGTGGGGCACGATCACCGGCGTCAGCAGCAGGGCAATGCCATACGCCAGAGCCACGAACAGCGAGCTTGCCACGACATCGGCCACGTGATGGATGCCGGCACCAACTCGTGCCCAATCCACCAGCACCGCCAGCACGACAAACGGCAGCGCCCAGAGGGGATCGGCCAGACCCACCAGGGCGACGAGCGCCGCGGCCAGGAGGGCATGGTCGGAGGGGAAGCCGTTGTCCCGGGCATGAGAAATGAGCGGCTTGACGTGATCTTGCGTGAACGGGCGCGGGTCGGTGTAGACGGCCCCCCCGATCTTGGCGAACACGTAACTCAGGATGAGAAGCAGCACGGCGATGACGGCATACCGCACGAGCCATGACGGGGCACGACGGCGAATCAGCAGAAAGATCGTGGCGGCCGCCAGCACGGCGTCGATGAAGACAAGATACTTCGCGGCGAAGATGGTCAGATCAGCGGGCATGAGGCGTCATCACATCTATATCGTCTCACGGTTCGGGGTTTCGGCACCTATCTCGGTGCGTATCCCCAATCCTTAATGTCGATCTCGTACTGCGTGGTCGAAAGCATCTGGCCGCGGCAGATTCGGTCTTGCGACGTCGGCAGGCTTTCCTGCTCGCGTTCGCGCTCGAGGAGCGTCTGCATGACCTGAGCCGGAACTTGATGCGCATCCGACGGGTAGACGAAACGGTAGGTGAGCAGTTGCCCGAGCAGGAGCTGCCAGTGCACCGCGAAGCGCTGAAGAAGCCGCTCCCAGTCCAGCTGCGCGCCGATTTTGCGAATGATGTGATACACATCCGCGCCGTCGAAACGGTGACGGTCTTGCACGTACACCTTCGTCCAGATGACTTCCTCGGGCGGGACGAGCCGGACCTTGACCCCGAGCACCTCGGAAGCCGGCGCGTGCTCGAACCAGGAATCATCTACCGGGCACAAACCGTTGTGCGAGTTGAAGATCAGATCCACGTAATAGCCGTCGTAAAAGGCCTTGGCCAACCAGTTGGCATCGGTGACCTCGATTCGCCAGCCCGCCTCGGACAGCACACCGAGAATCGCCGGGTAGTCGGCGGCCCGGCAGAAGATGTCAAAGTCTTTCGTCTCGCGATAGATGTCGGCGTAGGCGCCCAGTGCGTACGCACCGCCGACGAGGAACGGAATGCCCGCCTCTTTCAGTCGATGGAGGGTCGCCACGTAGAAGTCAGTCGCTGGGCCAGCGGCCATAACTTTCTCCTGAAAGAAGGTCATTGGGCGCAAGAAGAGGGCCAACCGCCGGACGGGGGACTGAAGTCCTGTGGCAAAGGGGGCCGTTGGCCCTACCCGTAGGGCAGGATTCCTGGTTAAGTCTCTGCGAACTGTATCGTCGTCGCCCGTCAAGTGGAGGAACCTCCCGGCACACTATGAACCGCAAGTGGCAGCGCTTTCTGCACGTGCCGGACGAGGATGCCCTTGCTCGTCTGGTCATACATTTCGGTCACGACACTCTCGGTTACCGTCGGGTGGCCGCGTTGTGGCAACAGTCAGACGGCTCATTGGCGCTGCACGGGGAGATCGGTTACGCCTCGGGCCACAGCAGATTGCTGCGTGAGTATCGCATCGACCCCGAGGAACTGCGAGACGCTTTCGGCGAGGAATCCGTCAACGTCGTCCCTCCGGCCGGCGGCCATCCCGTCCTTCAAGCGTTTGGCGCTTCCCGAGCCATCGTGTTGACCGACCGCAATCAGCGTAGTATCGGTCTGATTCTCCTGGGCGACCCAACCGCAGAGGCTGAGCTTCCGGACGACACTCTGGACATGTTCGGATACGCCGCCTCGATGGCCCTCCTCTTGCTTCGACAGAAGCAGGACGAAGAAGAGCGCATCCGCATGATCCAGACTCAGAAGCACCAGCTCGAGGCTCTCTTGCATGCCAGTGCCAACGTGCATGGACCCAACCTCGACGAGGTGTTGGAGCGCATCGCGGCGTCGATGACCAAGGATGGGGGTTTCCGGCGCGCCGCCGTGTACCTCCGTGACGACGCGGACTTTCTGCATGCGCGCGCCTTCGTCGGCGTGTCGCCGGAGGATGCGGAGCGCATCCGTGTTCCGTTACCCTTCGCGACCTTCTCTCACCTGATGCGTCCCGAGATGCAGATCAGCCGCTCTTTCCTATTCGATCACCGCAAGCATGAGCTGCCGCCCGAGCTTCTCTCCTCGCTCAGCATTCCGGAGGGAGCGCCTGCTGCCCCTGACCTGTGGCATCCTCTGGACTCTCTGACCATCCCTCTCCAGGACCGGGGTGGCCGGACCATCGGCGTCGTGTCCATGGATGAGCCGGACGACGGCCGCTATCCCGGGCTCGAGAGGATCCAGGTGCTCGAGCTCTTCGCGGGGGCGTGTGCCGTGGCCGTGGAACAGGCCCGCCTCTACGACGAGGTTCAGCGCCTGGCGGCGACCGATCCACTGACCGGTCTCCAGAATCGCCGGGCATTCGAGGACGCGCTGCACCGAGCGTGGGCACAGAGCGCGCGAGCCGCGCGTGAGTTCTGCCTGCTGTATTGCGATCTGGACGGGCTCAAGCACCTGAACGACGCACTGGGGCATGAGGCGGGCGATTTGATTCTGCAGGCCGTTGCCGTCTCTCTCCGCAGCCGGCTGCGCGATGGAGACCTGGCGGCACGCATCGGGGGGGATGAATTTGTGATCCTTCTCCCTGATACCGATGCAGATGGCGCCGCCGTCGTGGCCGAGGATGTGCGTGGGGCGGTGGCATCGCTCCAGCTCCCGGCAATTCCTCCCGAGATCGAGCTCTCACTCTCCGTTGGCGTGGCCGGTTCGTGCGCCGCCGGGTCTCCCGGCGACCTCGTGCAGCAAGCCGATAAAGCGCTGTATGCCGCCAAAGGTGAGGGCCGGAACCGAGTACGCGTCGCGTAAGGGGCGCTCGTGTTCGCGCGCCGATGCGTTCCCCGGGCTTCGGCCTAGACCGATCAGGACCCGGCCGATATAGCCGGTACTCGTTCGTCCATATATACTCTTTCTGTGAGAAAGACAACATTGGTCATCGATGACGAGCTGGTGCGACGCGCACAGACCGTCCTGGGAACTCGTGGTATCAAGGACACCGTCGATCGGGCTCTGGAAGAGGTGATCGCGCTCGGTGCGCGGCGGGCCTTAATTGAGCGGCTCGAAACGCAGCGGGGGTTGGACATTGGCGATGACACCCTGGCGGATCGGGCGTGGGGCAAGTAGGCCCCAGATATCTGGTTGACAAAAGCGCCTACGCCCGTATGCGCTTTCCCGAGGTCACCGCGGTGTTGGCTCCGCACATCGCGGAGGGGCGCGTCGCCATCTGCGGTGTCATCGAGCTCGAGATTCTCTACAGCGCCCGGAGCAAGAGCGATCTCGATGCTGTGCGATCCGAGTTAGAACGCGCGCTGCCATCGATTCCAATGGAGCAACGCGACTTTGTCAGAGCGGCCGATGTCATGGCGGAGTTGGCCGCGAGGGGACAACATCGAGCAGCCAAGCTGCCTGATCTCCTCATCGCGGCTGTCGCGGAGCGATCGGGTTTGGTTGTGCTTCACTATGACGAGGACTTCGACCGCATCGCTGCCATCACCGGGCAGGCGGTCGAGTGGATCGCGCCCCGCGGCTCGCTCACATGAAGCCTCAGTAATCTGAGGCGCAGCCTGCTGTCAGAACGACATCCGTCGGGGTGGGAGAGGAGAAACCGATCGGCGTCGAGTCGATAATCCCTGGAGCGGCGGCCGATGGGGCGCCGCTGGTCTCTGTCATCATGCCCACCTTTGGGCAGGCCGCCTTCATCCGCCGCGCCATCGAGAGCCTTCTGGCTCAGACCATGGAAAGCTGGGAGCTGGTTATCGTCGACGACGGATCTCCCGACGGGACAGGCGCGGTTGTCGCGGACTATCGAGCTGATCCGCGCATACGCTACCGGCGACTGGAGGAGAATGTTGGACTCGGCGCAGCGCTCAATGACGGACTGGAGCGCTCACGCGCCGATCTCGTCGCGTATCTGCCCTCGGACGATGTGTTCTATGGCGATCACCTCGCGCGGTTGACGGGTGCGCTGGACAGAGCACCCGATGCGGTGCTTGCGTACTCCGGCGTGCGGCACCACTACAACCGCACGGCGCCCGGTCAGATTCCCGGCTACCCGCTGCAGCTGGTTCAGGTCGCGCACCGGCGGACGGCCGACCGCTGGACCGAGCGGGGGGAACTGACGACTGATGATCTCGACCGGATGCTGTGGTCGAGGTTGCGGGAACGAGGCCGCTTCCTGAATACGGACGCTGTGACGTGTGAGTGGGTTGACCACCCGACGCAGCGTCACAAGGTCATGCAAGAGCCGCTCGGCGGTCTCAACCCCTACCGCGCTCGCTATCATGTCCGCCGGCCGCTTCTTTACCATTCCACGGCCGGCAACGCGACCGACGAGGTCTCTCTCTATCAACGTTTCCGCGAGCGTCCGGACACACCGCCATCGGCCGATGGCCTGACCATTCTGCTCGTCGGCGAGCTCGCTTACAACGCCGAGCGAATCCTGGCACTGGAGGAGCGAGGTCACAAGCTCTACGGTCTCTGGACTCCTGAACCGTCAAGCATCAACACGGTTGGCCCGCTGCCTTTCGGTCACGTCGAGGATATCGCTCGGGAAGGCTGGATTGAGGCGGTACGCACGATCAAGCCTGATATCATCTATGCCCTGCTGAACTGGCAGACCGTCCCATTTGCCTACCACGTGCTGCGCGAGAATCCCGGCGTTCCCTTCATCTGGCACTTCAAGGAGGGGCCGTTCATCTGCCTGGAGAAGGGAACCTGGGCGGAGATGGTCGCTCTTCACACCGAGTCTGACGGCCAGATTTACTGCAGCCCGGAAATGCGTGAGTGGTTCCAGACGGTGGTGCCGGGCGCCGATTGTGATGAGACAACGCTCATCCTGGATGGCGATCTGCCCAAGCACGAGTGGTTTGTCGACGGCCGCAAGCCCTTACTCTCCGCGGCTGACGGCGCCATCCATACCGTCGTGACCGGACGTCCGATCGGACTGCATCCAGAGACTGTCGGAGAATTGGCGGCGGAGAACGTCCATCTCCACTTCTACGGTGACTTCGTCCAGGGACAGTGGCACGCCTGGATCGATAGGGCCACGGCCCTGGCTCCGGATCATCTTCATCTCCACCCCAACGTGGATCAGCGAGGTTGGGCGTCTGAGTTCTCGCAATACGATGCCGGCTGGCTCCACTTCTTCAAGAGCGAGAACGACGGCGAAATCCGGCGGGCGACCTGGGACGACCTCAACCTCCCCGCGCGCATTGCGACGTACGCCGCCGCGGGATTACCGACCATCCAGGCTGATAACACGGGAGCCGTGGTGGCGACGCAGTCTCTCGTGCGAACTCTCGGCATCGGCGTGCTCGCAACCGACATGCGGGACGTTGCGGCGCAACTCCGCGAACGCGAACGGATGGCACAGATCCGCGCCGACATGTGGCGTCTCCGCACGCATTTCACCTTCGACAGCCATGCCGACCGTCTGATCGCCTTCTTCCGCTCCATCATCTCCCGGCGAGAGGGCCGATAATGCACGCGGGCCCCCGGTCCGCCCTATACAAGAATTAGGGTGCGGGATAGTGACAAATAGGTCGCCCACCCTATATGAGGTGCCTCATGTCTGGCACAGTCCGTGCGCGGGAGGCTGATCGTGGAACAGGCGGTCCAGGGGGCATGAGCTGAGCAGAGACGGGGCGATGTGCGTGGTGGTCGTCGACGATGAGCCCGAGATGCTGGGCTTGATCAGTGATGTCCTGGAGAGCGAAGGGCACGAGACCGTCGGCTTTGAGACGCCGGTTGCCGTCATCGACGCCGAGGAAGAGCTTGACGGCGAGCCTGACCTCTTTCTGCTGGACCTCATGCTCCCGCAGATGGATGGAATCGCCCTTGCCGCCCGGCTCGCACGTGACGGGTTCGCTGATACTCCCAAAGTCGCGATTTCGGCTTCCAACGATAAATTGCGCGCCGCCCGCGCCTCTCAGCTGTTCGCCGCCACGATCAGCAAGCCTTTTGATATCGTCGAGCTTCTGAACTGCGTCGATAAGTACCTGAGCTAGACCGCAGGGAACCACGGGGGAATCCTTGCATTCCCTCCTCGCCGGGTATCTCTAAGCCAGGCGGAATGGGAAGCCCTTGACCAGCGAGTGGAGATTTTATACACGACCAGCTACGTGTACAATCGCCACTCGGACGAATTGGGGATGCACGGCGGCATGGAGGCGGGAATCGTCGGCGCTCTGCTGGGCAGCGCTGTGGATGCGTTAGTCGTCGACAACGTGAAGAAGGCGGTGCCGGGAGGCGCGCACGGAAGTCAGGATACGGTCGTGGCGCACGGCGACCTCTTGCCGGCCGGATGGTTCGCGGCGGGACAGACCCTGCAGAAAACGGTGTGGCTCACGCTGCCGGCCGAGGCGCCGCCGGATGCGCACGGCGCGATCACGCAGATCCAATGGAAAGCGCGGGCGGTTATCGAGCTGCCGTATGCGCGTGACGCCCACGCCGAACAGGAGTTCGCGGTCCGTGCTCCGGCTCCTGCGACGCCGATCGAGCCGGCGACGCTCAAGATCAACGAGTGTGAGATCGCCGTCAAGCTTCCAGGCTATATGTATCGCCCGGGTGACGCGATCTCCGGCACGGTGGAGATCACTCCCCACCTCGCCTTCGGCGTGTCCGCGGTGCGCGTCGAACTGGTTTGCCATGAAGACGTCTCGGTCGATCTCGGCAATGCGGCGGACACGGTGGTAAGCCAGGTTGTCGCGGCGCAAGACCCGCAATACCTCCCCGGCTCCTCGCGGCAGTATCCCTTCACGCTGGATATTCCCCCGGACTCCTGCCCATCGCTGATCACGTCTCTGACGAGCGTCCAGTGGCAGCTACGTGTGGTGCTGAGCCGCGCCATGCAGCACGACGATCAACTCGCGCAGCCGATCTGCGTCTACCGATCTCCACTTACGTCTCCCGGCCCATAGGTGGGGCATCATCCCTCCCTCCCGCGGCCCACACCAGTCCGCGCTCGGTGATGGTGCGCGCTTCGGGGACAGTGAAGTCGGCGGCGACGTGCCCGAGGGAGGAATAGAAGACGCGCCCCTGTCCGTATCGCCGCTTCCACACCACCGGCATCACCGTGCCCTGTATCCACGGACAGTACTCTCCGCTAAAGGTCGTCGTCGCCAGAACCTCGTTGGACGGATCGACGTGCATGTAGTACTGCTCGGAGTGCATCGCGAAGTCGTCCAGGCCCGCCGTGATCGGGTCGTCGGGACGGCTGACCTGTACCGTGTAGTCGATGACGTTGCCGGGATGGGCGACCCACTGTCCTCCCACCATGAACTGGTAGTCCGGGTTGTTGCGGAAGGCATCGGCCATTCCACCGTGCCAGCCGGCGATCCCGACGCCGCCGCGGACGGCGTCCAGGAGTCCTGCCTCCTGTTCCTTCTCTATGTGTGACATGGTGTAGATCGGGACCACCAGATCGAGCGATCGCATGAGATCGCTATCCAGGAAGGAATCGAGGGATTCCGAGATCGTCACCTCGAATCCCTGCGACTCGAGATACGGCGCGAAGATGTCGACACATCTCTCCGGCTCGTGCCCCTCCCAGCCGCCGACCACAAACAGCGCCCGCCTCGACGTTCGACGATCGCTTGCCACGTGCCCCTCCCGATTAGTCCTGGCCCATCGTAGTGCACGGTCTCGGAATGGATGCGCCGGCGCGACGCCGTTTCCTCGTCAGCTGAAGAGTGGAGACGTTCCGGAGCCACCGACGGGTGCGATGCCGGTCACGATCCAGCCGCGGTGAGCGATGAACCATTGGCCCGTCTGCGTCAGGTTTCGGTCCTCATCTCCGGACCCCGCCTGACGAGGATCCCGTGTCAGCGTCCAGTCTTCCTGCCACTGCTCGTCGGCGTCGGATCCGTCGACGATGGCCCCCGTGGCGTCGTCGCGGACCATCTGTTCTCCCCGCAGCGAGAGCCGGACCGTCACGACCTCTCTTCCGTCCACGACGGAAGCGCCCACGATCCGCGCATCGTCGATCTCGAAGCCAGGGAGAAGATGGTGATGATGCGAAGCAATATCCCGGCCCACGGCATCGCGAAACTCGGCCTCAAGCTCGGGGCTCAGTTCGGCCGCTCCGAGGTCAGGCTGCTCAGCATAGCGCGCTCGCTGCAAGATCAGGCAGCAGTCTCTGGCCACCGACACGACCTCGTGATCGTCAAAAGTTTGGTCCGCATCGCTGAGTTGTTGGACGCTGACTCCCGCCGCCTCGGCATCGGGCCGCTTGTCGAACTCGGCCAGCATGTCCTTGTCGTCCGCCGCTTCCTGATCCATGTCCGACAAGACGGCGTCCAGCTTTTGGTCGAAGCCCGGGATCAGCATATTGTCGACGGCATGCGTGAATCCGGGGTGGTCCTCGACGACGTGATCGAGCTCGTGGTCGAGGACGTTCTCATCGGATGTCGATGGAGCCGGGGGTTGCGGTTCTTCGGTCAAGATGAGCCTCCCGGAGAGTTTCCAACAGTATATGGCGGTGATTGACGGAGGTCTACCGCCGGAGGTCCTGAATGCAGGGCTCGTGCATTCTCGTCATCGCCGGGTCGTCGTGGCCGGCCCGAGTGCCGGCCAGCCTGACGCCGGCGTAGACCACACCGGGCCGGTCGCCCCGAGTGGCGACCACGACGGCATAATGCACGGACCCTGGTCGTGAACGCCTCCGGGCCATCCTGCCGGATATTCCCTTTGTCATTGCATCGGGGGCCGTCCACCGGGGGAATGGAGAGCGTGATGGCGTGAGTCCGCCGGCAGACCGGCCGCGGCGCCCTAGTCCTGTAAAGGGTCCAGACCCAGGGTGCGAAACGCGAGGTGCCGGTGACCCTCGCGCCGCATCAGTGTGAACCAGAGCCGGGCAACACCGTCGAGGATATCCGCCGCGTTCGCTCCTTCCCCGACGTACACCGGACGTAGTCCAACGTCGGCGATCAGCGCCTCAATCGTCGTCCGGTCAGCGCCCTCGGGTCCGGAGTAGAAGAGATCGGGCCTCTCCCCCTCGATCACGGGGTCGGCAAAATTCTCCCACCCGAGGGTATTGAAGGCACGGTAGACGCGCGCGCCCGGCGTGAGGTCGGCGAAAAGGGGCAGTTGATGAAACGCTTCTCCGGGAATCTGGTTGCTGGCATCGATCACGAGGGCGCCGTCGAGGGCATCGGCATTCGCCGCAAGCAGGCCGGCGAGCGCGTTCCCCGGAGTCGCCAGCAGGACGACATCAGCGCTGCCGATCGCGTCCGCGATGCCCAACACGCTGTTCTCACCGGCGAGGGCGCGATAACGCTCGACCGCCGGATCGCGCACTCCATAAACGATCGCGTGCCCCGCGTCCTTCCAGCATTTGCCGAGGGTGCTGCCGATGTTGCCCGCGCCGATGATTCCAATATTCATGTCAATCCCTCCGGGAGCGAGAGCCTGGCGGCCGTTGAGTCAACACGCAAGGCTCGGTGTGTCACGCGGTCCCCGGCTCGATTCAAGCGGATCCGGGGCGTGAACGTGCGGCCTCCACGACGCGCTTCAGTCGCTGCAGGTCCTCTTGAAGGTCCGGCGTGCGGTCGCGATGGACCGGCATGAACCAGTAAAGGAAAAAATCCATGAGACGGCTCATGCGCACGATCCGGAATCCCTCCGTCACTCTCGTTCCACCGTCCTCGGGCGCGAGGGTGATTCGCCACTCGGTTGAGTCGGGATAGACAGGGGTCGATACGGTGCGCCACACCAGCTCGCGCTCCGTATCTGATCTCAGGATCTCGCTGGTGCGTGTCCACCGCCAGCCACGTCGCAGATTGCGCCCGCGGAACCGCGCCCCTGGCTCGGCGGCGCGCGCGTCCCCGACCCACTCGCATCCGAGAGTTTCGCCGCTCCACTCCCCATTCCTCGTCACGTCGGCGACCACCGCCCAGACCGCCTGAGGAAGCGCGTCGATGTGGATGCTGGCTTCGGCGTGGTGGTTCAAGCCGAACCTCCGCCGTCCCTCAGCTTCCTGCGCCGCTCGGCCGCCGTCCATCTCCCCGTTGACGCTCATGTTTATTGCCTCCTTCTCAGAGATCAATGTCGATGGGCCGGTCGATGGTGATGGTTTCCTCGACCGCCGTGGCGCCATATCCCTCGCCGTTGAACTGACGACAGCACGCTCCGCCCGCCACGTCACGCCGGCTCGATGAGCTTGCCGTTTCTCGAGAGGTCCGGGTCGGTGCACGCGGCAAGGTTGAAACAGCAGGGCCGCCGCTTCCCGCTCTTCATTTTGGAAATGCTGACCTCGACTCGCCGTTGGCGCGTGTCGGGGTTTCGGGTTGCATTGATCCAGCGCACCCATTCCCAGTGCGCCATTGGAGTGATGCTGTTCCACAGGTGCTGGATCTGCTCCGGGGCGGCTGAAAGAGCTGCCGCAAAATCCTGCGGCACGTTCGGCTCCGGCCAGGCGTCGACCGGCTCGAGGTCGAGCGACACGGTGTCACCGGGGAGTACAGACGCCGCCTGCTGTACATCTCTCTCAATCCGCATCCAGTGACCAAAAGAACCATCCGGTTCCAGTACGGTCTGGAACGCGTGGCCATTGATGGCTCCCCGCACTGCCACCTGCCCGCGCGACGGTAGTCGCCGGCTCGCTTCCTCAGGTAGCCGCAACAGGGTCCATCCGTCAACAGTGCGCAGCGTGGCCTCACATCGAATTGCCGAAACCCGTGTTGGCTGACTCATAGCGGTCATATATTTGCAGTCTTGCCGCGTCGATCTCAAGCCTCTCCCGTCTCGGCCGATGTCGCTCGCCCGCTTTCGCGACCGCGAAGAACATAGTGTTGCAAACTAGCTTCGAGAGGTGTAGGATGGCAGTGCCTGTCCGGATGCGTCCATCGCCATCACGGTGACGTGTGGGGATTCTTCGGAAGGGAGTTAGCAGAGCCGGCTCGGAATTCGCAGCGACGTCGGTTTCGGCTCTGCTCGCCGGCAGCGGCGCGTCGTTAACCCTGTCGGTGACGGGGGGACCTTCCCGACCCGGCGTCGCCTCCGGGCGACGGGACGTGTCCGGCCGAGGCGCCTGGAGAAGCGAGATGCCGCGGGGCGGCCGGCCATCTCGAACAGGACAGCGGCATCTCTCATCCGGGGCCGCGTTAGGTCCACTCGTCCCCCGATCGATCCTTCCCTTCGTCCGTTGTGCGACAGCGCCGGTCATGGCACGATGTCTGCGTTTGCCGCCAACGTCAGCAGTCGTGACGACGGGGTGCCGGGGGAGGGTTAACGTGAGCGACGAGTTCGAGTCGAGACGCGACGATGGCCGGAGGGCCGTTGAGCGGCATGTGCAGCAGCAAGTGATGGCGGCACAGGATGTTCTGGATCGGGTGATGCACGCCATGCGGCACTGGCACGACGCCCTGGGCAACCACGATCCTATTGCTGCCGGGCACTGGAGCATCGAGGCGGGGAAGTGGTGGCAGACGGCCTTCCGCGAGACGCAGAACGCTGCCCTGCTACGCCGGCAAGCGGACGCGGATCTGCTCCGCGTCGACGGAGACGGCGCCGTGGCTGTGGGATGGCCCCAGATCACCCACGGCCGGGAGGGATGAGCGGCGTCCGCTTCCCTCCTTGAGGCTGCGACTGCTCAATCCAGGTCCGCGATCTTTGCCACGATGTCCGGACGAAACGTCTTGACGGGAAGGCGAGGAAAGCCAGGCAGGGGACGGTCCCAGGCGATCTCGTGAATTAACCCGTGGTGGTCGCCCCGCGTGGCGACCAGCCCGGTGTGGTCTACGCCGGCGTCAGGCTGGCCGGCACTCGGGCCGGCCACGACCACCCGGCCATGCCGATAATGTACGAGCCCTGGGGGCGAGTGATGGGATACTGGACCAACGGGGCGGGCTGGGCGTATCCTGAGTACCTTCAGACGGAAGACACCACGCGCGTCAGAGGCGGCATGTGCCGCCCCAAACGATCGCGTACTGGGAGTCGAAGTGCGGCAGACGGCCGCACTCCGGCCGCCGGGACAAGGAAATTTGAAGAGGATGGCACGTAAGGTCTTGCCGGAGCGAGCTCACGGCGGTGGGGTGCCCGTGCGGGGCGGCGAGATGGCAGATCTTATTCCGTCCCACGACTGGGCAGCAACGCCGCTTGGGCCGATGGAATCGTGGCCCCAGGGCATCCGGTCGGCCGTCGACCTCATGCTCGCCATGCGCCAACCGGTGTGCATCTGGTGGGGCCAGGACGCACGGATCGTGTACAACGACGAGTACGCAACCATCCTGGGACGGCGGCACCCTCACGCCCTCGGGCGAACCATGCCGGAGGTGTGGCCGGAACTCATCGGCACCATGCAGCATCCTCTGGACGCCGTCCGGACAGCCGGATCCCAGTCGTTCGTCGATCAAGTCTTTCCGCTGGCCACGGACGGAGAGGTGACGAATCGCTGGTTCTCGGCGACCTGGACCCCGATTTATGACGATTCGGGGGCGGTGATCGGGACGTTTGACGTCTCCACCGAGACCACGGATCGTGTCCTGATTGAGCAAACGCTGCGGGAGAGCCGTGCGCAGCTCGCCCGCGAACTTGAAGACACGAAACAGCTCCAGAAGGTCAGCAGGATGCTGGTCGAGGATGAAGGCGATGAGCCCCTCTATGAGCAGATCCTGGACGCGGCGATGGCGATGATGCGTGCGGACTTCGGCAGCATCCAACTGCTCGACGCCAAACGCAATGAGCTGCGGCTTCTGGCGTGGAGACACTTCCATCCCGAGTCAGCCGCCGTCTGGCACAGCGTCTCGATCGATTCCGGCACGACCTGCAGCGCGGCTCTCCTCCGGAGCGAACGCATGATCGTGCCGAACGTGGCTGCCGCCGATGTTCCCGTCAACGCCGAAAGCTTGCGGCAGTATCGGCTGAGCGGCATCGCCGCCGTGCAATCGACGCCGCTGACGACACGCGAGGGGCGACTGGTTGGCATGATCTCGACGCACTGGCGCCAGATTCACACGCCCGACGAGCGAGACCTGCGCCTGCTCGATATCCTCGCCCGCCAGGCTGCCGACTTTCTCGAGCGCCGGCGTGCCCTGGAGGCTCAGAGGGAGAGCCAGGCACAGCTTCAGAGCTTCTACGAGACCGCCCCCTTCCTGATGGGTATCGGCGAGATTGACGGGGACAGAACGGTCGTCCTTTCGGCGAATCGGATGGCGGCCGAGTACCTCGGAAAGCGAGCCGAGGTCAGGGCGGGGCGGTCCTCCGCGGATCCGGCGGCGCCCGACGATGTCCAGGCGCTGTGGCTGGACCACCTTGAAAGGAGCCGGCGAGACGGCGCACCGGTGTCCTTCGAGTATCAGGATGCGCAATTTCCTGGATCGCCCTGGCTCAGTTGCACGGTCGCATTGATTGGGACGAGTGCGTCCGGGAGGCCCCAGTACAGCTTTGTTGTCGAGGACATCACCGAGCGCAAACGCAGTGAGCAGCGGCGGGAATACCTGCTAAGGCTGAGCGACACGCTGCGCCCGCTGTCCGATCCAATCGAGATCCAGCAGAAAGCCCTCCAACTCGTCGGCGAAACACTCGATCTCGATCGCGTGATGTACAACGAAATCGATCCTGCAGTCTCCGAGTACACCGTCTCGGTGAATTACGTGCGCGAGGGATTCGCGCCGCACGTCGGGCGTTTCCCTTTGCGTCCTTTCGCTCGGTCGGTCACGAAGATGCGCCAGGGTGAGACGGACGCCATCGACGATGTCGAAACCGATGGGCGTTTTAGCGACGAGGAGAAGGCGATATTGGGCGGCCTCAAGGTCGCCTCGTTTGTCGTCGTGCCCCTGATCAAGGACGGCCAGTGGGTCCTTAACCTGGTCGCGCACGACAGCAAACCGCGAGCGTGGACGCAGCATGAGGTTTCGGTTCTGGAACAGACAGCCGAGCGGACGTGGGCGGCTGTAGAACGTGCCCGCGCCGAGGCGTCGCTGCGGGAGAGCGAGGAGAAGTACCGCACGCTGTTCGAGACGATGGGCCAGGGCTATGCCGACATCGAACTTGTGCGTGACGCGGACGGCCGCGCCGTCGACCAGTTCTATCACGAGTTCAACCCGGCCTTCGAGCGGCTGATCGGTATACCAGTTGCCGAAGCGAAGGGCCGCAGGGCCAGCGAGGTCTTGCCGGACCTGGAGCCATGGTGGCATGAAGCCTTTGATCGGATCGCCAAGCGAGGGGAACAGGAGCGGATCGAGTATGTGGTTGCATCGCTCGGCCGCTGGTATGAAGTCTTCGCCTATCCGCGTGGCGGTGATCGTCTCACCGTCCTGTACGAAGACATCACCGAGCGTCGACGCGCTGAGGAGGCGCTGCACGAGAGCGAGACGCGGCTGCGGGCGTTCAACGACCTGGTGCCGGATCTCCTGTGGCGGAGCGATCCGACCGGCACTCAGGTCTCCCTCAATCAGCGGTGGATGGAGTATACCGGGCAGACGGACGAAGAGATCCGGAACGGCGGCTGGCTCAGAGCAATCCATCCTGATGACATCGCAACGTCGATGGCCACGTTTGAGGCCGCCTTCGCCTCCGGCACTCCCATGACCATCGAGCATCGCGTGCGCCGCCATGATGGGATCTATCGCTGGTTCCTGGTTCGTCAGGTGCCGTTTCGCGATGCGTCCGGCGCCATCACCGAGTGGTTCGGAGCAGCCACTGATATCCATGAGGGACGGCTGGCGCGGGAGGACCTCGAGGCCCGGGTGGCAGAACGAACGGCAGATCTGGTCGCGGCGGTGGAAGACGTCCGGCGGAGTGAAGAGCGGCTCCAACTCCTGCTGAACCAGATGCCGGCCATGCTCTGGACAACTGACGAGATGATGTGTCTCACCGCCCTGGTTGGGGCGTCCATTCCGACGTGGCCGGCAGCACGCGGCGGCGTCGATGGGCTCCAGGTATCTGACCTCTTCGCCGACACCGACCTGGACGGCGCAGCACAGACGATCCATCAGCAGGTGCTGGGCGGGACGCCGGTTGAGTTCGAGTTCCGGGTCGACAGCCACACCTATGAGGCGTACGTCGAGCCGCTGCGTGACGCCACCGGCGACATAATCGGAACCATCGGTGCCGCCCACAACGTGACCGACCGCACGCTCCGCACGCTCCAGGAAGGCTTCATCGCCTCGGTGTCCCACGAGCTGCAGACACCCCTGACCTCGATCCGAGCTGCGCTGGGCCTGCTCGATGCCGCCATCGGGAAGACGCTCGAGCCGGCAGAGCGGGAGCTGCTTGCCGCTGCTCGGAGGAATGCCGAGCGCTTGCGGCTTGAGATCGGACAACTGCTCGCCGCCAATCAGGTCTCTGTTGGTGAACGCGCGGTTGAACGCGCCACCGTCGATCTACGGGGAGTAGTCGAAACGGCTGTGGAAACTATGGCCCCTCTGCTCCAGGAGAAGGACCAGAAGGTGGATGTGGACATGCCCGATCACCTGGAGGTGGAGGGAGATCGGCGGCTGCTGGAGCAGGTTCTGGCGAATCTCCTGTCCAACGCTCACCGGCATACCCCACCCGGAACCCGAATCGCCGTCTCCGGCTGGTTCGTTGGCGACCATGTGCGGCTTGCTGTCCACGATGCCGGACCCGGTATCCCACCCGATCAGCTCGACGCGATCTTCGGGCGCTTCTATCGGACGCCCGGCATGCACCGAGAGGGGATCGGCCTGGGACTCGCCATCACCCGCGACGCCGTTGAGGCGCAAGGTGGACGCGTGTGGGCGGAGAGCGTCCTCGGCCAGGGCAGCACCTTCTTCGTCTCCCTGCCGCGAGCACGAAGTTCGGATGCGTCGCGGTCATAATGCTCACGGCCCACGGGGCAGCCATCGGCGCGTTTATGAACGGTTACCAATCGTTATACGGCCGTAAGCGTCCTGCCCCGTCGATCGTTAGATTCGCCCGCTAGACTCCGATCGTAGCGAGACCGTGCGAGCGAGCCATTCGTCTGTCCTGGTCCGCGCTGGAAGAGAGAACAAGCATGAAGACCACGGCCGGCGCATCGGCGCCTGTAACCGGACGGTGCGAGCACGAAGGGACACAACCGATGTACGCAGGGCAACCGCCCGATCTGCCCCAACTCGGGGCGACCATCCGCGACCGCCGCAAGGAACTGGTTCTGACCCAGGCACAACTGGCGGCGCGATTGGGATGGAGTCAGGAGCGAGTGTCGGCCCTGGAGACCGGGAAGTATGGGCTTCCCTCCCTTCCGCTCCTGAGCCACCTTGCCGGCGCCCTGGAGCTTCCTCTGGCCGTCCTGATGGAGGCGGTCGGCTTTGGTGTCCAGGGTATCCCGAAGGCCGAGCCGATGCGAACGGCGCGTGAGCCAGGCGACGACGGGGGAGGCGGTCAGATTAAAGTCTTGCTCCACTACACTCTCCAGCGCCTGCTCGGTATCCAGGCCCTGACCCTCAAGGACGCGATGAATGAGGCCAGCGACCTGCTGGCGGAGGCGATGGGCGCGGATAAGATTGACCTCTTCCTCCATGAGCCGGAGACCGACACACTGGTGGCCCTGGGAACCAGCAATACGCCGATGGGACGGCAACAGATCCGAGTCGGGCTGGATCGGGTTCCGATCGCCAACGGCGGTCGGCAGGTCGACGTCTTTGTCTCCGGAAGGGAATACTACACGGGTCAAGCCGACCAGGACCCCGAGATGGACCGAGGCGTGGTGCACACGCTGGGCGTTCGGTCGTTGTACGCCGTCCCGCTCCGGGTCAACGGCAGCATCCGGGGCATTGTCGTGGCGGAGTCCGTCCACCCCGACCGGTTCTCCCAGGCAGAGCGTGACTTCCTTGAGGCGGCCGGCCGGTGGATTGGCATGGTCGCGCACCGGGCAGAGCTGCATGAGGCCGTGACGCGGCAGTCCCTCGAGCAGGCGCGGCGCCAGGTGGCCGAGGAGATGTTGGAGAGCGTTGCCCATGACCTCCAGAACCAGCTCACACCCATCAAGGGGGAAGTTGATCTCGTGATACGGCGGCTGCAGCGCGACGGCGGGGATGGGAGCGCCAATAGGCACGCCAAGCAGATCGCGCACGTGTCCGGTTCACTGGGCAATTTGAGCCGTATGGTGACCGATCTCCTCGATGCCTCTCGCCTGGACGGCGGCATCTTCTCTCTCAATCGTCAGAGGGTCGATCTCGTGGATCTGATCCATGGCGTCGTCGACGGGGCGAAGGCCGATCGCCCGGAGATCGACGTCCGAGCGCCGCAGGAGCTGATCGTGGAGGGGGACGCGGCGCGTCTGAGCCAGGCGGTGCAGAACCTCGTCGGCAATGCCGTCCAGCACACGCCCGACGGTGTACCGGTTGTCGTGAGCGTGGGCCGGCGACGCCGGGAGGATGGAGAGTGGGCCATGGTTGAGGTCCACGACGAGGGACCGGGCATCCCACGGGATCTCCTGCCGGGGCTCTTCCATCGGCATGCGTCGCGTGGAGACACGGCGGGCCTGGGATTAGGGCTCTATCTTGCTCGGGGGATCGCGGAGGCCCATGGTGGTGAGCTGACGGTCCACTCCGAGGCTGGCTCGGGCACCACGTTCACCCTGATGCTGCCCATGGGGGATGCAACAGGCGATTGAGCGCCGGCGAGGCAATTGCCCGACGCGCAACGCATCTCATCGTCGTCCCGATCATGGACCCCACGATCGTGCTCGGCCGGGAGGAAGAAGAGCGTCTTGACTTCGCTGTGTGGCGCTCGATGCAACCACCTGCCGGGGACCCTTCGGGTGTGCGTTCTCCTTCCCGCCCGGATGGCGGAGGCGGCTGGTAGCGCGGGCGCTTTCGCAGGAGATTCAGCGCGGGTCAGCGGAATCGATGGCTCGACTCAAAGCGGTGGCGGAACGCGAGGACTCAGTGCTGTCCCACCCTCGCACGAGGGCTGAGAGCGCGTCCACCCACAGCGCCTCTGCCTCGTCGTTGCGCAGGAGGCAGCGCGCCTCGAGGACCGCCAGCCCCTCGCACAGCGCGTGGAACTCCCACACCGCGGACCCCACCGCGCGACCGCCGAGTTGCCCGGATTCTCCCAGCCGGGCAATGCGGTCCTCGAGCACCGCAAGCGCCCGAAAGCCGGCGTCCGCGAATCCCTGCCCCTCCTCGGCCGATACGTCGACGCGCTGAATGGCGATCTGGAAGAGGGCGGGATGCTCCCGGGCGAAGCGGCGAAAGACGAGGCCCGCCTGGACCAGATCGTCCCGGGGGTCGGTGGTTTGTGGGACTGATCCAACCGACGAGCCGAGCAGATCGAAGGCCCGCGCGCCAAGCGCCACCACCAGTGCCTCCTTCGAGCCAAACACACTGTACACAGCCCGGGTCGTCGTTCCGGCGTCATCGGCGACACGTCGCACGGAGAGTCCTGCCGCGCCGTCCTCCGCCACGACACGTTCGGCCGCGTTGAGTAGTGCGGCGGCCGTGTGCTCGTCATGTTCCTTCGGCCTGCTCACAGAGATATGATATCGTAACGATGTTACGAAACATCGTATCAAAATGCAGGAGGGTTTGCGTGGAGGCAGTTGAAGACACGGGCACTCGCCTCGCCTACGAGGACCGAGGGACCGGCAGCCCGGTCGTGTTCATTCATGGGCTGACCTTTAGCAAGGAAACGTGGCGGCCGATCATTGACCGACTCGTCGATCGGTATCGGTGCGTCGCCATCGATCTTCCCGGCCATGGCGAGAGCGCCGGACTTCCGCGCTCCATGGACGAGGTCACACGACGGGTCCACCGGCTCATCACCGACCTGGGGATCGAGCGGCCGGTCATTGTCGGTCATTCCTACGGGGCGATCTTCGCCACGTTCTACGCGGCACAGATGCCGGTCGCGGGTGTGGTCAACGTGGATCAGACGCTGCTTGTCGGACCGGTCATCGGCATGAGTCAGCAGATGGAGCCCCTGCTCCGTGGGCCCAGCTTCGCTGCGGCGTTCGAGCCGATTCGCGGGAGTATCGGCGTCGACATGCTGCCGGAGCCATTACGCTCCAGCACGCTGGCAACGCAGACGGTGCGCCAGGACCTGGTGGTCGCTTACTGGTACGAGCTGGGCCGCCCCTCCCCGGAGGAGATGCAAGCGCAGGTCGACGAGGCGGCCGGCAAGATCAAAGTTCCGTACCTCGCCATCTTCGGCCAGCGGCTCCCCGAGGAGGACCGCGCGTACCTCCAGCGGCACCTCGCGGCACTGCAGCTGGAGGAATGGGCGGAGCGGGGCCACATGGTCCACCTCAGGGAGACGGAGCGCTTTACAAATCGAGTGACCAGGTTCATCGATTCGTTGAGATGACCGGCGCGTAAGAGGACAGGAGCCGGAACTCCCGCGCTGCACATCGAACATCCCACGCACGACGTCGTCGGGGGCGTGCTGACACGGTAGGAAGTGGAGAGACTGGAACTGGAAGGAGCAGTTGTTGACGTGTCGGGCGAGCAGGATGTGATTGACGCCGGCGGCGACTGGGGACCGTGAGCTTCGGTGTCGGGGACCGGTAGTTGAGGGTTACCGGTCTCGGTGGCTGGACCGTGTCGACTGGACGCCTCTCGCCGTCAGACGGTCGCACTCCAGTAGCAGACTGGCCACGGCCACGATGCTCTGCCACATTTGGGGGGGCACCAATCGTCCCGTCGGGTTCGGCGCGCCCGTGTTCATGTTCCGACGCCGGTTGCCCTGAGTACGTGAGAGGCGTGCTGGTTGTGAGATCCCGTCGCGGAGCCGCCTGGTGCCGTCAGTCGTGGAGGGCACCTAATAACGAGCTAATAAGCCGGGTGTACCATGCTCCGCACATGTCAAGAGGGGAGCGGACGAGATGGGAGTCCTGGAATACGAGATGCGGGGCAATGGACGGCGCGGGGGACTGACGGCCTTCATCAAGGCCCACAACGGGCGGTGGGAGGTGGCGATGGGATGCCTCTCCCTGATCTACTTCTGCCTCTCCTTCCTTGATGACAGTCACGGCATCGGCTGGAACGATCCACTCGTGCTGAGCCTGTCCGCCCTCTTCGCCCTGGAATTCGCTGCCCGCTGTTGGGATAACCCGGATCGTTGGGCCTACGTGCACGACCACTGGATCGATCTGGTCTCGGTCATTCCATTCGTGGGCGGACTGAGGGTGCTCCGCCTGCTCAAGTTGGTCAAACTCCTCGTCCCGGTGAAGGTTCTTCTGGACCTGGCCCAGACGAAGCTCCTCCGGCGCGATGGCACCTGGTTCCTGTTGCCGTCCTTTCTTCTGCTCTGGTTTGGCTCGGCGTACTCCATCTGGGTCCTCGAGCACGGGATGAATCCGCACATGCGCACCTTCCTGGACGCGCTCTATTGGTCGTTTATCACCGTGACCTCGCTGGGGTATGGCAGTTATCCTCCTGTCACCGCGGGGGGACATCTTCTCGCTGGTCTCCTGGTCTTCGTGGGGGTCGGCGTGGTCGGGGCGGCCTCTGCCCGCCTCACCTCCCTGTGGCTTGCGCAGGATGATCACGCGGCCGAACGGAAAGAGGAGGCATGGCAGGCGGAGACGAGTCAGGAGATCCACGCGGTACAGTCAACGACCAGTCACGAGATCCAGCAGGTGCAGGATTCGATGGTGGACGAGATGGGCCGGCTGCGGAAAGACCTGGCCGATCTGCGCTCCTTGCTGCTCCTGGCTCTCAATGCACCGCCCGCCTCCGACGACGCGCCACAGGCGCGGACCGCCTGAGATTCGCCGACGTGACGCACGACCCGGCTGCCGGATACCTCGCCTGGGCGCCTGCATCTGGCGTATGTCGACTCCTGGCCCGTTAGACGAGGACGGACATGGGTTTTCGGCTCTACCGCCGCATCGGCATCGTCCCTGGCCTGCGCATAAATCTGTCACGATCAGGTCCGAGTCTGACCGTGGGTGGGGGAGGATTTCACTACACGGTCGGACCGACGGGCACGCGGACCTCGCTTGGCGTCCCCGGGACCGGCCTGTACTACACCAAGCACCATGCCTGGCGCACGGCATCACCCCCGGCACCTGTCCTGCCTGCGGGCGGCGCATCACCCGGTGCGCCACCCTCGGGTTCGCAGACCATGCGTTCGGTCCTCGTTGCTCCTCTCAACATCCTGATGGCGCTCCTCACCCTGGCGATGTTCCTGTGCGGTGTGGCGGCCGTCGCCGGGGTGATGGTCGTGATCGTGGGGGTCGTGGCCGTCATCGCGGGATGGCCGCATGGGGTGGGAGTCGCCCTGGTGGTGGTCGTGACGCTGCTGGCCCTGGTCGGGGGTCTCGCGGTCGGCAGTCATGGTGCCTCACGCGATCGGTCCGCGTGACGCATTCGGCAGCGCCCGCTTTAAGGGATCACGTCGCCAATCCGGGTCCGTAGCTTGGCGACAAAGTTGTCCGACACCGGGAACAGGAAGCCGTATTTCACCGAGCCGACGCGCGTGAAGGGGCCAAGTTCGGCCAGGCGCCAGTCCAGGGGGGATGTCGTCCCGGGCGACGGGCGGATTGATGTCGTTATAGGTCACGCGCGCCACGTAGCAGTTGGTGTTGTTCTCGTTCTGATAGGGGCGAGGGCCCTCGACAGCTGGCGCCTCCACCTTCTCCCCCGCGCAAAGTCCTGCGTTCTTACCGCCACGTAGAACAGCACGATGTCGCCCGGCCACAGGTCAGTCATGGCCGAGAAGTCGTGGCTGGAGTGAGCGGTCCGCGTCCGCCGGGTCGTGGCGAGGAAAACCGCCCTCATGGTCTGCGTTGAATGGGTTGGTCTGGTTGGCCCACCAGTACCGGCGCGGCCTGCCGTCAGTCACGCAGACGCTCCGTTCCCTCCGGGGCCGCCAGCACCGTCTCCAGGTCGGTCCGGAATCGCCGCACGGTCTCAGGCGAGATGTCCGGCATGATGTTGTACAGCCGCCGCCGTCCACCGCGCCCCATGTCTTTGACCGCCGGGCGCGGCGCGTCATCGGTGGTAACGCGAAACGTCATCAGCGTCCGGTCCTCGCTCACCAGCATTACTGCCCGCCAGGGACGGCCATCTTCCATGCTGACCACAAAGAAGGGGTCCGCTCCCCAGTTCGGCTCACCCTGGGCGCAGGTGATCTCCTCCAAGTGGCGCAGCCGCTCGGCGCGATCCAGCGCGGATGACACGACGAAGCGTTCTGCCTCGGGGCGATGGTCGTCGAAGCGAATGGAGTAGTCCTCGCTGAGCATGCCGCCGCGTTCGGCTTCGTTCAGCAGAGCAAGCGCACGATCTGGCGGGAGCGTCCATGGGCCATACGCGGACCAGTAGAAACGGCGGCTGAAGTGCGCACCCGGGTACTGCGCCCGAAAGCTGATCGGATACCAGGGATCGCGGCCCGGGTCGTGACGGAGTTGGAGGGCAACCGTGGTCCGGACGCCGTCGATCTCGTCCGTGACCTCGGCCATTCTGCGGTACGACATGATGACGTTGCTGATCATACCCGGTCTGGTGATGCTCCGTCCTGATGGGACCAACTCCCTCGCCGATAAGCCTCTCGACCCACTCTCGGGCCTCGCGCTCGTGCTCTTCGTCGGAAGCCATGGCGCGGTATCCCGCTTCGATATGGGCCGGCGTGGCAATGTGTACCCGCACTAGCTCCTCGATGAAGGTACTGATGCGGCCCCATTCCCCCTGCTTGTGCAAGCCTCGGTAGCTCTCCTCGTCCAGCGTGGTGGTGAGTTTCCCTTGCATGCCTCTTTCCGCCCACACGTATGCACGCACCGCATCTGCGCTTGGATGGACCCGGGCGAGGACGAGGATCGGCAAGGTTGAAGCGGGGATGTCAGGGCGGGCCGCCAGTCGCGGCGGCCCCTACCGGCCCGTGTCACGGATAGTTGCTGCGGCGCCCGTAGCAGCGAAACGCCACGTGTCCCATTGCGTCCCATCTTCGCTCGCCTAGCGGCCATCCGATCGTACTTGCTGTGCTGGTCGCGCCATGCGCAGTACGCGCCTTTGCTGACACGCGTTTACCTCTGCGGAGGTCGTACCGTATGATGCGTGACAAGTGCAGTCGGAGCCACAGCCTCGGATCGATAACGAAGACCGCCGCCGTGGCGACCGGACAGAGGAGGTACACATGAGCATGACGGACCCCCTGGGTCAGCGGCAGACAATCGAGCCCATGGACCCGGTGTAGGTCGTGCAGGAACAGGTGGACGGCTTCAACGCCCGGAATCTCGAGGGCTTTCTGCGGTGCTACAGCTCCGATGCCGTGCTCACCGACGGGACCGGCAACATCATGATGCAGGGCCGTGACGCCATCCGCGGCTTCTATGCGAAGCTCTTTGCCGATAGCCCCAATCTCCACGTCGAAATCCCCAGTCGCGTTCACGTCGGATCCTGGGTCATAGACGAGGAGCACGTGACGGGCTTCAACTTTGAGGGTTTCCCGCCCGAGATGCACGCCGCCGTGATCTATCACGTGCAGAACGGCGAGATCGTGCGGGCGATGCTCCTGATGTAGGGTGGTGCATGCCGGGTGGACGTCAGGGGAGAGGTCAGCCCGCAGGCTCCTTCCCCACTCGTTCGAGTCACCTCATGGCGGGGTAAGGAGGACGGCCCGCGGATGCCTCACTCCTCACCGTGCTAGCGCAAGTCGAACCGTTCCACGCGTCGCACGATCCTGCAGTCGGTTTGCCGCACGCTTCACCGCGATCAGATCCATAGATGGCTTGTACGTCTAATCGTGCCAACGCATTGTATCGCCGTCGCCACGCCCGAGAGGGAAGCACCCACCGGAGTGGATGGGCGGATGAGCGTCCGTTGTCCCGCGGTGCCGGCAACGCCCAGGTAGCATCCAGCTACCGTGCGATGTCAGGGCAAGATCGGTCCGGAAATGTGGCGTCAGGTCGGGGAAAATATCTGGTGAGCGGCCAGGGAGTCGAACCCTGAACCGACGGATTAAGAGTCCGTTGCTCTGCCAATTGAGCTAGCCGCCCGCGCCCTGTAGTGTACCCTGGTTTTTGGCGGACGGTCAACGAAGTTGGGGATCGGCACAGGGAATAGCGGGGTCCGCAGCATCGTCAATGCGATGGATGCGGCCATGGACGGCTGGGGTGATCGGCCCCTGGAACGGGCTATCTTTGGGACGGCCGAGTCGGCGGAGATTGCCGGCATGATCGACACCTTCTGCCGGGAGGAGCTGGGCGCCGCGGTGCAGCAGTGCCACGTCTACGAGTCCAGCCAGGGCGCTGTGGCCGGGCTGCTGCTGGAGGATGGCCCGGACGTCGTGATCAAGGCGCATCCCCCGGGTGCGGAGTGGACGCGCGAGCGGCTGGCGGCGGTGACGCGCGTGCAGCGGAGCCTGACGGCGGCGGGAATCCCTGCCCCGCCCGTTGTTGCCGGGCCTGCGCCGCTCGGCAACGGGTGGGCGACGGTCGAGGCATTTGTGGCGGAGGGGCATGACCGCGACGGGCATGACCCAACGGTCCGCGCCATCATGGCGCGTCTCCTGGCCGATATCGCGCGGCTCGGCCGTGATCTCGACGTGGCCGGCATCCGGGTCGGCACTCGCGCGCATCTGGAGCGCGGCGAACTGTGGCCGGTTCCTCACTCGGCGATCTTCGACTTCGCGGCCACCCGCTCCGGCGCCGAGTGGATCGATGCGCTGGCCGAACGCGCCGCTCCGTTTCTGCTCCGACCGCCCGGCAGCCGCGTTCTGGGGCATATGGATTGGTCGATCAAGCATTTCCGCTTCTCCGTCGACCGGGTGACCGTGATCTACGACTGGGACAGTCTGATCGTGGAGGACGAGCCGGTCATCGTGGGACAGACGGTTCCCACGTACCCAGCACGCTGGGATCGCCCGGTGATCCTCACGCCCAGTCTTGCGGACGCACGCGCCTTCGTGGCCGAGTATGAGGCAGCGCGCGGCCGGCTCTTTACGGAGGCCGAGCGCGCGACGCTTGGTGCGTCCGCCCTCTATGCGCTCGCCTACGGGGCACGCTGTGAACACGCCTATGCGCCGGCGCCGCCCCCCTACCCGCGCGGAAGTTTACGAGCTGCATTGCGGGATCATGGAATCGCCTGGATGGAATCGTTGCGAGATGTGCCGTAGAGGTTCGACCACACTGCCGCTGGATGGCATCGACCTCAGGCCTCGTCGTGAGAGAGGGCGGGACCTGGCGACGCGTCAGTGTGCCGGCAGCTTCGTCCGGCAGGAGTACGTCCAACGATTTCGCGTGTTTCTCCTTCGGTACCATTGTCACGGTAGCCGGGCGGGGATAGAGTGTCATCCGGAAAGACTAGTTGAACGAGTCGAATTCCACATCGTTGGATCTGGGCACAGGGGAGACGGGGCGAAGGGCACGCCCGGAGCGGGACGGGCGGGGCCGGCGGCGCCCGGGCCGGCCGGGAGCGGCAGCCGGTGTGGACGGGGAGACGTGGATGGAACAGGGCTTATTCCTTACGGCCGAGCGTGAATCGGTAGAGCCGGTCACCACGGCGGCCGGCCGTGAAGAATATGCGCTCCCGCCGTATGTGCCGTGGATTGTCGCTGCCGCCATCCTCCTCTGGACCATTCTGATTCTGAGTCTGAGCGCCGCCCGTTTTGCCGTCTATTCGCCCGTGGCGGAGGTGGGACTGGAAGCGGCGACGGCGCTCGCGGCCCTCTTTGGCGCGCTGATGTTGGTCCTATTCCCCTCGGCCGGCGAGACACAACGGCTGCGTTGGGTTGCCGCCGGTTTCGCCGTGCTTGGACTCGGCGCCCTGGTTTTCGGCTACTTGCTGCCGCTCGTCGGGGTCGTTCGGCCGGTGAACGACACCATGTATACCGCCCTCGCCATTCGTGTGGCGGTCGGGGCTCTGCTCGTCGTCGGACTCGTCCCATCTCAACCGCCCGCGCTCACGCGAGAGCGGCTGGGGATCATCACCGCCGGGCTGATCGTGTTGGTGGTCGCGACGTCCGTCGCTACCTCGCTGCCGGCTCTCGTGACGACGTCCAGTCTGCGCGAAGCGGCCCGGGATTCGAGCGGGGTGCTCGACGTCCTTACCGTCTGGGAGTGGATCCTGTCGCCCATCCCGCTCCTCCTGACCGTTGCGGCCACCGTCGGCGCGCTGCGCCATGCCGCGGGCCGCAGCTTCGATATGTGGCTACTTATCGCCCTTATTGCTCTTGCCGGCTCGCAGCTGCAGAACGTCTTCTGGCCCTCTACTTATACGGACGTGCTCACCACGGCGAATCTGCTGCGCCTCGCCTTCGCCGTGATCCTGACGGCGGGCGCCGTCCTGGAGTTGCGGCGGATCGCCGAGGAAAGGTTGCAGTGGCTGGCCGCCGCCCAGAGCTACGGCCGGCGGCTGGAGGATCTGGCGGAGATGAAGTCCAGCTTCACTGCGATGGTGGCCCACGAGCTCGGATCACCGCTGGCCGCCATTCGCGGCATGGCGGCGGTTCTGGCAACCGGCGATCTCTCGGCGGACGAGCAGGCGCGAGCCCTGCACACGATCGACGAGCAGATCGATACCCTGACCTCCCTGACGGCCGACATGCAGGCCGCTTCCAGCCTCGAGCGGTCGGAGTTCGGCGTGCAGCTCCGGCCCGTGCCGGCCGGCATTATCGTTTCGGAGGCACGGGACTTCGCGCGCAGCCTGTTGGGCGATCACCCCTTCCTCGCGCTGGATTCACCGCCGGAGATCGTCCTGGCGGACAAGCAACGGGTGGGTCAGGTGCTCCGCAATCTTATCGGCAACGCCGCCAAGTATTCCGAGGCCGGCGCGCCGATCGAGCTGCAGCTCCAACGGCACGGCCGGTACTTGCGCTTCACCGTGCGAGATCGCGGCTACGGCATCCATCCCGATGACATGCAACGGATCTTCGACAAGTTCGGCCGCGGGCGCGACCGTAGCGGCCGTGGTGTATCGGGGGTCGGCCTTGGCCTCTATCTCTCGCGGCGCATCATACAGGTCCACGGGACCGACCTGACGGTCGAATCGAATCCGGAAGGCGGCTCGGCGTTTAGCTTTGACCTGGAGGTAATCGAATGACGCGTGTCCTCCTGGTAGAAGACCACTCCGCCTTCCGGCAGGCGCTCGCCTTCATGATTGATCGGGAACCGGATATGGAAGTCGTGGGCCAGGCGGGAACCACAGAAGAGGCGCGTCCCTACCTGGTGGACGTCGATGTGGCGGTCCTGGACCTCGACCTCGGGACCGGCAGCGGTGTCGACGTCATTCCGGATCTTCGCCGCGCCAGCCCAGAGAGTGTGGTGCTGATCCTCACCGCCAGCCATGAGACGACGCAGATCGCCCGGGCTGTCGAGGCGGGGGCCGCGGCGGTCCTGCACAAGTCTGCTCCGCTGACCGAGATCATCGATGCCGTCCGGCGCCTCAGCCGCGGCGAAGCGGTGATGTCGCCGCAGGACGTGGTGGGTCTGTTGCGGTTGGCGAACCAGCGGCGAGCCGAGCAGGTCGAAGCGCACGCGATCGCCTCGCGCCTCACGCCCCGTGAGATCGACGTCCTGCGAGCGCTGGCCCGGGGGGCCAGCGACAAGGATATCGCCCAGGAGTTGCATGTCAGTCCGGAGACCGTGCGGACGCACATGGTCAACATCCTCGGCAAGCTGAACGCATCCTCGCGCCTGCAGGCGCTCGTGCTCGCGATCCAGTATGGCCTGGTGGAAATCGGCCGCGACGGCATCCTTCCGCCGCGAGAGTGACGCAGCCCTCGATTCCCACGACCGTTGAGAAGCGCGTCCGTGGGGAAGGGCCGCTCCCACGGGTCCGAGCGATCTGCGTTCGCCCGTGATGGCCCCACGGCATCCGGGCGACGGTGCGGGTTCCCGATTTCCCTTCCGACCCGCATCCATGCCGATCTGGAGCCGCCGGCTCTGGAATGCGATGTGGACGGCGCGGGGACGCATCCTAGCTCATTTTGTTGAGGCAAAAATCCATGCAAAGAGGGAGGGATTGTCCGGCTCCAGGAGGATACGCTATAGCAACATGGCCGTCCTGACGGCCCCCTGTGGAAAGAGAGTCCAATCGGTGCGCATCGTCATCGGCAACGCGCCGCAAGCATATCGTGAGAGTCTGGCGGCGGTCGTTGGCGCCCTGCGTCCCGAGATCGAAGTGATCATTGTGGCGCCGGACGATCTCGACGATGCGGTCGTGAAGCACTCCCCGGATTTCGTCGTGTGTAGCCGCCTGACGCCGGCCGTGGAGACCCGGGCAGCAGCCTGGGCCGTCCTGTATCCGGGAGGCACCGGCGCGTCGATCGTGAGCGTGCGCGGAATGCAGTCGGTGATGTCCGACATGGGGCTCGATGCACTCCTTGCCGGTCTCGACGGACTGGCCGGGTAAAAGAGGCAAGGCGAGGCCGACCCAGCGCCGGGCAGAATCCATCCGCGGGAGGGTGGGACCGCCAACTCGTTGAGGATGTTCCGGATAGATAGGGCAGCAGTATCCTGCTTGTGTGCTGCCTCGTGCCGGAATCCCGTGGTCTCTCCACACCACACAGTCGCGGCGGGACACTGCTCCGCTGCATTCCGCGGTCCCCGCACTACATCTCTTGGGGCGATCCGTCTCTACGTGTGGCGGGTGGGTCCCGAGGGTCAGTCGCGGTCATCCAGAGACACCCGCAGGCAGCGCTCCTGACGATACGCGTCTCCGCTACAAATGGAAACGGTCCGGCTCCGTGGAGAAGCCGGACCGTTTCCGAGGTGGGGTGGCTCTGTGCTGAACGGCCGCTTGTCGGTCTAGAAGCGGCAGTGGGCGGTGTCGCTGGGGCTGCCGGTGTAGCTCGAGCCGCCGACACCGGTGCCGCCGCCGATAAGGGACGAGAGGTAGCCCTGCGGCGTGCCCGCCCTGTAGGCGCCGTCGGTCGGGGAGATGTTCTCGGTCTGGTACGTGGAGTCGAAGGCGCTGGAGTAGGCGGCCGCGGACCACTGCCAGTGGACCGTGTAACCCGGCTGGGAACTGCTGATCTGCGCGCTCCAGGTCACGGGCTTCGCGCCTCCGGCCAGACCACTGGGAAGCGGAATCGCAACACCGGCGGCAAAGGTATTGCCGGCATAGCCGGCCGGGACCGTCGTCTGCCAGGACCCGTTGCTGTAGGTCGTGGTTGACGTCGTGGCGGAAGGCGACACGATCAATGTGCCGTTCGGGATGGTGTAGGTCGAGCCACCGGGGAAGGTGAGCGTCTGACTGTTGAACGAGATAGTGACGGGCGAGGTGGGCTGCGGCCCCTGCAGCTTGATCACGGCCGGCGCCCAGAGCGTGCTGTTTGCCGGGATAGATGTGCCGTTGAAGGTGGTGTCGATGCTCGTGTAGCAAACGCCGGTCGTGGCCGTCCAGTTGAAGGCTTGGGTGAAGCCATCGCTGCTGGGACCGGCCGTTCCGGCGGTGCCGGTCAGCTGCAGATCGGTCTGACCCGTGACGCCGCTGCCGTTGACCTGGGCGTTGTAATACGTGACGAGTGCGTTGATGACCGGCACGCCGAAGCCGTTGCAGTAGCCGCTGATGCCGTCCGGATTACTGGTGTTCTGCTGATCCACCGCCTGGATGCCCAGCGCGCCGGATGCTGCCGTTCCCCCGCCGCTGCTGATCTGGAAGGTGGCGGAGAAGTTGGAGACAGTAGGATTATTGCTTGCGTCGTAGGTGAGGACGAACGTGCCGTTGACGGTGTAGTTTCCGTTCACCGGCCCCTTGGCCGTGCCCGTCGCCGCGAAATTAAAGGTGGACGGCGAGTTCGCGATGGTGTCGCACGTCGAGCCGCCCTGTGCCTGATCGGGCCGGCAGATGGTCAGGGTCGGCGTTGCCGACTGGCTCGGGCAGGCTGAGCCGCCGGTCGCGCTGTTGTTCGTCATCGTCAGGGTCGACGGCTGGAAGATCTCGCTGGTGAGCGAAGGACCAGACGCTGCGGACGCGGTGTGAGCCGGCGTCAAAGCACCGCCGGTCACCACCGGCAAGAGTATGAGCCCACATGCCACCAGGAGCACGCCCAGAATTCGATTCATGCATTCATCCCCATAAAGTGATACGACGTCCCGTCCCCGGCGCGGCTCCACGGTGGGCCGGGTAAGCCGAGGCTGTCCACTCGCACCTTACAGGTGGTTGATCACGACAACAATCATTCGAGCGTGCCGCGATCATCCTCAAAGGGCCTAGCGAAAATGAGGGAGACAACCCTCAACGTCCTGCCATGTCGCGCGCCACGACGCGGTTTCGGACCGCGTGCCGTCGAGGTGAAAGGACTTTCCCGCGGGACCCGACGTATAGGGTCTTCGCCCCACGATAAATAGGGTCATGACCCTATGGCGCCTGCGCTCTTTCTGCCCTTTTATAGAGGTACGGGAATCGGGGCGTGCATCCCGTGGTCCCGCACTGATCTGCTCATCAGTGAAGTCACTCCGGGAGGGTGAATCCGTGGACACCAAATATCTCTCTGTCGGCCTACCCGCGCGTCTGGTCGTCATCGCGGCGCTGGCGCTTGTCGCGCTGGCTGTGCCGCGCGTGGCGCGCGCCGATTCCAACGGCAACGCGGCATACAACTTCGCGGTCGGTGGCGGACTGGCGACGAACAACCTCGGGACTGCCGACGCGTTCAATCCATCCGATCAGTCGGGCATTGGCGCCATCAAGTTTGCCTTCTCGGCACACTGCCAGGTGGCGGGACCCGCCACCTGCACTGCCGACCCCACGATCCTTGCACCGGCACCGACCGGGCATGTCGTCCTCACCCTCGAGTATGGCGGGGGTGCCCCGGACACCAAGTTTCAGGGACCGGTTACCTGTCTGAACGTCGAGGGCAATAGTGCCGGTATCACCTTCGTGGACGAGACCACCGGACAACCGGTATCTATCACGACGGTCGATAACGGTACCTCGGCTCAAGTCGGAGCTCCATCCGCCCTCTATGTCGGCCCGTCGCCGTCGCCCTACACATGCGATCAGTTCACCAACCTCTACGGAAGCGGCGGCTTCGTCATCAAAGGCAACGTTGTCGTGAACGAAGGATCGTTCCTTCCCTGCACGCCCATGACCGACAACACGACCTACATGATCGACAGCAACTGCAACCTGTACGTGATGACGCCCAACGGCTGGCAGGTCGTCCAGTAGGTAAATCCGAATCGCGCGATGTACGGAGGGCGGCTCCGGGATCTGGAGCCGCCCATCCCTGTCTCGGTGGTCACGCGCGGGAGGACTACCCGCTCTGGTTCTCTCCGCTGATCGCCCCTTCGACCGCCTGCTCTACCTTCTGTCCGGCTTGCTGGGCGGCCTCGCCGACCTTTTGCATGACGGTCTCGCGGGCCGGCCCCATGAGCTGCGCCTCTTGCGGCGTCTCGGGGATGGCGAGACCCACCGCCAGGCCAACGGCGAGCGCACCCGCCCCGACCGCCAGCGGTTGCTCCTGGAGCATTCGGCTGAAGGTTGAGGAGGCGGTCTGAGCCTGCTGTTGTACCTGGGTGGCCACCTGCCCGGTCATCTGCTGGGCCTGGTCCATGACCTGTCCCGTGACCTGCTGCGCCTGGTCGACGACCTGCCCGGCCGCGTCCTGGGCCTGATTGACAACCTGTCCGGCGGTTTGCTGGACCTGCCCCATCACCTGGCCCGTCTGGGAGTTACTCTGATCTCCGCCGCCATACATTCGATCCGTCGGGGTGCCGTACTGGCTGTACCCATACGGCGACCGGTACGGCGCGTATCCCCGGTTGCGGCTCGAACTGTATGGACCTGACGCACCGGCACCGGAATCCGACTTCCGGGCTTCCATGATCAGCCAGCCGAGGCCGATGCCGGCCAGGGCCGCGGGTACCGGGTTCCGCTTGATCGTCTCGAAAATCGTGCCGCCCGCTGCGGCCGCGGTCTCCTCGGCGGAGGAGGCCGCCTGCTGCACGGTGTCTGTCGCTGTATTCAAGGCGTTTTCTACCTTTCCGATGGTTGCGCCCCGCACGGTCTCCTTCGCCTGTTGGGCTAGACCGTGCGGGCTCAACCTGTGCTCGATGGCGTCGATGGTCTCTCCCATCGCGCTCCGCGTCTGCTCAATCTGGGCGCGCTGCGCCTCAATGTCGCTGTCTTCGTCCTGGTCGATCAGTGCCGGCTCCTCGTCTGGGAAGGGAGTCGCAGCCATCAACGGAGGTACGACCGACGGGTCACCTAGATCTGTTGTTTCGTCCACGCTGCGTCCTCCTTCAGGCTGTCGATCGTGGCGGTCGGAGTCAGACCACCGTGCTTGAGGTTGTTGAGACCCTTCCAGACCAGGAAGGCGCCGACCGCCGCGACGACGACGCCGACGATCAGGGCGCTCACCCACCACGTGACGCCGAGCTGCGCCAGACCGATGATCACGGCCGCCATGAGGGCCAGGAAGCCCGCATAGACAACCGCTCCACCCGCCGCCAGAAAGCCGACATCCTTTCCCACCGCGCCCGCTTTATGGGACAGCTCCGTCTTGGCCAGAGCCACCTCCTCGCGGACCAAATCTCCAGTCTCACGAGACAGATCGGCGAAAAGCTCGCCCAGGGAGCGGTCGCCTGTTGTGCGATCAGAGGGTGGATTCATTGGGCGTGCCATCAAACTCCACTCCAGGCGTGTACTCCTCAACCTCGATCACCATCTCCGCGGTGCTATCCGCCCCGTATTCGGCCTCAGTCTCGTCGTACGGCCTATAGGGTGGATACCCGGAGCCGTACGACTCGCCACCATAGGAGCCGGCACCGTACGGTGTGTACGCGCCGTAGGCGGGCCTGCCCGCCGGGCCGTACCCGCCGGCGGAACCGGCGCCGGGCGCGTTGGGCGGCTGTGGCGTGCTCTTGATGAACCGTGAGAGCAGGAACCCGAGCCCGAACGCTCCACCCACGAAGATCGCGGGATCACGACGCGCGAACCCCTCGACCTGGCCGATCATCTCCGCGACGGTCGTGTTCTGCAAGTAGCCCGCGGCTTGATCGATCCCACCGGCGACCTTGTCGACGGCCTGGCCCGCCGCTCCCTGGCCCTGCCCCTGTAGCTGCTGGCCAGTCTCGCGCAGGGACTTCGAGACGGTGGTCAAGCTCTGCGCTGCGCCCTGCTTCTGCTGCCGCGCCGTTTCCTTTGCCTTCGAGGTTGCGGTATCGGCAATATGTTGCGCCTGATTGCCCAATTGTTGAGCCGTATCGGCGCCGCTGCCGGATCCGGTGGAACTCGGGCTCTCCGAGGCGCTCTGGGACTGCTTGTTCGTCGTCGTCACCCTTCCCTCCTTGTGGAATAGTTGGACACTAGTTCGCAAGATGCGTACCGCTGTCTCGAATCTGCCCTTCTAAGCCGGCTCCGCGCGCACGGCACGTTCTCCCCTGGACCTGATCGTCGCGCGGGAAACGACGTCTCCTCGTCGGGAGGGCCGACGACAGCAGCGGTCCCCGCCTTCGTCCCGCGATAGACGACACGAGACGCTCATCCACGAGGGGAAAGGGCGGCCGGGCAGCGCTTCACCTGCTGGGTGGTCCCACCCCACGCGCCGACAGCGCCCGGTCGGCGCCCCACCCCCGATGCAACCCCCCCCGTGGAAAAGCGCCATCGACCCGTAGGCGCAGGGCTTGTCCCTGCCCGAATACACACGCAGGGACAAGCCGTGCGCCTACACCCCAATAGCCGCGACGATCGGCACCAATAGCCGCGACGATCGGCATCAATAGCCACGACGACCGGCATCAATGGCGGCGACGATCGGCACCAATAGCCACGACGACCGGCACCAATGGCGGCGACGACCGGCATCAATGGCCGCGACGATTGGCACTACTGGCGGCGATATTCGGCACTCGCGGTCTCGCCTGGCGATGACTCCGGCAGGGCCCCGGCCGGACCGTGCTGTCGGCCCCTGCTACTATCGGCCCCCTCTATAGGAGTAGGCGCCCATCATCCTGACGGCCCAGGGACGAAAGGATTAGCCGGAAACGGCTAACCAAAAATCATGCATCGCGGGGATGGCGGTACCCCTGTTCCCGCGGTAATCTTCGGCTGCATGGAACTCCCGGCGGGAAAAACCGGGTCACCGATCACCTGAGAGCTTCGGTGGTATCGGGGCGAGCGGAGAGGAAAGTCGCTCGCCTCGGCACCGATCAGGGGGCAGGGGCCCGCCCGAGGGACGAGGGATACCGATAAAGGCCGGTGCAGGAGCGCTCTCAGCCGGCCAGGGGAACGGAGAAGGGATGCAGGGAAGAACGATCGTGGGACGGTTCGCCGTCGCCTTGACGCTCTTAATGGCAACGGTTGTTCAGGTGACGCCGGTTGCAAGCTACGCGGCCGGCACGCCGACCGCCACGACGACGGCCACGAGCACGCCGGCCGCCACCGGTACGGCGACGCCGGCTGCGACGTCCGCTGCGACCAGCACTCCGAGCGCAACTCCGACGCCCTCTCCCCAGGCCAGCACCTCCTCCATCCTGGTGACCTTCAATGCCTCATCCTCCGATTCCACCACCGAGAACGCGGTGGTGGCGGCCGTGGGCGGGACGATCGAGACCAATTTCACGCCGATCGACACGCTCGTCATCGACGTGACGCCGGGGACCGAGAGCCAGATGGTCGCCGCCTACGCGGCGCGGTCCGAGGTCCAGTCGGCCCAGCTGAACTACACGCTCACCAAGACGAGCCTCCCGAACGACCCCGGATACTCCCAGCAGTGGGCGCTGCACACGATCTCCTGGGACCAGGCCTACGGCTCGATCACCCCCACCGGCACGGCCAATATCGCCGTGCTGGATACCGGCATTGATGCCACCCATCCCGACCTCTCCGGCGTCGTCAACACGGGGGCCGGGAAGAGCGAGGTCGGCACCGACCCGAACACCGACCCCAACGGACACGGCACGGAGATGGCCGGCATCGCCGCCGCCTCGGTGAATAACAGCATCGGCATGGCCGGCGTCGACTACGCGGGCGCCTCGCTGACCTCGATCCAGGTTCTGGCCTCGGACGGCACCGGCACCGACTCCAACGTCATTGCAGGTGTCTTCGACGCGGAGAAAGCCGGCGCCAACGTCATCTTGATGGCTTTCAGCAGCCCCGGTTATTCGAGCGCGCTGAATAGCGCCATCCAGAACGCCGAGAGCAAGGGCATCGTGGTGGTCGCCGCCACCGGCAACAGTGCCTCGACAGTCGCTACCTACCCGGCGGGCGATCCCGGTGTGCTTGGTGTTACCGCGACCGATCAGAATGACAACCTCCTCAGCACCGACGATCTCGTCAGCGCCGATGTCGCCGCTCCCGGCGCCGGCATCTACACGACGCAGCCGGGCGGAGCTTATGGGACCGTGAGTGGGACGTCGCCCGCTGCTGCCGAAGTCGCCGGTCTGGCGGGCCTGCTTGTCGCCAACGGCGACACCGCGAGCCAGGTCTACAACCAGATCACGGGTGCCACGGATCCTCTTTCAGGTCAGACTTTCGGCCGCATCAACGTACTGAAGGCACTGGGAGCGTCCGCGACGGTAACGCCGCAGCCGACCGTTAGCGCGTCACCGACACCGGCGGCGTCGCCGACCTACGTGGCGGCGAGCACGGTGAGCGATGTCTCCGGTCATATCTACCAGGGTTCCGGGACGAGCTTGCCCATCCAGGGTGTAAGCGTTACTTGCGCCCAGGGCTGTAACACGCCGCCACCGAGTATTACGACAGACTCGAGCGGGAAGTACGACCTGGGCAAGCTTACCTTTGCGGGGTCGGCACAGATGGTGATCTGCGCTCGCAAGATAGGATTCAATCCCCAGATTGCTCTCATCCAGTTCAACAACGGTAGTAACCCGGCCGTCACTGTCGACTTCCATATGGCTACGGGCACGGATGCATCCTGCCCCTCGTCGACTTCCAACGGTACCCCGACTCAGATCGCCTTTACGTCGCTGCCGTACACAGGGTCACCAAACAATCCGGACCTGACGGCGGGGGTGGCTTCCGGCTACATGACAGTCCAACTCGAGGACTCGGCTGGTAACCCCATCGTTCCTGCCACGAGCCACACGGTCACGCTGACTTCAGACTCCCCGGGAACTCATAGCTTCAATCCGGCATCGCTGACGATTAGCGCTTCGTCGAGCGCAAGTTTCAAGTATACCGATGACAAATCCGGTACGCCGACCATTACGGCGACGGACTCCACCCTCGCGCACTCCACCGCGACCCAGCAGGAAACGGTGGATTCCGCCGCCGCGGCGAATTTGGTGTTCGGACAGCAGCCGTCGAATGCACAAGCAGGACTGCCTGTCACACCGGCGGTAACCGTGGATGTTGAGGATCAGTACGGGAACCTGGTCACCAGCAGCACTGCCTCGGTCTCATTGGCTTTCACTTCGGGCCACAATCCCGGGTCGAGCACGCTTTCCAACTCCTCTACGAATGCCGCCAGCGGCGTCGCGACCTTCGGAGCGTTGTCGGTCAACAACCCTGGGGTCAGTTATGAAATTCAAGCGACTTCGGGCGGACTGAACTCGGCGACGAGCAGCACGTTTGACGTAAGCCAGATCGTGCTCGCGCCAAGTTCGGGGCCGACAGGACAGGCTGTAACGGTCACCGGCGGCGGTTTCACCGCGAGCGGCAGCAGCACCGTCATTCTCACGTGGAATACCGCCTCGGGGACGCAGCTCACCAAGTGTTCGACTGACAGTACCGGGGCCATAGCGGGCACCTGTGGCTTCACTATCCCGAAGGATGTTGCCGGCTCACACACAGTCACTGCGGCGGACACGTCTCATACAGCCACGGCCACCTTCACGATCAACCCGTCGATCAGGCTTAACCCGTCATCGGGTGCTGCCGGCTCGACCAACAATCAGCTAACGGGCACGGGCTTCGCGGCCAGCAGCACCGTCACGGCGACCTGGGACGGTGGCACCCTCGCTATCTCCGGTACGTGCTCTACCGACTCCAGCGGCAACCTGCCGAGCAGCGGAAGCTGTACCTATACCGTGCCGGGCAATGCCACCGTGGGGAACCATACGATCGTGATCACCGACGCCTCGGGCAATGTCGCGCAGGCAACCTTCAACGTCACGGTCGGCGCCGTCGCCAAGTTCGTCGTCAGCACCATTAACAGCACGACGGCCGGCTCCGCCCTCTATACGGGAACGAATAGCGGCGCCGGGTTCACCGTGACGGCCGAAGACGCCAACAATAACGTCGTGACGGGGTATACCGGCACCATCTCGGTGGCCATCACCTCCGGGACCGGAACGTCAGGCGCGTCGCTCAGTGGCACGACAACTCAGCCGGCGAACAGCGGTGTGGCTACCTTCACCGGAGTATCCATCACCACGGCGGGAACCAACTACGCGCTGACGGCGACCGGCACGACCACGTCCTCGACCGGCACCAGCAATCAGTTCACCATCTCCGCCGGGCCGGTGTCCGCCACGACGTCGACCGTCGTGGCCAATCCGACATCCGTCGTCGCCGACGGCACGCACAGCTCGACCATCACGGTGACGCTTATGGATCAGTACGGCAACCCCGTCAGCAACAAGAGCGTGTCGCTGGCACAGAACACCGGCGCTCACTCGGTCGTCACGACGGGCACGAATCCGACGAACTCCAATGGCCAGGCCACGTTTACCGCGACAGATACGACCGCGGAGACCGTGACGTACACCGCGACGGATTCGACGGACAGCACCCAGCTCAATACTCAGCCCAAAGTCACGTTCACGGCCGGCGCCGTATCCGCCTCGAAATCGACCGTGGTTGCCAACCCCACCTCGGTGGTGGCCGACGGCTCGCACACCTCGACGATTACCGTGACCCTCCTCGACGCCAACGGCAATCCGGTCAGCAACAAGACCGTGAGCCTCGGCCAGGGATCCGGCAGCTCGACCATCACCACGGTTACCGGCACCACCGGTACCAACGGCCAGGCCTCGTTCACAGTCAAAGACACCAAGGCCGAGAGCGTCACCTATACGGCGACTGACAGTTCCGACGGCCTCCCCCTCAGCCAGACGGCTCAGGTCACCTTCACGCCCGGCACCGCCACGCAGCTGGTCTTCGTCAATCAGCCTACGAACACGACCGCGGGGCAGACGATCGGTGGGAGCAACGGCGTGACGGCGCAGTTCGAGGACGCCAATGGCAACGTCGAGACCGGCGACAACTCGAGCAGCGTCTCGATTGCGATCGGCACCAATCCGGGTAGTGGCACGCTCTCCGGGACAACGTCGGTGACGGTGTCCGCCGGCGTGGCGACCTTCGGCAATCTCTCGATCAACAAGGTTGGCACCGGCTATACGCTGATTGCCTCCAGCGGCTCGATTACCTCGAGCCCCAGCAACGCCTTTACTATCACGCCGGCCGCGGCCGCCAAGCTGGTCTTCGGCCAGCAGCCGTCCAACACCAAGTCGAATCTCGCCATCTCGCCCGCCGTGACCGTCCAGATTCAGGACCAATTCGGCAATCTGGAGACCGGCGACAACGCAACCTCAGTCGCCATCGCGATCGGCGCCAACGCGAACAGCGGTACGCTGAGCGGCACGACGACGCAGACGGTCTCCGGAGGGGTCGCCGCCTTCAGTAACCTTTCGATCGACAATGCCGGCACCGGCTACGCGCTGAAGGCGACGAGCGGAACGCTGACATCAGCCACCAGCGTGGCGTTCAACATCACCGCTCGCTCGACCACCACCAGCGTCAGCTGTACGCCATCCACGGTCGATGCCAATCAGGGCACGACCTGCACGGCCACCGTCACCGACACCGATACCTCGCCGGCCATCACGCCGACCGGCTCGGTCAGCTTCACGGTGAGCCCGTCCACCAACGGCAGCTTCAGCAACAGCGCGAATTGCACCTTGAGCGGCACCGGCTCGTCGGCGACCTGCACGGTCACCTACACGCCGAGCGTCGTCAGCACCCCGCAACCGGCCATCAGCGCCGGTTACGCCGGGGACGGTCCCCACAGCGCGAGCAACACCACAAGCGCCTTTACCGTGACCGTCAACCTGCGGCCCACCACTACTAGCGTTAGCTGCGCCGCCTCGACCGTGACCATCAACAGCGGCACGACCTGCACGGCCACCGTCACCGACACGGACGGGAACGGCACCAAGCTGGCGCCGGGCGGCAGCGTGATCTGGACGGTGAGCCCGAGCAGCAATGGTGGGTTCACATCGTCGGCCGGCAGCACCTTCACGGCCGGACCTCCGCCCAGCTGCACATTGATTAGTCAGAGCAGCAGCGCGGCTGCCTGCTCGGTGACCTATACCGCATCCACCTACGGCTCGCCGGCGATCACCGCCGCCTATAACGGCGCGGACAACGCCCACGCCACCAGCAACAACAACGGCAGTCCGTACAGCCTGACGGCGACCGTCGGTCTCTGCGCCGGCGCCACGACGACCGCCCTCGCCATGTGCGGGGTCTCCATGACGGCTCCGTTCGCCTCGGAGACGCTCACCGGCCAGGATCTGTCCGACTTCGCCTCACTCTCGAACATCAATGTCCAGGATCAGCAGTCCTCCGGCACCGCCGGCTGGAATGTCACGGTCCAGGCCTCGCAGCTTACCTGCACTGGCAACGCCGGCTGCCCCAACGGCGGCGATAAGCTGCAGCCGGGCAACCTGTTGATGGGCGGTCCGCTGGCGCAGGGTCCAAACGGCAGCCAGTGCGTCTCCGGATGCAATACGGGCACGCTGACCCTGCCGCGCGGCACGACCCCCTTCGCCATCGACACCGGCGATCTCAACGGCGGCACGTGCGCCAGCTCCCTGGGGTGCGCGCCGGTCAAGATCGCCTCCTATGCGGGCGGAGACGCCTCGTACACCTTCGTGCCCGGCACCGTGGACAACGTGTCCGGTCACAACCTCAAGATGACGGTCCCTGCCGACGCCTACGCGTCGACGTACAACACGACCATCACCCTGACGGTCGCGACAGGACCATAACCAATGAATATCCCCGAATTGAGCTACCGACAAAGGAGGGAAGAACGGGACGACAGGCCAGTAGGCAACAGAGTGACATCAAAGTACAGTCAATTTGCATGGAACCCACACAAAACGGAAGTAACTAGGAGGAATCACACCATGCGCAAACTCATCGGACTCGGCGCCGCGGCCATCCTGGCCGGTGCGTCCGTTCTCGCGGTCGGCACGCCGGCCAACACCTTCGCGGCGGGCTGTACCGCCAACGCCACTACCGGTTGCATCGGCGCGACCGTCACCATGAATCAGGGCGCACTCAGCCTGACTGCTCCTACCCTGGCGGCGTTTCAGGCCGTCAATCTGAACGGCCAGGACGCCACGACGCTGGCGTCCTGGAACGGCACGTTCAAGATTGTCGACGCCACGGGTACCGGCGCCGGCTGGCACCTGACGCTCGGTTCGCCGGCATTTAGCTGCGCTACCGGCGGCAACTGCCAGAATAATGACGCCTTCCCGAACGGCGAGTTGACCGGTGGCGCCTTCTCGAGCTACAGCTGCGCCGCCTACAGCGAGCAGCACTGCTCCGGGACCGCGCAGACCGGCCGTGGCGTTGGTCCCGGCGGTTTCTCCGGCGCCGGCACGACCCCCATCGACAACGCCTCGGGCACCGGTGGCGCCAACGCCCCCGTCGAGGAAGTCAGCGCGGCCACCAACACCGGTATGGGCACCTACGACGTGACGCTGTCCGGCCTGAGCCTGCACGTCCCGGCAGACGCCTATGCAGCAACTTACACGACCACGATCACTGCAACGCTCTCGACCAGCCCGTAGATAGTGATGATTCCCGGCTCGGCATCGTGCCGAGAGGCGCATCCGCTCGCTGGAGCGGATGCGCCGGCCGGGAACCACTCAAGTGTCAATCAGAAGGAAACAGGAATGAAGACTGAAGGGATAATGAGGAGAATGACGGGGAAACGCGCTCTGCGGGCTCTGCTCGGCGCGGTCGTTCTCAGCGGACTTTCTATCAACCTTGCCCTTGCGAGCGGGCCAAACCAGACTCCGGTGACGGTGTATCCGTCCGATGCTCAGGGCAATCGCATCTCCCAGCCTGGTTGGTGGGTCGTGACCGCCAAGCCTGGCACGACGACGCAGCTCTACGCCGTCGTCGGCGACGTCAGCAACCGCCCGGCGGCGATCCGGGTGCTGGCCGTGGATGCCACGGATGCCATGTTCGGAGGACTTGCCTATAACCTGCCCTCCGCCAGGGTTCACAGCGTCGGCCGCTGGATTCACCTCCCGACTGGCAATGTCTCTCTGACCGGCGGTCAGGGCGGCGTGATGCCGTTCAAGGTGGTCATTCCGAAGGGCATCAAACCCGGACAATACGTCGGTGGCGTGAGCGCCTATGTGCCGTCCCACGATCGCCAGACGTCCGGTAAAGCCCAGGTCATCATCCAGCCGCGGGTCATCACTGCGGTGGTCATCAACGTGCCGGGTCCGAAGTTCTTCCGCCTGGGCGTGAAGAACGTGCAGGCTCAGTGGATGAGCGGCGCGTTCTACATCGTCCCGCATCTCTTCAACAACGGCAACCAGCTGCTGAAGGGCAATGGCTTCATGTGGGTTTACGCGCCGGGTCATAGCAAGCCGATCGTCGCCAAGGCGATGCCGATCGACACCACGATTCCCGGGCAGACGTTCGCCTACCCGCTGCGCTGGTCATCGCACCCCGCCAAGGGGACGTACCACTGGCTCATCAAGCTGCACTGGAACGGCGGCTCGACCAGCAAGTCCGGCACGTTCGTCATCCGATAGTCAACGAGAAACCTGCAGGAGTGGAATCAATGGTAGCGACGATGAGGCGAGTACTGACGGTAGGGCTAGCCCTGGCCATCGGGGCGACGTCCTTCGTCGCTGCCCATGCTGCCTCGGGCCCCGTGTCCCAGCCGATCAAGGCGACAGTCACCATCAATAGCTCGGGCCTGGGCGCCCTGACATTCAAGATCCTCAATGGCCAGGCGTACACCAGCAACGTGAACACCGGCGGCACAACCTCGGTCACCTGCACCCAAACGATCAACAATCCAACATCGCTCACGTCGCCGGCCTCCTATCTCATCCAGTTCGTCGGTTCCAGCAAACAACAGGTGGATTACCTGCTCTGCCTGGCCCCCTATCAGGTGGCCGACTATACCGGAACCGGCGCCGGCTGGCACGTGACGTTCCAGGAGACGCAGTGGACCTGCACGACCTTGAATGGGTCGACGGGCGGCTGCACGAAGGGCGCCACCATCACCGCCGGGTCGACCTATATGGACGTCCCCTCCGTGACTTGCGTGAGCCCCCCGGATGCCTGCACCGGGAACGGCGCCAGTCCGTCCATCAAGATGACGGGCGCGGTGCCCATCGACAAGGGCGCAGTGACCGTCGCCTCGGCGGCCAAAGCCACGTCGACGACCAAGGCGCAGGGGATGGGTACCTACACCTTCTACCCCCGGACCGATAAGTGCGGCGGCACCAATACCATCTGCAACACGTCGACGGGCGGGTCGAGTCCCACTGCCGTCACGCAGGGGCAGCTCTCGCTGTACGCGCCGAGCACCGTCAAGAACGGCTACTACGCATCAACTCTGACCGAGTCTCTGACATCCGGTCCCTAGAGGGACGAAGCGGCTCCTTACCATCGCTTATCCCTTCATGCAGTGCGCTCACCCGTTTCCCCGGGTGGGCGTGCTCCTTTTTTCCGGCGACAAGTCATGGGCTTTCCGCTATGATTGTCGTGGCCGGCAGGGCGCGAGCGCGCTTCCAGCCTGGGTTCCATGCAAGATTCAGGTGTCGCTCGGTGAGCTTCCTCCGCGTTCGCGTCCTGCCACTTTCCTTTGTCTGTGCCGTTGCACTGGCCGGAGCCGTTCTCGCCGGCTGCGGCTCGTCGAACACTGCGGCCACGCCGACCGCTTCGCCCACGGTGCCGACGGCCAACGGGCCGAAGAGCATTCGCGTCCTCTCGACGAACATCCCGCACACGCTCAATCCGGCGAGGCATCCGGCCGTGCTGACGATCAACCTCAAGGTCACCGGCGTGGCGCTGGACATCCAGGATATCGGGCGGCTACCGCGCAACGGGCAGGGGCACGTCCAGGTGTACCTCGACCGCATCCCGGCCGCCGCCTACCAGCGTCCCTACCTGAAGTTTCCGTGGCTGTTCCTGGTGGCGTCGCCGTCGGTCAACTTCCGCCTGCCCAAGACCGTCGCTTTCGCGCGGCCGGGGCCGCATAGATTCCTGCTTGCCCTGGCGAAGAACAACGACGTGTTATATCGCGTGCCGGCGGCATCGGTGAGCTTCATCCTGCGGTAGGCTCCCGCATGGCGCGTCCAGGCGTGGCGATGGGGCCGGCCCTTGCGGACGAATGCCCCGCGCGAACACGGAGAGAGCCCGACGCGGCCCCCCTTCGGGCTCCTGCGCCGTTGCGAAACCGGCGGGTTCGTGGGCACAAGAGGAGTCGGGCGGCGGAGCACTGCTCCGCTTCGCTGCGCGACCCGCCCTGCGGTACGGGCCGGTCCGACCTTGATGTCTATGGAGCCATGCTGCCTCTGCGCGCTGCGTCGTGTCACGGTACTGCGGCCATCGCAGGCGAACCCAGATCGCCCCTACCGGGCCGGGTGGGGGCCCCGCTGTCACGAGTTCTCCGAGAGGTATTGGGGCTTAGCGCGCCCACTGCTTGCTGATCTCGATCGCCGTGAACGACCACGCTGCGGTGGGTTCGGCCGCATTACGCGGCCGGTTGGGCGTCCCACAGCGCGTCGAACTTTTTCTGCATGAGGTCATAGAAGCCGGTGCCGGGCGCGGTTTCCAGGAGCGGACTGTCGATCGTGCGCACACCGAACAGGTACGGCACGTAGAGGGCCCGGACGTCGGTGAGCGTCAGCTGTCCATGCATCACCCCGCGCCGCACCTGCCGAAACGCAACCCCGGGCGCTGAATCGACGATTCTGGCGGCCAGCTGTGACATGACCTCGATGCTGTGGCGAACGTTGTTGAAGTCCGCTTCGTCGATGGACTGATTGATGAGCTCCGGCAGCGCCGGATTCTCGGGGTGCATGAGCAGCAGGCGGACGCCGACTCCCTGCTCGGCCTTGGCCTCCAGCAGCTTCCGGAAGCCGGTGGAGCTGCGCCAGGACCCGAGGCTGATGCCCATCATGTCAATCCCGGCCGTTGCCTCTTCCAGGATCGGCAACCATCGGCCGTGCTCGGCATAGGAGGCCGATCGCTCGACGTACCGGACAGGGGATTGCGCCTCGTGTCCGTTCGCCGTCACGCCGATGGGGCTGCTGGTCTGCCAGCCGGAGGAGTCCAGGCTGTGCACGTGCGCGGCGATCTCGCGCGAATAGACGCGCTCGAAGAGCGGTCGCGGCGACAGATCGTACTGGACGCACCGCAGATCGTGAATGTCGAAGGGGAGCACCTCGCCCTTCTGGATGAGCATGATCACTGGGCGGCCGAAGGACTGCGCCACGGCCAGCTCATAGAAGACGTTCGGGTTGTGGCCCGTAAGAACGGCGATGCACAGATCGGCGTGGAGGATGCTCCCGAACATCTGCTCCGAGATCCTGCCGGGGTCGTGCATGTGATCCGAGCGGTAGGCCTGAATGCCGCACTCCTCCATGGCCGGGGTGATGATGTAGTCGAACACATCGTCGGCGTGCTGCCGCACCGGCGACCCTTCCATGCCGATCGGGCTGATGACAAAGGCTCTCCGGTTCCCGGCCATGTGCTGCCCCCTCTCGTTTGGTGCCATAGCATACACACCGAGAGCGCAGAAATCTCCGACCGTCGATTTCTTCCGGCCGATAATCGCGCCCAGCTCCCGTCCGATGCCGGATCGCCGGCGCCCGCAATGACCGAGACGCAATTTCCAGATGCATCTGCGGTTGACGTACTCCCTTCGGACATGTATACATGGAAGCGTCTGGAACCTGTCAGGGACGGCAGGGACAGATCGCGTGTCGCGATGCGGATAGGGGACCCGCAGCGTGACGCCGGAGGGACAACGAGCAGCACGCACGCGGCGATTCTGACCTGAGCGGGACAATCGGAGGAGACAGCCCATGGCCACGAGACGGCCGGTGATGGACGAGACCCAGCAGGTGGTCGTTCATCGGTTGACGGGAACGGAAAAAGAGGTCCTCGAGAAGTATCACCACGACGTGGATCGGATGGGATGGGCCGGCTACGTCGAGGTTTCGCACACGCTCACCGGGATACCGCGTGGCTGGAAAGCTCTCTTCCTGGAAGCCCAGAAGGAGATGCTCGTCACCTATCGCCGGCTCGATTAGCCTGCGCACCGCCCTCGCCGGGTCTTCCTCCCCGGCCGCAGAGGTGACCTTGGTCGCCTTTCCGGTGAAAACGCTGCCGCGGGTCTTGCCAGTCGGCCCGATGGGACGTATTGTGTGATCGAGCGGCTGCCTCCTCCGCCGCAATTCGTCGTTGTCCCATGCTCACTGACCAACGGAGGACCCATGAGCCTGTCTCCTATCCTGCAAGAGATCCTCGATTCGATGAACGTGCCGGCCATCCCCGGCGCGGTGACCTCGCCGTACCAGAACACACTCCGCGTGATCGGCGCCGTGCTCGACGAACTGGAAGCGCACGACGTCACGGTCATCGAGGGGAACGGAAATTTCACGGTGCGCTTCGAGACGGAGGGCAGCATCCAGGTACGGGAGACGACGCACCTCGAACTGCTGGAAGCGTTCGATACGCTGCAGCGTGATCGCACGCTGCTGGGCTCGCCCGATCAGGGATACTATCAGGACCTGCTGCGCGCCATCGGTTTCGAGATGGAGCGGGTCGGCGCCCACAATCTGCTGCTCTCTGAGGCCGGTGAGTACTGTCTCGTCAGCTTTCAGGCGAACGATCCCACGAGTGTGATCTGGCGCAAGCGGCATCTGGTGCTGGACGACAAAGCGCTGGCCGGCATCCTCGACACCGCACACGGCCGCCGCACCAAATCCAAGCTGCCCTTCAAGCTCATGAATGCGCGGCGTCGACCGGTGGACCGATCGAAAGAGCCGGAGATCCTCAAGCGCTTCCGCGACCCGGAAAGCACGGACCGCATGGCCAGCACGCTGCGGACGCAAGGCTTCGCCCACTCCTGACACGAAGTAGCACTGTCACTCGAGACGGTGCTTCAGAAACGTCAGCATGCGCCGGGCGCTCTCCTCGCCGGCCGGTTCGCGCAGGGAGAGGCTCAGGAGTTCGAGCGCGCGGGCGTCGACGAAAAGATCGACGTCGCCCGCCGGCCACGGCCTGATTCTCTGGTAGCCGGCCCGGAACGCATCAACGGCACGCGGATCGTTCCAGCGAAGCAGGACATACTGCAGCGAGATGCCGATGTCCTGAATGGGATAGGCCCACAGACTGTCGTCAAAGTCCAGGACAGCCAATTTGCCGTTGAGCTGCTTCACATTGCTGAGGTGGAGGTCTCCATGGACGAAGAGGGGCGGTTCCGGAGCCGCGTACAGCCGCGTGATGGCTGCCTGTATCTCTGCCGCGCGCTGCCGGATGCGGTCACGCAGTTCTCTGGACCAGAGAGAGTGCGGGGCATCGTCGTAGAGAGGACGCGGACGGCCAAAGCCCCAGACCTCGGTGAACCGCTCACCGGTGAAGGGATCTGGCGGGACGAAGCGCTCGGCGTGCGCGTGCAGCCGCGCCAGCGTTTCACCGAGGCCGGCGACCAGTCGTGTGCGTGGCATTCTCCGGATACGCCGTCCCGGAACCCACGTGAAGAGAACAGCGCAGAGCGGCGGATCACCGGCGATCACATGCACCACGTCCCCGGATGAAGTAGGAAGTGGCGTGGGGACGACGAGGTCGGTGTCGCGCCGGAGGGCCTCGAGCCAGGCCAACTCGGAACGGACCTGGATCTCCGTGCGGGCACCCGGTCGCCCGATGCGGAGGACATAGCGGTTGGCCGCCGTGCGCACCTCGTATACCTCATTCCAGGACCGCTTCAGGACGCGTAATCGGGCCTCAGAGACGCCGAAAGCCGCGAGCGCCTCGCGTACCCGTCCGGGCCGCCTCACTTTTCCGCCGGCAAAAGAACTGTCGTGGCAGAGCCCCGCTCTGCCCGGAGACAGCCGCCCGACTGCTGGGGGTGCGCCGCAGGGTGCGGATTCGCCGGCCCGGCACACTGCGGCGTCACGGCAGAGCGGGGCTCTGCCACTGCGACTCTGTCGATGTCAGGTCCTTGCGCATCTCGATGGCGGCAGGCAGCATCTGGTAGCCGAGGTCAATGTTGATAGCCAGCATCGCTTTGTTTTCCAGGTCGTTACCGGTGAACATCCACTTTATGCCGTTTTGCTGCGCCCATTCGATGGCTCGCAGTTTCAAGGCGCGGGCAATGCCCCGTCCACGGCAGTCGCGAGCGACCGCGGTGTAGGCGTTATCGACGTAGCCGGGGGAGCGCAGCTCGAGCTGACACATCCCGACTATGCGATCACCATCCAGCGCCACCCAGAAGATCTCCGCATGAGACCCCGGCGCCTCCAACGTGTAGCGATACCACTCGTCATACGGCATCTGCGTGAAGTCGATCAGACCGGGAATGTCACGTGATGTAGCGTTATCGAGCTCCCAGAGCTCGTGGAGCAGCGCTTCGCCGGCACCCAATTCAGCCAGGGTGGCAATGCGGATTCCCGCCGCGGTCACCCGCTCCGCCGCGGCCCGTGATCTCTCCAGCCGTGCGTTCGCCACATCGAGGCGCGAGAGCCGGTCCCCATGGCCTGTCCGGCGGTAGCCGCGACGTTCGAGGAAGCTCAGCGCGTCCAGACTGTCCTCACGCGCTCGCGTTTCAATGGTCCGGCCTCCGGCCGCTCGAATGGCGTCTTCAACATGCGCGTACAGCGCGCCGCCGATTCCCTGCCGATCCCACCCGGGGGCGGTCCACACCTGCATCCAGTACGCGCCCGGCCGGTCCGTATAGACGCTTTTCAGGAAATCGGCGTAGCCGACGACCTGGCCGTCACGTTCGGCGATGAGCCAGGTGTCGTTGGCCCGTTCCGGGATCGCGCTGAGACGGTGACGTAAGTCCTCGACGGTCTGCGGGGGGCGATCATGATTGATGCGGCTGTAGATGTCCGTGATGTGGTGGTCGTCGTCGGGGTCTCGGGGACGGATGGTCAGACTCATAGTGTTGTGGTTCAGTCGCGGGCAGAGCGGGGCTCTGCCACTACGGTCGGGGGAAGGGCATCGGGGTTATTCCATCACGACGACGGATCGCAGCACCTCCCCGCGCTCCATCTTGTGGAAGGCATCTTCCACGGCGTCGATCGGAATCGTCTCGGAGACAAAGCCTTCGAGATCGAGCTTTCCCTGTTTGTAGAGGTCGATCAGAATCGGGAAGTCGCGCGTCGGCAGGCAGTCGCCGTACCAGGAGGACTTGAGCGCTCCGCCCCTGCCGAATAGCTCCAGGAGGGGGAGCTGAATCTGCATCTCCGGTGTCGGCACGCCGACCTGGACGAGGGTGCCGGCGTGGTCGCGCGCGTAGAAGCCCTGCTCGTAGGTCTCCGGCCGACCGACCGCCTCGATGACGACATCGGCACCGTTGCCGCCGGTCATTTCCCGAATCGCTTCGACGGGATCCTGCTCGCGAGCGTTGACGGTGTCCGTCGCTCCGAACCGCTTCGCCGCTTCCAGCTTGCGGTCATCCACGTCCACGGCGATGATGCGCCGGGCCCCCGCCACATTCGCACCCGCAATCGCCGCGTTGCCGACCCCGCCGCAGCCGATCACGGCCACGGTATCGCCCCGGGAAACGTTGCCGGTGTTGACGGCGGCGCCGAAGCCGGCCATGATCCCGCAACCAATCAGGCCGGCGGCCTCCGGCGGAGCATCCCGGTCCACCTTGACGCACTGCTCGGCCGCCACCAGGGTCTTCTCGGCAAAGGCGCCGATCCCGAGGGCGGGACTGAGCGGGGTTCCGTCCTGCAGCGTCATCGGCTGCGTCGCGTTGAGGCTATTGAAGCAGTACCAGGGACGTCCGCGCAGACACGAGCGACATTCACCACAGGGAGCACGCCAGGCGATGACGACATAGTCCCCCGGAGCCACGTTGGTCACGCCCTCGCCCACCGCCTCGACGGTCCCGGCGGCCTCGTGACCCAGGAGAAAGGGAAAGTCGTCCGAGATGCCGCCCTCGCGGTAGTGCAGATCGGTGTGGCAGACACCGCAGGCCTGGATGGCGACCAGCGCTTCCCCCGGACCGGGATCAGGCACCAGGATCGTCTCCACCGTCACCGGCTGTCCTTTGCTGCGCGCGACCACACCCTTGACCTCGTGCACCATCTCCGTACCTCCTGTCTGTGACCCAGGGTAATGGAAGGGCTGCGACCGCAGGCGCGGCCGCGCTCGACCCTATACCAGATACTCTTTGACGGTGTCGGCTAGTTTGCGGTTCATACCGGGGACGGCGGCGATTTCTTCGGCCGTGGCGGCTTTGATGCCACGGACCGAGCCGAAGGTTTTGATCAGCGCCTTGCGGCGCGCGGCGCCGATGCCGGGGACAGTGTCGATCTGGGACTGGACGGTGGCGCGCTGGCGGACGTTGCGGTGATACGACACGGCGAAGCGGTGAGCTTCGTCGCGAATGCGCTGCACGAGATAGAGCGCTTGCGAGTTGCGTGGGAAGAGGATCGATTCCTCGCGGCCGGGGACGAAGATTTCCTCGAGGCGCTTGGCCAGCGAGACGATCGGGAGATCGTCGCGGCCCAATTCGGCCATAACCTCCTGGGCCGCGTGCAGCTGTCCCTTGCCTCCGTCGATGATGATCAGGTCGGGCTGCGCGCCGAAGCTCTCGTCTCCCGCGCCGTCCTCCAGCCGCTTGAAGCGCCGCCGCAGCATCTCCTGCATCATGGCGAAGTCGTTGGGCCCGTCCACCGTCTTGATCTTGAAGCGGCGGTACTCGGCGTTCTTCGGCTTGCCGTTCTCGAAGACCACCATCGAGCCCACCGCGTTCGCGCCTTGAATGTTTGAGATGTCGTAGCACTCGATCCGCCGAGGCAGTCTCTCGAGACCAATCGCCGCCTGCAGTTCGGTGAGCGCGCCGGTGGTTTTCTGCGCATCACTCATCCAGCGCAGCCGGTACTCCTCCAGCGCTTTTTCCGCGTTGGCAGCGACCAGTTCGACCAGGCGGCGCTTCTCGCCGATGCGCGGCGCCGAGACCGTCACCGCGCTGCCACGCAGAAAGTGCAGCCACTCGAGCAGGAGGGTGTCCTCCGACAGGTCGTATTGCGTCAGGATCTCGCGCGGGATGTGGGTGGCTCGCTCGTAGTACTGCTGCAGGAAGGACGACAGAATCTCCGCCGGCTCGCTCTCCTCGGCCTCCAGGAGATAGGTGTCCTGCCCCACGACTTTGCCGCTGCGCACGTGGAAGATCTGGACACTGGCCTCCGCCTCCGCCTGGGCCAGCGCCACGATGTCACCGTCCGTCTCTCGCAGCGAGGTAATCTTCTGCCGCTCGGCCACTCGCTCGATCGCGCTGATCTGATCCCGCACCCGAGCCGCTCGCTCGAAGTCGAGAGCCTCGGCCGCCTCATCCATCTCGGCCTGCAGACTCGCCAGCACCTGGTCATGCTTCCCCTCCAGGAACAGCAGGACCTGATCGATCACCTGCCGGTACGCGTCACGTGTGGTCTTCCGGACACATGGTGCCGTGCAGCGCTTGATAAAGAACTCCAGGCAGGGCCGCTCCACCACCGGATCGCCGCTGTCCGGGATCGTGAGGTCGCAAGACCGGTAAGGAAACAGCTTCTTGAGAACGGCGAGCGTTTCGTTGAGCGCTCCGGTGTCGGCATAGGGCCCGAAATACACAGCGCCGTCCTTGCGGGTGTGGCGCACCTTTAGAACGCGGGGAAACGGCTCCTGGAGGGTGACGCAGATGTAGGGATACTGCTTGTCGTCGCGGAGCCGGATATTGTACTTGGGCCGCTGCTCCTTAATGAGGTTGTTTTCGAGAATGAGCGCCTCGATCTCGGAGTCGGTCACGATCGTCTCGAAGTCGGCAGCGTGCGCCATCATGGCACGCACTTTCGGCGCTTGCGTTTCCGGCGCGGCAAAGTAGGAGCGCAGGCGGGACCGCAGCGAGGCGGCTTTGCCGACGTAGATAACGTCCCCGTCGGCGTTTTTGAAGAGGTAACAGCCGGGCCGCGTGGGCACGGACTTCAGGCGGGAAGTGTCGATCATGGTGGGTCAAAAAAGGCTCGCCCGTGCGGGGCGAGCGCCGTACCAGTATATTCCGCTTGACGGCCGCAGCGCTAGACATAACGTGCTGAACGCGGGCCGGGTCTGGTATACTCGAATACAAAGCGGGCAGAACCCGAGCAGGGAGAAGTGGGCATGTCCCCACTTCTCTTTCTTTCACGAGTAAGGATGGAGGGCTAGTTCGAGAGGACTAGCCTTTTCCACGCCCAGACCCGGAGTGGAACGATGGCAAAAGCGGATTTGGTTACGGCGATTACGCAGCTCACGGCCGAGCGTGATCTCCCGGTGGAGGTCGTCATCAAGGCGGTTGAGGAAGCGCTGGAATCGACCTACAAACGCCAGTATGGACAGGTTCCGGAAGTACGGGTCGAGCTGGATACCGAGACGGGCGAGTTTCGCGTCTACGCCGAGAAGAAGGTCGTCATCGACGTCAAGGACGAGGCCACTGAAGTCTCTCTCAAGGAGGCGCAGTCGCTGCCGGGCCACCCGGGCCTGGGCGAGGTCGTCGAAGTCGAGGTGACGCCTCCCAACTTCGGCCGCATTGCGGCGCAGACCGCCAAGCAGACCATCCTGCAGCGTATTCAGGAGGCGGAGCGCGACCTCATCTACGATGAGTTCGCCAATCGCGAAGGGGAGATCCTGAACGGGATCATCGAGCGCGTGGAACCGCGTGGCATCATCGTCAATCTGGGAAAGGCGGAGGCTCTGCTGCCGCCGCCGGAGCAGGTGCCCCGCGAGCGCTATCGTATCGGCCAGCGGGTCAAGGTCTACCTGGTCAAGGTGGACCGCGGCATTCGCACCCCTCAGCTCATCGTCTCGCGCAGTCACCGCGGACTCGTCCGCCGATTGTTCGAGGTCGAGGTTCCGGAGATCTTCAACGGCATCGTCGAGCTCAAGGCGATTGCGCGCGAGCCGGGATCGCGCACCAAAGTCGCGGTGTCGGCGCGGCAACAGGGCGTGGACGCGGTCGGCGCCTGTGTCGGCCTCCGCGGCGTGCGCATTCAGAACGTTGTCAACGAACTGAACGGCGAGAAGATCGACGTCGTCAGTTGGGATGACAATCCCGAGCGGTTTGTGGCCAATGCGCTGCAGCCCGCGCAGGTAATTGACGTCGACATCTTCCCGGAGGAACGGCGCGCGGTGGTCGTGGTGCCGGACGGGCAGCTCTCCCTGGCCATCGGCAAGGAGGGGCAGAATGCCCGCCTTGCCGCCAAACTGACCGGCTGGCGGGTGGATATCAAAAAGCAGTCCGACGTTGAAGCGCAGCGCGAGCGGGAGCAACTGCAGGACATGGCAGCCAACACGGAGGCATCTGCGGCACAGGATCTCCTGGAGGACGAGGAGGAGCCGGTCACCATGGCCGAGTTGCTCGACGTCATGCCCGTGGATGTCATGGATGAGGGGTAAAGGCGATGCCGAAGCATGTTCCCCTGCGTTCCTGCGTGGCCTGCCGGGAGACCAAACCGAAGCGTGAGTTGGTGCGGGTGGTTCGCGTCAGTGATGATCGCGTGGAGGCCGACAGGACGGGAAAGAAAAACGGCCGCGGCGCCTATCTCTGCCCGGCCGTCGAATGTTGGGAGTTGGCGCGCAAGAAGCGGGCACTCAATCACGCGCTTTCCATGACCGTTTCTCCCGAGAACTGGGAAGAGTTATTGACATACGCCCGGGACACGCTTCCCGAGAAGAAGGTGCCGCCCAGGACCCCGGTCGGGGCGGCCGAAACGAGCTAGCCGGCCGCGTGCCGGCTGAAGAGAGGTGAATATGGTTTCAACAAATAGGGGACGTGGCGGCGGCCGCCGCGGCCCGGGAAATCGCGGTGGACGTCGAGGTCCGGATAGCTCGGCCCCCCGCGCGCCGCAGCCGGCAAAGCCCGAGGGGCCGCGCATCGTCGAGTTGCCGCCGTCCCTGACGGTCAAGGATCTGGCGGAGCGCATGGCCCTCACGCCGGTCGACATTATCAAAGCGCTTATGAAGAACGGCGTGATGGCCACCATCAATCAGGAGATGGATTACGACACGGCGGCGATCGTCGCCGGCGACCTGGGGTGGGAGGTCAAGGAAGCGCCCTCCGTGCTGGACGACCTCGAGGTTGAGGAGGTCGTGCCGGTCGAGCAGGAGGACGAGAGCCTGCTCGAGGAGCGGCCGCCGGTCGTGACCGTGATGGGACATGTCGATCACGGCAAGACCCTCCTGCTGGACGCCATTCGCTCGAGCAACGTCGCCGCGCGTGAGGCGGGCGGCATCACCCAGCACATCGGTGCCTATCAGGTCGTCAAGAACGGCCATAAGATTACGTTCCTGGATACGCCGGGCCACGCCGCGTTCACCGCCATGCGCGCTCGCGGGGCGCAGGCCACCGACGTCGCCATCATCGTGGTGGCGGCGGACGATGGCGTCATGCCCCAGACGGTGGAGGCGATCGATCATGCCAAAGCGGCCGGGGTGCCCATCGTGGTGGCCCTCAATAAGGTCGATAAGGCGGATGCCAATGTCGACCGCGTCTTGACGCAGCTCAATGAGATCGGCCTCAATCCGATTGCCTGGGGCGGACAGACCGAGGTGATCCCGGTGTCGGCGAAAACCGGCGAGGGCATCCCGGACCTCCTTGAAACGGTTCTACTGACGACCGAGATTGCGGACCTGAAGGCGAATCCGAACAAGCCCGCGCAGGGTGTGGTGATTGAAGCGAGGATGGAGCGAGCGCGTGGCCCGATGGCGACGATGATCGTTCAAAGCGGGACGCTGCACACCGGCGACGCGGTGGTTGCCGGTAGCGCCTACGGCCGCGTCCGAGCCATGTTCGACGATCGGGGGAAGCCGGTCAAGGTCGCGCCGCCGGGCACGCCGGTCGCCGTGTTGGGCCTCAACGAGGTCCCGGAGGCGGGGGACAAGGTCCAATCGCTGCCCGACGAGAAGGTTGCCCGCAGCGTGGCGGTGGAGCGTGCCGGTCAGAAGCGGGCGGAGGCCCTTGCTTCGACCATGCGCCGCCCGGCGGACATTCTCGCCCAGATCTCGACCGGTGAGACCAAGCAGCTGAACATCGTCCTGAAGGCGGACACGCAGGGCTCGATCGAGGCGATCGAGCACGCACTCAACGAGCTCAACGGGGACGAGGTCAAGGTCAAGATCATCCGTGCCGCCGTGGGTCCGGTGACCGAGTCGGACGTCTTGCTGGCCGACGCCTCCCAGGCCCTCATCATCGGCTTTACGGTTCGTCCCGACGAGGGCGCCCGCCGTGCCGCCGACTCGACCGGCGTCCAGGTCAAGTACTACGACATCATTTACAAGCTCATCGAAGACATCGAGATCGCGCTGTCCGGCATGCACGAGCCGGTCTACGAAGAGGTCATCGATGGGCACGCCGAGGTTCGCGCGACCTTCAAGGCCGGCCGCACCGTTATTGCCGGCTGCTACGTCACCGATGGCGACATTCGCCGCAACGCCGAAGCGCGCGTCCTGCGTGGCGGTGAGCTCGTCACCAACGGCCGGATTTCGTCGCTCAAGCGCTTCAAGGAAGACGCGCGTGAGGTGAGTGCCGGCTACGAGTGCGGCATCGTCATTGACGGTTTCAACGACTTCCAGGAAGGCGACGTCATCGAGGCCTTCGGGCAGCGGCGGGTCGTCTAGCGCGACGCGCCTGTTCCGCTATCTGGAACAGGCGCGTCGGCAGCACACCAAAGGGGAGGTTGAGCGTGAGCGAGCGGCGGCAGCAGCGTGTGGCGGCGGAAATTGAGCGCCGGGCCAGTACCTTTATTCGGGAGGAGCTGAAAGATCCTCGTCTCGGCTTTCTGACCATCACCGGCGTCGACGTCAACGCCGATCTCACTCATGCCATCATCCACGTCAGCGTGTTGGGCAGCGAGGAAGAGCAGGAGCAGACCCTCGAGGCGCTGCGGCGAGCCAAAGGTCTGATCAAGCGTGACATCGGAGATTGGCTGCGCATCCGGACCACTCCGGACCTCACCTTCAAGCTGGATAACTCGCTGGAGCGCGGAGCGCGTATCCTTGATCTGATGAAAACTCTGGACACCGGGGAGCGTGAATGACCGACGGCGGTGATCTCGCGGAGGCAGCGTGCCTTCTCCGCGACGCGAAGCGCATTGCCGTCCTCTCCCATGTCGATCCCGACGCCGACGCCGTCGGCTCCAGTATCGGGTTGGCGCTCGGCCTGCGGGCCCAGGGGAAAGACGTGGTGGTTGCGCTCGCCGATCGTGTTCCCGCGTATGCCCGCTTCCTCCCGGGTGCAGCCGGTGTCGTCGACCACCTCCCGGAGGTCCCGTTCGACGTCTATGTGTTCGCGGATGCCGCCGATATCGATCGCGTCGGCACGCTGTACACGGAGAACCCGGATCGCTTCGCCGGCACTCCGCTCGTTGACCTGGATCATCACCGCACGAATCCCGGGTACGGGACGGTCAATGTCGTCGACGGCGCGGCCTCGTCGACGTCGGAGCTGTCGTACCGTCTGCTGCGCCTGCTCGATGCTCCGATCGACGCGGAAACCGCGACGACGCTTCTCTTTGGCATCATGGGCGATACCGGTGCCTTCCAGAACGGCGCCACCACACCCGGTTCGCTGGAGGTCGCGGCCGATCTGGTACGGCGCGGCGCGGACTCCCAGCGGGTCGCCTTCCAGCTCTTCGACCGGAAGCGCTTCGGCGTCGCCAGGGCGTGGGGCGAGGTGCTGGAGACCATCGAGCTCTTCCCGGAGCGGCGCATCGTGTACGCCTGGATGGCGCAGCACGTGCTGCAGGACAACGGCGTCAAGATGGACGAGATGGAGGGCATCACGGCCTATCTGCGCGGCATCGAAGAGGCGGATGTCGTCATGCTGCTCAAGGAGGCCGAGAATGGCGAGTTGCGGGTAAGTCTGCGGTCGCGCCCCGGAATCGATGTCTCTTCGATTGCCGTCGCTCTTGGGGGCGGCGGGCACAAGCAGGCGGCGGGAGCGACGCTTCCCGGGCCGCCTGACCACGCCAAGCGGCTTCTCCTGGAGACGTACGACCGCTTCTACGGTGATCAGCGGCATCCTGCCCATTGACAAGCCCCTCGGCTGGACGTCCCACGACGTGGTACGACGGGTGCGCCGAGTGGCGGGGCAACGCAGCGTGGGACATGCCGGTACACTGGATCCTCTCGCAACCGGCGTGCTCGTTGTCGTCCTCGGGTCCGCGACGCGCCTGTCGTCCTACCTCCTGGCGTCGGACAAGGAGTACTGCGCCGAAGTTGTGTTGGGCGCGACGACGGCGACGGACGACGCCGAGGGCGACCTGCTGAGGTGCGCGCCGGTGCGTGGTCTGTCGCGGAGCGATATCGAGCGGGCGGTCGGCGGGTTCGTCGGAGACATCGACCAGGTGCCGCCGCGGTATGCCGCAGTCAAGCGGGGCGGACAGAAGCTCTATGTGCTGGCGCGGCGCGGTGAGGACGTCGACGTCGAAGCGCGCCGTGTCACTATTTCCCGCGTCGAGGTGGTGCGCGTCGATCTGCCCCGCGTTCGCCTCCGTGTCACATGTGGCGCCGGCACGTACATCCGCGCTCTGGCCAGGGATCTCGGAGCGGCGTTGGGCGTCGGAGGTTATCTGCACGCGTTACGCCGCGTGCGCAGCGGGCAGTTTGTCGTCTCCGACTGCGCACCGCTGGACAGACTCACCTCGGCCAACGAGGTGCGCGCCGCGATCCTCCCGCCGGAACGTGCCGTTCTCGCCCTCTCGGCGCGCGTTCTCTCGACCGGTGAGGCCGAGGCGGTGGGGTATGGCAGGGCGGTGGAGGCCGCAGACGTTCATGGCAGCATAAGGCTGTATGACCGCGATGGCCGCTTGCTCGCTCTCGGGGAAGCGGTGGGGGGAAGCCTGAAACCGACTCGCGTGTTCCGGGGGGATGATGAAGGTCGTTCGTGATCTGACCGAGCTTGAGCGCGGGCGGCCCGCCGTCCTCACCATTGGCGCGTTCGACGGGGTCCATAGAGGACATCAGTTCCTGATCCGCCAGGTCATCGAACGGGCGCGGCGTCTGGCGTTCGATTCCGTCATCATTTCGTTCGATCCGCGTCCCGACGTGGTGTTTCGGCCGGATAGCCGGCAGTTGACGGACGCGGGAGCAAAGGCACGCATCGTGGGTGCACTCGGTCCCGATGTTCTCGCCATCCTTCCCTTCAATCGTCAGGTCGCCCAGATTAGCGCGGGCCAGTTTCTGGTCTCCATCCTCGATCACATAAACCTGGCCGAGATATGGGTCGGCGCCGACTTCGCCTTCGGTCACAATCGGGAGGGAGACGTCGATTTCCTCATCCGGAGTGGGGCGGCTGCCGGGTTCGCCGTGCATGTCGTGCCGCGTGAGCGGCTGGACGAGACACCCATCAGCAGCACGCTGGTCCGCGAGCTGGTGACGGCCGGAGATGTGACCGGCGCGGCTCGTTATCTGGGCCATTACGCAGGCTTTTCCGGACCCGTGGTCCGCGGACAGGGACGCGGACGCGCTCTCGGTTTCCCCACCGCGAATATTCACGTTCCCCAGTACCAGGCGCTGCCGGCGACGGGAATCTACGCCGGGTACGTCCGGCTGGGGCATGAGCGTCTCGTTTCCGCCGCCAGCGTCGGATACAACCCCCAGTTCGAAGGACATGACCTCACCGTGGAAGCGCATATTCTCGACTTTGACCGCGACATCTACGGTGAGGAGCTGGGAATCGAGTTTGTGCAGCGCGTTCGCGAAGAGAGGCGGTTCGAGACCGTACAGGCGTTGGTCGACGAGATGCATCGGGACATCGACTGCGTACGGGATATCCTGGCGCGCGCCGAAGAGCCGGGCGAGCTGCTTCTCGGCAGCGACTGAGTCTACGCTCCCTCCGCCTCCGCGAGGGCGCTGTCCTCGTCGTCCGCCGCGCCGGCGCTCACGATCGGCAGCCGCATCGTCACGCACGTTCCCTTCCCCAGTTCGCTCTCCACGGCGACCGTGCCGCCGTGCTGCTCGACGATCTGTCGCACGCCCGCCAGACCCAGTCCCGTGCCGGCGAGCTGGGTCGCGTTCGCGGCGCGGTAGAAGCGTTCGAAGATATGAGGAAGATCGTCGGTGGGAATGCCGATTCCCTGATCGTGGACGGTGACCACTGCCTGGGTCCCATCAATCGCAAGACCAACAGTCACCGTACTTCCCTGGGGACTGTACTTGACGGCATTGCCGAGCAGATTGGCAAGGGCGCGTTCCAGATGAGATGTATCCCACTGTCCAGGAAGCTGGGCAAGTCGGGTCTCCAGCTGGATGCGGTAATCGCGGTTTGCTTCCTGGCTCTCGGCGGTTACGCGCCCTATCAGCGCGACCAGATCTGCCGGTTCGGGGCTTAATTTCAGGGGCTGCCCCGCCTGCAATCGCGCCGCATAGAGCAGATCATCGATTTGGGCAACCGCCCTGCTCGAGATGTCGTTGATGCGCTGCAAGTTCTCGACGATCTTCTCTGGCGGGGCGTTCCCCTTCGCCAGTTGTCGTTGAACGAACTGAGCGTACCCCTTGATAGCGCCGAGGGGGTTCTTGAGGTCGTGGGCCACTGAGGCCAGGAACTCGTCTCGACTCCGGGCGGCCTCCTCCGCGGCGGCCCTCGCACGATGCTCCGCCTCCTGCGCCGCGGCCAGGGCGAGCAGGAAGTCTCGGAGCTCGTATTGCCGCCGGCGTGCCCGCAACGCCATCTCTACCGCCCGGACGAGGGTTGCCGCGCCGGTGGGACGCTCCAGGAACGTGGCGTTCACTCGCTGGCCCAGAATCTCGCTCAGCAAAGTCCCAATCGGAGTTTCCCGGCTGACCAGAACGATAACGGGAAGGTCTGACCAGGGAGGCTGGGCCGCGAGACCTGCCAGCAGCTGGTCGGCATCGGAGGGAGAGAGCGCTTCCTGCGTGAGCAAGAGAGCGCCGGCGCCGCGCGGTATCTGCAGGCATAACTCGCCGACATCCGTAAAGATCTCCGCCTGGGCGCCGGCTCGACGAATGGTCTCGGCTGCCAGACGGGCATCACGTCCCACCGGTGCGAGAACAAGGACGCGGTCCTGCATATTAGCCGTGGCCGCCGGAGAAGAGGGCATGCGACGGCCCAAGGTACGTGGGTGAGCCGGCGAGAACACCCTGAAACTGGTGCAGCGGCTCGCCGACTCGGACGCCCGGCCCGAGAGTCAGCTCGCGAATGGTGTGCTCGTGCTGACCGCTGCGCTTCTTCACGACCGAGATCGCCTGGCACAGCCGGCCGGCGGTCTCGAAGTACCGAAGGAGCAGGACAGTGTCAGCCAGATAGCTGATGTCGAGGGGCGGACCGGCGTTCTCGCCAACCAGTCCGTGCTGCGCAATCGTCATCAGCGTCGCGACGCCCCGCTGTCCCAGGTAGGTGAGTAGCTCGTGCAGTTGAATAAGAACCGCCTGCTCCTCGGCCATGGCATTGAGGTAGCCGTTGAGGCTGTCGATGACGATGACCCGGGAGCCCCTCTTCTCCACCGCCTCCGTCACAAGATGGTCGAACTCGCCCGGCGAGATTTGGGCAGGATCCAGCCGACGCAACACAATCCGGCCGTCCGCGACGTGGCTCGCTACATCCAGTCCCAGGCTGGAGGATCGCGTCAGGTAGGTCTGCACGCTCTCGTCGAAGATATACACATCTGCGCGCTCCCCGCGGGCGGCGGCCGACACCACGAATTGCGTGGTGATCACCGACTTCCCGACGCCGGCGGGTCCAATCAGCAGAGTGCTCGTCCCGCGGTCGAGTCCACCCCCCAACAGGGCGTCCAGCGCGGGCACCTCGCTCGGGAGGGGCCCAGTAAAAAACGGGGTCTCGTGATGGGCTGCCACGAGTCGGGGAAACACGGTGAGGCCGCCGGTCTGAATGACGTAGTCATGATTGCCGCTTCGGTAGTGGCCGCCGCGAAGCTTCAGGACGCGAAGCCGCCGCCGGTCCGGTCCGTAGACGGGCGAGAGCTGGGTTAGCTCCAGGACGCTGTGCGCCACGCTTTCCAGGCCCTCGCCGGTCTGATTGGGGCCATCCAGTAGAAGGACGGTGCAGTGCCGACCGGCGAAGAATTGCTTGAGGGCGAGAATCTGGCGCCGGTAGCGCAATTGGTCGCGAGCCAGAAGACGCAACTCCGCGAGGGAGTCGAAAACCACGCGACGCGGCTTCGTCTGCTCTACTTCCTCCAGGACCGCCCACGTCATTTCACCCAGCTCAACCTCAGACGGGTGCAGGATTGTGTACTGCTCGTCGGGCCGCAGCGACTGCTCGTCGGGAGCGAGCTCGTGGATGCTGACGCCACTCAGATCCCAGCCATGTGACGCAGCGACGGCACGGAGTTCTTCGGCGGTTTCGGAGAGTGTGACATACAGGACCGTCTCCCCCTGCCGGCGGCCCTCAAGCAGGAACTGGAGAGCGATCGTCGTCTTGCCGGTGCCCGGTGCCCCCTGGACGAGGTGCAGACGGTCGGCAGGAAAGCCTCCCCCCATTACCTCGTCCAACCCCGACACGCCGCTGCCGGCACGCGCGTATTCCTGCGCCTCCCCGGGACGAACCGATGCCACCGCCGCCTCCCCCGTTTGATCCCGCCCTGAGACTTGTTGCTCTCAGAATATCGTAAGTACGCGCGTCACAGCAGGGCGCGGCTCTCGCGACTCACAATACAGACGCGTCGCGGGCGGACATCCCGTGGAATATCCGCCCGCGACCTGAATTGATCGGTCCTTCAGTGCGCAGTCTGGACCTTGATTGACTGCGGCTTGGCGTGCTCGGCCTTCGGTAGTGTCACGGTGAGAAGGCCCTGATCATACTGGGCGGTGGCCTTCAGGGAATCAACGTCGTCCGGCAGGCTCATGGTCTCCATGAAGTTCCCATCAGGAATCCCCTTCCAGATCAGATTCGCGTTCTCGGGAGTCGGAATGCTGTACGTGCCCTTGAGCGTGAGCTGCTGCCCCGTCACTTGAATGTCGACATGCTCGGCATCCACACCCGGCAGCACCACCTGGACGATGTACGCGTCGTCGGTCTCCCACAGATTGGTCCCCGTCACCTGACGGAACGTGCGATCGAAAACCGACGGTAAAACGAAGCTCTCCTCGAACAGCCGGTTGATCATATCCGGCAGCGGAGTGATCCCCGTCCGCGTGGCGGGCGTGTAACGGGTCAGATTCGTGGCCATATCACACACCTCCTTGACGATCGCGCGCGTCGCGCGCGGACTAATTTGTTCGCCCCCGCCACAGGGGCTTTCCATAATATTCATACCACAGTGACTTGGGGTCTGTCAATATCTATGACAGTCACCCTGTAAAGTAATTCGACAATGTATCGCGGGTGCGTGTCTCGAGGCCCGCCGCGCCTCGGTCCGTGTACGCCGGCTTCTGTGCGGTTCGGCAGAGTGGCTACCGGTTGTTACCGTGCGGCGCGGCGGAAAACGCTAGCGCCTCGGGCCCGACGACGGCGGCCTGCCGCTCGGTCCGCGCGGCGGCCGTCCACCGGCGCCGGGATGCCGGCCGAGGCGGGAGCCCGCGGAGGGGTGCCGGCCCACGCCTCCCGTGCTCGGGGGGCGCCGCGCTTCCATTCGCTCGTCGATACCGTCGCGAGCCGTGCCGACGCGTTCCCGGATCGTACTGACGGTCTCCTGCAGGCGGTCGCGCAGGTTTGCCGTGCGGTCCTGCAGTTCTTCCCGCGTGTCGCGGGCCCGGCCGCGCAACTCCTGCGGCGCCTCCTCCAGCTCGTCTCGCGCTTCCTCGGTGGCGCTTTCAACTTTCTCCTGTGCGGCTTCAGCGGCCGCCGCAGTACCTAGCTTGAGCGCGATGTGCGTGACCTCCGCTGCATGCTGCCCCAGGACCCGGAGCACCGCGTGCAGAAGGGCACTGAGCACCTCTTTCCCTTCCTGTTCTGCGCCGTCGACATCCTGGTGGACGAGATCTCCAGCGGCCGCCACCGCATGCTGGCGTATCTGCTCGCGCAGCGGTCCCTCGTAGAGGGCACTCACCATCTCGCGTGCAAGCTCATACACCTGGCGCTCGGTGCGCGGGTCTAGAGGTGATGCCGCGGCGCCACCTGGTGGTCCGGCGACCCGCGACAGGAGCTCACGTGCGCCATCTTCCGCTTCCTCCTCGGCCTTCAGTCGCGATTCTTCCGAGAACACGTCGTCCAGCAGGCGATCGATAAACACGACAGCGAGTTCGTCGGCGCCCTCTTCCATGACCGCGGGGACCGCGGCGCGGAGCGAGTCCAGGAACTGGCTGAGCAGAGAGGGAGATTCGTTCTTCTGTTCATGCTCCTCTTGGCTGGAGGGGGCGGAGTGCGTGGTAAGGGAGCCAGTGTCATGCGGGTGGTCGAGAGAGTTGCGGGCCTCAGACTGGGTCGACGCTTCTCGCTCCTTCTGCCCGTCGGGGGCAGGGTGCGGTGCGGACTGATGGCCATCCGAGGACTGGTCCGCGTGCCGGGTACCGTCCTCGGACCGGCGCGGTGCCTCTGGCGCGGCGGGGCTTTTTAGGGGCTGATGGGTCGTGTCTGCCCGAGCCTGGGCACGAGCCGGCTCGGCCGGCCGCGGCAGATCGTGTTCTGTTTCTTGCAGCGCCTGCCTCACCTCGCGATCGACTTCTCGCTCCATAGTGGCGCGTATGGCCGGCGCGGCCCGCGTAATGCGTTCGCGGGCGGTCTCGGCAGCCTGCCGGCTGAACTCGGAGAGCACCGGGGCCATCATCTCAGCCACCTGTGCCCGGATGGCGTCAGTCACGGCCGGAGTTGACGCATTGTCTTCGTCCGGACCGGGGCCCCCGGATACTGGAGCCGGGCGCCGCTCGACGATCAAGGGGGTCGGCTCGTCCGTCACGATGCCTTCTTGACCCAGCGGTCGCCTTTCTTCTCGTACTGCTCACGCAGTACCTGGAAGGCGGCTCGCTCCGCCTTCCGTCCCTCACCTTGCTCTCTGGCAGCGCGGTCGTAGGCGCGCTGCCAGACCGTCTGCGCTGCCTTGGGAGATCGTTTCAGGGTGTCAGGCATCGCACCGGGCTGGGCGGATGCGCGGGAGCCGTTGTTGTCCGCGGCTTTCCCGTCCGGTTGCGTTCTTTCGTGGGTCTCCGGTTTCGCTGACGAGCCGAGCTTCTCCTGGATTCCGGCCACCGCGGCACGCAGGGACGTCTCATAGAGTTGCTCGTAATGCGACGCCATGATGTCCGCGCGTCGCTGCACAAGGGATTGCATCGCCGTGCGGGCGGACTGGCGTGCACTCGGCAGGTCACCACCCAGGACAGCGGCGACCGCAAGCTCCGCATCCTCATGGAACTGTCGGCGGAGTGACTCCGAGAACATCGCCTCCACCAGATCGCCACGAATCCGGTCCAGCTCTGGTTGTGTTTCCTTCATGGCGGCTGCCGGCACTTTGGCCTTACGCATGCCGGCGGTCAACGCCTCGGACATCTGACCGAATCGCTTCTCGATCGCTTCTTTGAGCTGCGGTGAGAAGAGGTCGTCCGACGCGGTATCGAGGATAGCCGTCAATGTAGTCCGAAGATCCTGAGGGCTGATGGAGAGAGTCAGCCCCGGCGGCGACACCGACGGATTCTGTCCGTTGCTCGAAGGCCCGCCCGACTCACGTAGAACGTTTCGTAGCCACGCCTCACGTGCGGCCTGCGGATTGCGGATCGTGTCGATCATCTGCCGCTGCAGTTGGCTGAGCGCAGAGAACGGATCATGTCCATTGGACTGGTCGGAGGCAGGAGGTTCTGACGCGCTGTCGGTTGATGGCGTCGCGCGCGGCACTGTCTCCACCAGATACTGCTCGCTGTCAGTGGTCATCTCTATCTCCTTTGGGCCATCGTGACTCGTGCGCCGGATCCGTCCTGCCCGTACTGCAGGACCGCCGGCAGGCGCCGGCGGTCCCATATCTCATAGTGCTGACAACATCAGCAGGTTGTCTCGTGCCGGCCGCCATCAGCTATTGCGACGAACTGCCCTGCCCCTCGACCGAGAAGGCGGAGGCAACTGCCTGCTCGACCTGCTGTTGCAACTCCTTCCGAACTTCCTGCATCGATTCGTCGACCTGCTGTCGGAGTTCCTGGCGCACCGGTCCCAGCGATTGCTCGACCTGTTTGTGCAGCTCCTCGCGCACAGGCTGCATCGCCTTGTCGGCCTGCTGCTCGAGTTGCCGCTGCACCGGCTCCAGGGCCTGATCGACCTGCTTGTACAGCTGATCCTTCACCGGCTGAAGCGCCTGATCCATCTGCTGCTGCACGGCCTGCGATACCTGCTGCTGCACCTGCTGCAGTACCGGCTGCATGGCATGGGAGATCTGCTGCTGCAAGACATTGCTCAGAGCGTTGGCGCTAGCCGCTTCTGCCTGCTGGCCCCCCTGACCTTGCGACTGCTGTCCACTTTGCTGCCCCTGTTGCTGGCTCGAGCCTGCCGAGCCCTGGGAATGGGACTGTCCGGACTGTCCGCTCTGACCCTGTGACTGCGAGCCACTTGACTGACCCTGCGGATGCTCCCCGCCGTGCTGCTGATTCTGGCCGCTCTGCCCTTCGGGCTGGTTGCTCTGCGGCTGGGACTGGTTACCCTCCTGCCCCTGGCTGCTCTGCCCGGTCGGCTGCGTGCCCTGATTCTGATCTTGCTTCCCTTCCGAGTCGCGTTGCTCGCTCGTCTGCTGTTGGTCGACCGTCACGCTGACCTCCTTTACACCACGCCGCGATCAGTACTGACTGTATGCTTCCGGAAACTCGCTCTTCGCGCCCGGCAGGGCGCAAACCTCGTCTCCCCGGTCCAGGCGGATCGCGGCTCCGCTTGGTGCGCCCATCTCTGCATCTTTCATGCCCGCGTCAAGCCGAAGATTCACCGGACTTCGAGGCTTGCCCCGGCTCTGCGGTGAGACTCGTGAGGCTCTCGCCGGCGTCAGAGCCGAGCGTGTCCTGCAAGGCGATAAGGATCATGCGCAACAAGAGACGAAGCAGTCGCTGCCACTGACGTCTGATCACGGGGATGAGCGCCTCCACCAGCATGCGTAGAGCGTCTTCTCCCTGCTGAAGGCCGCCCTTAAATTCTCCGTGGCTCAGGTCGCGGCTGATGGACTTTCCGCGCTGCTCGAGGTCCGACCTGACCTGTGGCGCGTACACGGTGTCCAGAACTTCACGCAGGATTGCGCTGAGAGTCCGCTCGGTTTGCTCCCGTAGCTCGCGAATGGTGGCGTTCTTCGGCAAGGGCTCGAAAGCCTTATTCAATGCGGCGCGCAAACCGTCTTCAGCGCGTTGCTGTGCTCGTGCCCGCATCGGTTCGGCCAGAATCGCATCCAATCCGGAGACAAGCACGGCCTGCAACCAGGCTTCAGCCTGCCGCTCCGCCAGTCGCACCGCGGCCTGCTGGAGTTGCTGCCAGCTTGACTGTGGCTGCCCTGTCGATGCGCCACCTTGACTCGACGTAACCGCAGACGATTCCTGCCGCGCCGGCAACTGCATGTCGCCTGTGCCGCCGCCGGCGGGATTGGCGTCAGCCGTGGCCGAGTCTTGCTCACTGTCCGGCGTCTGGGGTGAAGATTGCGCCCCGGAGGATTGCTGACCTGGGGAAGGAGCCGCGCCGGTCTCAGCGTCCGATCGCGCCACGACTTGTTGGGAGTTCTCGGCGCCACCCTTGCCGTTCGTGTCGTGCTGGATATCTGTCTGCACCATTCTCTCCGCTGCTTGTTCGACCTGCAGATGAAAATCAGCCAGCACAGGTCGAATGGCTTCTTGGAGCTGCTTTTGGATCTGCTGCTGGAACGCTGGATCCAGGGGCTGTCCGTCGCCGGCATGCCCGTGTATTTCGGGCGCGGGCGACGGCTGTCCTTGCTGCTCCGGGTGTTGGTTCGTGCTCACGCTGTACTCCTCGGTGAGGACTCCGGAAAGAACGCGCCGCCGGCCGGCGTGCCGGCGTCAAGCTCGGGCGCGGCGGCTCAAGGCGTTCCCACGAGCCGCCACGCCGTCATCGATTAGCCCGCGCTTGCCGGCGCCGGTTGCTGCTGGGTCTGCTGCTGTCCTCCGGGCGAACCTGCCTGGCCCTCCGGCTGACTTTGCTGCTGATTCGCCTGGCTCTGTCCGGCCGGCTGACTTGACTCATCGTTACCGCCCAGCGACTCGATCCAGTGGAGGGCCCGCTGGAGCAACTGAGTGCCGAAGGCATGCCAGAGTTTGCCCAGGAGGTTTTTCACCAGGCCGAGCGCCCACTGGCCGATGGCGTGGACCACGTGACCGAGTCCGGAGCCGATCTTGACCACGCCTTCCTTGAGGGCAACCACGAGCGTCTTCAAGAGATAGGCGACTGCCTCCAGGAGGTAACGCACTGTTTGCAGCAGGGCCCTCAGGGTCTTGACCAGCCACTGAACCGTCTTCTTGAGAGCGTCACCCGTCTGCATGGCGGCGAGCTTGATGGGTGACTCCTGTTCCTGTCCTTGCTGGTCGGATTGCTCCTGTTGCTGGGGCTGACCAGATGGCTGGCCCTGCGCCTGCTCGTTTGGTCCGCCGGACTGCGATTGACCATGCGGCTGGTTCTGCTGCTGGTCTTGCGGCTGGGACGACTGATTGCCGGCCGGCCGAGTCTCGCGCTCTGTCTGGGGGGCACCGTTCTGCGTGTTCTGGTCTTGCTGTTCCATCGTCTGTTGCATGGTCCGCTCCACCTCGCTGCGAATTGGCTCAAGTGCCTGGTCCACCTGGTCGTGCGTTTCCTGAGGACTCATGTCACGCGCCTGGTCCACGTGCTGCTGCACCGCCTGCGCGATCTGGCTCTGCAGTTCGCCCATGATCGGCGCCACTGCCTGGGCGATCTGCTCTTGCAGCGCCTGGCTCAGCGCTCCGCGTTGACCGCTGCTTGTGTTGGGACTGCGCGCTTCGTCCGGGGACTGCTGCGCCGGCTCGCCCCCTCCAACCTCCGTAGTCACCATGCCCTCCTTCGTTAGGGAACACGCCACGGCCCGTCCAGCCGTGGCCGGAGAACCGCCCTCGCCGGCGGGTTAGGTCGCCCGCAGGTATATCTCGGCACTGCTGACCGTCAAAGACGCAAATTTCATGCCATCCGGCCCGAGGCACACCACTTGCTACCCGGGGCAGGAAAAAGGGCGCACGATGCGTGGTGCATCCGCCCAAAGGGGAAAGGTGTGGACGAGCAGGCGCGTGAGAAGGCGGACCTCTTCCGCCGAAGGCTCCAGGAGATGGCGGAGACGGTTCGACAGCGAGTCGAGGAGAGTGCCGGCCATATACAGGACCGCATCGGCGGAGAGAAACGCGACGCACGTGGCCTGGGACGTCCTCCGCAGAGCAGACCGCCGGCCGGTCCACCACGTAAGGGGCCGCCGGGCGCGCGGCGAGGAGATTCGGCATGACGTCAACGCAGAATGACCAGCATGCGTCGGTTGATGAGCAGTGGGTCGACGCAGGCAAGGCGCTGGGCGAAATGATGGATCGTAACATCACTCAGGCCCTCCAACCGGTGCTCAACACGTTCGGCGAGGAAGTGGCCGAGGCCATCCGTCAGCAGTTACAGCGGGCGCGCGCCGAGACCGCGCGGCCAGCACAAACCGCCGCAAACAGCGAAGAAAACTCGTTGGAGAGCTCTGGGCCCGCGGCGCAGGGTGGCGTGCCGGCCGCCGACGAGTCGGCGGCCGGGTCCGGGGCGCAGACGGGAGGTCGCGCCGACGCCGAGCAGAATCAAACCAGTCAGGACGGCGAGCGTGTGAAGACGAGCGGGATACCCCGTTACGCCCGGATCATGACAACCACCGCCATGCCCGGAACAGTGCTGAACGCGGAGGATACCATCAAGCTCTGGCGCGAGCAGCTGGCCGGCGTCTTCGAGAACGCCCAGGGGTTTCTCGGGGCCTACGTGCTCGGTAACCCAGGAACTACCGAAGGAATCACGATTACGCTCTGGGAAAGTGAGCTGGACGCGATGACCAGCCATACCCTGGAAGACACCGTCCCCGAGATTCGGCCGTTCATTCTGGGCGACCCCGAGATCGAGGGGTATCAGGTGCTGTTCGCGCTCTAGCTAGCGGCCGCCCTCCGGTTCCGATGCGTCCCCCACCTCGTCGCGAGCGGTCGCGTCCAGTTCCTTCGCCTCGTCGGACTCCACGCCGAGCCGCGCTTCAAGACGGCGGATGCGCCCGAGCAGTTGGTCGCGCTCGTCTTCTAATTCCTTGGTCTTGCTCGACAGGAACGGGTCCGATTGCCACCAGTTGATGCCCATTTCCTGCGCTTTATCAACGGACGCGATCAGCAATCGCACCTTGATGGTGAGGATGTCGATGGTGGCGAGCGCCAGCGTGATATCCCCGGCAATCACGATACCCTTGTCGAGGACGCGCTCCAGCAGGTCGGCGAGGTTGGTGGGCTCGGAGTGCGCGGGGAGCGGGCGTCGATAGGCGGTCATAGGTGCGCCGCGGTTTGTACCGTCGTTCACTGGATTCTCCCTTGCCGGGACCTTACCCCACGCGTATCTCTGTTCGTACTGACTCTACCGACCCCCGGCCTACATCAGGTCGCCTAGGGGGCCGAGATTGATGTTGAGGTCATCGTCCTGCAACCCAAATGCAGCCTTCAATTCCTGCATTTTTTCGTCAAGCTTCAGAAACGTTTCGCCGAGCCGTTCGATCTCATCGTCGCTCAGCGACCCGGCGTCGATGCGGCGGATCGCCTGCCTCTCCATAAGACGACGCAAGAGCTCGATGAGCGAGAGAACGAGCCGGGCGAGACCTTGCTCCACCCGTTCGGGATCAAGCGCGATGCGTCCGGGTAGATCCAGGTCCACATCGCCCGGCTCGGAGAGGACGCCGTATCGCGACAGGTCGCGGGTGATGCCCTCGAGCGCGTCGAGATCACCGGTCGGTCTGTCGTCCAGGTTGAGTTCTCCCGCGTGCCGGGGCGCGCCGGACCCGGGCCTGGTCACACAAGAACCTCCAGTTTGTGGAAGATGCTAAGCGCCGCGTAGAAGCGGCCTTCTTGCTCCAGCTTGCTCGCTAGATCGAGGAGCCCCTCCGTGGCTGCAGCCGCAGCACCCGTGTTCGGGTAGCGGGTAAGCACCTCGGTGTACGCGTGGATCGCTTGATAGACCGCGCCCGTCTCTTTCCACTGAGTCGCGAGGTTTATCAGCCCGGCCTGAATGGCGCTGCTTGGGTTGTAGACGTAGGTGAGAGGCTTCGATCTCTGTTGTTCGGTACGATCCGACTGATTCGCCTGCGCCTGTGGACCGGCCTGATCCTCCGCTGCGCCCTGAGCCGGCGTGGTCTCACTGTGCGACGCGGTGTGGGCCTGAGACGTCCCGGCGTTATTGGTCGGTGGCGTTTGGTCGGCTTGCTGCTGGTCCTGATCCTGGGTCTGGGCCTCAGCGGTCATGGGACTACCTCCTCTATCGGCTACAGATCGATGCGGTGCGCTTCTACCGCGCCTACTAGGTGGCGGTGGTTTTCGCCGTTCTTGACGTCGGGCACCCGGTTGGCGCGCCCCGGTATTCTCCTCTTCATGGGCCTGCGCCCCTCGTTTTTCGATAACGTGATCTACTTCCGTACGCAGGACACGTGCCAACTCGTCTCCGAATTCCTGAGCCACAGGTTCCATTGCGGCAGTCAGTTCTTCCTTCAGGATGGGCTCGAGGTGAGCCCCCGTCGTGTCGTCCTCACGCTTCTCTCCGGTCTGGGGCGGCTCGTCGGCCATCACGTCCTCCCTTCCGTCCGCTGCGCTCCGCGTTTGCTCACGAAGGTATAGGGTGGCCAGGGCCCGGTCAGCACGACGCGCAGGTCGGGCCGCGACAGGCGGAAGCGCTCGACCCTCTCGCGGAAGATCGGCACCGAGGCCGGATCTATCAGGTAGCCGGCTCGCAGCCTGGCGGGCTCCCTGTCTGCTAGCCGCCGGCGTTCGAGGGCGGGCGGAATCAGTACGCGGTCCAGGTCCCTCCCCATCTGCTCGGCCGCCCGGCGGTCGGACTCTTCCCGGCGGTACTCCTCCACCCTGGCTCGCAGGTAGCGACTGCCGGGCCCGCCCGCCGCGGCCGCGGCGTCTGCCGGCGCAGGCGGGGACGGAGCGGCGGCGGCGACGGCAGTCACCCCCATCTCAACCTTGTCCCCCAGCCGGTCGAGGTCGGCGATCAGGCTGTCATAGCCGTCTTCGAGGGCAGCGACGACGGAGGCATCGTCAGGCAGGATCGTGCCGAACCGAACGGGAAGCGCCGGAACGGTCTCCCGCACGGCCTCCAGGGTCCGCTCGTGCTGGAACACGTGTTTCGTGGTGGCGAGCGCGCCCGGCTCGACCGGACTGGTGATCGCCGCGAGCTCACGATTGGAGATCAAGTGCAGGACGGCGCCGTCCAGTCCCCGCAGGTCGGGAGGCATCTTCGCCGATGCGGGCACGATGGCGTAGACGTACTTGTGGTGAGACGCGCGGTCAGTCACGCGCGACCTCGACGTCATGTGTCACATCGCTCTTGCGCGATAGGGACGTCAGGCGTTCCGCCGCCGCCAACAGCACGCGCAGTTCGAGATAGATCAGGTCGACATCCGCCACCGTGATCGTCACGTTTCCGGCCAGCACGACGCCGTGGTCGATGACGCGATCGAGCAGGTCGAGTAGAGTTGCCCGCTGGGACGCAGGAAGTGGTTCGGTCACGGAGCACCCTCCGGAAGGGTTGCAAAGCTGTACGGCGGCCAGGGACCGGTGTAGCTGGCGGTGAGGCCCGGAATGCGATCGCCCAGGGTGTGGAGGGCCGCCAGAAACCCCTCGACGTCCTGACGCGAGACCAGGAAGGCTGCCTTGAGCACCTCGACCTCGTCGCCCACGGCGCCGGATGGGTTCGCCTCCGACTCGGCCGCAAAACGCGCCAGATCCTCGTAGGCGAGCTGACCCAATTCGGCCACCGCTCCGTCGATTCGGGCAGCAAGGTGTCGTTCCATCTGTCGCTGCAAAAAGTAGGCTCGGCCGGGTGTCGCCGCTGCCACCTCAGCCTCGAGCTCCCTGATGGCTCCGGCCTGCGACGCGCGCTCGTCGATGGCGGATCGCGGAGCCCGGACCCGGACCGCCCATTCGTCCATTCCCTCCAGGCTGTCCAGCCGCTGTCGCAACGTATCCTGGGCGCCTTCCAGCGCCGCTGCGACATCGTCGCGGCACGCGTAGATGCTGCCGAACTTCGCGGGAAGAATGGCCGAGTTTTCGTGGATCGCGGCTATAACATCGTTGTGCCCCTGGACGACCGACTCAAGCCAAGCCACATCCTCGGCGCGGCGCCGGACGACGTCCGGATCGAACTCGGACAGCGCGACCGGGCGCACCACGGCGGCAAGGTCTCCCTGCTCCACGGACTCAATCTCCGGGAGCGGTAAGCCGACCACACGCCGGCCCTGACCCTGCGGGCCCGGCCGCCGAACGACACCGTAGAGATACCAGCCGCGACCGGCGCCGTCCGTTGATGCGTCGGAGGTCATGTCCTGTCCTCCGCCGGAGGGGCGTCGACATCAAGCGTCAGGTACTCGTCGATCAGGCCCTCTTGATAGGCGCGAATCATATCGAGCTCCTCGAGCAACGCCGTCTCCTTCTCCTCATATTCCGGGCCGCTGATCTCGCCAAGATCGTGACGCAGGCTCAACTCGGCCAGTTGTCCCTGCACGCGATCCTCATTCATCAGCTCCGCTTCCAGCTCGGCCTGGATCTGCTTCACGATGAACTCCAGTCCACGAATCGGGCCGGTGATGGGGAAAAGCAGGAGCTCGGCGAGCAAACGCATCTCAGGCCTCCCAACGCACGCGAATGTTGACAAAGTTGTACGGAGGCACGGGGCCTACATACTGAAGGAGCATGCGTCCGGCGCCGGCGTCGCCGAGTTCGCGAACCTTCTCATCAAAGTCCTGCTCCCTCTCCTTGTCGACCAGGAATGCAGCGTTGAGCACCATCATGTCGGTCAGCTCTTTATTGACGCGGGTATTGACGGCCAGTGGCTCCAGCACGTCCAGAATTGCTTCTGCGTCGCGCACGCGCTTCGCCGCGAGTGCCTGCTCGGTGCGCTCGCCCAGCTCGATGCGGTCGTAGTAGCCGGCATCGGAGCTCTGGTTGGCCACGACATCACGAAGCATGCGGATCTGCTCGTCTTCCGCGACGACTTCCGCAAAGGCCGCCTCGCGCTGCCAGTGCGCTTTCAGGTCGAGCTCGACACGTCCCTCCACTGTCTGGAGCGTCTCATGGAGCTCGTCGAAGCGGCGTTGTAACAGCTGCCCGAGCACCTGGGCGTCGTTCATCGCGACCGTGCCAAACGCCACGGGCAGCACCGCCGAATAACGGGACGCTTCCTCCACGACCCGCTCGTGCGCCTGCAAATACTCCCGCCGCAGGGTGTATCGAATATTGGGAGATGTGCTGACGACGGCAACCAGATCCTCGTAGCGAATCGTACGGACCGGGCCGTCTTCGGTGCCGATGGCGGTTGAGACGAACCCGGGAAATGCATCGAATGGCGCGGCACGAGCGACGCAGTAGACGTACGTCCCTACGGCGGGCGCTTCCGGCATCTCGCTCATGTCTCGAGCGCTCCCGACTCATCGCCGCGCACGATGCGCAATGTGACCTGGGAGGCCAGAACCTCCGGCCGCACATCGTACGTGACGTCTCCGCCGGCCCCTGAGCCGGTCTCTAGGCTCGCCACGTACTTCTCCAGGGAGTCGTGGGCGGCGGTGATCTCCGTGAAGTGGTGCTGCCGCCCCGTGTCGTCCGGCTGCACGTCCGGATGCGTCTCCGCCGCCCGCCGCCGATATGCCGCCCGCAGATCACCCCGCGTGAACTGCTCGCCCAGGTCCAGGGCACGAGCCGCGCTGCCTATCTCGTCGGAATTCGGCTGACCAATCACCACCGTGGCGAAGCTATACGGCGGCAGGGGGCCGACATAGCGGAAGGTCAGCCGGTCACCATGCCGCGTTCCGAGGCGATCCACGGTTGCCTCGAACTCTCGAAGTTGGGGGCGATCAACCAGAAAGGCCACGTTGAGGACCAATTCGTCAGCCGGGACAGGGCTTGGCTCCGCATCCCGCGCCAGCGGCAATAGATCGTCCAGCATGCTCCGCCGCAGCTCCTGGCGTCGCCGCCCGAGCGTCTCGTGAACCAACTGTCCAATGCTGATCTGTGTCGCCACATCGCCCTGCTGACCGCTGCCGGTCACGGCGCTGACCATCGCTCGCACGTCCGGCTCGTGGCTGATCTCATTGAGTATGGCTGCGGAGTCCCACGCCACCGATAGGTCAATCTCCACGGCGTCGCCAACCTCATGAAGTGCGTCTGTCAGTCGCGGCCGGTAGCGCTCCAGGGCGGCTTCGATGGTCCGTTCGGCCGGAAGAACTGTACCGAACTTGACCGGAAGGACCGTCTGCTCCGGTAGGACCTGTTCCAGCACGCGCTGATGTGCCAGAAGGTTCTGGAGGATCTCAGCCCGCGGCAGATCGTCGAACGACGGGCCGGAGTACGGGCTCACCACTGCCGTCAAGTCGGCGATGGTCAGCGTGGAAACGCGTGTGGTGCCGTCCGGTAGCCCGTGGACGTCGGGACCGAGGTGAAGTGTTCCCCCCGTAATGGCGTACAGGTAGATGCCCTCCACCTCGGTCTCCTCTCGGTTATGGCAACGCCACTCCTCGCCACCAGCGAGGACACTCAGGTCCGTCTAGTGATTGGCGGGGTAGTACGTGTTGTGCTCCTCTCGCGCCTGATCCTCATTGACCAGACTGCTCAGCATCTCCTGCAGCCGGTCGCGCGGCGCGTCGAAGTATGCCTGCATTTCACCCAATCGCACGCCGTCCGGGTGGTTCTCGAGATATCCCATCACCTCGCGCTGCGACAGTTGACGGTGGCCATTGGTCCCATTGCCCTGATTGTTATTCTGCGCGGTCTGCGGCGGCGCCGACGCAAGCTGTGTCAGTCCGATCGCCTCGGCATAGCGCAGATACGTTTCGACGGAAGCTACCACGACGCGCGCTTCCAGCGTCAGAATTTCGATCCCGATGACGGAGAGACGCACCCATGCGTCGACGACGATGCCTTTGTCAAGGATGACGTTAAGGAGATCGGCGAGACTGGATGCTCCTCCCATCTTCTGGACGTTCTGACGCTGCGCGGGCCCCCGCTCATACACCATTGCCATATCCCTCGCTCCTTTCCACGTCTCTTGGTACTATCCTCTAATCCACGTACGACTAACTCCGTCCTTCCCGCGGACGGCAGTGATCGCTCGGCCTTCCGGCACTCCTGTGGGCAAGCGCAATATCTATGCCGTGGGCCTCCCCCACTCGGCAGTCTCGGTACAGCTCTTGCTGCCGGCGGGTGCGGTGAGAGTGGTGAGACGTGTCCTGGCGTTTTGCGTCGCTGCACTGATCGTTCTTGCCGTCTTGTTTCACACTCAGGTTGTGACCGGAGCGAGAGCCGCGCTCTTCATCCTGCAGGTTTTTCCCCAGGTGCCGGTCAAGCCGCTCGACTGGATAACGCGGGCGCCGGCGCACCGGCGGGTGAGCTTCGCAACACCGCAGGGGACCGTCATCGCCGACTTTTTCCTGCCCCGACCCCTAATCGGGGAACCGGCGCGCCTGTCCGAACCGGCTATCGTCATTGCCCAGGGTGTCCGCCTACCGGTGGGGGCGCGGTCGGGCTTTGTCGCTCTGAGCGACACGTTGGCACGGCTCGGGTATGTTGTTCTCTTTCCGCAGCTGCAAACTCTCGCCACGGGGCATGCCGGGCTCGAGGACCCGGAGACCTACGTTCGGTCTTTCACCTACCTTGAAAGAGTTCCCCAGGTGAATCCGCGCCGCATCTCCTATCTCGGTATCTCCGTCGGTTCGTCGGTCGCGCTGGTGGGTGCCTCCGACGGTCGGATCAATCGTCAGGTGCACGCACTGATCTTCTTCGCGGGGTACTACAACATCGACGACTATCTCGTCAGCGTGGCGACCGGGCGAGATCCGTATCACGGGAAGGCCGTCCGCTGGAGTCCGGACCCGAGTGCAGCGTCCCAAATAAAGGCCATTCTGCGTGCCAACGGGTCGGCAGGCCTCCTCCCCGTCTTCCAGTCTCATACTGTTGACGCGGCCGAGCGTGTGTTGCGCGCCTCGGATCCCCGCGACCTGCTGCGCATGCAGCGCTACAACCCGGCGTCTCACATGGCCTCGTATCGTGCGGCAACCTTCATCCTCGAGGATCGGGGTGACACCTTCGTCCCGTACGTCGAGTCGGAAAAGCTGGCGGCGGCGCTTCCGCGGAGTCAACGGCGGGCGCTGCTTATCACGAACGTCTTCCATCACGTGCTGCCCGGTCAGGGAGGCTTGCTTCGCCTGGCTCAGGGCTCGGTGAGTCTGTTCGGCTTCCTCTATCAGGTCCTTGCCTACCTGTGATTCGCTGTCTCCTCCCTCTCTGTTTGGTCCTCGCCACCTCGTCGGCGGTCACCGGCCCGGAGCACGGACGCCGT
>Ga0070739_10000277_pt1 | contig 103612 bp, 88 predicted proteins | sample Coa_R1_7_FD_66445 | JGI IMG/M metagenome (GOLD analysis project Ga0070739, IMG submission 66445) | Surface soil microbial communities from Centralia Pennsylvania, which are recovering from an underground coalmine fire - Coalmine... | ecosystem: Environmental > Terrestrial > Soil > Unclassified...
CAGCTCTACACGCAAAAATGCTCGGCGTGTCACGGCGCAAATGGCGCGGGCAGCAAAGCGTTTCCGCCGCTTTGGGGAGCGACGTCGTTCAATTGGGGCGCAGGAATGCATCGCCTTGGGACGATGGCGTCATTTGTCCGCTACAACATGCCGCAGAATGCGCCCGGAACGCTTTCGGATCAAGATGCGTACGACGTCGCGGCCTTTGTCCTGAGTCACGACCGTCCGAAGTTCAAAAAATCCCGTTTGGTATCGTTTCCGGCGGAGCGCGCGGATTATTTCTGAACACGCCGTAAAAAACCAGGCGCACTGGAATGCGCAGAGCGATGCCTATCAGGCGCAACATGGCGCGCAGCTGCACCGATCGCCGATGGCCTCGGGCGTATGGCGATGCGTCGGGTTGGATCTATCCGAGCGGCAACTCCAGCACGCGCGGACCGCGATGGAGGAGCACGGCGTGGATTTCCCGCTCGTGCATGCAAGCGCCGAGAGCGAAGGCCGGGATCGCATCTCGGATCGCCTTCAAAGCTCCTACTTCAACACGCGCTGCTGCGACGATGGCAGCAGCGTCGTCTTTACGCTGCCGTACGGCGAATGGATCCGGCTTTTCCGCAAGCACTCGTTTGTCGTTGAGGATCTGATCGAACTGCGTCCGCCGCAGGATGCGCAGACCACTTACACGGATTTCGTTACGGTGGAATGGGCAAACTCATGGCCGGCGGAACAGATTTGGCGCCTTCGCAAAATATAACAACACCGCTGCCGGGTCTGCTGCTGTGTGTCGCGATCGCCGCGGTCGCGTACGCGCTCGGCCACTTCGTTCCGATCGTCGGCGGGCCGGTATTCGGCATCATTTTCGGAATGCTCGTTGCATTGCCGAGCCCGCCGCCTGCGCGCTTCACTCCCGGCATCAGAGTTGCGAGCAAACAGTTGCTGCAGCTCTCAATCATCGTCTTGGGCGCGAATCTGCAACTGGGCGAGGTGGTCGGCAGCGGCTTACATTCGCTGCCGGTCATGATCGGCACGGCGGTCGTTACGCTTACGGCGGCATACATTCTCGGAAGGACGCTGGGCATCGATCGCGATCTGCGCAGGCTGCTCGGTGTCGGTACGACGATCTGCGGCGGATCGGCAATTGCGGCGCTTTCCAGTGTGATCGAAGTCAGCGAAACCGAGGTCGCGTACGCAATCTCAACGGTATTTCTCTTTAACATTGCGGCAGTGCTGACGTTTCCGTGGATCGGGCATCTCATGCAGCTCTCGCAGCATGCATTCGGGCTGTGGGCTGGAACCGCGATCAACGACACGTCGTCCGTCGTCGCCGCCGGATACGTTTACGGTCATGCGGCCGGAAATGAGGCCGTCATCGTGAAGCTCACACGAACGACGCTGATCATTCCGCTCGTCGTTTTTTATGCCGGCAAACGCGTGTGGGCGGCGCGTGCGAGCGGCAAGGCCGTTAATTGGAATAAAATCGCGCCGTGGTTTATCGGCTGGTTCGTTCTCGCCGCGCTCGTCAACACGCTCGGCATCATTCCATCGCCTGTGCATCCGGTTCTCACGGAGCTCGCGCTTTTTCTGATTGTCGTGGCGCTCACCGCGGTCGGGCTCTCGGCAAACCGGGCGGCAATTCGTGCAGCCGGCGTCCGGCCTATGCTGCTTGGGTTTCTCTTGTGGGCGCTTATCGCGTCGAGCAGTCTCATAATTGCGCGCGTCGCACGTCTGGCGTAAGCGCGTAGACAAAAAGGTGCCGCACGTAACGCTCGCATGCGCTGGGTAAGAAGTACGGGAAGTGCGAGTCCGCATCACGCGCGGCAAATAGCTTTATACCCCGTTCATTCCGTCACGGAAACTTGCGGCGATGTGCTGGCGAAATTGCTGGGCGAGCTGCGGCTGGTAGCGCCCCGGTTCCCACATGAGGCCGATGCTGCGCCGGCATTGCGGTTCGCTGATGTGCAGTTGCGGCGGCTTGCTCTCGCCCGGCGTGGTGGCCGCCGGAATGATTGCCACGCCCAGGCCTACGGCGACCAAGCCCCGCAGCGTCGCGATCTCTTCGCCTTCGAAGGAGATCTTCGGCGCGAACCCCGCCTGTGCGCAAAACTGATCGGTCAGCGTGCGAAGACCGTAACCCTGGCGCAAACAGACGAACGTATCGCCCCGTAATTCTGCGAGCCGCACGGCGCGCCGTTTTGCCAGGCGATGATCGTGCGGGACCGTCAGCAGCAGCTCTTCCGACGCAAGCTCGATCGTTTCGATCCGTTCGCTTGCCGTCGGCACCGGTGAGACGAGCGCGAGGTCGACGTCGCCGGCTTCCAATTCGTCGAGAATGATGTGCGATGCGTTTTGCAGGAGTTGAAAGCGCGCGCGCGGATGCTCGCGGCGAAAACTTGCGATGAGGTCCGGTACGATCGTCGTTCCGAGCGCGTGAGCGAAACCAAACGCGATCACGCCTGAATCGCGATCGGAGAGATCGGTCAGCTCGCGGCGCCCTTCTTCCACGGCGGCGAGCGCGCGTTCGACGTGGCGCAAAAAAGCCTCGCCGTAGCGGTTCAGTTTTACCGAGCGGCCACGGTGGTCGAACAGCGTGACGCCGAGGTCGCGCTCCAGACGTGCCATGGCCCGGCTGAGCGCAGGCTGGCTGATGCCCAGTTCTTCGGCAGCTTGCGTGACGTGCTGCGTCCGCGCTACGACGCGAAAATACTCGAGTTGCTGCAGTTCCATTTTGAAATGGCGCTTCGGCCGAGCCTCCGCGCCCCCAAAAGTGGGTCCCCCTTGCATTCGTACGCGATACTATTACATCGACGACATAAACCTTGCCTATCGGCATCATTGGAGGTTACGCCTAGCCGCCTTAAAATGAGGGTACCGGGACGCTGTAAAAGCTGCCCCGCCCGGGTCTTGTTTCATTTGTTGGAGTGCGCCGTGCCCGAAACGCTGGTTCAGGTTACCTTGCCCGAGATGGGCGAATCCGTGACGGAAGGTTCCATCGTGGCGTGGCGCAAGCGCGCCGGCGAGTACGTGGCTGAAGGCGAGCCGCTCGTCGAGGTGACGACCGATAAAGTCGACGTCGAGGTGCCGGCAACGGCCAGCGGGACGGTCAAGCAGATTTTGGTCGAGGAAGGCGCGACGGTCGGCGTCGGCGCGGTGCTCGCGGAGATCGACACCTCGGCAGCCGGAAATGGAGCGGCCGCGCCCGCAGCTGCACCGGCGCGCGAACAAAAACTCGTTACGGTCACGCTGCCCGAAATGGGCGAGTCCGTCACCGAAGGTTCGATCGTCGAGTGGCAAAAACACGCCGGAGATTTCGTGAACGAAGGCGATCCGATCGTCAACGTTACGACCGACAAAGTCGATGTCGAAGTGCCGGCGACGGCCGGCGGCGTGATTACGAAGATTCTCGCGGCCGAAGGCGCCACCGTTACGGTCGGTGCACCGCTCGCGGAGATCGACGCAAACGCGGCGGCGCCGAGCGGAGCGCCTGCAAAACCGAACGGCGTAAAAGTTGCGCCTGCGCCCGCGCGAGCCGCGCAAGAGACACCCGCAGCGCCCGTTACTGCCGGGGAAACATTTGCCACGCCGCAAGCTCGGCGTTTGGCACGCAAACTCCACATCGACGTTGCGCGCATCAAAGGCAGTGGGCCGCAGGGGTTGGTGTTGCGCGAAGACGTTGCGTCGCAAGGGCCGGCGTTGCCGAAAGTGACCGCTGCTGCGACCGCAGCCCAGCCACAGCTGTCGCCGGTTCCGGCACGTGCCACGGTGACGCAGCTCAAAGGTCCGGCCGCCGCGCTGACCGGTTACATGGAGCAGAGTCTTACGATTCCGACCGCGACGAGCTTCCGTTCGCTGTCGGTCGACGTTTTGGATGCGCGGCGCAAAGAACTCAACGCCGCTATCAAAACCGCAGGCCGTTCGGAAAAAATCTCATTCACGCACGTGATTGCATACGCGCTCGTGCGCGCCGCGCACGAAATGCCGTTCATCACCTATTCGTTCCGCCGCGACGACGGCAAACCCGCGCGCATCGAACCAGGCGTGCACCTCGGACTTGCCGTAGACGCGGAGCGCAAAGACGGCACGCGGTTTCTCATCGTTCCGGTCATCAAAGATGCCGACGCGCTGGACTTCGTACAATTCCGCGCCAAGTATGAAGATCTCGTTGCGAAGGCGCGTGAGAACAAACTTACAGCCGACGAATTGCAAGGCGCCTCGTTCACCCTTACCAATCCCGGCGGCATCGGCACCGCAGCGTCCGTTCCGCGTCTGATGGCCGGACAAGGCGCAATTATTGCCGCCGGCGCGATCGGCTATCCGCCCGGATTCACTCATGCAAACGAAGCGACGCTCAAATCGCTGGGCGTCGGCAAAATCATGCAGATGACCTCGACGTACGACCACCGGGTCATTCAGGGCGCGCAGTCCGGCGAGTTCCTCAAGCGCGTCGACGAACTGCTCCAAGGCAAAGACGGTTTTTACGAAGCGCTCTTTGCGTCGCTCGGTCTAACAGCCGGGGCGTTGCCGCAACCGCAAACGGCTGCAGCGCCTGCCAGTATTCCCGAAGGCGCTCCGAGTGCTGCCGCGCCATCCGATGAAATGCTGCGCGCCGTCGCCGCCGGCATGGCTGTCGTCGCTGCATACCGTACGCACGGGCATCTCGCCGCACATCTCGATCCGCTGGGCACCCCGCCAATCGGCGATCCGTCCCTCGAACCGGCGAATTGGGGCCTGACGCCGGCGCTGCAGTCGGCAATTCCGGCATCGGTGCTGCGCGTGAAAGTTCCGGGCAATACGCTCGCCGACGTACTGCCGCGTCTGCGTGACACGTACAGCTCGACGATTGCATACGAAGTCGAACACATTTCGAATACCGAACAGCGTGAATGGCTGCGCGACGTCATCGAATCGGGCAAACATAAGGTTCCGCTTTCCAACGAACGCCAAGTCGAACTACTGCGCCGGCTCACGCGCGTCGAATCGTTCGAGCGCTATCTGCGCAAAATCTTCCTCGGTCAAAAGACGTTTTCGGGCGAAGGCCTCGACGTTATGGTTCCGATGCTCGAAGAGATGCTCGAACTGTTAGCGCAGGACGGCACTGCGAACGCCGTCGTCGGCATGGCGCATCGCGGGCGCCTTGCAACGATCGCGCATGTCGTGAATCTGCCGTATGAGGAGATTCTTGCAGAGTTCGAAGCAGCAAACCAGCGCGGCGAAGTGCGCGGTGACGTCGACGTAACGGGCGACGTAAAATACCATCACGGCGCGACGGGCACGTACGAGTCTGCGAACGGCGCGCGCATCAATGTCACGCTTGCGAATAATCCGAGTCATTTGGAAGCGGTCGATCCCGTGGTCGAAGGTACGGCGCGCGCGCTGCAAACCTCGCACAACCAACCGGTGCCGCTGCACGACGTCAAGCAGGCCGCACCGATTCTCATTCACGGCGACTCGGCGTTCCCCGGGCAAGGCATCGTTGCGGAAGTTCTGAACTTGCAGTCGCTTCCCGGTTACGAAACGGGCGGCACGATTCACGTCATAGCGAACAATCAAGTCGGGTTCACGACAGATCCCCGCGACAGCCGCTCGACGCGCTATGCCTCGGATCTCGCTAAGGGCTTTGACGTGCCGATCATTCACGTCAACGCCGACGACGTCGACGCATGCATTTGGGCCGCCCATCTCGCGTTTGAATTCCGCAAACGCTTCGCCCGCGACGTGGTGCTCGAGCTCATCGGTTACCGGCGCTTCGGTCATAACGAGCAAGACGAGCCCGCGTACACGCAGCCGGAGATGTACGAGCGCATCAAAACTCATCCGAGCGCGCGGGAACTCTTCGCGAACAAACTCGTGGCGCAGGGCGTGCTGACCAAAGAACAGGCCGAAGAACTGACCGCGGAAGCTACGGCGCGCCTTCAAGACGCTCACCGCTCGGTCAAAGGCAAACACGACATCGCGGGCATGCTGGCCAAGCTCGCACATGACGGCACGCATCCTTCGGCAGTCTCGAAAGTTTCACGCGAGCAATTGCTGGCGTGGAGCGACGAGCTCGTAACCGTGCCGGACAATTTTACCGTGAACAAAAAACTGCAAACGCAGTTCGACCGCCGCAAAGCGATCATTCACGAGCGCGGCATGATGGACTGGGGCATGGCGGAATCGTTGGCGTTTGCCTCGCTGATTTCCGAGGGCGTTCCGGTCCGTCTTACCGGGCAAGACACCGAACGCGGCACGTTCAGCCATCGTCATGCGGTGATTCACGATCCGCAAACGGGAGCGGAGTACACGCCGCTGCAGCATTTGCGCGGCGCAAAGGCCTCGTTTGAGATCCGCAACAGCCCGCTCTCGGAGTATGCGGTGCTCGGCTTCGAGTACGGCTACAGCGCGACGGTTCCGAATGCGCTGGTGCTTTGGGAAGCGCAGTTCGGCGATTTCAACAACGGCGCGCAAATCATCATCGATCAATTCATCGCCGCCGGCCAAGCGAAGTGGGGGCAAACCGCCCGGCTTACATTGCTGTTGCCGCACGGCTACGAAGGCATGGGGCCGGAACATTCCAGCGCGCGTTTGGAGCGCTTCCTGCAGCTCGCGGCTGAAGGCAATCTGCGGGTTGCGGATCTGTCGACGGCGACGAACTATTATCATTTGCTGCGTCAACAAGCCACGATGCCGCAGCCGGTGCCGCTGGTCATTATGACGCCGAAGTCCCTGCTTCGTCAGGAAGCTGCGGGCGCGCGCCTTGACGAAATGGCGAACGGCAAATTCCAGCCGATCGTCGACGATCCCAACGTGCACGATCGCAGCGCCGTTGAGCGCCTGATTCTGTGCACCGGTAAGATCTATCACGACTTGGTTGCGCACGAGCAGTACAAGCAATTGAAGAAAACCGCGATCGTACGCATCGAGTTGCTGTCGCCGCTGCCATACACCGAAATCAACGATCTGATCGCGACGTACCCGAAGCTGAAAAAGATCGTTTGGGTCCAGGAAGAGCCGAAAAACATGGGCGCCCGGGCGTACGTGCGGCGCCGGCTCATCGAGCGCATGCGCGACTCGCTCGAAATCGATTATGTCGGGCGTCCGTACCGCGCGTCGCCGTCCGAAGGCTATCCGGGCGCGCACGCGGTCGAGCAAGAACGTCTGCTCAAGGAAGCGCTTACGGAATAGCTGCGTGAGCGATCGATACGAGCGCGGCGAGAAATTGCTGCGTCTAGTCGACGGAAACAAGGTCGCCGATAATCTCATTGCCGCGTATGAAAATCTCGCGCCGGACTTCACGCGCTATCTGGTTGAGTTCGCGTTCGGGGAAATCTATGCGCGAGAAGGCGACCTCAAGCACCGGGAATTAATTGCGATTGCGTCGCTCGCGACCATGGGCGGATGCGACGCGCAGCTTGAAACGCACGTGCACGGCGCGTTCAACGTCGGCCTCACCGAAGGCGAGATCGTCGAAGCGGTGATGACCTTGATTCCCTACATCGGCTTCCCTAAAGCACTAAACGCAATGGCCGTGGTGAAACGCGTCGTCGACAAGCGCAGCGGGTAAAACCATGGCATGGTACACGCGACGGCCGCGGTGGTCGTTAAGTGGAACACGCAGGCCGCAGCTCCCGCACAGATTGCGATTCAACACGGGACGCTCGTCGCGCTCGACGGCATACGCGCAACGGTTCGCTTGCGCGACGGAACCCTGCGCACCTTTACAGCCGCGCAGCGCGATCTCGCGGCGCTTCGCTCGCTCGTCGGAAAATCGATCGCGTTCCGCGTACGCTAGCAGGCCGCTGACGCCGGAATGGCCGATTACAGGCTGTGATGGACCCCGCGTACGGCGATATTGCGTTGCCGATTCACCTGTCGACAACGTTCGAACGGGATGCCGATGGACGCTATTCGCGCGGCTATGAATATTCCAGAGACGATAATCCAAACCGGCACGAGCTCGAATCGGCGCTGACGGCGCTCGAAGGCGGCGCGGATGCGGCTGCGTTTGCGAGCGGCAGCGCAGCGGCGATGACGCTCTTTCAAGCGCTACGCCCCGGCGATCGCGTCATCGTTTCCGAGGACTGCTACTGGGGCGTGCGGCAGATGCTCGACCGGATTTTCGTTCCTTGGGGATTGGACGTGACGTACGCCGACACCAGTTCCGCCGAAGAATTGGCGCGGAGCGCTCAGAGCGGTGCACGCCTCATCTTCATCGAGACGCCTTCGAACCCGCAGTTGAAGATTACGGACATTCGCAAAGCGGCGCGCATTGCCAAAACCTGCGGAGCGGTTTTGGCATGCGACAACACGGCGGCGACGCCGGTTTTGCAGCGCCCGCTCGACCTAGGCGCCGATATTTCGATTCATTCCACGACAAAGTATATCTCAGGACATCACGACGCTATGGGCGGTGCGCTGGTGACCCGCCGGCAGAGCGAACTGTGGAAAGCGATCCGCTTCGCGCAAAAGTATTGCGGCTGCATCCCGTCGCCGTTCGCAAGCTGGTTAACCGTACGCGCGATGCCATCGCTGCGGCAGCGCATGCTGGCGCAGAGTGAAACCGCCCGCAAGCTCGCGCAAGAACTATCGCGGCATAGCGGCGTACAGGCCGTACTGCATCCGTTCTTGCCATCGCACGAGGGCCACGCCGTCGCGCAAGCGCAGATGCGCGCCGGCGGCGCGCTGTTCTCATTCCTCGTGGCCGGCAACGAGCAGCGCGCCATGCGCGTCGCGGCAAACGTACGGGTGTTCAAGCGCGCGACCAGTTTCGGGGGTCCCGAGAGCCTCATCGAGCATCGAGCTTCCGTCGAAGCTCCGGGAACGAAGACGCCGCCCAATCTACTGCGGCTTGCGATCGGTCTGGAAGAGCCGCAAACGCTTATCGACGATCTCGTGCAAGCCTTGGATCGCAGCTAGAGCCGCATTAATTGCAGCAGCGCGTCGATCGTCGTCGCCGATCGCACGAGCGCCCGGTTTGTAACCGTAACGAATCCCTGGCCGACCATCTTATCGAAGAGCGCGAGCAGTTCGTCATAATAGCCTGCATGATTGAGCAGTCCAACGGGCTTGTCATGAATGCGCAGCTGCGCCCAAGTGAGAATTTCGCAAAACTCGTCCATCGTCCCGAATCCGCCGGGGAGCGCGATGAAACCGTCGCTCAGATCCGCCATCAACGCTTTGCGTTCGTGCATGCTTGCGACAACGTGCAACTGCGAGAGCGCGCTGTGCGCGATCTCTTCGCTCGCCAAGGATTCCGGAATCACGCCGACCACTTCTCCGCCGGCTTCCAGCGCGGTATCGGCAATGACGCCCATCAGACCGACGCGGCCGCCCCCGTAGACGATGCCGATGTTGCGCCCCACGATTTCCTGCGCGACCTGCGCCGCTATATCGATGTAGTCCGAGCCGTTTCCGGTGTGCGCGCCGCAAAAAATAGCCAACCGCCGGTGGATCATGGCGCGGGCGTTTGGCGGGGTGCATTCGCGTGCCTGCCGAACCGCTGGCGCGTGAAGAACCGCATTCCGGACGACGGCATCCTGCGCGTGATGCGCGAACGCAGGCGCGCGAGCGTGGTGAGCATCGTAACGGGATTAGCGCAGCGCGAGCTTGCCGAGACGGCGAAGGCCCTCAAACGCTTATGCGGCACGGGCGGTACGGCGAAGAACGGCGTCGTCGAGATCCAGGGCGATCACCGCGATAAAATCGTGGCGTATTTTGAGGCGCAGGGCCGTCCCGTTAAAAAAGCCGGGGGATAGCTTCGTGAAACACAAACTGCTGGCATCTCGCCCGCACGGACGCGCATATTTTTTGGCGTTCGACGTCGATGACGACGTACTTGAAGCGTTGCAGCAATTTTGCGAATTACACCGCGTGTACGCCGCGACGTTTTCAGCGATAGGCGGTTTTCGCCGCGCGACGCTGGCGTATTACGACATGGATGAAAAGCGCTACGAGCCCATTGCCGTCGACGAACAAGTCGAAGCCGTCTCACTGCTGGGCAATGTGGCGTTGTACGGCGGCAAACCGCGAATTCACGCGCACGCTCTTGTCGCGCACCGCGACGGTCACACGAGCGGAGGACATTTGCTCGGCGCGATCGTGCGTCCAACGCTCGAACTGCTGCTCGAGGAGCTGCCCGCGAGTTTGCACCGCACGGACCGCCCGCAGATCGGGATACCGCTGATAGATTTGTAAATGCGCACTCCTCCGGCGCCGGGCATGTGGCGGTCGTACGCGCGCCTGCGTGGAACGCCGCTGCGCGAATTACCGGCGTTTCTCTTCGATCTCTCGCGAGAATATGGACCGGTCGTCGAGTTTCGCGTCCCGTGGCGCCGCTTTTACTTCATCAACGATCCGGCCGTCATCAAAGAACTGCTGATTACGCACCAACAGCATTTGGTGAAATCCGAGGGCACGCGCGCGATGCGGGCACTCCTCGGTGAGGGACTCGTTACCAGTGAAGAGCCGCTGCACCGCCGCATGCGCCGGATCGTGCAGCCGGCCTTTCATAAAGAGCGCATCGCGGGATATGCTCAAACGATGCGCAACTACGCGCAGGCGTGGAATCCGCCGGCTGACGCATTCGACACGCACGCACAGATGATGGAACTTACGCTGCGCATTGCCTCGAAGACGCTTTTCGGCGTGGACGCCGGTGAAGAAGCGCAGCGCGTAGGGGCCGCGCTCAAAGAGGTCGTTACCATCTTTCCGGACGTGCTTGGACCGTTCGGCGCTCTGCGGCGGCTTTTGCCGTTCGGGCCGATGGCGCGGTTTCGCAAAGCGCGCAAAGCGCTCGACGAGATCGTGCTTCGCATCATTACGCAACGGCGGCAGAGCGCCGATGACGGTTCTGCGCTCTCGATGTTGCTCTCGTCGCTCGATGACGCGCACGTGCGCGACGAAGTAATGACGCTTTTCGTTGCGGGCCATGAGACGACGGCAAACGCGTTGACGTGGACGTGGTATTTGCTGGCACAGCACGGGGATGTCGCAGATCGTTTGCACGACGAACTGCAGCGGGATCCGCAAACACCGTACCTGGATGCGGTATTACGCGAAAGCATGCGTCTTTATCCGCCCGCCTGGATCATCGGACGTGAGGCGCTCCGCGATATAGACATGGGCGGATGGCGAATTCGAAAAGGCTCGACGGTCCTCATGAGCCAGCTGGTGATGCATCGAAGCTCGGAATATTTTGAGAACCCCGAACGTTTCGAACCGGAACGCTGGCTGCCGGAGCGCACGCTTCCCGCATTTGCGTATTTTCCGTTCGGGGGCGGCTCGCGTAAATGCATTGGCGATCAGTTCGCCTGGACCGAGGCGCGCATCGAACTTGCGAATATTGCGGGTAGATTTCGTTTCGAACTCGCGGATGATACGCCCAATATCCAGCCCGATCCGGTCATTACGCTACGCCCGCGCGGCCCGGTGATGATGCGTGCCTTCACAAGATTTTCTTGCTGAAGGTGCACACTATGTGACGCAGCGCAACGCTGCTGTCAAAGGAGACTCTCTCCTTTGCCCGTGGACGAGGATTCGCTCCTTACTCCACAATAGCTCCGAGGGACGAAGAAGGCACCGGGAACTAAAATAACCGGTGCCTTCGAAGTGAAAAGTTTAAGTGGTGGCTAAGCCAGCACGAGCTGTTCGTCGCGGGCCCCCGCTTTGCGCAGCGCCTCGTGAATCATTTGTTCCTGAATGTCCTTCACGGCCCAGCGCGCCTGCGCGTCCGCCGAGAGTTTGTCGATCGGATCGAAATACAAGAACGCCTTACCCGGCTTGACGCTGGGTGCAGAATACACGGCAATGCCATTCTCACGATCGTAATACTCGAAACTGTGAACGTCGCGCTTGCCGCCGCCGCCGGGCGCATCGCAGACGAACGTCGGCGAATTGAAGCCGGCCGTGCTGCCGCGCACGAATTTCTCGATGTCGACGGCGGTTTGGATCGTCGTGCGCAGTTCCTCGACGCCCTTGACCATGTCGTGCATGTAGACGTAATACGGATGCACGTTCACGTGGCCCAAACGCTTGACCAAAAGTTGCATGCGCTCGGGCGTATCGTTCACGCCGCGAATGAGCACGGATTGATTGCGCGTGAAGATGCCTCGCTCGAAGAGCATCGACATCGCGCGCTCGGTTATCCACGTGATCTCGTTCGCCGTGTTGAAGTGGGTGTGCAGAACGACGTCTTTACCGAGCTTGCGGCCGCGCTCGACGATCGAGGTGAGCGCATCCAGCCACTCCTTGTGCGTGATGATCTTCATCGGCATAATCGCCGGACCTTTGGTTGCAAAGCGCATACGCCGCACGTGCGGAATATCGAGCAGTGCGCTGCCGATCAGCTCCAGGCTCTTGGGTGGAAGCTGATACGTGTCGCCGCCCGAGATGACGATGTCCTCGAGCTCCGGGCGTTCGGCAATATACTTGAACGCGTCTTCCCACTGCTTGGGCGTCTTCGCAAGCGCGGCCTTATCCACGCTTTCGGTATCGGGCCCGATGGCGTACGAGCGAGTGCAGAAGCGGCAGTACACCGGACACGTGTTGAGCGGTAGAAAAAGCGCCTTATCGACGTACCGGTGCACCAGTCCCGGCACGGGCGAGTCGTCTTGCTCGTGCAGCGAGTCGAGCGTCAGACGCGGATGATCGGGCAGCAGCGTGCTCGCGACCGGAATGAACTGGCGGCGAATCGGATCGTTGTACGGATCGTTCCAATCGATCAGCGAAAGCGCGTACGGCGAAACGCGCACGGCCATCGGCGCGCGTTGGAAGCCCGCTTTTGCATCGGCGATGAATTCGGGCGAGGCTAGTTCTTTGATCGCCTCGAGCAGTTCTTCCGGCGTTTTGACCGCATGCTTCTGCTGCCAAAGATGATCCAAAAACGTCGCTTCGTCGACCTCGCGATACGCCGGAACGTGCCGCCAAAACTCGCCCTGTTTGAGATTTTTGTACTCGAGCGTTGCCGGATCGACAGCCGGTTTCTTGTGAACGATGTTTGTAACCATTACTGGACCGAAATGCCTCCGCGTTCGAATGGAGTCGATAGGACGATAGTCGTTTTGGTGCGCGCCATGCCCGGAACGGCTTTAAGCCTGGAGAGCAGCTCGTCGAGATGCATGGTAGAGCGCGTCATCACTTTAAGAACAAAGGACTCCTCGCCGGCAACGCTGTGCACTTCCAGCACTTCCGGCATGCCGGAGAGGCGCTGCGTGAATGCATCGTAGCTGCAGTCGGGCGTGGTAAAGCAACTGATGAACGCGACGAGCTCGAGCCCCAGGAGCCTGCTGTCGAGCTGCGCCGAGTAGCCGCGGACGTATCCTTTGCTCTCCAGACGCTTCACGCGATCGTGCACTGCCGGCGGCTTGAGGCCGACGACCGAGCCAAGTTCCGCAAAGGTGGAACGCGCGTTGCGCTGCAACGCGTCCAGGAGCCGCAGATCCAACTCGTCGAGTTCGCCATTCTCGACCACGATGTTCGACCGTTTTTCCATAATCCCGAATATTATTCGGCTTCCAGACTATACCACCACGGATTTGTTCGGACAAGCCTCCCCCGCGAAGAGCCGGCGAACCTGTGGCGAACCGCCGTCCGCTATGCGCCTTCTGCTGCCCCTTTTGCTGGCTTGCTCGCTGCTCGCTGCCTGTGCTCGCGGCCCTTCCTCGGCTGGGAGCCGCTTGGCCGGCGCCGTGCGCTTCGACCTCGCGGCCGATCCGGCGAACCTCAATCCGTTGTTCTTGCATCAGGATTCCGCATCGGTGGAGCAGCAGGTCGCGCGTCTTGCGTTTGAACCGTTCATCGACCTCGACCGCAATGGGCGGCCGGTTCCCCAGCTCATCACGCGCGTCCCGAGCGTCGCCAACGGCGACGTGTCGCCGGATGGACGCACGATTACCTATCATCTGCGCCCGCAAGTACGCTGGACCGACGGCGTGCCGGTTACCGCGACCGACGTTCTTTGGACGCTGCACGCGATTCTCGATCCGAACAATCCGGTGCCCTCACACGAGGGTTACGACCTCATCGATCGCGCGTACGAAAAAGACGCGCATACGGTGGTGTTTCACCTCAAGCACGCATGGGCGCCGGCGGTCACCACGTTTTTCTCCTACGGCTTTCGTCCGCAGTTCGTGCTGCCCGCGCACGTTCTCGCAAAAGAAGCGCCGCTTGCGCAAGCGCCGTTCAACGCGGCTCCCACCGTCAGCGACGGTCCCTACAAATTCATCTCGTGGCAGCGCGGCGAGTCGCTCGTCTACGAAGCAAATCCGCAGTATTGGCGCGGTGCGCCGAAAAGCGCGCGGCTGGATATTCGCGTAATACCCGACCCGCAGACGAATTTGGTTATGCTGCGTTCGGGTCAACTGGATTGGAATCTGATCGCGCCCGTGCAGCAGGCTACACTCGCCGGATCGCGTGACGTCGCGTTCGATGCCGTGCCGACTGCCGTCGTCGCAGGTATCGTGCTCAACCTCTCGCACGCGCCGCTCGACGACGTGCGGGTGCGCCGCGCGCTTGCAATGGCGATCGATCGCGCCGGTGTCAGCAAAAAAATTACGCTCGGGCGGTATCCCGTGACCAACGTGATTCAACCGCAATTTTCATGGGCGTACGATCCGTCGATCAAAGAGCCGGCGTACGATCCCGCCGGCGCAGATGTGCTGCTCGATAGCGCCGGCTGGCATAGAAACGGCGCAACGGGCATGCGCGAGAAAAACGGAAAACCGCTGTCCCTTGTGTACGTGCAGTTTCCCGAATCGATGACCGGCGTGCGCGTCGCAACTGCGGTGCAAGCGGAGCTGCGCGCTCGCGGCATTTCGGCGGAAGTGAAATCCGTAAGCAATGCGCAGTTGTTTTTACCGTCCTCCCGCGGCGGAACGCTCGCGAGCGGTCAATTCGATATGGCGTATGTGCCGTTTACGATGGGCAGCGATCCGGACGACTCTTCCGTGCTGACATGCGGCGCTCCATCCAACTACATGCGGTACTGCAATCGAACCGTTGACGCGCTTGAGAAACAGGCGCTGAGTTCACCATCACAAGCGCAGCGCAAAGCCCTTTACGCGCGCATCGGCGCGCAGGTTGCGGCGGACGTGCCCATCGTCTATCTCTTCAACGCGGACTACCTCTATGCGTACCGCAAGCAACTGAGCGGTTTCCAGCCTAATGCCTTTCTTCCGACGTGGAATGCGGCGCAATGGGCATTGACCAGCGGGGCAGCTGAGCAATAGTGCCCATGAGGTATTCCGCATACCTTCCGATTGGAAGATGATGATGGCGTATCATGTCGATGCCCCGGCCGCAAGCCGAAGCGACGGTCGAGTTCCTCGATCTTATTTTGCGTTGTCTTCCGGCGTTCGTCATTACCTTGGATCGCGATTTGCGCTTCACGGCGATTCGCGGCCGCGTTCTGGAAGAACTGGGCGTTGACGAAACGTCGATCCATAGGCTAATTGGAACGCCGGCGCAGGTGTACTTTACCGGCGGCGTCGGTGACGAGATCGTCGAACACGTACGTGCCGCGTTGAACGGTGAAAGCCGGTCGTTCGAAGCGGAATGGAGCGGCCGGTGCTTTACCGCGCATGTAGCGCCGCTGCGCAACGGCGACGACGAGATCGTCGGCGTTGTCGGCGCGGGCATGGACATCACGGCGCGCCGCGATCTGGCGCGAGCACTCGAGGAAGAGCGCCAACTTCTCGACGATGCGCAGCAACTCGCGGAAGTCGGCAGTTGGGTGCTGGATATTCCGACCGGCAAAGTGCGTATTTCCGCCGAACTGGCGCGCTTGCTCGGAATCGAACACACGAAGGAGCCGCTCAACTTCCGCGACCTCGAGCGTCATTTTCAGCCGCACGAATTCCGGATGCTGCAGGCCGAGAAAGAACGGGTGCTGCGAACTTGCGGTTCGTATGATTTCGATCACGACATCGTGCGTCCCGATGGAGGAGTGCGGCACGTGCGTTCCCGCGGGCACGTGCAGTGCTCGCGGGAGGGCAAGCCCATTCGCTGCATGGGCACGATTCTCGACATCACGGCACGCGTCGAGGCGCAGCGCACGGTGGAACTGTTGGCGTACCACGATCCGCTGACCGGGTTGCCGAACCGCTCGCTGCTGTTCGATCGGCTGGGTCATGCCATAGCGGCCGCCCGGCGCGAGCAGATCAAGCTCTACGTTCTGTTCATCGATCTGGATGCGTTCAAGCGAATCAACGACTCGCTCGGACACGCCGAGGGCGACGTGCTGCTCGCAGAGGTCGCGCAGCGCTTGCGCAACGCGACGCGATCGACCGATACGGTATCGCGCACGGGCGGAGACGAATTCGTGATTCTGTTTACCGAAATTCGAACGGAAGACGATCTCGAGACGGCCGTCAACAAAATCCGCGCAGTCTTTCGCGCGCCGTTCCGGCTGCGCGACGGCGATCACGCGATTACCGCAAGTATCGGCGTCGCGGTCTATCCGGACGATGCGCTTACCGAAGACGAGCTGCTAAAAGATGCCGACTCCGCAATGTACGACGCCAAACAGCGCGGACGCAACACGGTGCGGCGGTATCGCGGTACTTCGCTCGCGTCCACGGTGCGGCGAGTGCAGCTCGAGGTTGATTTGCCGCGCGCATTGCGCGACATGGAATTTCGCATTCACTATCAGCCGGTCGTCGATGCGCGAACGCTCGGCATCGTTGGAGTGGAGGCGCTGCTTCGCTGGCAGCATCCCTCGCGAGGTTTACTCACGCCGGGGGCGTTCTTGGAGGCGATCGAAGATAGCGAGTACGTCAAAGTGATCGGCGAATGGGTCATTCGCGAGGCGTCGACGCAGGTCTCGCATTGGCGCGAGCGTTTCAACATCCCGCTGCGTCTGAGCATCAACGTCTCTGCACGGCAGCTGCTGCGCAATAACTTCCCGCGCATGCTTTCGGGAGCGCTGCGCGTTGCGGATCTTCCGGCGGAAGCGGTCGATCTCGAAATCACCGAAACGACGCTCGTGCGCGATCTCGAGTGGGCCAGTACGGTGCTTGCCAAAGTGCGCGAACTCGGTGCCGGCATCGCCATCGACGACTTTGGGACGGGATATAACTCGCTTAGTTATCTGAAGCATTTTCCGGTGACCGCGTTAAAAATCGATCGTTCGTTCGTCGGTGAAATCGGCGTCGATGCGTTCGACGAGGCGATTTCATCTGCGGTAGCGGCTCTGGGCAAGTCGCTGCGCATGCGGGTCGTCGCGGAGGGCGTCGAGACGCACAAGCAGCTGAGCTCGTTGCGCGCGCTCGGATGCGATGAATTGCAAGGCTTCTATTTTGCGCCGCCGCTCGAGGCGGATCGCCTCGCTGCACGGCTTGCGATTGCCGCGACGGAGTAACTGCGCTTGGGCGCGAAACCTTTGGTATGCTAGTCCGGGACGTCATCGGCTTCGTACTGGGCAACATCCAAATTCCGCTGTTCATCGTCGCGGTGTTTACGACGATCGCAAAGCTGCAAAGGGCAGCCGCACGGCACGAGGTTGCAACGTTCGCCTACACGTTTTGGGGTGAAGTGCTCTTTTATTGCGTCGGCTTGGGCTTCATCTATGCTTGGTACTTTCACGCATTTCTCGCCCCGTTCACCGCGCCGCTCATCGGCTGGCAGCCAAGCCCCTTTGAATGGGAACTCGCGTGGGCGGAGCTTGGGCTGGCGATCGTTGCGATCGTTTCCTTGTGGCGCGGTTACGAAATGCGTATGGCGGCGACGCTCGTGTTCGCCGTGTTTTCGTTCGGTGCCGCCGCGCAGCACATTCACTTCATGACGGCCCAGCACGATTATGCGCCGGGCAACGCCGGCTTAGTTCTCTGGTTCGGCGATCTCGCGCTGCCGGTTCTGGTGCTCTTGCTTGCGCTTGCGTCCCGGGACGCCTACGAGCGCAGCTTCGGCCGTTCTCGCGTCTGATGCGCTAATAGACGTCCCAGCGCTCCGGCGCTACGGGGTAGCGAAGCATGTTTCGCGCAAAGCCGTGCACGTGCTTATCGACGCCGTCGAACCAGACGGAATAGTAGAGCGGTATTACCGGCATCGCACGGTGAATCAGCTGCTGCATTTGCGCAAAATCGCGCCGGCGCTGTCCTTCATTCGGCGTCACGGCTTGGTTTGAAAAGAGCCGTTCAAACTGCGGACTGCAATAGCGCGAAATGTTGTCGCCGTTCACCGTTGCCTGCGCGCATGTGAAGACGATCGATTGTTCCGGATCGGCTCCGCCGAGCCACCCGTCGATGGATAGCGTAAAACGTGCGTTGCGAACAGGGCCGTCCGGAGCGTTGAACAGCGTGGTGGGATACTTTTTAATCGTTACGCGGATGCCGGCGGGCCCAAGTTCTTGCTGAACGACTGTCGCAATGCGCGACCACAACGGATTTTCGGCCGTAATGACCATCACTGCGTCGACCGTTTTTGCAGCAAGCAGCGCCCGGGCGCGCGCGAGATCCGGCGGATGCGGTTCGAGCGGAACATACCAGGGCGTCATCACGGGCGGCAAAAATGAGCCGGCCTGCGGATAATCCTCACCGAACGTTTTGCGAACCGGCGCCATATCGAGCGCATACGCGATTGCTTCACGCACCGCAAAGGATGAGGCCGGTGGACGCGCCGTTTGCAGGCTGAGCCATTCCGTGCCGTTTTCAGGCGTGCGCAGTACGCGAATGGACGCCTCGCTGCGAGCCTGGTGCAGCATCTGCGGCGTGGTAAGGGCGGCGACGTCGACGTCGTGCGTACGCAGCGCAACGAACGCGGAATTTCCGTCCGGAATCATTCGAAACTCGACGCGCGCGAGCTTGGGCTTAGGTGAAAAATACGGATTCGGCGCGAGAATGATGCGGTCGCCGCGCCGCCACTGCGTAACGTGGAACGGCCCGGTGCCGAATGCGTGATTCTCCCAATCGGCGTGCGTGAGCAAGGTGCTCCCGAACGCGTGCGCCGGCAAAATGCCGAACGCGAAATCCGATTGCGAGAACAGGTCGCTCACCGCCGCGTTCCAGCGCCGCTTTAGATGTACGACGACGGTGTACCGATCGGGCGTCTCGAGGGATGCGATCCGGCGGTACGCGTCCTGCGAAAGAACGTTGTTGCGCGAATCGAGAATCGCGCGGTACGTGAAATCGACGTCGCGTGCGGTGAGTTCGACGCCGTCGGCAAAGCGGACCTTATGCCGCAGATGATAGGTGATGCGTTTGCCGTCCGGTGAGATGTCGCCGTTGCCGTGCGCCGGGATGCGCGTCAGCAGCAGCGGCACCAGACGGTTGCGTTCGTCCAGGCCAATCAGCGTTTGACAGACGAGCAGATCGTTGCCGATGGTCTCTTGGTCGTGCGCCAGCAGCGGATTAACCGAATTCGGATCCGCAAGGTCGGCAATGCGAAGCACGTGCGGCTGCGCGGGCGAGGCGGCGCGCTGCAGGCTGCACGACGCAAGGAGCGCTGCTGTAAAGAGCAGCGCGAGTCTTGCATAGCGCAGCGCCGGTTTGCGCGCGGCTAGAGCGCCTTCACGGCGTGCACCAATTGTTCGACGCTGGCCTTCGCGTCCCCGAACAGCATTGCGGTCTTCGGATCCTCATACAGCGGATTGTCGATGCCGGCGAACCCGGAGCGCAGGGAGCGTTTGAGGACGATCACGTTCGAGGCTTTGTCGACGTCGAGAATCGGCATACCGAAGATGGGCGATGACTGCACGTTGCGCGCGGCCGGATTGGTAACGTCGTTCGCACCGATGATCAGTGCGACATCGGTGCGCGGAAACTCCGGATTGATGTCATCCATGTCGTAGAGCTGATTATACGGTACGTTTGCTTCGGCGAGGAGCACGTTCATGTGTCCCGGCATTCGACCGGCGACCGGATGAATTGCGTACTTCACCGTGACGCCTTTTTTCTCGAGCTGATCCGCAAGTTCGCGTACGGCGTGCTGCGCCTGCGCCACCGCCATGCCGTATCCCGGCACCACAACAACCTGATGCGCGTACGCAAGCATTACGGCCACGTCATCGGGCGTCGTCGAGCGAATGTTTTGCGCTCCGCCGGCGGCTGCAGCAACTTCCATGCCGCCCTTTGCGCCGAACGCGCCGAAAAGCACGTTCGTCAGCGATCGATTCATCGCTTTACTCATGAGAATCGTGAGCAGCGTGCCGCTTGCGCCAACGAGCGTTCCGGCAACGATGAGCGTGTTGTAGCGCAATTCGAAGCCGGTAATGGCGACGGCCAGACCGGTGAACGAGTTCAACAGCGAAATCACCACCGGCATGTCCGCGCCGCCGATCGGCAGGACGAACAGTACGCCGAGCAGCAGCGCCAAAACGAGCATTGCGCCATACGCCCAAGTGGGCTCTACGCCCAGCGTCACCATCACCCAGAGCGCGAGTCCCGCGATTGCGAGGGCGACGATGCCATTTACGAATTGTTGGCCGGTGTACGTAACCGGACGCCCCGTCATCAGCTCTTGCAGCTTGAGAAATGCGATGACGGACCCGGCCGCGCTGATCGCGCCGATGATCGCGCTGATCACCAGCGAGACGGAGGTAACGGGGTCCATCGGTACGGCAAATGCGTGAGCGCGTTCCCACAGAAGGTATTGCGTCGTCGAAACGCACGCCGCCGCGCCGCCGCCCGCACCGTTGAAAAGCGCGACCATCTGCGGCATCGCGGTCATCTTCACTTTCAGCGCCGAGACCAGGCCGATGACGGTGCCCACCACAACGCCCACGACAATCGCCCACCATGCGACCGCGAGCGAGCTCGAAGCGAGGACCGCGACGAGCGCGATAAGCATCCCGATTGCCGCAAGGCGATTTCCGGCGCGCGCGCTTGCCGGTGAACTTAAGAAACGCAATCCCAAAATAAAGAGCACGATCGCGGCGATTTCGGCGACGTGCAGCAGCGCGGAGGCGAGCACCCCGTTCATTACTTCTTCACCGTTTCGCGGCGCTTGAACATCTGCAGCATGCGTTCGGTGACCGCAAAACCGCCGACGACGTTGATGGTGCCCAGGGCAACCGCCACGATGGCGAGCACGGTCAACAGCGGCGTTGCCAGCCCGTGTTCGGGGCTGAGCAGTTTTGCCGTCACGATGATGGCGCCGACCAGCACGACGCCGTGAATCGCATTCGTCGCCGACATCAGCGGCGTATGCAGCGTCGTCGGTACTTTCGAGATGACTTCAAAGCCGACGAAGATCGCCAGAATGAAGACGATCAGCAGTCCGAAAAACTCCGTTAATTCCGTCATACGGCTCCTGCGCTTAGTGCGTCCAGCGTGGGCTGATGAACGATCTTGCCTTCGTGCACGATCGTCGTGCCGGCCGTGATCTCATCGCTCATGTCGAGATTGAGTTGTCCGTCCTTGAGTAACTGCCCCAGCAGCGCTTGCACGTTTCGCGAGTAGAGCTGCGAGGCATGATACGGCATCGTTGCGGGCAGATTCGTTTGGCCGATGATCTGCACGCCGTTCGGCGAGATCACCGTTTCGCCGCGTTTTGTGAGCGCGCAATTGCCGCCCGCTTCCGCCGCAAGATCGACGATAACCGCACCCGGATGCATTGCGGCGACGGCCTCTTCGGTAATGAGCAGCGGTGCGGGACGCCCCGGCACAAGCGCGGTCGTAATGACCACGTCGGACGCGCCGATCGCATCGACCATAAAGCGGCGCTGCTTGTCGATCTGCTCGGGCGTCAGTTCTTTTGCATAACCGCCCGCAGTTTGTGCGTCGACGCCGAGGTCGATCTCCAGAAATGTCGCGCCTAAGCTTTGCACTTGTTCTTTGACGATGGCGCGCGTGTCATAAGCGCTGACGACCGCGCCCAAGCGCCGCGCCGTCGCAATCGCTTGCAATCCCGCCACTCCTGCGCCCAGAATCAGCACCTTCGCCGGCGGAATCGTGCCCGCGGCGGTTGTTAACATGGGAAAGAACTTCGGCAGCGCAAGCGCTCCCAGCAGCACGGCTTTATATCCGGCGATGTTGCTTTGCGAACTGAGCGCGTCCATGCTCTGCGCGCGCGTGATGCGCGGAATCGCGTCCATCGAAAGGGCGGTAATGCCCGCATCGGCGATATGCTGCACGTAGGCCGGATCGCCTATTGGTGCGAGCAATCCCAACAGCACTGCGCGCTTGGGCATTGCAACGAGCGCAGAGTCGTCGGGCCGTCCGACGGTTATGACCAGATCCGCGTCGGAAAGCAATGCGGCCGGCTCGTCGACAATCGACGCTCCGGCCTGTGCGTATTGCTGGTCTGGGAATGCGGCGCGTTCGCCCGCGCCGCGCGCGACTTTCACGGTGACGCCCGCCTTTGCGAGCTTGGCCACCGTCTCGGGGACGAGCGCGACGCGCGTTTCGTTCGGCCCGGTTTCACGTGGTACCGCAACGTTCATAGCGTTCGCTCGTTCAGCTGCGCGTTCGGCGAACCCTCCGACGTTTATCGCACGCTAATTACGTGATGAAAATCGTGTTTCTGAGCGTACCGATTTTCTGAATCGCGACTTCCACGATATCGCCATGCCGGAAAAATTCGGGCGGCGTTCGCGCAAACCCGACGCCATCGGGCGTGCCGGTGGCGATGACGTCGCCCGGCTCGAGGGTCATACCCTTGCTGAGTTCGGCGATGAGGCGCGGTATCCGGAAGATCATCTGTCCGGTATTTGACTCTTGCTTCTTGACGCCGTTCACGCGCGTACTCAACTGCAGGCGATGCGGGTCGGCGATCTCGTCTACGCCGACGATCCAAGGCCCAATCGGACAGCTTCCGTCCAAACTCTTCCCTTTGAGCCACTGCAAATGGGCGCGCTGCAGATCGCGGGCGGTAATGTCGTTCAGGCATGTATAACCGAAGACGGCTTCCATGGCGTTGCCTTCGGTTGCGTCTTTGATGCGCTGCCCAATGACGACCGCGAGCTCACCCTCCCAATCATATTCGGTCGAGACGCGGGTTTCGAAATTGATGCGCGCATCCGGAGCGGAGATCGCCGTCGGCGATTTAGAAAAAAACGTCGGCACTTCCGGCAGTTTTAACTCTCGCCCGGCGGCACGCGCGCCTTCTTTCGCATGCTCCAAATAATTGCGCCCCACGCAAAAGATGTTTTTGTTCGGGTGTATGGGCGCTGCTAAACGCACGTCTTCCAGCAGCAGCGTTTCCATGGTATGGCGCTGCTCGCGCTGCGGCGGCTCCAGCCCGATATAATCGAGCATGGAATCGCAGGCGATCACGCGGATGCGATCGCCTTCCAGCAGCGCCGGCCTTATGCGGCCGTCATCGTAAAAGCTGAGATAACGCACGAAGCTCCTTATGGTTTCGGTGACGGCGAGGCCTTCATCGCGCGTTTGACAGCCGCATTGATGTCGGGAAGGTTTTTCGCACTGCGCTCGCGCTCTTTTTGCTGCTCGGCCTTCAGGCGCGCTTCGGCTTCTTGCACTTGGCGGCGCGCTTCTTGAATAATGAGCGTTGCAGCGCCCGGGCGATTCGCCCAATTTCCGCCCGGTTTCATTAATGACGGCACGCGCTGCACGTCGTGCGAGCGCGGATCGTAGTCGTACGTAACGCGATACAATCCGGCTTGCGCGGAACCGTCGGGACGGCGAATCCACATCTGCATCGCGTTGCCGAGCGTCATCGTATCGAAAGCTCGATCGCCCGAAAGCGTACCGTGGTCGACCCGCACGACTTGCCCGCGTTTGTTCACTTCAACTTGCAGCTGCACGTGCAGCGGCTTATTGGGAAAAGCGACGCTGGGCATCGGCATCGGTTTGGGCGTAGGCGCGGCTAAGACGAGTGCAGGGGTAGCCAAGAGGGCGGCAGCAAGCGCGCCGGCAAGGGGCATACGTTTCATCAAGATTTAGTTACGTGAAATCGCGGCGAATTCGTTCCCGCACTGCGCGCAAGCGACCAAGATTTGGTAATGTTCGGCGCGTTCTTCGCGGGAACGCGTGCTGCGCTGCGTGCTTCCGCAATGCGCGCAGTGCGCCTCGAGCGTATCGCCTTGGTTGACCTGCTGCTCCACGCGGGACCCGTTACGCCGCCGGTAGAAGCCGCACCTACCGATGCACCGCCGTTCCCGATTCGTCGTATTCGGGCTCGCGCTGGCCTTTATTGCCGCAGCGCTGCCCGCTCGTGCCGCCCGTCCGCTGCTGGATTATCATCGCTTGGATGCGTACTTTGCATTGTACGCGCGGGATGCAAACGTTCCGTGGAAACCTACGACCGTGCGGCTGGACACGTACACGAGCGCGCCGGTCGAGCTGGCCGTGTACCAAGTCGATCCGGCCGACGTTATCGTCGCAGGCTCGACGACGCGTCCGCGCGCGATCGATACGAACCGTCTAAAAGCCGTCGCGCGCTGGCAGTACACGCCGCCGGGCGGATATCGTTTTCAAAGCAACGACGTCACGGTTCCGCTCGGATCGCGCGAGGGATTCTTTGTCGTCGAAGCGCGCCGCGCCAACGTGGGCGAGCAAGTGTGGATTAATCGCACGCGCATCGGCTTGCTCACGAAAGAAACGCCGGGCGGTATTACGGTGTACGGCGCAGATTTGGGATCCGGCAATCCGCTTGCGCGCATGCGCGTTTCATTTATTGCCGGCGGACGTTTTGTCGATCGCTATACCGATCGCAACGGTTTGGTAACGTGGCGCACTTCGCCGCGTCCGGTTTTCGCAATGGCGCAATGGGGCGGCAGCAGTGCGTTCGTTTCATTTCTTCCGCAAGCGCCGCTTCCGGCGACGATCGTCGGTGTAAAAACGGCGTCCGCCGTCGTACACGCGGGCGATGACGTGCAGGTTGTCGGTTTTGCGCGTTCGCGCAGCGGCTCGCGTCTGCGCGCGAGCAACGGCACTGCGTCGATCACGCTACGTTCGCCGTATGGCCTGGCCGCGCAAACGTCGGTGCGTCTCGACGCGGCCGGTGCGTTCGCCGCGCCGCTGCGTGTTCCGCAATCGAGCCGCGCCGGCGAATATACCGTTATTGCAACAGTGAACGGCGCAACTGCCGGCACCGCCCTACACGTCGACGCAAACGCCGGCGGCCTTTCGCTCTCCGTCTCGCCGCAATGCGAGGGCACGTGCGATGACGATGCGGATATTCCGCTGGTCGTGCGCGCGGCGCGCGATGGAGCTCCCGCCGGGGGCGTGCGCGTGGATGCGAGCATCATCCGTTCTCCGCACGTGTACGTCGGCGACGTCACCGATCAACCGTGGGGCGTCGCGCAGTGGTATTCGACGACGGTCACCACGCGTGCGGACGGCCGCGCACTCGTCGAGATCCCCAAGCCGACCGACGGTCTTGCCTCGACGTACGGCGTGCGCGTTTCCTCCGGCGGCGCAACGGCCGACACGCGCATTGCCGTACCCACGTCGAGCATCGCGTTGCGCGTCCATATCGAACGCGATGACATCGGAAGCGGAACCCCCGCAGCGTTCGACGTGTACGCAAATGACGTGGCGAACGGCAAACCCGCGCAGGGCAGCGTTCGCGTTCAACTCATCAACGGATCGTCGGTTCAACAGCAAACGATCGCGCTGGACGATCGCGGTCACGCGCGCGGTGCGTTCAGCGCACCGCAGCCCGGTTCGAACCTCATTATCGCGAACTTGACGGGCGGCGAGCGCGCCATGGATGCCGCGCAGGTTGAAGTCGAACCGCAGACGCTGCAAACCCAGAGCGCGCAGGGCAGTCAAAGCGTCGGCATTTCGCTCGATCGAAAACGCTACTCCGCCGGACAGCAAGCGCGCGTGGATGCGTTTTTGAACGGCGCGCAAGGCAGCGCGGTCGTCACGCTGGAGAGCGGGACGGGAACGCAAATTCGCATCGTTCCGGTGCGCGGCGGACACGCCGAAGCGACGTTTCGCGTGGGCGATGCGTCCGGGGTTTTGGCGATCGGCGCGGCGTTCGTTCGGGACGGAACGCTGCAATGGAGCAGCACGCCGCTCATCGTCGATGCGCCGGGGCGGCCTCTCAGCGCGTCGCTCCAGCTCGATCGCTCATCATACGCGGCAGGCGGCATCGTGACGGCGCGTCTGGGTGACGTTCGTCCGGGAGCGGGTACGCTGATCGCTCGCATCACAAAAACCGAACCAACGGGTTCCGCGCTTTTCACCAGCGCTCCGGATTTACTCGCGATCGGCACGACGGCCACGCAAGATACCGCGGTCGACGGCGCATCGTGGCATCCGTGGGTCGATTCGAGCGGCGAGCATGCCGTGATTCAAACGTTCGCGCGGCGCACCGCGCCGCCGGCGGATCTCACCATGACGCAAGCCGATACGGCGAGCGTCTATTGGAAGATCGATCGCAATGCCGGCGACACGGTGCAGCTGCCCGTCCCCGCCGCGCCGGGTAAATACGTGCTCACATTGCTCAAGGTCGACGAGGACGGACGCGTCACGGCCGCATCCGGCGATCTCATCGTTCAATGAGCAAGAAACGAAATAATGGGGCGCCCGCGGGGAGGGCTCAAGCGGGCAGTATGTCGAGGCGCCATGCGGCAACGGGGTCCCCATCTTTGATGGCGGGCGCGGAGCCTAGGCCGCAGCGCCTTTTAAACAAAAAACTTATGCTCCTGGACACGTACGGTCTGGTCTACCGTGCGTTTTTTGCGCTTCCGCCGCTCACGACGACGCGCGGCGTTGCGATTAACGCGGCGTACGGGTTCACGCAGATGCTCAACAAGATCGTCAGCGACGAGAAGCCCACGCATATTATCGCGGCGTTCGATAAAGGATTGCCCGCGCACCGTGTTGCGCTCTATCAGCAATACAAGGCGCAACGCGACCAAATGCCCGATGACTTGCGTCCGCAATTTGCGCTCGTCCGGCGGATTCTCGACGTCAACCGCATTCCGATTATCGAAATCGAAGGCGAAGAAGCGGACGATATCATCGCAACGCTGGCGCGCCAGGCCGAAGATGCCGGTCAAGAGACCGTGATCGTTACGGGCGACACCGATCTCTTTCAACTGGTCGATCAAAAGACGACGATTCTCATGACGCGCCGCGGCATAACGGAGCTCGGACGTTACGACCTTACGGCCGTACGCGAGCGTTATGAAGGCCTCGAGCCGGCGCAACTTCCCGATTACCGCGGCTTGAAAGGCGATCCGTCCGACAATCTTCCGGGCATTCCCGGCGTCGGCGAAAAGACGGCCATCAAGCTCATTAAAGCTGCCGGCTCGCTGGACGCGCTGGTCCAGGATCCCGCGCTGGCCGGATCGCCCAAGCTGCAAAAACTCGTGGAAGAGTACGGAAAGCAGGCGCAAACGTGCCGCGACGTTTCCGTCGCGCGTAAGAATCTGCAGATCGCGCTGGACTGGAATGAATCGCGGTACGCGCCGCCGTCCAACGACGAACTCTACCGCTTGTACAGCGATCTGGAATTCAAGACGCTGCTGAATAAACTCGACGTGCCGCTCGAGATGCCCCTTATCGAAACGCAGGAACGCATTAAGGGCCGCTACCGTTCGTACGTTGCCGCCACCGATCCGCCGGAGTTCAACGAGCTTGCGCGCGAGATCGAACAGCTTGCAAATGCGCCGCAGCTGGCCCTTGCCGTCAAACCGGACGGCGAGATCGGCCTAAGCGCCGAACCGGGCACGGGCCTCGGGTTCACAACCGCCTCGCTCGCGCACGAGCCGGTGAAATCGGCATTTCAAAAAGTGTGGCTGGGCGGCGCGCGTCTTGCCGCGCACGATATCAAGACCGTGCTGCACGCTCTGCATGACAGCGGATACGAAGCGCGCGTCTTTGCGGACGACACGATGATCGGCGCGCATTTGCTCAATCCGTCGCGCACGTTTGCGCAGATCGAGGAAGCGGCGCAAGAGGTTCTCGCCATCTCCGCGGGTGACGACGTTGCAGCGCATGCCGACGCGGTGCTTCAACTCGTTCAAAGAGAACGCGAAGAGCTCGGCAAACGCGAACAACTTTCGCTCTACGAGAACGTCGAGGCACCGCTCGCGCCGGTTTTGGCGAAAATGGAGTGGACGGGCGTGCTCGTCGATCCACGCGAGCTCAAAGTGCTCGCGAAGGAAATCGACAGCGCGGTGCAGCGGCTGCAAGAGGAAATTTACGATCTTGCCGGCGAGCAGTTCAATATCGGCTCGCCGATGCAACTGGGCAACCTGCTTTTCGGCAAGCTCTGCATTCCGGGCGGCAAGAAGACGAAAACCGGATGGGCGACGGGCGTCGAAGTGCTGCAAGGATTATCGCGAGAGTATCCGATCTGCGCGAAGGTGCTCGAATACCGCGAAGTCACCAAACTCAAGAACACGTATATCGACGTCATTCCGTCGCTCACCGACAAGAGCGACGGACGCCTGCGAACAATCTTCAATCAGACCGCTACCGCGACGGGGCGGCTGAGCTCGACCAATCCGAACCTGCAGAACATTCCGGTGCGCAGCGATCTGGGCCGCCGGATCCGCAGGGCGTTCGTCGCGCCCAAAGACGACTACGTGCTGCTGGCCGCGGATTACAGTCAAATCGAACTGCGGCTTATGGCGCATCTTTCCGGTGACGATGCTATGCGCCGCGCATTTCACGAAGGCCAGGACATTCACGACTTTACCGCGCGCCAAATCTTCAGCGTCGGGGCCGGTTCCGCCGTCGACCACAATCAACGCCGCATGGCCAAGTCGGTGAACTTCGGCTTGCTGTACGGCATGTCGGATTTTGGTCTCGCGCAGCGTTTGGAGATCTCTCGCGCTGAGGCAAAAGCCATCACGCAAGCGTACTTTGCCCGCTTCCCCAAAGTGCGCGCGTACATTGACGGCGTCATCGCGCAAGGGCGCGACAACGGGTACGTGACGACGCTGCTCGGACGCAGGCGTTATATGCCCGCGCTGCGTTCCAGCAATTACATGCTGCGCTCCGCGGCCGAACGCGAAGCGACGAACGCGCCCATGCAAGGCAGTGCGGCCGACATCATGAAGCTGGCGATGGTGCGCATCGACACCGGTTTGCAGGGCGCGGATTTCGACGCGCGCATGCTGCTGCAGATTCACGACGAGCTGATCTTCGAAGTGCGCCGCACGCATTTGCACGAGGTAGCGAATTTAGTACGCAGCGAGATGGAGAACGTCGTACAGCTCAGCGTGCCGCTGGCCGTCACGGTGAAGGTCGGCGCAAATTGGTACGACGTGGAGCAAACCGATGATGTTTAGCGCGATCGTTGCGATATTCGCGCTCGCAACGGCAGCACCGATGCCGACGCCTCAATCGCTGCCGGCGATTGACATTCGAGCGCCCAAAGCTGCACTGCATTTACAAGTTGCGACAACAGGACCGCAGCGCGAACGCGGCCTGATGAGCGTTACGCATCTGCCGCGCCACACCGGCATGGTCTTCGTTTTCGAAAAAGACGCGGACGTATATTTCTGGATGAAAGATACGCTGATTCCGCTCGATATGATTTTCGTCGCGCCGGACGGGACCGTGCGAAAGGTGTACGCGAACGTGCCGGTGGTCAAGCCGACGCTGCCGGACAATGAGATTCCGCTCGAAGGCGGCACGGCCAAGTACGTGATCGAACTGCCGGCGGGTGAGGCATCGGAAGACGGCATCGCTACCGGTTCGCGGGTGAGCGGACTGCCGCGCTAACGCGGCAAGAACCAAGCATGCCCGAGCTCCCCGAAGTTGAAACGATCGTGCGCGGCTTACGCGCCTCAATCATCGGCACAACCATTTCCTCGGCACACGTGTCTTTAAGGAAGATGGCCGTCGCGCCGCCGGGGCTTACTTTCGAGGAAGTCCTGCGCGGCGAGCGCATCACGGACGTGCAGCGGCGCGGCAAGTACGCCCTCATCCGCCTGCACTCCGGGCGTTCGCTTGTGACGAGCTTGCGGATGACGGGGCGTCTGGTGGTTCAGAACCCCGATGAAGCGCCATATCCGTACGCGTATGTGACGCTGCGCTTCAGCGACAAAAGGCGTCTTGCGTTCGCCGACGTGCGGCAATTCGGCAGGATGCGCTTGGTCGAGCCCGGCGAGGAGTGGGATGCGAACCTTGGCATAGAGCCCCTTTCCGGGGACTTTACTCCGGAGCGCTTTATCGCTATGCTGTCGGGGCGGACAACGCCGATTAAGGCGTTTCTGCTTGATCAGCGGCGGCTCGCGGGTGTCGGCAATATCTACGCCTGCGAAGCACTCTGGCAAGCCCGGATCCGTCCGGACAAACCTGCGGGAACGCTGACCAAACCGGCGGTTCGCCGATTGCATCACGCCCTCGTCGACGTCCTCGAACGCGCGGTCAATCTGCGCGGGAGCAGCGTCGACGATTACGTTGATGCCGAGGGACTGCAGGGCGGGTTTCAAAACGTGCTCTCGGTCTACGGAAGGGCCGGTGCAGCGTGCGCGCGTTGCAAAGGCGGGATCGTCCGGACCGTAATCGCGCAACGCGGCACTTGGTGGTGCCGCAAATGCCAAAAATAAATTTCTTACTGCAGTAAAGTAAAATATTTCGAAAGGTTAGGAACTCAAACATCTCTACAACTGACATCGCTCCAGTGCAGCACGAAGAAGAAGATCAGGCTGCGCTCGAGCAGCGCCTCTACGAAGAATCGCTCAAGGTCCTCGACGAAGGACAAGTCCTCAACGGCACGATCGTCGCAAAGTATCAGGATGAACTGCTGGTCGACATCGGCGGAAAATCCGAAGGCGTCCTGCCGTTCCGCGAACTCTCGCTCGCGATCGAACCCAAGGAACTGAAAGTCGGCGATACGCTGGAAGTCATGATCCACCGCATCGACGACCAAGACGGCACGCTCTTCCTATCAGAGCGCCGCGCTCGCGCGCTCAAGACTTGGGAGAAAGTGATCGAAGCGCACGATCGCGACGAAGTGATCGAAGCGACGGTCACGCAAGTCGTCAAAGGCGGCGTACTGGTCGATCTGGGCATGCGCGGCTTCGTTCCGGCGTCTCAAATTCGCCGTCAGCCGGTCGGCAATCTCGACGAACTCGTCGGCAAAAAACTCCGGCTCAAAGTCATCGATCTCGATCACAAGCGCCATCGCGTCGTGCTTTCGCAGCGTTTGGTTCTCGAAGAAGAACTCAACGCGAAAAAGCAAGAACTGCTCGGCACGCTTGAAGTCGGACAGATCCGGGAAGGCGTGGTCGTTCGTCTTGCGGAGTTCGGTGCGTTCGTGGATCTCGGCGGTATCGACGGCCTGATCCACAACAGCGAGCTCAGCTACGCGCGCATCAAACATCCGTCCGAGGTCGTGAAGATCGGCGACGTGGTCAACGTAGAGATCATGAAGTTCGATCCGGACGCGAAGAAGGTCAGCCTCTCGCTCAAGCACGCGCTGCCGGATCCGTGGGACGAACACGCGGACAAGCTGTACGAAACCAACAAGCTCACCGCGCAGATCGTCAAGGTCACGCCGAACTATCTCCTCGTCGAGATCGTTCCGGGCGTGCTCGCGATGGTGCCGAAGGGCGAGTTCGATCCCGGCGCGCAGTTCAGCCCCGGTCAGGAAGTTGAAGTGACCCTGCTGACGATCAATCACGCAACGCGCCGTATCACGGCGTCGATCCAGCACGTCGCCGACGTCCCTCCGGAAGAGATCGAGAAGTACGCGATCGACGAAGAGGGCATCGGCACCGTTGCCGACGCCGTCGAGGGCGAGTAGCCGCTTCTTCGGTTTAAGCCTAAGAGTGAAGGGAGTCAGAGCGTCGAATCTCTGGCTCTCTTCTTTTATATATGCGGTGTAGGCGAAGCACATGCGTGTGGGATTGACGGGCGGAATCGGGTCGGGCAAAAGCGAGGTAGCGCGCGTGCTGGAGTCGCTCGGCGCCTATATCATCGACACCGACCGGCTTGCGCGTGAAGCGGTCGCGCCCGGAAGCGACGGCCTGCGGCAGGTCGCGCGCGTATGGCCGTCCGTCGTGCGCGACGACTGTTTGGATCGCGCCGCGCTCGCGCAAATCGTGTTCAACGATCCCACGGCTCGAGAGCGCTTGAACGCGATCGTTCACCCTCACGTGCGGCGGCTCGCTGAAGAAGCGGAACGGTATGCTAAACCGCAACAACTCATCGTGCATGTCGTACCGCTGCTCTTCGAAACCGGGTACGACGAACTGGTCGATGCATCGATCCTCGTTATCGCTCCCGACGAACTGCGTTTCGCGCGCGTCGCTAAACGCGATCGCTTGACGGAAACGCAGATTCGCGCGCGCATGGCGTCGCAAATCGATCCGGGCCAAGCGCGCACGCGCGCAACGTACGTCATCGACAATGACGGCGATTTCAAGCATTTGCGCGATCAGGTTTGCGCATTGTACGACATGCTCACGCCGCGCGTCGCGTGAGAAAAACAGGAGCCGGTCAAAAATGACCGGCTCCAATCAAGCTACGCCAATGGACGATACTCCTCTAGCTTTACCTGACGCTAGTAGTATTCCAACGCGAGCAGTGCGTTAAACACGCTCGACTGCAGGCCACACAACTAGCGTCCGTTACGAAGAACGCGGCCGGGACGCTCCGCGGTAAACTCGCCGTTCAATACGACCGGCTTGCCGTTGACGAAAACGTGCTCGATGCCAACCGGAAAACTGTACGGCCGTTCGTACGTGGCGGTATCGCGAATCGTATCGCGGTCGAACACCACGATGTCGGCGAATTTTCCGGTTGCGATCGTTCCGCGATCGTGCAAACCGAAGATCGACGCCGGCAGCGAAGTCATGCGTCGCACGGCATCCACAATCTCAAGCGTGTTGCGCTGACGCACGAAACGCCGGAAGATGCGCGGAAACGTGCCGAACGTGCGCGGGTGAGGAATGCCGCGCGCGGTCGGCCCGTCGAGCGCGCGAACCGAGGCGTCGCTGCCGACGCAGCAAAAATCTGCCGAGAGCACGGTCGCAACGTCGTCTTCGTTCATTTTGAAGAACACTGCGCCGACTTCGAGCTTTTCTTCCAATAAAAGTCTGATCGCGGCGCGCGCCGGTGGAAGCCACCACATCCGCGCGATCTCATCCATGCGCATTCCGGCCAAATTGCGGTTTTTCTCCGAACCCACTTCCGTAATCAGCATGTCGTGCCACGTATCGGCGTGCTTGAGATTCATGTACAGTGCAATCGCCGTGGCACTTTCCGGATCCGCGAGGCGTTCCAGCGTCGCTTCTATACCGCCGGCTCGCGCATCCGGTGGAAGAACCGTCGCTAGCTCGGTCCAGCTTGCGATATAGGGATAGACGTCGCAGTACGCTTGCACTCCCCGGCTGCGCGCGGCATCGATCAGCGCGAGCGTTTGATGCACCTTGCCCCAGTTTTTCTTGCCCGAGGCCTTGTGATGCGAGCATTGCACGCTCACCTGCGCGCGCCGCCCCACTTCGAGGGCTTCTTCGATCGCCGCGACGACTTCGTCGGCTTCGCTCCGCACATGCGAGGCGTAACGCGGCGCCTGCGCATCCCGGGCGGCGGCCGCCATGGCAACCAGTTCGTCGGCGCCGGCATACATCGAGGGCGGGTAAATCAGACCGCTCGATACGCCGAGCGCGCCCTGTTCGCACGCATTTTGCACGACACGCGCTTGGGCTTCGATCTCTTCGCGCTCAAGCCGCCGGTCCGAGTCGCCGGCGACGGCCTGACGCGTGGTTCCCAGGCCGACGAGCGTCGCAACATTAAGCGCGACGCGGTTGCGTTCCACGAGTGAGAAGAACTCATGCAGCTCTCGCCACTCGACTTCGAGACCGACGTGTTTTGCGCTGCGCCGCACGCGTTCGAGCGCGGGACCGTGCAGCGGCGCGACGGACATGCCGCAATTTCCGCCGATTTCCGTGGTGACGCCCTGAATTATTTTTCCGTCACACCTAGGAATAGCGAGCCAAAGCTCATCGGAATGGGAATGAACGTCAATGAACCCCGGCGCGACGATTTTTCCGCTGCATTCGATACGCACGCCGGCGTCACGCTCACTCAAATCGCCAATTAATGCGATGCGATCGCCGACGATACCGACGTCGGTGATATAAGGAAGTTGGCCGCTGCCGTCGATTATGGTCGCGTTGTGAAGAACCGTCGATATCACCGAGCGATAGTCCTGTCTGCTGCTTCGTTTAACAGGCGGTCGAGTGGGTATTTAGTCCACTGAACTTTCTCACTTCGAGGTGTTGATACCAGGTATGGCAACGCAAGAACAGTCACAAGGTCCCGGAGGCGGGATGACCGTCCGCGAAGCAGGCAAGCGTGGAGGCGAGCGCGTGAAGGCGAAGTACGGGACGGAGTTCTATGAAGCGATCGGCCGCAAAGGTGGGGAGGCGACCAAAGAAAAGTACGGCCCATCATTTTACGAAGTCATCGGTCAGAAAGGCGGCCAGAAGCTCAAACGCAAGACGTCTTAATACTTCAATCTTTCCACCGGGGTAACTCATGGCAAAACCCACCAAAGGCGAGCCTGACGACAAGCAGCCGGGTGGCGAAATGTCCGTGCGCGAGGCCGGCAAAAAAGGCGGTAACACCGTCAGAGACCGGTACGGTTCGGGCTTTTATGAAGAGATCGGCCGCAAAGGGGGGCAAGCAACCCGCCAGCGGCACGGTGTCGAATTTTACGAGTCCATCGGGCAAAAGGGCGGCAAAGTCGTCAAAGAAAAATACGGGGCCGATTTTTACGAAGAGATAGGGCACAAAGGCGGTCAGAAGGTCAAAAAATTGATCGCCGAGGCAAAAAAACAGCTCGGCACGGGGGAAGCCGAGAAGGGCGAAGAGTCTTAAACGCCCTTAGCACGCAAGGCGTTCTCGTACACCACGTAATCACGATCGCTGAAGAGCACCACTACCACTTCACGTAAGGACGTGCGGCCTCGCAGATGCTGTGCGAGAGTTTCGATTGCTATCTGCGAGGCCTGCTCGATCGGATACCCGTACGCACCCGTTCCCAGTGACGGAAACGCGATGCTGTTCAGGCTGTGGTCGTCGGCGAGCAGAAGCGCGTTTTTGTATGCGCTCTCTAATAGCTGCGCGTCTTCTGCTGCTCCGCGATAAACCGGCGCCACCGCGTGGATCACATAACGCGCGCGCAAATTTCCCGCCGAAGTAATCACCGCCGATCCCGTTGCGCAGCTGCCGATGCGGCGGCACTCGTTCATAATGGCCGGACCGCCGGCGCGGTGAATCGCGCCATCGACGCCGCCGCCGCCTGCTAGCGCTGCATTGGCAGCGTTCACGATCGCATCGGCCTTCACGAGCGTGATATCGCCTTGATGCAGTTTGATCACGGTCCGGGCGCCTGTACGGAGCCTTCGATTTTGCCCATGTGCACGTCGTTGGTGTTGAAATTCACGGTGATCGTCGCAACCTTTAAGATTTGATCGCCCGTGCGGAACAGCGAGGGGTGCGAGAGGGTGAGCATCTTCGTAGCGTTCATCCACTGCACGAGATCGGTATCGAACCCGCGCTTGATGCCGTCCTTCGAATTGAGCTGCTCCAAATGCACGTCGCCCGTTGCCGTAAAGTCAAACGTCTGCGTATTCACTTGCACGTGCCGCGCGGCAATGCTCAAATACGGTTTGCCTTTTTTATACAGCACGCCGTGTTTGACGCCGTCGACGGTTGCAATGGTCCCGTCAGGAGACATCTGCGCGCGCTGGTAATCGAACGTCCACGATCTCGTGCTTATGCGATTGCCGGTGACACGTCCGCCGTGGAGCGTAACGGGTTGCGATCCCGGCGGAGGCGGCGCCGCTTCGCGACCAGCTAAAATAATTCCCACGGCAAACCACACGATCACCGCAGCAGCGACGACGACCCCTATAACTTTCCAATTACCTCTGCGCGTCATCGTGAACTCGCAGCTTGGTCATCGTGAGCCTCTCGAACGGCGCCCAAGCTTGGCGAAGGCACCGCAGAAAACAATTAAAACATACACCCCCACCAGCGTAAACATCACCGGATTGGGCCCAATGCGCGCAAACAGCGATCCCGCCGGCAATCCGATCGTTCCAGCGACGATTGCTTGCCGATCGAGCTGCGTATGCTCGGTCCACGTGCCGTCGGGCGCGATAATTCCGCTGATGCCGGTGGATGCGGCTTGAATGACCCACTCGCCGGATTCGATCGCGCGCATCTGCGCGATCTGCGCGTGTTGATAGGTTCCCGAGCTCGGTCCGAACCACGCGTCGTCCGTCGGAATCACCAGAAACTGTGCGCCCTTTTGAATCTGCGCGTGCACGAGATCGGAGAAGGCGGACTCCCAACAAATCAGCGGTGCGAAACTCATCGCGCCTGCGGGCACGACTGCATCGACCGCGCCGTGACCGAAGCGCCCGATCAGATTCGCGTACGGCAGCCACGAGAAGAGTGCCGGCGCGGGAAGCGATTCCGCAAACGGCACGAGTTGCCGTTTATCGTACACGTCAATGAGCGTTCCATTGCGTCCGTAGGTGAACAGCGCGTTGTATTCCTTGAGCCCTTCCGAGCCGTAGTGCATGTCTTGACTGCCGACGACCAGCTCCGTATGCAGCGATCGCGCCAGGGCTGAAAACTGCGAACGAAGCTGGGTCGCAAGCGCTTCGCGCGACTGCAGGTCCGTCCGCTGCTCCATCGTGAGCGTGCGCATGTTCCAGTACGCGGTCGTAAAATTCAGTTCGGTGAGAATGACGGTTTCGGGCCAGACGATGAGCTGCGCGTGCAGCGGCGCGGCTTGTTTGGTCAGCGCGATATAGCGGTCGATGCTCAGTTGCAGGTTCGTCGCTTTGAGCGACTGCGGAACGTTGCCCTGAATCGCGGCAACGCGCATGAACGGCGCAGGCGCGTAACGCGCAGGCCAGAAGCTGTAGCAAACGCCCCATGATGCCGCCACAAGGGCCACGACGGTTGCCAGCGCGGCTGCGCGCCGCGTCGTAACGGCGTGAGCGATATACGCGCCGAGCAGCATCACGACGAACGTTACGCCGAAGCAGCCGACGTATGCGGCAAAAACGCCCAGCGGCGACCCGGTTTGCGTGTAGCCGATTTGCGCGAACGGAATGCCGATAACGCCGATCGACTTGAGCCACTCGAACACCGCGAAGATCGCGGCGCCGGCGAGCGGCGCAAGCAATGCGGGCGCGTAACGGACGGCGATTTTGAAAAGTATCGCAGCTCCCGCGAATGCGAGCCCGTGCACGGCGGCCGGAATGAAAACCAGCGCAAAAGCAAGCGACCCGACATAGCCCCCGACGGTGTACGTGAACCACGAATAGCCGATTGCAAAAAAGATTATGCCGGCGAACCATCCGGCGAAGAACGCGCGTTTCCAGGATAGCCGCTGCCACGCCCAGAACAGCGCCGCCGCGCCGAGCGGCGCGAGCCACGCTTGAGAGGCTTTTGGAAAAGCGAAGGCGAGCGAAATTGCGCCGAGCATTGAGACGAGCAGCTCGGGTGCGCGAACGGAGGTGCCGATGCTACGCAAACTGATCTTCGTCGTCTCTGCGGTCGCGTTCACGCTGGCCTCATGCGGACGTCAAGTCACGCCCAACCGGACGGAGTCGCCCTCGGGCCTTTCGTCGGGCCAGATGCAAATCAAATTTACGACGCAAGGCACGCTCGATTTCGTCAACAACTGGTATGTCCTTGCCTTCAACACCAGCGGCACGGGCACGGAACCGTATGCCAAGTTCGGCAGCCAGACGCAGAACTGGCTGGACTTTTCCTTTGAGATCGTCGTTTTTCAGCCAAACGCCAATAGTCAGGTGCAGGCCGCGCTCTGGCAGTTCGGCAGCACGACCGGACCCAACGGACCGCAGAAGCAGGCGGTGCAAATTGGGCCAATCCCATCGCAGGACTTGTTCGTAACGCCGAATTGTAACGGCAGTTCGACGCAGTTTTGCGTGACGCTCAATCGCCGCATCTTCATTACGCAATTCAACTTTGCTTCACCAAGCCCGAGTCCGTCGAGCACCCCCATGCCGGGAGGCGTTCAAAACACCTGGTTCATCAACTGGTTCGTCGCTTCACCGGGCGGCAATCCGCCGGGGCAGGTGATTTCGGCAGCCGGTCCCTTCGGCGTGACCGACAACACGTTCGTGCAGCAGTACGACGTTTCGACGACGTTCGACACGCCGTGGAATCAAGCGCTGCCGCCGGCCGTCCCGCAGGCCCCCAGCCCGGCGAGCCAGATTATCGGCGGTGAGGTGCTGAATAGCCAATAGGCGGGAAAGAGCCTGCCATGCATGAGACGATTGAGTGCGCGCACGATTTGTGTAACTGCACCCTCACCGCAGAAATTCAAACTGAGGAGTATTGCAGTCAGGCGTGCAAGGATGCCGACGAGAACGGCATCGAGATGGAGACGTGTAACTGCGGACACCCACCTTGCGACGTCCCCTGACGCGCGCTAAGGAAAACCATACCCGTTAAAGCTGGAAGGCACCAGCGAACCGGGACTTGTCAACCCGAAGGTCGCCGCATGCGACGGAAATGCCAGAATATTGATCGTCGCTAACAGCTCGCGCGAGAGCTCGTTGTAACTGAGCTGAATCTCATAGCAGTCGCCGATGATGCGGCTGTAATAAATGCTTTTATTCTCGATGCGCGCTTTATTCTTCCAATCGATGTCGCCTTGGAACTGCAGCCACGCGCCGCGCCCGAACGGCGTCGATATCTGCGCGTTCGTTGCGAAGAAACCTTGGCCCGGGCCCGGCGAGAACGTGCCCGTAAACGCTGCGTACGAACGCGGCGAAGGATGCGTGGTGAGCTGGTAGGATACCGGCTGCGCGATACCGTTGAATTCCGTCGTAAAATTCAACTGCAGATTGTAAACGTCGCCGTTGTAAAGACGCAGTGAATCGGTTGCGTCCTTCGTGTTGTCGCTATTTTGCAAGTCGAGCGTTGCAAACGGCACGGCACCCGGCCCGTTGAAGTTTTGCTCGTTATACGAGATGACGTTGTTGACGTGCGTGCCGATCTGCGAGGTCAGCGACATCTGCTGCGCGATGCTGGCTTTCAAGTCGCCCGTGCCGTAGGCATACTGATGCACCTGCACGTTGGCGCTGAACTGGCTGCCGATCACGTTATACAGCGCGGGCCCCATGTTCAGCGAAAGATCCATGCGCTGGGTCGTCTCGGGCGTCGATGGTTCGTTGTATTCGCCGATCGTCAGGGTGGGCGCGATCGGGAAAACAAAATGCGGCGCAAATATGTGCGGAGTTATGAGCAGCTCCGGCTCTTTATTGATGCCGTAGGGCGTTTGCGCGAAGGTTTTATCGAACGTCATTTCATAGTCCGCGCCCGGCGAGCTCCAATGCAGCAGGTCGTTCACCGTGCCCGTTGCGTTGGATACGAAGGTTCCGACGTAACTGGTCGACGAGCGGCTCAGCGAACCGGTGAACGTGTTTTGCAGCGTGTTGCTGAACTGCCGCGTGTCCGTAAATCCGTACGTATCCGCGCTCGCCTGCGAGCCCGTCGTCTGGCGCTGATACGAATACGACTGCGACTCGGTGCCCGACGCATGCATCACCTGGGCACTCAGATTCTGCGACGGCGGAAAGTTCGTGTACGGTCCGTAGACGCTTTGATAGGAGTACTGCAGATTGCCGTGCAGCGTCTGCGAGAAATTCTCGGTGTCTTGCAAGCCGAGGTTGTAGTTGACGCTCGGCGCCGGAGGCAGACGGCTCTCCACGCGTTGGAACGCGATGTTGGTGCTGCGCCGGCCGTTCTTCTTCGTTAGCGTACCGTTGTAGCCGACCGTTACGCCTTGTTTCGTGTAAAACTCGATCGTGTAGTAGCCGTAATAGAACTGATCGTGTCCGAAGCTCAGCCGCGCTCTGACGTAGTAGCCCTGGATCGAGTTGTAACCGAGTTCCGGGAAGAATTGCGGGCGCTGGCGTTCGTCGCTGACGCTGCGCAGCGGAATGACGACACGCGGTAAGAAGAACACGGCCGCCGCGCCCAGCCACAGGATCGCTTTCGAAATGACGATGCGATCGCCGGGATACACGTCGATCGTTCTTCCGGTAATGTGATAGCCCGCCCGGGGACGCTCGCAGGTGGACGCCGTGGCGTAATTGCCGTGGGAAACGCCATGCTGGTCCGAGTGCAGATCCGATGCGCCGAAGTACACAAGCCCGCGCTCGACGCCTTGCGAGCTCTCGCCGCGTCCTTTGTAGAGCGCCGCTTTTTGCGCGACCGTATCGAACGTGATGCTGTCGGCGTAGAGAATGGAATCTTTGGTGCGATTATAGATGTACGGATTGCCGGTTACCGTAATCGTGCGAATGCCGTCGTAATGCGCGCGGTCGCCCACGAGCACCTCATCGGAATAAAAGATGTGAACGTTTCCGGTCGCATCGCCGGGTACGCCGGGTTTGGTGCTGCCGGTGATTTTGTCGGCTAGAACCGCGACGTAGCCCGGCTGCAGCGTCGGTGCTCCGGTCGGCGCAGGGGAGGCCGTCGATTCTCCCGGTTTGGGCACGATTGACGGCGTCGCGGAAGGGCGCTCGAGAAAAACCGGACCCGCGCTCGCCGTCGAAACGGGCGTCGGGGTGGGTACCGGCGGCGGCGTTACGGGCGAAGAGGTTGGAAACGGCGTGGCGTACAGGCCGCCGCCGGGGCCGTGCGGGGGCGCGGGGAACGGCGAGGGTGACGCTGAGGGCGATGGGGACGGTGAGACGCCGGGTGATGGTGAGGCCGCGGGCGATGCCGCCGGCGTCGCCTGCGCCAGCAGGTCGCGCATGCGGACCGCGCAGCTCTGTCCGTTTAAAAGCGCGAGGGCGCGCTGCGAAGCCGCGTCATCGAACGTTTCCGCCGGAGAACGCAGCGGCAGAACCGCGCTTCCCACAAAAGCGAGCAAGCACACGAGCGCGCGCCGGGCGCGCGATTGGCGAGCAGGGCGCACGCGTTAGTGTTCTTCGCTCCAGAGCAGTGCGAGGCCGGCCGTACCGAAGATGATGTTCGGCAGCCATGACGCGAGATAGGGGTTGATGCGCCCGGTCCCGCCGAACGCTGCGGCCGCTTCCGTCATGACGTAATACACGAAGAACGCAACGATGGCCAAAGCCATTCCCATGGCGCGCCCTTTCTTGCCGAACCGGATTGCAAGTGGCAACGCGATCAGCACGCTCACGAACGCCGCGAACGGGAATGCGAATTTGTCTGCGAGGTTGACCTCGAGATTTCCCAGTGCTTCACCGCCGATGCCTTGCGATCGCAGCGCGTTCACTTGTGCGGTGAGCTGCTTGGTATTCATCGTCCATGCGTCGCTGTTCTGGCTGCTCATGAACTGTGCGGCGCTTTCCGCCAGCGGCAAACCGATGCGGAATTCCGGCGTGGTCGTCTGCGACGTCTCGTAGCCTTGCTGGTTGTAGAACGTCATGACCGCATTAGTCAGCACGAGGGTCGCCCCTTCGACGTGCGCCGTTTGCGCTTGAATTGTCTCGTTCCAATAACCGTTGCGCCCGGGCTTGAAAATCTGTACACCCGCCATTGTCTTACCGTCAGGTAAGACCTGGCTTACAAAAAACACATTTCCCGTGTCCGGATCCTTGCGGAAAAATTGCGGCTCGACGGGCAGGGCGGCCGTGTGGTAGACGATTTGATAGAACGTGCGCGTCGAAAGATCCACGGATTTGGGGGCGACGTATTCGTTCATCGCGTAGGTGAATAAAAAGATCGCGAACCCGAAAAGCAGAGGCGTGAGCGCGACGCGCCAGATCGACACGCCCGATGTGCGGATTGCGTTCAGTTCGTTGTCCGCCATGAGCCGGCCCATGCCGAGCAGCGTCGCCCAAATCGTCGCGAACGGGAACGCCATCGGAATGGACTGGGGCACGCGGAATAATACGAACCGCATCACCAGAAAGAACGGGGCGTTTTGCGTCAAGATATACTTGGCCGCCAAAAAGAAAATATTGAAGCCCCAGAACAGGAAAAACGCGAGAAATGCGAACGCGAACGGCCCTAGAAACTCGGCCAGAACGTACGAGTCCAGAATCGGCAGTTTGAGTTGTCGAAAGATGCCGACGGGCGCGGTGCGGGCTCCGGGTACGGAGGCCATGCGCTGGAGGCGGACTCCTAGTAGTTCCGGTAGGCGGTCAGAACGCGCGCAACGTACGCGCGGGTTTCCGCGTATGGCGGAACGCCGTGATACTGATCGACGGCGCCGGGACCGGCGTTATACGCGGCGACCGCGAGTTCGATGTTGTTGTTGTAGCGCGCAAGCAATTCGTGCAGGTACCGGGTTCCGCAATCGACGTTCTGCTGAGGGTCGAACGGATTGCTGATGCCGCAGTCCGCCGAGGTGCCGGGCATGAGCTGCATCAGGCCTTGGGCCCCTGCGCGGCTGATGGCGGAGGGGTCGCCGGACGACTCGGCCATGACCACGGCGTTGACCAGACCGGCGGCGACGTCGTTGCGAGCCGAAGCGGAGTTAACTAAAGCTTGAAGATCCGCGGGCGGGAGCGCGTGGGGCGCATATGGCAAATAGCCTGCTCCACTACATCCGTAGAGCAGACTCAGGAGCATACACAACCCGAGCAGCTTCTTCATCGCAAAATCGCCTTTTCTGGTATCTTAGGTTCCCCGCCTGCGCCGGAGCGCCACGTCCATGGCATCCTAACACGGACGTAACGTTCGTCCCAGCGGCATTGGTCCGCTTGGCGGTGTCACAAGCGTTTTGCGATATGCGATTTCCACATAGCATTTTAAGCAATCAGGCATTACTATTATGAAGACCCGCATGTCACACTTTTCACACGCTCAGCCGGCGCGTTTGTCGTTCGGCCCCTTCAGCATTGACGTGCCCCGCCGAGCGCTGTACCGCGAAGGCACGCCGCTGCGGCTCACGGTTAAATGCGTCGAGCTTCTGATTGCGCTCGCTCGCCACCCCGGTCAAACGCTTAGCAAAGAAGAGCTCATTCAAGCGGCTTGGCACGATCCCGCGGCGTCCGACGCAACCCTGGCGCAGCACATCTTCTTGCTGCGGCGGGCTATGGGCGAAGACGGACCAAAGTGGATCCGTACGGTCCCGAACGTCGGCTATCGCTTCACGGGGCAGGTCGAAAGCGAAACCGATCGCCGCACTTCGGCGGCCGAGCGCTTTTTAGACGGCGCAACGTTCTTTCGTTCGCTGATGACTCAGCAAGGTTTGGAGTCGGCGATCGATCTGTACGGTCACGTGATCGGCATCGACGACTCGCGTGCAGACGCATATGCCGGACGCGCCGCGTGTTCGCGTTTGCTCGCGCAGCACATGTATGCCGACCCGTTTACGTCTCTTGCCTCGGCCAAACGAGATGCAATTGCGGCGCTGCAACGCAACGCCGACGATGCGGATGCGCTGGTTGAAGCGGCATATGCGTACGCGCTGTTCGATCGCGATTCACACGCGGCTGCGGTGCACGCGATGCGCGCGCGCAAGGTTTGTCCCGAGCATGCGGAGCTCTCGCGCCTGCAGGTTTCGCTGTACCTGATGCGCGGCGATGCAAAAGGCGCGTTGTCCGTCGTTCGAAATCAGAGCGGACCGTTACACGGCGCGTTATTGTACATGCTCCGTGAGTACGAACAAGCGTGTAAGATATTTGCCGAATATCTCGACGATTCGCTGGTGCGCTTGCTGTTCGGATCTTGCCGGCTGTTTCAGGGCGACGTGCAAGGCGCGATTAGCGATTTCAGCGCCGTGTATCACGAAGAAGTCGATCTGCGTAACGGCGGGCAGCCCAACGTCCGGCATTTCGCGCTCTCGATGCTCATTTATGCGCATGCGCGCGCGGGCAACGCGGGTGCAGCGCGACGTGGGGTTGTCCATCTCGCACGTCTCGCGCGCGAACGCTACGTTTCGCCGATGGCGCGCGCGATGGCGCACGCGGGCTTGGGAGAACGCGAAGCGGCGATCTCGTGCGTGGAGGAAGCGGTGGCGCGTCTGGACCCGTGGACCGCGCACATCGCCGTCGACCCGTTCCTCGACACCCTTCGTGGCGATCGCCGGTTCGTGCGGCTCGAGCAGCTCGTCGCCGGCGCCCACGCGGCATGATTTATGATTTTGGGCCATATCGCGTCGATGCGCGGCGCATGGAGCTCACGCGTAATGGCGATCCGGTAACGATCAAACGCAAAGCGGTCCAGGTCCTTGTCGCGCTCATCGAGCGGCGCGGACAACTCGTCACCAAGGACGAGCTCGTTCGTGAAGTTTGGGGGCGCGCAGGTACGAGCGCGAACAACGTTGCGCAGCATATTTTCATGCTGCGGTCGGCGCTGGACGACCCCGGCGATGACGGCGCGTCGCTGCTTACCGTGCCGCGCGTCGGTTATCGTTTTGTCGCACGCGTCGAGCAAGAATCCGCGCAAACGCCCGGCGCGGTTCTCGCGCAGCACTACTGCCGCAACGCAAAGCATCTTTGGGAGATGCGCACGTATTCGTCGATTCTCTCGGCGGTGTCCCTGTATCAGCGCGCGCTCGAAGAGGACCCGCGTAGCGCCGAAGCTTATGCGGGCCTGGCGATCTGCCGGTTCATCTGCGCGGAATACATGTACGAACCGCAAAGCGAAGCGCTCGTACTCGCCGAGCGCGACGCACTGCGCGCGATCGAACTCGATCCGCGTCACGCCGTCGCCTATGTCGTGCTTGGGGCATATGCTGCGTCGCTGCGCTACGCGTGGCGCGAAGCGGAACAACTCTGTTTGACGGCGATTCGGCTGAGTCCCGACCTCGTGTGGGGACACATCCACCTCATCGAGCAGTACATCTGCGAAGGGAAGCTCTCGCACGCGTGGCAGGCGCTGGCGCACGCGCAGTCGCTGGGCGCCGCTGACGAACCTTTTCCGCGCATTCCGCTTCTTCGCGGTTCGCTCCAGTATTTTTCGGGCGCGTTCGAAGGCGCAATCGCCGACCTGACCGCGCTCGTCGATCAGCATCCGACGTACGCACTCGCGCGCTTCGCACTGGCAAAAGCCTTCGCCGCGAACGCGCAGTACGACCGCGCGCAAGCGCAGCTCGACGAAATTTTACGCGCCGGCTACGATCCGCTGCGGCCGGGTCAGCCGAACGTGCGCGAGCGCGCGATGGCGCTTTCAATCCTTATGCTTGCAGCGCAAGGCGAGCGAGCCGACGCAAAACGTGCAAAGCGCGAGTTCGAACAATTCGCATGCGGCCGTCCCACCTCGCAGATGTGCATGGCGCTTGCGGCTATCGGCGCCGATGAGATTGATGCCGCGATGGAACACATGCTGGCGGCCGTCGAAAAGCGGGATCCGCTCACCGGATTCGTTGTCGTCGATCCGCTGTTTGCGCCGCTTCGCGCGCACGAGCAGTGGCCGACAGTCCTGACGCGGCTGCGCATCGTATCATGACTTTTTAACTGCGCATTAAATTCGCATTATGACATTTGCCGCCCAATATGACAGGCTGTAAGGCGCGGTAATCCATCGCGCGTTAGCGCGTGATATCCGCATTTCTCACCATCTGAAAGGACGGCAACATTTGAAGAAGCTTGGCTTCTTTAAGCCGCTTTTCGCTGTACTACTGCTCGTCGGTATGGTCGGCCAGGGAACATGGGCACTGGCTGGTACTACCGGAGGTCTGAGCGGCGTAGTAACGAGCGATAGCGGCGCGCCGGTTTCGGGCGCGCAAGTGACGGTCACTTCTCCGTCTCAGCACGCCACGCAAACTACAGACGCAAGCGGACATTTTTCGTTCGTTTCGTTGGCGCCCGACACGTACGTCGTGTCGGCACTCAAGGAAGGTTACGCGCCCGCTACACTCGCCGGCGTCACCGTATTCGCTGACCAGTCGCAGACGCTCGAAGTTCACATGACACGAGCGCTCAAGACCATCGCAACGGTGCGTTCGCAGGCGCAAGGCAGCCTGGTAAGAGCGGGCACAACGACCGACGTGTATGCGGTCAACGCCAATACGGCAACGCAGCTTGCCACTGCAGGCGGCGGAAACAACCTCGATAGCGCCTACTCTGCGATTTACTCGCAGCCGGGCGTGACGGCACTGCCGGGCAACTTCGGCTTCGGCCAGTTGTTCTTCATCCACGGGTCGAGCTATAACCAGATCGGTTACGAGTTCGACGGCATCCCCGTCAATCGCGCGTTCGACAACTACAACGCGAACTCACTTTCCAACCTTGGCACGCAATCGACCGAGGTGTACACCGGCGGTGGCCCGGCCGGCGCGACGTCGCCGACGCTCGGCGGCTACGTCAACCAGGTCATCAAGACCGGAACGTATCCGGGTTACGGCGACATCAACGTCGGTATCGGTGCTCCGGGCTTCTATCACAAGCTCGAAGTCGAAGCGGGCGGCGCAACGCCGAACCGCACGTTCTCGTGGTACGCAGCGATTCGCGGATCGAACATGATCCCGAATCAGCTCGACGAGAAGAACGGCGGCGACCTGAATCCGGACGGCAATAACGCGTTCGGCCAGCAGGGCGCCAGCTGGAACACCCTGCTGCTGCCGGCAGAGCTGTTCTTGGGCACCGGCGGCAGAGGACCGTGGTCGGATTGTAACGCCGACGGTTCCGCGCCGGCCGGTGGTTCATACCTGTCGCCGGCAGTCTCGCAGTTCTACGGCGTCGCGGGGAACATGCCAGCGTGTAACGTGTATGCGCCGCTAGCGGCGACGAATACGATTGCGCTGCGCGGAAACGATCTCACCGACCGTGAGAACGTCATCAATCTGCACTTTGCAATTCCGCACAAACACGACGGCGGACGTGACGACCTGCAACTTCTCTACAACAACTTCTTCTATCAGACGCAGGCGTGGGACAACATCTCGACGTTCGGGGGCCTGCCCTTCATGGGCGCGATGTTCTCGCCGGCAGGTACGGCGGCCGACGGTACGGGCAATTACAACACGTTCATCGATAACGTCTTCGGATTGCCGTCGAACTACCCGATCCTCGGACCGGCAGCTTCGCCGCAGTACGCCGGCATGTGCGATTACTACAACATGTACGCACTATTCGGCGTTTCACCGCCGTGTGCGGCAACCACGGGACCCGGAACGTCTCCGGCTCCGTACTATGACGGCTATCAGGTTGTGAACGCGACGTTCGGACAGTCGGCACTCGGGCAACCGAACATCGTCGCTCCGTACCTTTTCCCGTCGACGAACCAGAACCGGGCATTTCAGTCCGGATTCTCGCCGGACCAGGTCTCGGATACCGACAACAACGGCTCGGTTATCAAGCTCCAGTATCAGAAGAACTTCGGCTCGAACGCGTATCTGCGTCTGTTCGGCTATTCGTTCTACTCCGATTGGCTGCAAACCGATCCGAACTACGGCGTAACGCCGTTCTTCGTCGGCGGCGCAACGGCCGGCGACTACGAGCTCAACACGCACACGCGTGGCGCGTCCGCACAATTCGCCGACCAGATCAATGCGCAGCACTTGCTGACGATCACCGGCAGCTACACCACGGCAACGCCGCTGCGTTGGAACAACGCGCAGTACACGTTCCAGCCGAATAACACGCCGATCGCGACGCTGCAGTCGGCGAACGGCCAGTGTTATGCGGCCTACAACAACCAGCAAGGCAGCAAACTGATCGATCCGGCCTACTACAACCCGAGCGGTCAACAACTGCAAGCCGGCGCGCCGGTTTCGTGTCTCTCTCCGCTTGCCGGTGCGCCGATCGCCGCCGTGGAAGCAGGGCAGAACGGATGCGGTACGCCATTCCAATGCTTAACGTCGACACCGGCGGGTGCGACGTGGATTCTCTCGCAGAATCTCGCATCGGACGCGAACATCAACACGGTCAAGCCGAGATTCTGGGATGCGGCGATCCAAGACGAGTTCCGTCCGAGTGCGCGATGGGACATCAACGCGGGCGTCCGCTTCGAAAGCTACGGCTATGAACTCGGCAACTACGCGTCCGCGGAGCAGCAGTTCTGGTTCAACCAGATCAACTCGACGGTCTGCGTGGCCCCGAACGGGCTCGTTCAAGCGTCCGGATCCGACATGGTCGGCGGCGCCACGCGCTATTCGGGCACGCCGAGCGCATATCCGGGCTTCCTGACGACGGCACCCGGCCAGGCGTGTCCCACCGATCCGGTCCTCGGTCAACAGCTCTACCATCCGGGTCAAAACGGCATTCCGCTCATCAGCTTGGGCGGATCGGGAACGATAACCAAGACGACGCTCTCACCGCGCGTCGGTTTCACCTACACGGTGAGCCCGAATTCGGTGCTACGCTTCTCGTACGGACGTTATACGCAACCGACGCCGACCGCGTTCGAACAAGCGTTGACCTATCCTGACGGTTACAAGATGGCGACGAGCTTGTACGGCTCGAAGTACTACAACATCGGTCTCTCATCGATCGCTCACGACAACCCCATTCAATACTCCAACAACGTGGACGCATCGTGGGAGCAGCATCTGAAGGGCACGGATTGGAGCTTCAAACTCTCTCCGTTCTACCGCTACACGACCAATCAGTCGGTATCGGTTGCGCTTCCGGGCGGCCTTGCAGGTTCGTTCAACTCCGGTACGCAGCAAACGAAGGGCTTGGAGCTCGCAATTCAAAAGGGCGATCCGTCGCGTGACGGCTGGTCCGGGCAGCTCGCGTACACGTACACCGACGCGAAGCTGAAGTACCAACTGATCGACGGTGCCAACATCATCTCGACGATGAAGAGCACGCTCGATCCGTTCTTGTCGCTGGAAGGCGTGAACGGCGGCTCGCCGTGCTACAACAACGGCGTGGGCGAGGCATGTCCGGCGACGCTTGGTCCGAACGACATTGCTAACCCGTACTACAACTCCAAGATCACGCAAGCGCAGATCGATGCGCAGTTCCCGCTGACCGGGTTCTACCCGACCTTTGCCAACTATTTCCCGTACGGTCTGCAGGCCGGCGACGGTTCGACGATCATTCCGCCGAACGTGTTCTCCGGTTATCTGAGCTTCAAGCATCAGAAACTGCAAGCCACGCTGACGGGCAATCTTTGGGAAGGCCAGTCCTACGGTGCGCCTGTTGAAGTTGCCGGCCTCGACCCGAGATCGTGCAGCTTCAACCAAGACGCAATCGGTGTCGTTGCGGGATCTGCAAACGCCGATTACCAGACGTGCTCGTCGAGCATTGCCATTCCGAATCCGTACACCGGCAAGTTCGACAACGTCGGTCAATACCGCGATCCGTGGGAGTTCAACCTCGGCGCGCAAATCGGCTACGACATCACGCCGAAGGTGCATGCCTCGCTGCTCTTGGCCAACCTTTACAACCGCTGCTTTGGCGGTTCGAAGGAGCCTTGGACGGCTGCGTACGCACCGAACCGCGTGATCTGCGGATACTATCCGAACAGCACGTACCTCGGCAACACGCCGGGAGCGGGCTACTTCTATGGAAGCGATCCGCACGATGCGGTCAATGGAACGACGGGCTATCCGAAGGTATTCGACCAGGTGTACGCACCGGGCTCGAACCAGATCTCCTCGCCGTTCCAGGCCTACTTCGAAGTGCAAGTGAAGCTGTAATACAGCAAACACTCGCATAGGCCAAAAAGAGCGTCCGGCTTTGCCGGGCGCTCTTTCTTTCGTTTTTGTGCGGGTGACTATGTGCGTCGCGCCACTAGACTAAGCACCTACAAAAGTCTTACGCTATCAAAACGTGCGCTGCTGGAGGGCGCCGCACGTTTGTCTTGCTGCACTTTTTCTTAACTGAGGAGTCGAATGCGAACATCCTTTAGAGTGGTCGCGTCTGCCCTGTGCCTCGGCATGACGCTTACCGCTTGCGGCGGACACTCCGCCGTACCATCGATACCCGACGGTACTTCCTCTTCCGACGCGGCGGCGAGCCGCACTCCTGAAAGCGTCGCACGTACGGCGATCGGTGCGGTTCCGCATCCGGCCGGGGCGCTCGCTATTAGCGATCTTGGACGGCGCAATGCCAGCGCGCAAGTCAGCATCGCCGTAACGCTGGCCTACAATCACCAGAGCGAACTCGACCGGCTTGTCGCGCAGCAGAGCGACCCGTCATCGCCGATGTATCATCATTACCTTACGACGCAGCAGTTCAACGCGTACTATGCGCCGACCGCGCAGCAGGAAACTGCCGTCATTCACGCGCTTGAAGCGGCAGGCTTCAAAGTGACGCAGCGGTACGCAAATCGCACGATCGTCGATGCAACCGCGCAGAGCTCCGCGGTCGAACGCTTTTTCAACACCGAAATCCACACCGTGAATCAGGGCAAGTTCGGCCAACGCTTCATGAACGTGAAAACGCCGACGCTGCCCTCGTCGATTGCATCGTACGTCAAAGACGTGTCGCTCAATAACCTCATCGTCGCGCATCCGCAAGATCGCGTGGCGCAGAATTCGTCCGGCCGGCGCACGGTGAAATCGACGCTCACGCCGCCGCAAAACGCGCCATTCGCGATTCATCCGATGGCCGGCAACGTCGTGCTCAATCCCGGCTTCGAAACGGGAAACTTTTCATCGTGGAGCTTCTGCGGCAGCTCGAACATGAATCCGACGGTTTCGACGAACCATCCACACACCGGATCGTACAGCGGCCGTATGGGTTCGACGAACTCCGGCGCCGGCGAACCGAACGGCGATTCGGGCATCTGCCAGCAAGTCACGATTCCGGCAAGCGGTACGCTGACGTTCTACGTTTATCAACAGTCGAACGAAGCGAACAACGTCTACGCGTGGCAAGAAGCAGACCTTCTCGACTCCAGCGGCAACCGCGTCGTTCAATTCTACAAAACGGTGAACAACGTCGCCGGGTGGGTGAAAAAAAGCTTCAACGTGAGCTCGTACGCCGGCGGAACGTATTGGCTCTACCTCGGCGTGCACGGCGACGGGTATCCGTACACCTACACCTGGCAATATGCCGACGACATCAACTTGTCGGGCACGACTTCGACGCCGACGCCTGCACCGACGTCGACGCCGGCTCCAACGCCGACGCCTGTCCCGACGGCGACACCGCTACCCACGTCCACCCCGGCGCCGACGCCGACACCTGCGGGCGGTTGCACCGGTTCGGCCGCGCTGAATGGCCCGCTTAACGGCACGCACGGCTGGCTCGCAACGGGCGTTGCGAAAGCATTCGATTATCCGACGCAGCACGGCTGCAACGGCTCGGGACAAACGGTCGCGGTCGAGATCGACACGCCGATTACGACGAGCGACGTGACGACCTATTTGAGCACTGCCGGCGTTACGCACACGGGTACGATCACGAACGTCGCCGTCGACGGCGGCGGCAGCACGGCGACCACCGATTACATTGAAACGGCGCTCGATGTTGAAACGATCGCGGGCCTTGCGCCGGGCGCGAACATTCGCGTCTACAACTTCCCCGATCTGAGCGATCAGCACATCGAGGACGGTTACAATCAGGCCGTTAGCGACGGAATCGCAACGGTGGTCAACTCTTCGTTCGGCGGCTGCGAATCCGCGGATACCTCATTCGCGAACGCGACCAACTCGATCGCGCAGCAAGCTGCGGCCAAGGGCATGACGTTCTCGGCATCGAGCGGCGATTCGGGCAGCAGTGAATGCAGCGGCAGCACGGGCGTCAGCGCGCCTGCGGGCGGTCCGTACTTTGTCTCCGTCGGTGCGGTGAACTTCACCAGCAATAGCTCGACCGGTGCGCTGACGAGCATCACGGCGGGAACGGATTCCGGCAATGGATTCATGTCCGGGGGCGGTGTTTCGACGGTCTTCGCACTGCCGAGCTATCAGTCGGGTATTTCGGGCGTGAACTCGTCGGGCCGCAATCAGCCCGACGTCTCACTCCCGGGCGTTGATGTTGCCGTGTATGCTGCAAGCCAGGGCGGCTGGCTCGCTGAAGACGGCACGTCATGGTCTTCTCCGGAGTTCGTCGCGTTAATGGCCGAAGTCAATCAGCTGCACAATACGCACTTCGGATTCATCAATCCAACGCTCTATAGCGTGTTCAAGAGCAGCAGTTACACCGACTACACCGACGTGACGTCGGGCAGCAACGGCGCGTACAACGCCGTTGCGGGTTACGATCTGGTAACCGGTATCGGTGCACCAAAAGGTTGGGCGCTGGCGAACGCGTTATAGCCGATCGGCGGATATAGCAAGAGGACCGGTGCACGCACCGGTCCTCAATTTTTTGCGTTGCGCGTTACACGCGGCTGTACGAGCTGTGCGTTCGCAAGATGTGCCAGTGGCACCGCAGTAGTCCACTGAGCCGCGCATGTTTCAACGCTGAAAGATGCGGGGCGCACCGCAGTTCCCGAAAGATCCGGAACCGCGGACCGGACGAGACGACGCTCGCTCGAAGCAAGCGGCGCGCCGCCGCCGTAAAACCAACTTCGCCCGAGAATGCGAGAACCGGGCGGTCTATCGTCGTCATAGCATCCCCCTTTGCAAGATCTTACGCGCTCTGCTTGCAAGAAGCCAGCGGCGAGCGAGCGGCGTGTCGCCGCTGTTTTGCCCGTAACGCCCTCGGGTAACCGCAACTGGCAGCAAGTCCGATTACGTGAGGTTTTTTTAATGCAGAGAGATATGAACCAAGTACCGGTGCAGGGCGATGACGCAGTCGAGATTCTCCTAAACGACCATGAGTTGGTGCGAGGCATACTCGCCGATCTCGTCAACGCGACGGATATGGGAGCGCGCCGGAGCGCGCTGGAACAGCTGAAAGCAGCCCTGACGATTCATAACGCGACCGAAGAGAATCTGGTGTACCCGGCCCTTGCGCAAGTTGCCGGAAAAAAAACCGAAGCGCAAAAGTTGTACCACGAAACGGCGGAAGCCGACATGCTGATCTTCGAGATTGACTCGATGCTGAAAGAAGGCGACGAGAAAAACATCGAATCGAAAGCCGAGAAGCTCCAGGACGCGATTCTCGAACACATGGAAGACGAGGAAGAAAAAGCGTTCCCGCATCTACAAGAGAACGCCGAGCCGCAGCAAGCGCAGATGCTTACGCAATCCGTGCGCGAGTTCCGCGGTCAATTCCGCTACACCGGCGTGCAAGAGCGGCGCATGGAAACCGGTGAAATCGCCGATCGAGGGACGCGGTCGCAGCGAACCTAGTGCGCCCTAGGAAAACAAATCACTACCGTGTGGGCACCGGAACGCCGGTGCCCCCGCTTTATCAGCTCGCCCACAGCTGGCAATGAATAGTCTGCCGGCGCTCGAGCGCCTGTTGAAATAGGCGGTCGTTCCTGTCGGCACTGCGATCGTCCATGCGGGCGAGATTCCGGCCCCATTGCACGTGCGGTTAGTTATGCCGGCCACGAATCGGAAGTCAGTGCTCAAGTAATTCATATCGGGTCGATCGTCCGGCACCCTCGGAGCGGAGCACACCTTTTTGGACTAGATCGCTTAAGTCGCGAGCGGCACTTTCGCGCGACGTCTGCGCCAGACGTTGCCAGTTCTTCGTCGTAATCGCCCCTTTAAACCCGTGCAACACGTGCGTGAGCGCCTTACGCTGGCGATCTGTAAACGTTACGGAACTGTGGTGGGCCCAAAATGTATTTGCACGGAGCACACGCCCAAGGGCTTCCATGGCGCTCTGGACAGCTCTTTCGTAGCACTGCAAGAACCACTCAATCCACGACGTAACGTCGAGCGACCCGTGCTGCGTTTGTTTGAGTACGGCATAGTATTGTTTATGCTCCTCACGGATCTGGCGAGACATACTGAAGAAGCGACGAGTTGAGTCTTCGTCTTGAGCTAAAGCCATATCCGCTATAGCGCGAGCGATCCGACCATTGCCGTCCTCAAATGGATGGATCGTGACGAACCATAGGTGAGCGAGCGCACTGCGAACGATGCCATCGGTATCACTTGGTTCGTTGAACCACTCAAAGAAGCGCTGCATGTCGGTGACGACACGCTCTGCGGGCGGGGCCATGTATTCGGTACTAGGTGGTTGGTCGGCGCGTCCGTAGCGGTAAACGCCAACGGGCCCCGGTCGCCAATTTCCAACGATGATTTCTTGTTTGCCGGGAAATAGCTCAACATGCCAGCGGAAAATCCGATTCGCTGAGAGCGGCTTATCGTAATTCTCTACGGCGTCGAGCACCATGGCGGCGACGCCTTCAGTTCGCGCGTCCGTAGGGGTGAGCGCGGCGTGAGGCATACCCAGACGCGCCGCGACCGAAGAACGCACTGCGGCGTAGTCAAGGTCCTCGCCCTCAATTTTGCTTGTTTCAACAGCATCTGTTGTGAGAGTTTCAAGAAAGGCTTCCTGGCGCTGAGCGAAGCCGACTCGCGCCATTGCCTCCGCGAGCCGGCCTTGAGCCTTCCGGGCATTCCCGACCGCTACTAGCAAGCGGGCAGCATCATATGAGAAATTCGGCCAGTCGGCCCGCTCCCAGATATATAATCGCGTCATATTGTGACATAATTATACCAAGGGAATCGCGCCAGACCAATAATCGCGTCAAAATATGACGTGATTAGGGCCCGAAATTGTGTCGTCTGACTTGACGCTTCCTCGACATCTTGCAGAACTGCGCGCGATCTTGTTCGTTTGACGCTCTCTTGAATCAAAAGGCAAAATGACCGTGCGCACGGCTGTGGCATCGAGAGCCGGATAGCACTCCCAATTACGTCCCTACAAATGGGTCCCTCCGCGCTTGCAACCTGCACCTCCCGAGGCGTATAGTGGTGCAAAGTGGTGCAAAGTGGTGATGGAGGGAGGAGATTTTGCACGCGGACCCGCCGCGGTTTACCGGTTCGGTCGAGCATGCCCTTGACGACAAGGGCCGGCTCATCGTGCCCGCGCGGTTTCGCGAGCGTCTTGGCACCGGTTTCATCCTTACTATAGCGCCGCCCGACCCGTGTCTGGCCTTGTATCCGGAAGCGGCCTGGGCGGAGTTCTGTAGCCGGCTTGAAGCGGCGCCCCGGAAGGACTTGGAGTTCCGCCGGTTTGTCCGTCACGTCTTTGCTCACACGGAAGAGGTCGCGTGCGACGCTCAAGGGCGGCTCCTCATTCCGACGGCCCTTCGCGCATATGCGGGTATTGACCGTGAGGTCATCTCGGTCGGCTCGTTCAAGCGCGTAGAGATCTGGGCGAAGGAGCGCTACGCAGAGCACGCGGCGCCGGAAGGCGAGGTCGCGGAGTTCATGGCGGAGCTGGGGCTGTACTGATGACGCCGGAGTGGATCGATGGAGCAGCATATTCCGGTCCTGTTCGAACCGGCACTGAGTTATTTGGCGATCCGGCCCGATGGGATCTATGTCGATGCGACCTTCGGCGCGGGCGGCCACACCCGGGGGATTTTGGCGCGTTTACGGGATGGCCGGCTCATTGCGTTCGATGCCGATCCATCGGCGCAGGAACGCGCCGCGGCCATCTCCTCCTCCGCCTTCACCTTCGTGCCATTCAACTTCCGCGAGCTTGGGACGGCGTTAGACCGGCTTGGGATCGAGCTGGTCGACGGCATCTTGTACGATTTGGGGGTTTCGTCGATGCAGTTTGATGACCCATTGCGCGGTTTTTCATTCCGCGAATCGGCGCCGCTGGATATGCGCATGAACCCGTTCACGACGAAAAGCGCGTACGACATTTTGATGACTGCGAGCGAGTCCGAACTTGCGGACATCTTCTTTCACTACGGGCAAGAGCGCGCCGCTCGAAAAATTGCCCGCGTCATCGTGCAGCGCCGAAGCGCCGGCACGCTGCCGACAACGACGTTGGAATTCGGCCGGATGGTCAGCGGGCTGCTGCACCGCAAAGGCCAGCGCGAACGCATTCATCCTGCGACGCGCGTATTCCAAGCATTGCGCATTGCGGTGAACGACGAGCTCGAGTCGTTGCGCGAAAGTCTCGACACGGCGGTCGACAGACTGCGCGGCGCGGGGCGCGTCGTCGTCATTAGTTTTCATTCGCTCGAAGATCGTATCGTCAAGCATAAATTTCGGGACGACGATCGGCTCGACGTTCTTACGCGCAAGCCGCTCGTCCCGGACGACGCGGAGATAGCACGCAATCCCCGTGCGCGCAGTGCAAAATTGCGCGCGGCTCAACGGAAAGCTTCATAAATGGCTTCGACCAGCTCAGCCGCCGCTCGACACGCTCACGATGACAAAGCGATCGCACAGCCGCGCCAACAATCGCAGCCCCGGGTACGCAATGTGCGGACTGCAAAGCATGCGACGCAGCGGCGCATTTCGCGCAAAGAACGGGCTCGGTATATGAACCTCGTTCGCTTTTGCGGCGTTCTTGCGTTTTCACTGTCGCTCGTCATGCTGTACGTGATGCTTACCGCGAGGCTCACGAGCGTGAACTACGCGGTTGCGCGCGCGCAGCGCGAACGAGCGGAATTGCAAGCCGAAACGGCGCGCCTAGACGATCGCTTAGCGGCGCTTCGCTCCGACGATCGTCTGGCAAGCGTGGCGGCGCGCCTGCACATGCAAGATCCTCAGCAGTTCGCCGTCGTCAGTTTACCGCCGCCTGCGCGTTCGGAGGATCGAGCGCATGTGGCGCTGTTAGCCGGTTTAGCGAGTCTGTTCGGCGCGAAGTAGGCAACGTTGCACAAGCGTACTTTCGCGCGCGTCGGACCCCGGCGTGTGAAATCGTTGTTTTATGCTCTCCTTCTCATTGCCGTCTTTCTTTCATGGCGTCTGGCGGACGTTCAGCTCATCAAAGGACCGGTGTATGCAAAAGAAGCGCTTGCGCAGCGGAGCGATACGGTGGAAGTTTTCGCGCGCCGCGGCAGTATTCTCGACCGCGACGGCAACGTGCTGGTGCGCTCGCTGCCGTCGGAGAGCGTGTATGCGGTACCGCACGATTTGGGTGACGCGGACCAGACAATAGCGCAGCTTCAGCGCACGGTCGGCAAGATCGACAAAGCGACGGCCGCGCTGCTGCACGATCGACACCTGCAGTTCGTGTGGATCGCGCGCAAGATTCCACACGACGAGGCCGACAAAGTGCAGGCACTGGATTTGCCCGGCGTCGCGGTGATCGAGGAAGACACCGGGCGGCGCGTCGACGTTGCCGGCAAAAGCGCTTCAACGATCCTCGGCTTTGTCGGAATCGACGAGAACGGTTTGAGCGGCCTCGAGTATACGTTCGATAATTTGCTCAAAGGCTCGTCGGGGCGCGTGACGATCGAAGCCGATCAATTCGGGCGTCCGATTCCGTTTGGTCAGCAGCGCACGATCAAGGCCGCCAGGCCCGGACTCTCGCTGCAGCTCACGATCGATTCGTATCTGCAGTTCGTTACCGAAGCGGCGCTCGAAAAACAAGTCAAGGCCTATCACGCGCGCAGCGGGACCGCGATCGTCATGGATCCGTACACCGGCGAAGTGCTCGCGATGGCCAATCTGCCGCACTACGATCCGAACGCCTATTGGAAATTCTCGGCCGACAACTATCGCGACCGCGCGGTACAGGATGCGTACGAACCGGGGTCTACGTTCAAACTCGTGACGGCGGCCGCGGCAATCGACAGCGGAAAGGTCGGGCTTACTCAGCGTTTCAACGCAATCGGGCCGCTTGAAGTTGGTGGACGGCGCATCTACAACGCTGTCGACGGACTCACTCCCGATCCCGCCGGCGATACGCTCGAGACCATCATTGCGGATTCGCTGAACGTCGGCACTGCCAACGTTGCGCTTCACATCGGCGGACGCACGTTCTATGACATGGAGCGGCGCGCGGGCTTCGGCGATCCGACGCAAATCGGCCTTGCCGGTGAAAATCCCGGAATCGTGCCGCAGCCTTCCGAGTGGAGCGGAAGCTCGCTCGCGACGATGTCGTTCGGGCAAGGCGTTTCCGTGACGCCGATTGCGATGGCGCGGTACTACGCCGCTATCGCCAATGGCGGACTGCTGATGCGTCCGCGCATCCTGCGTTCGATCCTCGACGCGCAGGGCAACACCATCTATGCGTATCCGCCGGAAATCGAGCGCCGCGTTTTCTCGCAAAAAACTGCGGCAATTCTGCGGAGGTTTTTGCGCTCGGTCGTCGTGCGCGGTACGGGTAATCCCTCCGCGCAGATTCCGGGCTACACCACTGCAGGCAAGACCGGAACAGCGCAAATGGTCGAGAACGGCGAATACGAGCCGGGCGCATATGTCGCGTCGTTTATCGGCATGGTGCCGTACGAGCATCCGCGGTATGTAATTTATGTAAAGGTCGAAAAACCGCAAGGCGCGATTTACGGCTCCATTGTAGCGGCGCCCGCATTCGTCGAAATCGCAAAGGCCGCAATGCTCCACGCGGGTGTACTGCCGCAAATTCCGGCCTCGCCGTCGCCTAAACGCTTGGTCCGCTCGAGCATCGCGGAGAATACCCGCTAACGTCATGAATCGAGATCGGAGCGTCGCGCTGGAGACTCTGCTGCGAACGCTTGCGCAGAGCGCGCGCGTTACCGGCCCGCGCGATGCCGCGGTGACCGCGCTCACGATCGACTCGCGTCAGGTACAGCCGGGAAGTGTCTTCATTGCGCTGCGCGGCGAGCACACCGACGGCCACCGGTTCGTTGGTCAAGCCGTGCAGAGCGGTGCGGTCGCGGTCGTAATGGAAGAACCGTGCGACATTCCGGCAGGCGTGACGTCGATCGTCGTCCCCGATTCGGCGCGCGCTCTTTCTACGCTCGCGGACGCATTTTACGGGTTCCCGTCGCGTGACGTGATTATCGCGGGCGTTACCGGCACGAATGGCAAGACGACTACGACACAAATGGTCGCTGCTATTTTGTCGGCAAGCGGACGACCGTGCGGCGTCATCGGAACCATCGGCGCGCGGCTGGGCGAGCGCGAATGGCCGCTCGCAAATACCACGCCGCTCGCGCCCGAGCTGCATGCGCTTCTGGCACAGATGCGCGATCTTGGGGCGAGTGCCGTCGCGATGGAAGTCAGCTCGCATGCAATCGCGTTGCAGCGCGTTGCCGACGTGCGCTTTCGTGTCGGCGCGCTGACAAACGTGACGCGCGACCATTTGGATTTCCATAAAACGTTCGATGCGTATGCAGCCGCGAAGCGGCGGTTGTTCGATATGGCGCCGCGGTGCGTGTTCAATGCTGACGACGACCTCGGCGATCGGTGGTCGCGCGAACTGCGCGGGCACAAGCCCGTCATCACATACGGTATGCAGCGCGCGGCCGACGTAATGCCGCGAACGGTCGAGGTTCGTGCCGACGGGAGCACCTTCGACGTAGACCGTCAGCGCTTCGACGTGCGCATTCCGGGGCGGTTCAACGTCGCAAACGCACTGTGCGCGATTGGGATTGCGCGGCAGCTCGATGTTTCCGACGCGGATTCTGCGCGTGGACTGGGTTCGCTCGAACGCGTCGCGGGACGCATGGAACACGTGCGCGGCGACGGCGTCGACGTGATCGTCGACTACGCGCACACGCCGGACGCGCTTGAAAACGTGCTGCGTACGGCGCGCGAAACCGCTTCGCAGCGTCTTGTCGTCGTCTTCGGCTGCGGCGGCGATCGCGATCGCGGCAAACGCCCGCAGATGGGTCAAATTGCCGCCAGGTACGCCGATTTTAGTTATGTGACGTCCGATAATCCGCGCACGGAAGATCCGCAAAGCATCATTGGCGAGATTCTGCCCGGGATCGGGGCCGCACCGCACGCCGTTCAAGCCGATCGGCGCGCAGCAATTGAAGAGGCGGTGCGCACTGCGCGCGCAGGCGACGTCATCGTTGTCGCGGGCAAAGGTCATGAGAGGTACCAGATCGTGGGTACGCAGGTGCTGCCGTTCGACGATCTTGCCGTCGCGCGCGATGCATTGCGCGAACGTGAGGCGGCACACCGGTGAATCTCACGCTCGAACGCGCGATGCGTGCAACGTCCGGCCGCGTGCTCCACGGCGATCGCTTTCCGGCGATCGTTCGCGTCGTAACGGACACGCGAATGCTCACGCCCGGCGATACGTTTTTGGCGCTGCGCGGCGAGCACTTCGACGGACACGACTACGTCGCCGAAGCGGTCGGTAAGGGCGCATGCGCCGTCGTCATCGACAGCCCGAATGCCGCGATCGACGATGTCCCGGCGCTGCTGGTCGCCGACACCAAACGCGCTTACATGGATTTGGCCGGCGCCGCTCGCGAGCGCTATTTTGGCCAAGTCATCGGCGTAACGGGAAGTGCGGGAAAGACCACGACCAAACATCTGATCGCGCAGCTGCTCGGTGCGCATTACGGCAGCCGGCACGTGCTCGCGTCGCCCGCAAATGAAAACAACGAAATCGGCGTCAGCAAACTGCTGCTGGCCGCATCGGCCCAGCATCGCGTAATGGTCGTTGAAATGGGCGCGCGTCACGAAGGCGACATCGCCGAACTCGTGGCGATCGCGCGCCCGCACGTGGGCGTGCTTACGAACATCGGCGAAGCGCATCTGGAAATTTTCGGATCGCGGGAACGGCTGGCGCGAACGAAGTGGGGACTCTTTTCGCAAGGCGCGCAAGCCGTCGTCAACGCGCGCGATTCGGAATCCGTCATGCGGGCTGCGTCGCTGACGACGCCGCCGTTGTGGTTTGCAACCGGAGAACCGGCGGGACCGGGCGTGTACGTACGCGATTCGCACACGTTGGTACTGACGTACAGTGCGGCGCCTACCGAATATGCGATCGATCTTCGGTTGCCGGGATCGCATAACCGCGCAAATCTCGCAGCGGCGCTGGCCGCAGCGCTTCTGCTCGGCATTCCCGCCGAAGATCTCGTTGCCGCAATTCCTTCGCTTACACTGCCGGCCGGACGCTACGAAAGCATGACGTTGCCGGGCGGCACGCGGCTGATTTACGATGCTTATAACGCGAACACGCAAGGGATGATTGCAGCGCTCGACGCGTTTGCCGCCGAGCCCGCGGAACGCCGCATCGCCGTGCTTTCCAGTATGGCGGAACTGGGAAGCGATGCGCCCGCAATGCACGAGCGTGTTGGCGCGCATGCCGCAACAGCCGGCATCGACGTGCTGCTCGTCAGCGGCGATTATGCCGGTTCCCTCATCGCGGGTGCTGTTGCCGGCGGATTATCGCGCGATCGCATCGTGACATACGGCGAGAATATGGATGCCGTAGCGTGGCTGCGCGACCACGCCGGCTCGCGCGACGTCGTACTGCTCAAGGGCTCCCGAAAATACAAGATGGAAGAGATCGTGGAGCAGCTGAAGTGAAAAGCCTGCGCGTTGACCGCAAAGAGTTGCCACCGGGTCTCGTCGCGATTCCGATACGCACGCCGCTCGTTCGTCCGGGTGACGATCTCGTCGATCTCATTGCGCGCTCAGTCAGCGGCATCGCGCGTCCCGGCGACGTGCTCGCCGTATCCGAAACCGCGGTTGCAATCGCGCAAGGGCAAGCCGTGCCGGCCGAATACGTGCGTCCTTCGAAGGTCGCGTATTTTCTTTCGCAGCGCGCCGGCGCGCTCGCAACGGTGAACCAGCCGGAGTCGCTGCAGATCGTCATCGATCAAGTCGGCGTCTCGAAAGTGCTGTACGCGTCGGCAATGCACGTGATTGGCCGCCTCATCGGGCGGCGCGGCATGTTCTACGAAATCATGGGCGAGGCGATTACGGCAATCGACGGCTACACCGGCACGCTTCCCCCGTTCGAGCGCACGATCGTCTTCGCGCCGCAAAATCCCGATGCGTTCGCGCAATCCGTGTTCGAACGTACCGGCGTGGGATGCACGGTCGTCGATGCAAACGATTTGGAAAAAGCCAAAGTGCTGGGCGCGTCGAGCGGTGTGAACCGGCGCAACGTCGAGTGCGCGCTGCTTTCGAACCCGCACGGCAACGGCGACGAACAAACGCCTATCGTCGTATTGAAATGGCGCGCGAACGGCTCAACGCCGTTATTCGGCGAGGCGGTTGCATGAGGGCGACCTACGTTGCCGGCATCGGCCTGATAGATTTCGCAATCGGCTTCGTGTTTGCGGTCGTGGCGTGCGCGATTGAATTGCCCGTGTTGCGGCGCCTGCAATTCCGGCAGCATGCCTATGAAGATGCGCCGCAAACGCACCAAAAGAAAACCGGGACGCCCACCATGGGCGGCATCGCCTTTGTCATTGCGCTGCTTCCGCTGCTGGCGATGGTCGGAAATCCGTTTGCGGCCGCGCTATTTTTCCTGGTTGCCGCGTGTGCGGTCATCGGTTTTATCGACGATTACACCGCCATCCGGCGCGGAAAGAATGCGGGCCTGCGAGCTCGGACCAAATATTTGCTCACGGCGCTGGTCGCCGCGCTGTTTCTTTGGCAAATCAGTGTGCTCGCGCCGAACACCGACGTGCTCTTCCGCATGCCGGGCTTCACGATTGCGTGTCCGCATTGGCTGTGGTTTTTGCTCGGCATCGCCGCAGTGAGCGGAACGATTCATGCCGTCAATCTGACCGATGGTCTGGACGGCCTGGCCACCGGAACGATGATTCCACCGCTGCTGGTATTCTATCTCTTGAGCGCGGTGTTTCCGCTGGCCTTCATTCCAAGCGCGGCACAAATGGCGGGCGTGCTTGCCGTGCAATCCGCGGCGGCGCTCGGCGTCGGCGCGTGCTTCGGTTTTCTGATCTTCAACCGCCACCCCGCCAAACTGTTCATGGGCGACACGGGATCGCTCGCGCTCGGCGCGCTGCTCTCGGGTCTTGCAATCTTGAGCGGCGAGATGCTTTTACTCATTCTTGTCGGCGGCGTATTCGTAGCCGAAGCACTTTCGGTTATCATTCAGGTTACGTACTTCAAACGCACGGGGGGCAAGCGGATTTTTCGCATGAGTCCGCTTCATCATCATTTCGAACTGGTAGGCTGGCCGGAAACAACCGTAACCACGCGCTTTTGGCTGGCGTCGGTTCTGCTCTCGGGATTGGGATTGGCGATCGTACGATGATGTTTTCTCACGATGAAACGATTCTGGTTATCGGACTGGGGCGCAGCGGTCTTGCCAGCACGCAGGTTCTTCGCGGGCGCGGCGCCGACGTGTACGTCGTCGACGAAAAGCCGCGCGAACAGCTTGCGGACGGCATCGCGCAGATGCAAGCGCTCGGGGCAACGTTCGTCGAACCCGAACGCCTCGATACGATCCTGGGGAAAGTGACCGCCGCGGTGCTCTCGCCGGGAGTGCCGCTGAATGGTGCGCTCGTGCGCCGCGTTCAAGATGCGCGGGTTCCCGTGTACAGCGAAATCGAGGTTGCGTACCGCCTGTGCAAAGCGCCGATCGTTGCCGTTACCGGCACGAAGGGCAAGTCCACGACCACCTCGCTCATCGGCCATCTTATCCGCGAATCGGGCAAGGGCGTGCACGTCGGGGGAAACATCGGCGATCCGCTCATTCGTGAAGTGCTCGAAGCGCAGCCCGATGAATGGGTCGTCGCCGAAGTTTCGTCGTTTCAACTCGAGTCGATCCGCGCATTCCGGCCGAGGGTTTCCGTAATCCTGAACATCTCGGCCGATCATCTGGACCGCTACTATTCGATGGACGAGTATGCGGAAGCGAAGTTCCGCATCTTTGCAAATCAGAACGAGTCGGACTTTTTCGTCGGCAATTTGGACGACGAACGCCTGCGCGAACTGCACTGGCACAGCGGCGAAGTACGCGTACACGCACGCCAGCTGTGGTTTACGCTGGGCGAACGCCACGAGCATGCAACGATGTTTTTACGGGGCGACACGATCGTGTATACGCCGTTCACCGGCGATCCGCGTTCCATCGACATCATGCGAACGGATGAGATTCCGCTAGCGGGCCGCCACAACGTCCAAAACGTGATGGCGGCGTTGCTGGCAGCGCTCGCGATCGGGCTGGACCCGGCGGCATTGCGCGAGGCCGTCAAATCGTTCAGCGCGATGGCTCACCGCCTGCAGCCCGTCGCAACGGTCGCCGGGGTGCTCTACGTCGACGACTCGAAAGCGACGAACCCCGGTTCGGTTATCGCGGCGCTGCACGCCTACGATCGTCCGATCGTGCTGATCGCCGGCGGCAAGTCGAAAAACACCGATTTCACGGAACTCGGCCGCGTCATCGACGAACGCGCGCACGCGCTGATCGTCATCGGTGAGGCGGCTAACGAGATCGCAGCGCATGTGTATCGTACACCCGTAGAACATGCCGGCACGATGGACGATGCGGTGCGGCGGGCGGCTTCATTGGCGTCGATCGGATCGGTCGTACTTCTTTCGCCCGCGTGCGCCTCGTTCGACATGTTCCAATCCGCGGAAGATCGCGGCCGGCGTTTCATCGATGCGGTCAAAGCGCTCGGAGCGTACGCCGCCCGGTGAGCATGAGCATGCGCGCAACCGCGCGCAAAGAGCAGGGCCGAACGCACGCGCCGCAGTCGTATGTCGTTGCGCCGCCCGATACGCTGCTCTTCATTTCTATCGCAAGTTTGGTCGCCATTGGCCTGGTGATGATTTTCAGTGCGTCCAGCGCGCAGGCATACGCCGATCATCACGACACCGCGTACTACGTCAAACATCAGCTCGTCTATCTCTTGGTGGGCTTGCTGCTCGCGGCGGCCGCGTACCAGATTGACTATCGCAAGCTCAAAAGTGCGGCGCCGTACGGCTTGCTGCTCTGCATCCTGGGTTTGATCGCCGTGCTCATTCCCCACGTCGGCGTCGTCGTCAACGGCGCGCGGCGGTGGGTCGGCGCGGGGATGATCTCGCTGCAGCCGTCGGAGTTTGCAAAGCTCGGTCTTGTCGTGTATCTGGCGGCGGTGCTCTCCGTTCGCGGCGATCGGATCACCTCGCTCGTGCGTGGCCTTTTCCCGCTGTGTCTGCTCGTCTTTTTCATGGCGCTGCTCGTACTCATGGAGCCGGATATGGGTACGGCGAGCTTGCTTGTTTTCACGGCGTTCGCGATGTTCTTCGCGGCGGGAGCGCGCATCGAGCATCTATTCATGATCGCGATGGTCACGCTGCCGCCGACGGTGCTGATGATCCTCGCAAGCCCGTACAAACGCGCGCGCATCTTCGCATTTCTCAATCCTTGGAAAGACCCGCAAAACACCGGATTTCACATCGTGCAGTCGCTGCTTGCGCTCGGAAGCGGCGGCCTCTTCGGCGTGGGCCTCGGCGAGTCGCGCGCAAAGTTCTTTTATCTGCCCGAGCAGTACACGGACTTCATCTTCTCCGTTCTCGGTGAAGAACTGGGTCTGTTCGGCACGGTGACGGTTATCGTGCTGTTCGTGGTGTTTGCCTACCGTGCTATCAGAATTGCCGTTGCCGCGCCGGATCGTTTCGGCTTTTTCCTGGCGGCGGGCTGTACGGCGCTCATCGTCATTCAGGCGTTCGTGAACATCGGCGTGGTGACGTCGTCGTGGCCGGTCACCGGCGTGCCGCTGCCGTTTATTTCGTTCGGCGGAAGCTCGCTCATCATCTCGCTCATCGCCGTCGCGCTCATTATGAACGTCGGGCGTCATCGCCGCGTCAACTTGCAGTAAGTGGAATTTACCTACTCCATTCCTCAGCGGTTCGAGCGGCAAGGCACGACCTGCGCGGCAATGGGTTCGCGCTTTTACGGCGCGCTGTGCGCACATGCCGCCCGTTCTTACGAAAGCGATTCGCGCGTGCGCGCACTGCTCGACCGGCATGTACACCGTTCTCGCGTAGCGCTGCGCTTTCTGGGCGCCGCGCATTTTCGCGCCCTCCGCGGCTGCGCCCCCGCCGTTGCAGCGCATTTCCCATCGAGCGGCGGCGACGGCGATGCGGCAGGGGCTTGGGAAGCCATTCGTGAGGACGTTCTGGCGAACGAAGCGGCGTACGGCGATCTTCTCGCGCGTCCCGTACAGACGAATGAAGTCGCGCGTGCGATGCCGATCTTGGCGGCGATGCTCGCCGTAGCAGATGAAACGAAACTTCCGCTGCGCGTTTTCGAGATTGGTTCCAGTGCCGGTCTGTTATTAAACTTTGATTTGTACCGCTACGGCGGCTCGCAATGGGTGTGGGGCGATCCGTTCTCCGCGCTGCATTTGCGTAACCGTGCTGCGGGCGGACGGCCGCAGCATCTCAACGCCGAATTGTCGGTCGCCGAACGGCGCGGCTGCGACTTGCATCCGTTGAACGTTCGCAATCCGGCGGATGCCGACACGCTGCTCAGTTTCGTCTGGCCGGATCAGCAGGAACGGTTGGAGCGGCTGCAAGCCGCGATTGGGATTGCGCGGCAGCATCCGGTTACGGTCGATCCGGCCGACGGCGTCGAGTGGATCGTTCGCGTTGCGCGACCCAAACCGCACTATGCGACCGTCGCAATGCACACGGTCATTACCGAACACATGCCGCCGCAGACGCGTGAGGAGCTGCGCGCGGAAATGCGCGACCTCGGACGCGCTGCAACCGCGGACGCGCCGTTTGCATGGGTGCGCATGGAAGTGGGCACGCATGCGTACGAAACGACGGTCACGATATGGCCGGATGAACGCATACGCATCATCGCCCGTTCCGACGGCCACGCGCAAGATCTCGAGTGGAACGTTCGAACGCAATGAAGGTTCTCTTCGCCGGCGGCGGTACGGGCGGACATCTCTATCCTGCAATTGCGCTTGCAGATGCGCTGCGGGGCCGCGCGCAAATCCGTTTTATCGGCACGGCCGATCGCCTGGAAACGACAATCGTTCCGCAAGCGGGTTACGAGTTACAGACGATCGTGAGCGGTCCGCTGCGGCGCAGCTTCTCATTTGCGACGCTGCAGACGGTTGCGGCAAACGCCGCCGGTATCTTCCAAGCCGCCCGAGCGCTGCTGCGTTTTTCGCCGGACGTCGTCGTCGCGACGGGCGGTTACGTTTGTTTTCCGGTTATGTTTGCGGCCAAGCTGCTGCGCACGGCGCGGCGGCTTCCCGCGGGTCTCGCGCTACTCGAGCCGAATGCGCAGCCCGGTCTTACGAACCGATTGCTGGCACCGCTCGTGGATGAGGTGTGGGGCGCGTTTGCGAACGCCGATGGCGCATTCGCATCGAAGTACGTACAAACGGGGATCCCCGTGCGCGCAGCGCTGTTTCGCCCGAACAACCGCATCGAGGCGGCGCGGCGTTTGGGGCTCGATCCAAACCGGCGCACGATTCTGGTCGTCGGCGGCAGTCAAGGCGCGCGTTCGATCAATGAAGTCGTTGCGGCGCTCGTTACGCGGCGCGCGCTTCCCGATGATTGGCAGATCCTGCATGTGAGCGGCGAACGCGATTACGAGTACATGCAGGCTGAAGAACGCACGCCGTTCGAGCAAAACCGAATCGTGCTCGTGCCGTATCTGCGCGATATGGCCGACGCCTATGCCCTGGCCGACGTGACGATCGCCCGCGCCGGCGCCTCGACGCTCGGCGAGCTGGCTGCGCTAGGCGTCCCGTCGATTCTCATCCCGTATCCGTTTGCTTCGGAGGATCATCAGCTGCGCAATGCGCGCGCCTTTGAAGCGGCCGGCGCTTGCGTGGTGATCGAAGATCGCGAACTTAACGCAGACAAATTGTGGTGGACGCTGCGCAGCGTCATGGGGCCGGAAAGGCTTGCCGCGCTGAAAAATGCTGCTCGCTCGCTTGCCGCTGCCGATCCGGTCGCGACGATTCTCGCACGGATTGACGCGCTTGCATCGCGAAAGAACGCGCGAGCATGAGCGATTCCTTACATTTTGTCGGCATCGGCGGTATCGGCATGAGCGCGATCGCGCGCGTCCTACTCGCGCGCGGCGAAAACGTCAGCGGCTCCGACGTGAACGATTCGCCCTTGATTGCACAGCTGCGTGAAGCCGGCGCGCATGTGACCATCGGGCACGATACGCGCAACGTGAACGGCGCGCGCGAGGTCATCGTAAGTTCCGCCATCGATCCGCAAAATCCGGAGTACCGCCATGCGGGCGAACGGGGCATTCCCGTCGTGCGGCGCGGCGAAATGCTCCGCCGCATCATGGAAGGGCGTAACGGAATCGCGATCTGCGGTACGCACGGCAAGACCACGACGACAGCGATGACCTCTGCGGTGCTTCGCACGGGCGGCATCGATGCGAGCCTGGTGCTCGGTGGAATCGATGTCGTTACCGGAACGAACGCGCACAACGGCAACGCGCCGTGGTTTCTGACCGAAGCCGATGAATCCGACGGCTCGTTCGCGCTGCTCGATCCGACGATCGCGGTGGTCACGAATATCGAGAACGATCACCTCTCGTCGGACGCGGAACTGCCCAAGCTCGTCGCATCGTTCGATCAGTTCTTGGCAAAGCTGCCGGAAGGCGGAACGGCGATTGTGGGCGTCGATAATCCGCAAAGCCGCTCGATTGCCGGATCGCAAAGGCGCGCGCAAACGGTAACCTTCGGCATCGCCGGCGACGCGGCCGTACGCGCGGACAATATTCGTTTCGCCAATTTGGGATCGTCGTTCGACGTCATTGCCGGCGGCGTACGTTTGGGCAACGTGGAGCTGCACGTTCCAGGGGCGATCAACATTGAGAACGCCCTGGCGGCGATTTGCGTTGCGCGGGCATTGGATCTTCCGTTTGCCCGGATCAAGGAAGCACTGGCGGGATTCCGGGGCGTGCGCCGCCGATTTGAAATCGTTGCAAAAACCCCGCGCATGATCGTCGTGGACGATTACGCGCATCACCCCACCGCGGTGCGAGCCACGATCGTCGCTGCCCGGCAATATCACAAAGGCCCGATCCTCGTGGCGTTTCAGCCGCACCGGTACACGCGTACGGCATACCTTGCCTCGGCGTTTGCCGGCGCGCTGAGCGCCGCCGATTCGGTGTATCTCGCGCCGGTATATGCGGCCAGCGAGCCCGCGATCGAAGGCGTCAGCGAGCGCAGCATCGGCGAGCCGCTCGCCGCCGGCGGGACGCCGGTGCAATACGTGAGGTACGTGCACGATCTTCGCGCGGTGCTCACCAAAGAGGCGCCGGAAAACGCGCTCGTACTCATGCTCGGCGCCGGAAATATCACGAAAGTTGCGGCGGATCTGGCACGTGACGTCGCCGCCGCAGGATGAGCGTCGCCGCCGAAGCTCTGCTTAGCGTCCTTACCGAAGCGGACCGCACGGCACTGAAAGAACTGTGTGGCGAGAGCGTGCGCTTCGACGAGCCGCTTGCGCCGTACACGTCATGGAAGATCGGCGGCCCCGCAGATGCGTGGATCGTCGTGGAGAGCGAAGCGCAGCTCGCGCAGCTCATGCGCTTTTGCGCAAAACGCAAAGTTCCGTGGTTCGTTCTGGGAAGCGGCAGCAATTTGCTCGTCGGCGACGGCGGCATGCGCGGTCTCGTCCTTCGTCTCGCGGGTGAATTTGCGAACATCGTCGTGACTCATGACGACGCTCGCGTGGTCGTGCACGCGGGCGCTTCCGCCGCTATGGCCCTGCTGACGGCGAAGGCCGCATCGGCGGGCGCGATCTCGATCGGATCGCTCGCAGGCATTCCCGGCAGCGTCGGCGGTTCGCTGCGCATGAACGCCGGCACGGATAAGGAGATGGGCGATTTCGTGCGCGAGGTGTGGGTGCAGTCACCGGCGCGGCCCGACCCCCATCCGGTTACGGTGCAGTATTATTACCGCCACACGACGCTTGCGCGCGATGCGATCGTGTCGCGCGTTACGCTGCAGTTCGAGCGCGGAAAGCCCGACGAGGTGCGCGAGGAGATGCAGCGGCGTCTGGTACGCCGCAAGAACACGCAGCCGATCGCGCTGCCCAATGCGGGTTCGTGCTTTCGCAATCCGGAGGGCGACAAGGCGGCCCGCCTCATCGAATCTGCCGGGGCTAAGGGATGGCGCGAGGGCGGCGCGGAAGTCTCGCCGCTGCATGCGAACTTCATCAACAACGTCGATAATGCTACGGCTAAAGACGTTGCGACGTTGCTCGCGCGCGTGCGCCGCACCGTTGCGGAGCGTTTCGGCGTGGAACTGCAACTCGAGGTGCATTTGGTTGGTGTCTTTGTAGATCGATGACTAAGAAAAGAGCGAAAGTCGCCGTCGTCATGGGCGGCACCAGCGCCGAGCGCGAAATCTCAATCCAGACTGGATCGGGCGTTATGCGCGCGCTTCACGATCTCGGCTACGAGGCACAGTCTCTGGACTACAACGAGCGCTTCGTCGACGCCGTGCGCGAACTCGATCCGGACGTCGTCTTCAACGCGCTGCACGGGCCGGGCGGAGAAGACGGGCAAATCCAAGGCATTCTCGACTATCTGCGTATTCCGTACACCGGCAGCGGCATCGAAGCGGCGGCGCTCGCAATGGATAAGCATCTCACCAAGAAACTTTGCGCTGCCGAAGGCTTGCCGACGGCTGCGTGGGACCTCTTCGATCTCACCGGCGGCACGCTGCCCCTGTTGCCGGGTTCGCTGGATCTGCCGCTCGTCATCAAACCGCGATTTGAAGGCAGCAGCGAAGGCGTCACCATGGTGAAGACGCACGAGCAGTGGAGTCAAGCGATGATCGATGCCGTGGAAGAGTACACGGAAATTCTCGCGGAGGAGTTCATCGGAGGGCGCGAGTTTACGTGCGGCGTTCTCGGGGAGGAAGCGCTGCCGGTCGTCGAGATTATCGCGAATCGCGACGATTTCTATACGTATGAAGCGAAGTACGGCGCAGGCGGAAGCACCCACATCGTGCCCGCGCGCATCAGCGACGATCTCTCGGCGCGCATTCAGATGCTTGCGCTCTCGACGCACCGGCTGCTGGGCTTGCGCGACTACTCGCGTACGGATTTTATCGTCAGCAACGAAGGGCGTCCGTATATTCTCGAGATCAATACGCTTCCGGGTCTGACGCCGACGAGTTTGCTTCCCGATGCGTGCAATGCCGTCGGCATTTCATACGATGCCCTCATCGACCGGCTCATCGGGTACGCACTCGGCCGCGCCGGCGAACGCGTTTTAGCTGAGTAAGTCCACCAAGAACGGGAGTAACAAATGAAGCATTTCGATCCGCTCGACTGCCGTTGTCCCCATCTGCCGCATTCCGATAAGCTCTTCGCCGAAGTCTCGCTGCTGTACGGACGGCGCGCGTTCTTGATGGGCGCGGCCGCCGCAGGCGCTGCAATGCTGCTTCCGTGGCGCGCACGCGCTGCGTCGCAAACGACGATATTGAAGGCGGCGCGGCTTTTCGATGGACATGAGATGCGCACGCCGGGCATGCTAATCGTCAAAGGCGAGCGCATCGTTTCGATGAACGCCGGCGATGCTGGAAGCGACGCGCAGGTCATCGATCTCGGCGGCGCAACGCTGATGCCCGGACTCATCGACTGCCATACGCACGTTGCGGCGCGGGTGGTCACGGATACCTATCTGCTCGCGATGCTGCCCGCGCACAGCGCAGCCGACAACATCGCGGAAGCGGCGATCTACAGCATCCACAACGCGCAGGCAATGCTGCGCAACGGGTTTACGACGATCCGCGACGTCGGCGGCGGCGCCGGCATCGACCTGGCGCTGCGCAACGCGATCAACAACGGCGCCGTTCCGGGGCCGCGCATTCTGGCCGCGGGTCCATCGTTGACGATTACCGGCGGTCACGGCGATACGAACGATTTGCCGGACTTCGTTCACGTCGACGAAGTGATCGAGAGCGGCGTTTCGTACGGGCCGTACGGCTTTCGCGAGCGGGTGCGCGAACACGTGAAACGCCACGTCGACCTCATCAAAATTCTGTCGACGGGCGGCGTGCTGTCGTACGGCGACGTGTGGGACGTACCGCAGATGAATCTCGATGAGGTGCAAGCGGTCGTCGATGAATCAACGAAATTCGGGCGCCGCGTTGCCGCACACGCGCACGGCGATCCGGGCATTGCGATCGCCGTTGAGGGCGGCGTTCATTCCGTCGAGCATTGCACGGGCGTAAGCGAAAAAACGTTAAAGAAAATGGAAGAACGCGGAACGTATCTGACGCCCACGATCTGGGCGCTCGATTCGATTTTGCAGCCGGGGAATCCGAATCACATTTCCGCCGGCGGCGTGCAAAAGGCCGAGTACGCCGCGAAGGTGCGGAACGAAGGCATGCAGCGCGCGCTCGCAAGCCGCGTGAAATTCAGCTACGGCACGGATGCCGGCGTTTTTCCCCACCGGGAAAACAACAAAGATTTCGGCCTGCTCGTCAGCATGGGAATGCGGCCTATCGACGTGTTGCGGTCGGCCACCAGTTCGGCCGCAGACCTCATCGGCACGCCGGACCGCGGCGTGCTGGCCGCCGGTAAGCTCGCGGACGTCATCGCCGTGGACGGCGACCCGACGCGTCAAATCTCCGCCGTCGAAAAGCCCTCCTTCATCATGCTGGGCGGCAAGCGCGTCGAACCGGAGCGGCTGGGATAACATCCAGCTAAATTTGCGTCACCGCATGGTCCCAGGCAACGTTAAGCGTAGTACCTGACGTTGTACTTTAGAACCATGAAATTTGCCTGGATTGCGCTCCTGGCTGCTGCGCTGGCGCTTCCTTATACGATGCCGGCGCGCGCCGTCGATCCCTCACCGGCCGCAACGCTGCCGCCGTATCAAACACTCTCGCCCGTGCGCGTGCTCGGTATCGCGCGCCGCGTTTTCCGCGCGCATCGCCCGCCGCCGCCGTACGAGATTTACACCATGGTCCGCTCGCAGATGACGAACTATGGCTACCCCGATCCGCTCGGTTCGTACACGACGAAATATTGGGTGCGCAATTCGGATCGCGCCGCGCTCACTCGGCGCATCTTCCGCGACGACTACGAAGGCGATCTGGTTTTCCAGCGGCCGGAGCTGAACGAAGCCACCGATCCGGGGCCGCCGACCGTCGATGTTTTCGCGCCCGCGCCGATCAAGCAGCATCCAAATCCCCTCTCGTACGTACCGACGCCCGAACCTTCGGGCGAACCGGAAAAAACGATTGCGTCGGTCGTCGCAATCGGCGAATCGGATTACAACGTTCCGCAAATGACCGTCGAGGGCGAGCTGCTGCACTTGGTGCTCAAGCCGCGCCGCGATCCGGAGCGAAATGTGTTGCGCGAGATCTGGATCGACAAACACACGTACGAACTGCGCAAAATCATCGCTCACGACCGGCTATTTACCGACGATCAAGGCGTCTTTCCGGTAACGTTTACCTATACGCTCGCGCATCTCCAAGGCGTACTCGTGATTACGAAGCTGCACGGCGTCGTCGAACCGCGCATCGAAAAAGACGGCACGCAAACCGTGTATGACGGCGACGGCCGGACGGTCGACTTCGATTTTCAAGACATCTCGTTCCCCGGCGCGCTCCCGCCGTGGTATTTCGATCCGCACGACTACGCGCAGAATAAGGATCAAGCGCCCACATAAGCGCCTCGAGCTCGGTGTCCGGGGGTTCAGCGCGGCGCCGCGCCGAAGGCCCCGGGCGGAGGAAAGTAAACACTTGTCTACCACCGGTATCGTCGTCGATCGCGGCCTAGAAGGCGTGGTCGTCGGCAGCACTCTGCTCAGTAACGTCGAGGGCAAGGAAGGCCGACTCACCTACCGCGGATACGATATCCACGACCTCGCCCCTCACGCGTGCTTCGAAGAAGTCGTGCATTTGCTGCTCTACGGCCATCTGCCGACGGAAACCGAACTTGCGGCGCTCAAGAAAGAACTGGGCGCCCACCGCATGATTCCCGAGCCCCTCATCAATGCGATGGAGCGCGCGCCGAAAGATGCGTGGCCCATGGACGTCCTTCGCACGATCGTTTCGGGCCTCGGACTATTTACGCCGGTGGATCCCAAAGGCGCGCATGTCTCCGACATTCCCGTTGCCATCGATTTGATCGCAAAAGTGCCGACGATCGTCGCGATGTGGGATCGCATTCGGCGCGGCCTGGAGCCAATCGAGCCGCGCACCGATCTCTCGCAAGCTGCAAACTTCCTCTATATGAGCCGCGGGCAAGTACCTAGCCCGATCGCCGAAGATGCGATGGACACCTATCTCGTGCTCCTCGCCGATCATTCGTACAATGCCTCGACGTTTTCGGCGCGCGTGACCGCGTCGACGAAAGCGGATCTGTACGCGGCAATAACCGCCGCGATCGCAACGCTGCAAGGCGAAGCGCACGGCGGCGCTGCCAGCGCCGTTGGGCGGGTGCTTCTCGAAATCGGAAAACCGGAACGCGCCGAAACGTACGTGCGCGAAGTGCTGGCGCGCGGCGAGCGCATCATGGGCATGGGACACCGCGAATACAAAGTCCGCGATCCGCGAGCTCAGCATTTGGAATCCGTAGCGAAAAAGCTCAGCGAAATTACCGATCCCAAGTGGTATCACATCGCGCGCGCGCTTGAAGACGCGTCCAACAAAGTGCTGCAAGAAACCAAGCCCGGCCGGCGCATTTACGCCAACGTCGATTTTTATAGCGCGCCCTTGTTCTACAGTCTCGGTTTTCCCGGCGATGAATTTACGCCGATCTTCGCATGCGGGCGCATCGCAGGCTGGACGGCGCACGTGTTGGAGCAACTGCGCGACAACCGCCTCATCCGTCCGCAAGCAACGTATTCGGGGCCGCCTGTGCATCCGTTCGAGCCCATCGAGCAGCGGCGGGGAAATGGTAAGCGGTGATCGATCGGCGCTCCGGGGCCGTCGCGCGAACCACTTCTGAGACGTCTATCGAACTGACGATCGATCTGGACGGCGGGCCGGTTGAAGTGCGCACGTCGATCGATTTTCTCGATCACATGCTGCATGCTTTCGCGAAGCACAGCGGCTGCGGGCTATTCGTGCGTGCAACCGGCGACGGCATGGACAACCATCACGTCATCGAGGACGTCGGCATTGCGCTCGGCAAGGCGATCGCGGACGCGCTCGGCGACAAAAGCGGTATTGCCCGCTTCGGCTCGGTGATGGTGCCGCTCGACGAGGCGCTCGTCGCGGCGGCCGTTGACATTTCGGGAAGGCCGTATCTCAATTTTCGCGTCTCGTTTTTACGGGACGATCTCGGAGAGTTGCCGACCGAGATGGTCGGCGAGTTTTTTCGCGCGGTAACGGACAACGCAAAGATCGCGCTGCACCTGATTCAAATGAACGGCCACGTAGCGCATCACGTCTGCGAGGCCTCCTTTAAAGCATTCGCGCGTGCGTTTGCGATGGCAAAGGCGCGCACGCCGGATGCCGGTATTCCCTCGACCAAGGGCGTGCTGGACTAACCCGAATGCTCGCCGTCGTCGATTATGGAGGCGGGAACCTCGGCTCGCTCGTTGCGGCGTTGCAGCGCCGCGCCGCCTCTTTCGTCGTCACCGATGACGCCGGCACGATTGCGCAAGCCGATTCGGTGGTTTTGCCGGGCGACGGTGCATTCGGTGCGACGATGTCGGCGCTGCGCGAACGCGGTTTGGATCGCGCGATTCATTCGCATGTCGGGGCGGGTAAGCCGTTTTTGGGAATCTGCGTCGGTATGCAAATTTTGTTCGACGGCAGCGACGAGTTCGGCGTAACGCCGGGGCTTAGGATTCTTTCCGGGAGCGTTTCTCGCTTCAACGCAGCTCCGCGCGTTCCGCACATGGGTTGGAACAGTTTGGAAATCATCTCGGACCATCCGTTCGTGCAGGGCCTCGGAGACGAACCCTACGCCTATTTTTTGCACTCGTATCGCGCGCCCGTTTGCGGCAGTACTGCTGCCGCGTGTATTCACGGCGAACGCTTTACCGCGGTCGTCGCAAAGGATAACGTGATGGGCACGCAGTTTCATCCGGAGAAAAGCCAGCGCACGGGCGCGGTATTATTCGAAAACTTTTTGCGTCTTGCAAAGGAGGGATCGTAATGCTCGTTATTCCCGCAATCGATCTGCGCGGCGGAAAGTGCGTGCGAATGCAGCAAGGCGATCCGACGCGAGAAACGACGTACGCTACCGACCCTGTCGAGCAAGCCAAAGCGTTCGTTACCGCGGGCGCTAGACAGCTGCACGTCATCGATTTGGACGGTGCATTCGGATCCGGTGAGAACCAGGAAGCTATAGCGCGCATCTGCCGCGCCGTCGACGTTCCGGTGCAAACCGGCGGCGGCATTCGCACGCTCCCGGACGCGCAAGCTCGCATCGAGGCAGGCGCATCGTACGTTATTCTGGGAACGCTGCTTGTTGAAGATGAGCGCACCGCGCGCAACATCATCGCAACGCTCGGCGACAAAGTCTTCGCGGGCATCGACGCACGCGGCAATGAGGTGGCCGTGCGCGGCTGGCAGGAAGGCACCCCCGTCGATCGCGACGCTCTTGTCGAACGCGTTGCAAAATGGGGAATCGGCCGGGTGATTTTCACGGAAATCGGCCGCGACGGAACCGGCGAGGGCTACGATGTGCCGGCATTGCGCGACGTCGCAAACGCTGCCGATGTCAAAATCACTGCCAGCGGCGGTGCAAGCACGATCGAACATTTGCGCATGCTGCGCGAAGAAGCGCCGAAAAACGTCGACGCGTGCGTTATCGGCCGCGCGCTTTACGAAAACACGATCGATCTGCGAGAGGCTATCGCGGCACTAAGCTAATCGTACGAACGGGGCAAGTGCGCGGGCAGCCGCGTCACGATTTCGTAGTTAATCGTTTCCGCCCAGTTTGCCCAATCATCCGCGCAGACGGTCGCTCCGGCGTCGCTGCCGATGAGCGTCACGGCATCGCCGGGCTTGGCTTGGGGCGCCTGCGCGAGGTCGATCATCGTCATGTTCATGCACACGCGTCCCACGATGGGGCAGCGCACGCCGCCGACCGCAAACGCACCGCGATTCGAAAGATGGCGGGGAATTCCGTCCGCATAACCCAGCGGCACGACACCGATGCGCGTGCGCTTCGGCGCGTGATACGAGCAGCCGTAGCCGATTGGCGTTCCGGCCTCGACGTGGCGTACCGCGGCCAGGTGACTCGTGAACGAGAGCGCCGGCTGCAGCTCGAACTTCGCGCCGTTCATCGCAACGCGGGTCTCCGGCGATGGCCACAGGCCGTAAACCGCAATGCCGATCCGCGCCATGTCCAAACGCGTTTGCGGCCAGAGCATTGCGGCAGCGGATGCAGCGATATGGCGCAGCGGCCGAATGTTTTTACGCTCCAGCGACGGCTGCACTGCCTGCAACACGCGCTCGAACCGGTCCATCTGCGCATCGGTGAAGGGTGAATCGAGCTCTTCCGCGGCTGCCAGATGCGAGAAGATTCCGGCCGGCTCGATCTCCGCAAAGCGTGCGTAATCTTCGATCGCGTCGACCGCGTCTTGCGGTTCGAGGCCCAGGCGCGCCGTGCCGGTGTTGATTTTAACGTGCACCGGAAAGCGCGTGTTCCGGCGCCGCGCCGCATTCGCAACTTCTCGCAAATAGGAACGCGTATCCCAGAGCGAGATCTCCAGGCAGCGCGCCGCGGCTTCATCGAGATTCGCGTGCGGGAGCGGGCCCATGACGAAGATCGGGCGCGTAATACCGGCGTCGCGCAGGACGATCGCTTCGTCGAACGCGTACACGCAAATGCGCTGCGCGAAAGGCTCGATCGCACGAGCCACCGGCACGAGGCCATGGCCGTACGCGTTCGATTTTACGACGAACGCGGCTTTGGCCGGCGCGATCAGATCGCGAAGCGCCTGCGCATTGCTGCGCAGCGCCTCAAGCGAAATGCGGACGCTGCCAGTCATTGACGAGTGCTACGGGGACGCCGAAGAAAACGGTATGCGCGCAAATCGTAATCGCGACTTGAGCGCCGCTGTTGATAACCAATAAACCGACGCTCGCGAGCGCAAGCTGCATGACGACGTAAACGATAAGTCCGAACATAAGGCCGGAGAAGACCGGGCTTCGATTGATCGCCGCTTGCGTCTCCGAGAGATACGAGTAGCCGATGCCCCACGCGATGCTAACTATGAAATGCATCGCCAGACCGGCCCATGCATAGCTCAGCGACGTATACGCGATCTTTCCGAACGCGCTCGAGGCTACGAACTGCCACAGGCTAATAATACTAGCGTGATGCGGCGCGAGCGAGGCTGCATAGAGAAAGGCATCGATAAAAATACCGCCTACGACGCCGGCCAGCGCGCCACGCACCATAACGCGGCTCCAGTTCAAAGGTTGAGCAGAAGCCATGCCGCGCACTTCGCGTCCGTAGGGCGATGGCCTGGCGCTCTCGCTGGCCCTTCAAGCGGCATCCTGCCCGCCCGCGAGGGACTTTACAACCGCAGGGTATAGGTGGAAACGTGCTCGTTCAACGCCTCGACACGGTTCTCGCCCGCACCGATCCGTTCGACTTGGCGCAAGCGCTGGAGCGGTATATCGACGGGATGTCGCCGGAGCGCATACGCAGCGTCGTTATTGATGCGCGCGAACGCATCGGTGCGTATTATCGTGCGGAATTCGTCGCGCTGCTTGAAGAGTATCGCGCCATCGCGCACGTTCGCCGCAGTAATTTGGACAGCGAGGGTTTCGCGCAAGTCGTGCGTCACGCCGAAGGTGATGAGGCGCTGCGCGGTGCGTTTGCGCGATTACTCAAGAGCAATTTGCGCGCGATTCCACTTTTCGGCGCGCCGTTTACGCAAGCGATTCTGGAGAGCGTTCCGCACGAGCGTACCGTCGCCATCGGCGAAGACGCGCCGAAGAATCATTTGCGTGCGGCAGTCTTCGGTGCGGCCGCTGTTGCGCTCGTATTTCTGGGCGCAGCCGGCGAACACGTCTTCGTGAGCGTTCGCGCGCAAAACAGCGTTGCATCGCCGCTGCCGCAAATTCCACCGCCGGTCGTGAGTTATTCGACGCCGCATCCGCACGCGCAAAAGCCCGTTGTCGACCCGGTGAAACGTGAAGTCGCCCGTGCGCCCTCGCCGGCCGCAACGCCCTCGCCGGCCGCAACGCCCGCGACTACGCCGGCGGCCATGCCCGCCCCGCAGCCTACGCGAACGCCGCCGCCACGCTCGCAGCCGTCCCCGCCGCACGCATCCGGCGTTGCAACCATCGCGCTGCCGGATCCTACGCCGACGCCCGAGCCGAGCGATCTCGATACGAGCGATATGCCGGACGTTTTTACGGACGCAACGCCGCTGCCGTCGCAAACTCCGCTGCAAGTCGAAGCTCCGCGGCAGGTTACGTTAAAGACGCCCACACCTGCACCCAAGCACAAGAGCTGGATCAAGCGCGCGTTGAATCATCTCAATCCATTTAAGCCGTAGTGGTTTCCAGCGCCGTTGCGCGCAAAAACATCGCGTACCAACTGCGCGCGGTCAGAAGATCGTCGTGCGCGATGCTCGTTGTCAGAATGAACGTCGGAGCGCGCGTGTCGAGCTGATCTTGGGTGAGCGAATCGCCGAGGCGCACGTAAATGTTCGGCTTGGGCGCCTGTACCATTCCCATCAGCGCCGTGTTGCCGGTGCTGGTGTCGTCCGTGAAGACGCTGAGCAGATGGTGCGAGGGCGCAGCGTTGGTCCAATTTGCAAACGCATCGTAGTAGCCGTATGCCGAATCGAACAGAATGACGTCGGTGATGCTTTCATTCAGGCCGCCGCGTGCGAGCACGCCGCCTGCGCCGCCGTATCCGCCGCTGTGCGCCGTCAGTACGATGCGTCCGGCGCGCGTTCCGGAAACGATCGCGTTTGCGTGCAGCCACGACACGGCCTCGCTGATAAAACGCGCGAATCCATTCCGATCTAATTCGAGTTTGCCGTCGCCGGAGTCGGGAGCATCCTTCGGTCCTTGCGGGACAAGGAGAATCGCGTTCCGTCCGCTCTGTTCGACTTGTTCGCGCAAGCGATAGCGTTCCAGCACATGCTTTACGTTATTGTTCCAACCATGAAAATGGACGATGATGTCCACCGCGCCGCGGTTCCGATACGCTTGCGGCACATAAATACCGACGGTTGAATCGCTGTAATGGGTCGCCGCATCGTAGAGCTTGCCTTGGTAACTATGTCCGTTTGTCCGGCTGGCGTGCGGAAACGGCGCGGTCGAAAGCGGCTGGAGAAAGGTTCGGCCCGTCGCTGCGGGCAGGTTCTGCGCCAACACCGCTCCGCCGGCAGACGCCAAGAACTGGGCTCGATTCATACTCCACGTGTTTGGCGCCCCGCCCCCTTGTCATCCTGAGCCTGTCGAAGGGCGGCCGAGCTTGTCGAGCTCTGATTGACCTCTCAGCAACAGGTGGAACAATCCAACTGCTATGAAACGCTTTCTTCCGTGGTTCGGCCTGTTCGCATTGGCCGTGGCGCTCGTTTCGTGCAGCAACTCGAGCAACAATCCACCGGCTCCCGGACCGACGTGCAGTCCGCCCGCCGGAACTCAGTTTGCTCTCGTCTATCCGGCTCCAAATTCGACGGCAATTCCCGACCAGTTCGGGCAGATCATCATCGGAGCGTCGCCCGCCCTTCCTTCGTCTTGGGACGTGGTGACGAGTACCGCCCTTGCCAATACTCCCGGCGGGACCTTCCAAAACGTTACGCCGCCGTTCCCAACGCCGAACGCGACCCCGTCCTTTGCGAACCCAACGTATCAGAGCAGCTCCTTCTCGGGCTTGACGTTCCCCGGTGAGGTTGTAAGCGTATTCCTGAACAACCTGAACTCGGGCTGCACACCCCTGGGCCCGATAGGCTCCTTCACGACCCAGTAGTCTCTAGGGGGGCGGCCGCTTGGAATGGATAGGCCGTCTCGGACGGAAGGCAGTCCGGCGCGACAGGCGCTGCGGTAGAACCGCGCCGGACGCCAACCTTCACTCTTGCAGTCTTAATACAAGTCTGCTAAGATTTCATGCGCTGGCACTCCTCTGCTGAGAGTGCCAACCCTTTTTAAAAATTCATTCTGGAGGTTTTACGTGAATCTCAAGCCTTTGGGCGATCGCGTGGTCGTTGAGCACGTCGAGCAGCAAGACAAGAGCGCCGGCGGCGTGTTTCTCCCGGACACCGCTAAAGAGAAGCCGCAGGAAGGCATCGTCCGTGCGGTCGGCTCCGGCCGCACGCTCGACAACGGCACGAAGCTGTCGATGGACGTGAAAGTCGGCGACCGCATTATTTATTCGAAGTACTCCGGCTCCGAAGTGAAGATCGACGGCACCGAGTACCTCATCATCTCTGAAAAAGACGTCCTCGCCATCGTCGACAAAGTTCCGGCTGGCGTTTAAGGAGTTTTGAAAGAAGACTATGGCTGCAAAAGAACTCGTATTTGACGAAAACGCCCGCCGCGCGCTCGAGCGCGGCGCCAACATGCTCGCCGACGCCGTGAAGATCACGCTCGGGCCGAAAGGGCGCAACGTCGTCCTCGACAAGAAATTCGGCTCGCCGACGATCACCAACGACGGCGTGACGATCGCAAAAGAAATCGAACTCTCGAACAACTTCGAGAACATGGGCGCGCAGCTCGTGAAAGAAGTTGCCTCGAAGACCAACGACGTTGCCGGTGACGGCACGACGACCGCGACGGTGCTCGCGCAAGCGATTATCCGCGAAGGTCTGCGCAACGTGACCGCCGGTTCGAATCCGCTGCTCATCAAGCGCGGCATCGAGAAGGCCGTTGAAATTGCGGTCGGCGAGATGGAGAAGTTCGTCCAGAAGGTCGACACCAAAGACAAGATCGCGCAAGTTGCGTCGATCTCGGCGAACGACAAAGAGATCGGTCAGCTCATCGCCGACGCGATGGAGAAGGTCGGTAAAGACGGCGTCATCACCGTCGAAGAATCGAAGTCGATGAAGACCGAAGTCGAGACCAAAGAAGGCATGCAGTTCGACAAGGGCTACATCTCGCCGTACATGGTCACGGATTCGGAGCGCATGGAAGCGGTTCTGCAAGATCCGTTCATCCTCGTGACCGAGCGCAAGATCTCGGCGATCGCCGACATCCTGCCGCTGCTCGAGAAAATCGTTCAGGTTCAGAAGCCGCTGCTCATCATTGCGGAAGACGTCGAAGGTGAAGCGCTTGCGACGCTCGTCGTCAACAAGCTGCGCGGCACGTTCACGACGGTTGCGGTCAAGGCGCCGGGCTTCGGCGATCGCCGCAAAGAGATGCTCAAAGACATCGCGACGCTCACGGGCGCGACGGTGATCAGCGAAGAGCTCGGTCTGAAGCTCGACAAGGTTACGCCGGATCTGCTCGGCAAAGCCAAGACGGTCAAGGTCACGAAGGAAGAGACCACCATCGTCGACGGCTCGGGCAAAGAATCCGACATCAAAGGCCGCATCGAGATGATCAAAAAGCAGATCGAGGAGACCGACAGCGATTTCGATCGCGAGAAGCTGCAAGAGCGTCTTGCCAAACTCTCCGGCGGCGTTGCAGTCATCCAAGTCGGTGCTGCGACCGAAACCGAACTGAAAGAGAAGAAACACCGCATCGAAGACGCGCTCAGCGCGACGCGCGCGGCCGTGCAGGAAGGCATGATTCCGGGCGGCGGTTCGTCGCTCGTGCATGCGGTGAAGGCGATCGAGAAGTACACTCCTCCGTCGTCCAATGGTCACGCTTCAACCGTTGCGGATGAGAAGATCGGCATCGAGATCGTGCGCAAAGCGCTCGAAGAGCCGCTGCGCCAGATCGCGTACAACGCCGGCTTCGAAGGTTCCGTTGAAGTGAACAACGTCAAGGGCAAGGAAGCTCCGCAGGGCTTCGATGCCATGACCGGCGAGATCGTCGACATGTTCAAAGCCGGTATCGTCGAGCCGTTCAAGGTGACGCGTTCGGCGCTGCAAAACGCCGCGTCGATCGGTTCGCTGATTCTCACGACCGAAACGCTCATCGCCGACAAACCCGAGCCGAAGAAAGAGCCCGCGATGCCGGGCGGCGGCATGGGCGGCTACGACATGATGTAATGTTCGCTTCGCGCGAACAGTGCATTTGGGAAGGCCTCGCAATCGCGGGGCCTTTTCGTTTTATAGGTACAAAATACCAAAGGGCCCGCATTGAACGCACGAAAGATCGCTTAATCAACCGCCGATGGAGGAGCCTATGCGAATCCTGTCTGCGCTGGCGATTGCTGCAGTTATCGTGCTCGCCGGCTGTTCTTCTCAAAAGAAAGTCTATTCGGCCAACGGTACCACCGTAACTCGCGACACGGCGTCCAATACCGTGACGATGCAAAACAAAGAAGGCGTGATGACGGTAGGCAAAAATGCCGTCGACCCCGCAAAACTTGGTGTGCCGATTTATCCCGGCGCCGCGCAAGGCGAAGGCGGCATGTCGGTAACTTCAAAAACCGGCTCCGGTCAAATGGCGTCGTTCACGACCCCCGACGGATTCGACAAAGTGTACCAGTGGTATAAGTCGCGTTTACCGGCCGGCTCCGAAAAGATGAAGCTCGGATCCGGCGATAGTTCCGTCGTGGAATTTGTCACGGGTAGTCAGAAGCACGGTGAAATGCAAACGATGGTAATGCTCAGCGAAAAGAAAGGCGAGACCGACATCATCGTGAGCAGGGGGACCAACAGGTAAACCAAGGCTGTTTGCGGCCACCGCCTGCTTGCATTAGGTCCCTGCGGCGTTAGCCTCGCTACCGATGGGGCAATAATGCTACCCGACTTCCCTGCTCTCATTCCGCGAGGTACAAACCGGGCAATGAAGCTAGCAAAAATCCTAACCGTACTCGGCGCTGCGCTGCTTTTGGCCGCATGCGGCGGTGGCGGCAACAACGCGAACAACGGTACGAACACGAATACCGGCAATAAAGAAACCGGGGGTAAGACCGTCAAGCAGTTCAATCCGCTCCACGTCGCGCACAACGCTTTGACGGGCAACTCGATCGACATCAATATGGGCCCGATGAACGGTTCGAAGCAAGACGGATCCGCGCGTATCGTCAACAAGGGCAACGCCGTTCAGGTCACCGTGAAAATCAATAACGAGCCGAAGGGTGCTTCCGAGCCGTCCCACATTCATCAGGGCACGTGCAAGAAGCTGAACCCGGCGCCATGGAAGCCGCTCAACAGCGTCGTGAACGGGACTTCGGTAACCACGCTTTCCGGCGTCACCATCGCGCAGCTCAAGAAGGGCCATTACGCGATTAACGTCCACAAGAGCGCCACGGACCTGAAGACCTACGTCTCCTGCGGGGACCTTACCATGTAGCCGTCTCCCCGCGCTATAATGGCGGTAGGAGGCGAATGCTCATGAAGAGACGGCATATCGCAATTGTTCTACCGCTGTTCGCGCTTCTATGGGCGGTCGCGTTGCCTGCGCGTGCGAGCGACTCCAGTCAACTGATGACCGCCCTCAAAGCGATGCCGGCACAAGCCGACAAGTTCCGTTCGATGATGAGCGATCTGAACGCGTCGCAGTTTCACCTGGTTAATGCCGCGGGATTGACCGATTCCGCCGACATCCGGACGTCATTGAAAAAAGATGCGTCCCAACTCTCGGATTTACGCGAAACGCTCTCGCATACGACCGTGACCGGGGCCGACGGAGTTGTCGTGCCGCTGAGGAAAGTCTTGCTTACGAAGAACGTGTCGATCGATCAGGTGATCGGCATCATGGTAGGCACCGACGGACAGATAACGCTGTTTTATCAGTAAGAAGCCGTAATCACCACGCCGCCCATTGGCCGTTCATGTCCCGCCGGGCGGTATCCATTTTCTGCGCGATGAGCGTCGACGTGAGCGCACTAAGATGATCGGGCGGACGCAGCGTATGCATCACGGTATACCCTTCATGGAGAAGGCGATGCGCGCGCTGCACATCCTTCGCTTGATGGGCCAGTTCTGCAGCTACCACCAGCGCGTTCGCCGCGCGCCAGCGATTGTCGAAACGAGTTGCGGGAGACTCTTCAGCGGAGGCGCAGCTCAGCGCAATGCGCGCGGCACTTTCAGCCGCGCGTGATGCATCCGCATACCGGTGCGCCGCAATCGTCGAAACGTTTGCAGCAATAATGTTCGTCGCGCGCTCCGTGCAATCCGAAGAACGATGATACGTGACGTGCGTGTTCGGGCGCGCCGCGCACGAACAAAGAGCGACAATGCCAAAAGCGGCGACTATTTTAGCGACCATGCCGGCCTCCCCGTATCCTACCGGCTTATGGTTCCCCGGCTGATTGCTTGGCAAACGCGGGACGCATTAAAAAGGCGTAGTACACAGGTACCGCCACGACGAGCAGTCCAAGCGTGACCAGCGCGTTCTTGGGTGAGGAGGCATAGGTCGTAAGCACTACACCGATCGTGACCAGCAAAAAGAGCGCCGTAGTGAATGGATGCAGGGGCACGCAGAACATCCCGGGCGCGCGCACTCCGGCGGCGCGATCGCGCGCACGAAAAACGAACAGTGCAATTGCTGCCAGCGCAAAAAACACGTAATCGACGGAAATCACGTAGTTGAGGATCTGCGCGTAGCCTTTCCAAAACGTTATTGCGATCGCGAATGCGCCTTGGAGCGCGATGGCGATCACCGGCACGCGCGTCTTGGGATGCAGCCACGCGATTTGCGGAAAGAATACGCCGTCTTCCGCCATCGCATGATAGACGCGCGGCGAGGTGAGTATTTGATTGCTCAAAAATCCCAGCGTCGAAAGCGCGATGACTGCAGCGATCAGCTGCGCCCCCCGCGCGCCCATAAACGCGCGCAGCACTTCGGAAGCCGGCGCATCCGTGTGCATGAGGCCGGCGGGGCCCAATACACGCAGACAAACAACGTTCACGAGCACGTAGAGCACGATAACCCCGCAAACTCCCCATAACATGCCGAGCGGCAGCGTGCGCATGGGGTTCTTCAGTTCGCCGGTCATGAAGGTCGACGTTTGCCACCCGCTATACGCAAAGAGCACCGCAATCATCGAGACGGCCATTGCACCAAACAACGTGCTCGTCGAACCAGGGCTGAAAACGTTCGCCGCTGCCGAGGCATTCGGGTGCGCAAAAAAGCCGGCAGCAATGAGCACCGCAATTGCCGCAATCTTCAACAGCATAAAAACGTTCTGCAGGTTACTGCCTTCGCGAACGCCCAAGCAATTGACGATCGTGAAGATGGCAAGGACCGCAAAGGCCAGCAGTTGCGGCTCGACCTGCAGGCCCGTCAGCGGTTGAAAGTAGCCGGCGAAGGTCAGCGCCGCTGCCGCCATGCCGCCGCTTTGCGAAACGAGCAGCAGCGTCCAGCCATACATGAACGCAACGACGGGATGAAACGCCTCGCGCATGTACGCATACAGGCCGCCGTCGCTGGGTCTTCGCGCCGCAAGTTCGGCAAAGACGAACGCGCCGAGCAGTGCAATGACGCCGCCCGCTACCCAAACCGCCATGATGGTCCATCCCGCGTGAACGCTCTGCGCAACGACGGACGGATTGCGAAAGATCCCGGAGCCGATAATGCCGCCCATGACGATGAGGCCTGCATCGAACGCGCCTAAGCGGCGTGCGAGCCGCCCGCGGACCGAAGGGTTCATACAGCTTCATTCGAAGCAAGTTTTCGATCGCCTATGATTTCGGAGCCGCTCTACAGCGACGAATTCGTCGGGCGACGCGACGAACTCGAGTTTCTTCTTGACGAGTTCCGCGCCGCGTCTGATTCGTGCGCGCGCTTCGTCCTCATCGAGGGCGAGGCCGGCATCGGTAAGACGCGGCTGTTGAGCGAATTTTTGCGCTCGATCGAAACGCACGCGCTCGTTGCCACGGGACACTGCTCGGAAAACGTGCGTGCGCCGTACGTGCCGTTTGCCGAAATCCTCGAGCGGCTCGATCCGCGCTCGCGGCTGTCGGCGCTGCGGCCGTCGGACAACGGCATGCGCAGCGAGGAAAAGTGGGCGTATTTCAACGCGGTGGCGGAAGCCGTGCGCGCGCAAACCGCTCACCATGCCGTCGCGATAGCGGTTGAAGACGCGCAATGGGCCGACAGCGCAAGTTCGGAATTGCTGCGCTTTCTTCTGCAGCGGCTTGCGCGCACGCGGCTTTTCGCTGTCGCGACCCTGCGCAATGAAATGCTCGATCGCAATCCTGCAGCGGCGGCGCTGCGCAGCGCAGCCTCGCGCAGCCGGTCCGCCACGATTCAATTGCGCGCCCTGCGGCGCTCGGAGATTAACCGGCTCGTGCAGGCATCGGTGGAAAAGCGCAATGCGCAATTGGACGCCGCGATGGTTGCGCACATCGAAACGCTCGCGGAAGGCAATCCGCTCTTCGCTGAAGAGCTCGCTCGCGTCGCGATTGAGAAGGGCGCATTGAGTTTTCACGGCGGCATGCCGGTCACGCTGCAGGCGATTTTGAGTGAGGGCCTGTTACCGTTTTCCGCGCGCGAGCACGATCTGCTCGTTCGCGCCGCAATTCTTGGTGAAACGTTTGACGCAAGCTTATTGTGCGCTATTGCGCAGTGGCGCCTCGACGACGCGCTGAGCGTCATCGGCCGCGCGGTCTCTCGCGGTCTGCTTCGCGAGTGCGCCGACGCACCTGCGCGCTTTGCATTCCGCCATGCATTGATACGCCAGGCGCTCGCGGACCAGTTGATATTTGCGCTAGCCGCGCCGCTGCACATTCGCATTGCGGAAGAACTCGAATCCTTGCCCCGCACGCGCGAGCGCGAAGCCGAACTTGCCTATCACTGGTCCGCCGCCCGTGTTGCACCCAAAGCACGGTTTTGGAACGAGGCGGCGGCGCAGTCCGCATGGGCGCTCTTTGCGTACCGCGACGCAATTCGTTTTTATACCGAAACGTTGCGCTGGGATTACCCGCCGGGAACGGCCCGCGCGGCACTATACGAGCGGCTCGGACTGCTGTTCTATATCGAGGGCGCTCGCGAGGAACCCGGCCAGTGGTTTGCGCGCGCACGGGAGGAATACGAGCGCTGCAGCAACGCGATTGGCGCCGCCCACGCGCAGCTTCTGCAGGCGGATCAGTATTGGGTTGACGCGCGCACGCAGGAGAGCGTGTCGGCAGCGTCCGGCGCGGCGGCGACGTTACATCGCCTCGGACATACCGCGATGTACGCGCAGGCGCTGCTGAGCGTTGCGCGTTTCTCCATAACGCTCGGGCAGATCGACCGCTCGCAGGCGTACCTGCAGTCGGCGCTGCCGCTGCATTCACATTTCGACGCGGCCTCACGCGCTGCGTGGCACGAAGTGCGGGGCGAGACCAATGCAATATTGGGCGATGCGCCGCATGCGCTTGAAGATTTTCGCGCTGCGGCGCGTTTGGCGGCGCAGAGCGGTTCGGGCGAACTTATCTCGCAGATCGAGAACAACTTCGCTTTGGCGGCGTTCGACCTTGGCGATCTCAGCCTTGCGATAGCCCGCCATCAAATTGCCGTGGATGAAGCGGAGCGAACGGGATTGACCTGGCGCGTCGGTTATTCGTCACTCAACTACGCGCGGACGCTCATGTATAAAGGAGAGCTGGAACGCGCGCGTACTTGCGTGTGGGAAGCGCTCAAAGCCGGCGTTACCACGGCGACCTTTAGAACCAAATCGGCGAGCGTCGGTATCCCGCTGGCGCTGCTGATTAACGACCGCACCCTGCTTGAAGCGTGCAGCGACGAAAGCGCGCTCGATCTGGCGCACCGATCCGGCGAAGTCCAACGGATCGCCTCCGTTTCGGCCGCGTTCGCCGCGCTGCGGGCGGCACAGGGCAGCATTGGCGAAGCTCGCGCGCTGCTCTCGCGAGCGGTGCGATCCGTTTCCAACGCGCACCGCGCGTGGGAACTCTTTATTGCAATCGCAACGTGGGGCGACCCCGAGGATATTGCGCTCGCACGGTCCTTGCTGCAATCGGCGCACGGGCAGCCGCGGGTGAAGCGCGCGTACCGGTTACTTTTTGCGTCCCTGACCGGCCACGCTCGGGCGGGTATTCTGGCGGCGCGCCTCTTCGCGGACATGGGAAACGTGCTGCATCAGGCGATCGCGCTGGAATCCGCTGGGAAGCGCGAAGAGGCGTTCGAATTATTTGCGCGGATGGGCGCCAGCGACGCGTTGCAGCGCTTGTCGCATGCGCAAGCGAGCGAGCCTGCTTCGCGCTTGACGCAGCGGCAGATGCAAATCGCCGAACTCGTGGCGCTCGGGCAGACCAACCGCGAAATCGCGCTCGGCCTGCACATCAGCGAACACACGGTGGAGCATCATCTGTCAGGAATATTCGCGCGTTTGGGGCTGCGGTCGCGCGCGCAGCTGGCGCATCTGCTCGGCCGCAGCGAGAGCATATAGCGGATTTCCGGGATACCTGCGCGAGCGCTTACGCCTTATACTGGGATCGACGTATCTCTCGGAGGGCGGCATGGTGTTTTTGGCACGCAAATTCCGTAGCTTCGTTGCGCTGTTTCTCGCTTGCGGCTTCATTGCGGGAACGATGGCCCCGGTCTACGCCGGGACGACCGGCGGCCTGAGCGGTACGGTCGCGGACCTGCAATCGCAAGCGCCGATCGCCGACGCGACTATCACTGCCACCAGTCCCTCGCAAACGGCGATGACGACGAGCGGCCCCGGCGGCAAGTACGTTTTCGTTTCGCTGATGCCCGATACGTATACGCTGAGCGTTCAGCGTCAGGGCTACGAACCGGTCACCATCAGCGGTATTTCGATTTTTGCGGATCAGGTGCAGCAAGTGCCGGTCCGGCTGCGCGTGAGCCTACGCACCATCGCAAACGTCACCAGCCGCTCGTCTATCTCACCGGTAAAACCGGGTGTGACGACCGACGTGTATTCGGTTAATCCGGCCGTTACCCGAGCCGCAGCGACCGTGGGCGGCGGCGGCGACTTAAACAACGCATATTCCGCGATTGCGGCGATGCCCGGAGCATATGTGCCGCCCGATCAAACCGGCGTCAATCAAACCGTGTATATCCGCGGCGGAAACTACGATCAAATCGGCTACGAGTACGACGGAGTTCCCGTAAACCGCTCGTTCGACAACTATCCGTCGCATACGGCGTCCACGTTGGGACAGCAGGAGTTGCAAATCTATACCGGCGGGGGAACGGCGGATTCCAACGCGACCGGATTAAGCGGCTTCATCAACCAAGTCGTCAAGACCGGCACATTTCCGGGGTTTGCCCAGATCACCGGCCGCGTCGGCACGCCGTCGTTCGATCATGAGGTGCAAGTCGAAGCGGGCGGTGCGAGTCCGAACCGCATGTTTTCATACTACGTGGGGTTGAGCGGATATAACCAGCAGTTTCGCTATCTAACGCAGGATAACGGCGCGGGCATCAGCGCGGAGTTCCCGCAGTTTTGGCCGAGCTACGTGACGACGTTTCTTTCTTTCTGGCCTGCGGTCTATCCGACGTGCAACAACAACAGCGTGAACAACTTTTTCGTCAACCCGATCATGGAATCAAATACGGTGACGCTATGGAACATCCCGGGTTGCTACGACTATTTGGGCGCCAACATCGATCTGCCGTCCGGCATCAATGGACGCGAGACAGTCGCGAATCTGCATTTCGGCATCCCGCACAAGCGTGACGCCGGCCGCGACGACATCCAACTGCTGTATACCAATTCGACCCAGTCGATAAGCGCGTACAATTCGCCCAACGATCTGCAGCCGGTCACGAACTTGTTTCAGCAGACGCTCATGGCAAACAACGGCAATTGCTCGCCGTATTACCAGACGTTTTACGGGTCGGACCCCACCGACCCGACGAACAGCGCGTGCTACGTGGGATCGCTCGGCATCCAACCGATGTGGCCCGACTTTTACACGCTGCCCTCGGGCACGGCGTTTTTGCAGCCGGCGACCGTGCCGGTCATTGCGTACCCCTTCCCGGGCGGACCGATGAACCGTTGTTACAACACAAATTGGATAGCAGGGTCCGTCCCGGTGGCAAATGCGTGCCCCGGAAATGGCTTTAGCGCCATACCCAATACCTATCAAGACGGCGAAAGTTATCAAGCCAGCATCGTCAAATTGCAGTACCAAAAAAACATCGGCAGCAACGCGTACCTGCGTTTGTACGGCTATTCGTTCTACTCGGCGTGGCTGCAGAACGGCGCGATGGGTGACGGCTTCCCGGGACTGAACCTTGGGGGATACCGCACCGGCTACGATTACGAGATCGGCTCGCACTCGCGCGGCGGCCAGCTGCAGTTTGTAGATCAGGTCAGTCCCCAGCACCAACTTACTGCGACGCTGAACTACGTAACTTCACACACGCTGCGATATAACAATGAGAACGACCTGAACTTCGGCGGCGCGCCGTTCAACGACTGGACCGGCTCCGGCGGCGTCGCGGTCAGCAATCTCACCAACGGGACGCAGTGCTTTGCGGCTTATGCCGCGGGCCCAAATGCAGTGAATCCGGACGCGAACGGGATTGACGTCTATAACGCCGGGGACGTCGCACCGTGCAACGATCCGATTACGCAAGGCTCATTCGACGATCTTACCGGCAATGCCGATTACTCGCCGACCGGTAATCCTCAAAACGTCAACTGCTCGGGCGGACCCAACGACCCCATTCCGGCCAATGCATGCGCCCGTGGCGCATCGTGGCGCGTGACGTATCTCGGCAATACGGCCGACATCAACCAAGTAACGCCCAAGTTCGCCAACTTCTCGCTTGCCGACGAGTGGAGGCCGAGCGACAAACTCGACGTGAACGCGAGCTTGCGTTTCGAACGCGATGAGTACGACCTTACGCCGATATCGGGCGACCCCGGCAAAGACTTCTGGTTCCGCGCGGCTCAGAACGAGTTTTGCTACGATCCGCAAACGCTGCAGTTCGCGCTCATCCCCGAGCCGCCGCAGTTTTTGCGAGACATTCAGCCGTACGTGACGTTCAACTGTCCGAAAAATCCCGCCGACGGCGTGCAGACGGTTCACCCGGATGGCAAGAACGGGCACATCCTCATGACCGATCAGTTCAATCCGACGTACGTTCAGAATTATTTTGAGCCGCGCGTAGGTCTAACGTATACGCTAGATCCGAACACGGTTCTGCGCTTCTCCGCGGGGCGCTATTATCAGCAACCGCAGACGTATTCACTCGAATACAACACGGCACAGGCAAATCTGCCGGCGCTGCTCGTCGGATTTCTGCAGTTCGGCTTCAATACGCCGTTCCACCCGACGAACCCGCAAGTGGCGAACAACTACGACTTCTCGCTCGAGCACCAATTTCCGCATACCGACATCGGGTTCAAGCTCACGCCGTATTACCGGTATGCGTGGGACGAGATTTACTCGGCTAACGTTGCGACGCTCAACCTCACCCCGGGGTTCAACTCCGGCATCGAGCGGACGTACGGCATTGAGCTGCAATTAACGAAAGGCGACTTCAACAAGAACGGCCTCGCGGCAATGTTCTCGTACACATACACCAATTCCAAAGAGCAATGGGCCAACTATCCAAACTCGACGATTAATCCGGTAGACCCCTACAATCAGGACATTCTCGCGTACAACTTGCTGACGAAATCCGGAGGCGGCTCGCCATGCTACAACGGCGGCACGCCGGAAGCATGTCCCAGCGCCGCAGCGGCAACTTCGTCGGATATCCTCAATCCCTACTACAACATGCCCGCGCAGCCGCTCGTCGACAGGATGGGCTGGTACGATACGGGACTTGACGGCCCGTACGTTTCACCAAACGTGTTCGTTCTGTTGCTGAACTATAAACACGACAAATTCTCGATCACGCCGGCACTGATGATCAATCAAGGAGCATCGTACGGTTCGCCAGGCGATTTTCAGGGTCTCGATCCTCGCACGTGCGACCAGAATCAGGGACTGGGAGCGAATATCCCCTCCGCGCCCAATCCGCTCTCGCCCGACTACACGTCGTGCCATGCCGCAGCGATCGGCGCGAGCGGTTCGACACCCGGATATCTTTTCATACCGAATCCATACAACGGTAAGTTCGATACCTTCGGCCAATTCCGTCAGCCCTGGCAGATGAACCTCGGCTTGCAGATGCGCTACGACATCAGCCCGCGCATTACGGCAAACGTCACCGTTGCAAATCTTTACCAGCGCTGCTTCGGCGGCTCGAGCGAACCGTGGACGTCGATCTATCCGCCGGATCACAACGCGTGCTCTTATTATCGTAATCGCTTCTACATCAGCAATTTCTACAACGGCAGCAGCCCGAACGACACCGCGGCGAACGGCGTTCCGCTGAATCAATACTTCAGCGCTGCTTTTGCACCGTCATTCGACGGAAACGACGTCGCGTCGTACAACCAGGTATTGCCGCTTCAAGTCTACTTCGACCTACAATTTAAAATCTAAATGCAGTACGACGCCGTCATCGTCGGCGGCGGCCACAACGGACTTGCCTGCGCGGCGCTGCTCGCAAAGGCGGGCATGCGCGTCGCCGTCTTCGAACGAGCAGAGTTCATCGGCGGCGCAGCGGTGAGCGAAGCGCTTTGGCACGGCTATATCGTGTCGAGCGCTTCGTACGTCTGCACGCTGCTGGACCCATGGCTCATCAGCGAGCTCGAACTCGAACGCCACGGGTACAGCGCATACCGTAAAGATCCCGCGACGTTCAACGTGCTTGGCGATGGCCGATCGCTGTTACTCGGCAGCCATGCCGAAGCGAATGCGCGAGAGATTGCAGCGTTCGACAAGCAAGACGTGCTTGGATACGACCAGCTCGATGCTGAGCTTCGCAATCTCGGATCGCATCTGTTCGAAACGTTTGACGACCCGCAGCCCTCGTTCGACGCGCTTCCGGCGCGCGTTCGAGCGCAGTTAACGCGCTCTGCCGCGCAGCTGGTCGAAGACTACGTCAGCACGCCGGTTCTTCAAGCCGCGGTAGCTACCGACGGCATCATCGGCACCAACGCCGGACCCCGAGACGCCGGCACGGCGTATGTGTTGGCGCATCACTATGCCGGGCGCGCACTCGGCGTGCAGGGCGCCTGGGGCTATGTGCGCGGCGGAATGGGAGCGATTTCGGCGGCGCTGGCAGCCGCCGCGCGCGAGCACGGTGCAATCGTGCGTGCGAACGCGCCCGTACGGCGCATTCTCGTAACGGATGGGGTTGCAACAGGCGTTGCTCTCGACGATGGTACTGAAGTTACTGCACGGATTGTCGTTTCGAACGCGCATCCGCGCACGACGTTTTGCGATTTGGCGGGCGAGGCGCATCTCGAACCGGCCTTTCGCGAAAAACTTCGCGCATGGAAGAGCACGGGCGTCTCCTTTAAATTGAACTTGGCGCTGGGCGAATTGCCCGACTTCAAGTGCCGTCCCGGAAAACAGCCGCAGCCGCATCATCGCGCGACGATCCACGTCGCGCCGTCGATCGATTACCTGCAGGAGGCGTACGAAGATGCGCGCAGCGGCGGCATTTCGAAGATGCCGATGCTCGAATGTTTTTTGCAGACGCCGACCGATCCGGCGCTGGCGCCTGCGGGCAAGCACATTCTATCGATCTTCGCACAGTATTATCCGTACGATCGTGGCGACGGCTGGGGAAATGCGCAGCGCGAAGCTGTTGCGGATCGCATCATTTATCATCTGGCTCAATATGCGCCGAATCTGCCGAACGCCGTCGAGGCGCGCCAGATTCTCAGTCCGCTGGATTTGGAACAGCGTTTCGGATTGGTGGGCGGCCACATCTTTCATGGCGAGCTGCTGCCCGATCAGATCTATGAAAACCGGTTCGCCGTTAGGACGCCGATTCAGAACTTGTACCTGTGCGGATCGGGCGCGCATCCGGGCGGCTGCGTAAGCGGATTTCCCGGCAAACGCGCCGCCGGTGCGATTCTGGCCGACGTCCGGCAAATGCACGCTGCCGGATGAGCGTCCTATTCGCGGCGGCTCTTTTTTCGATTGCGGCAATGCAGCGAATCGTCGATTTGTCGTTGCCCACAATATCTCCGGACGGATCGAAGATTGCATTCGTCGCCTCGCGGGTCGACCTAGATCACAACCGCCAGCGCGATACGCTCGAACTTTACGACGTCGCTTCGGGAACGCTGCGCGCATTGGCGCACGGTCACCGGTCCGTCGATGCGCTTGCGTGGTCCCCGGACGGATCCAAACTCGCCGCCGTTATGGATGCTCCCCGCCAAGACGAAGACCAGTTGTACGTTATCGACCCGCGTACGGACTCCGAACGAAAACTTACAAACGGTAAGACGGCCGTGCTGAGAATTGCATGGTCGCCGGGCGGAGATCGCATCGTTTTTTCACGCCGAAACGAGCCACCGGCGCTCAGCGGAGCTGCGGCTTTTCGCGACGGCTTCGAAGTCACGGACAACGCGTATCTGCTTACGAAACCGGCGTTGCCGGCGCATCTGTGGCTCGTCGACCTGAGCGGGCGGCCGAAGCGTCTTACGAACGGCGCTTGGAGCGTCGTCGACGCGCCGCTCTCGTGGTCGCCGGATGGCCGCTCGATATTGTATGCGCGGGCTCCAAGTGCGATATACGGACTCGAAGATCGCTCCGCGATCGCGCGGCTTGACGTTGCATCGGGGCGCTCTACCGCGGCAACGGCGCACGACCGGTATGAAGACAACGGCCTGTTCTCACCCGACGGCAAGCATATTGCGTACCGCTACAGCCATGGCGGCGATCCGATGAACGAAACGGACGCGTTTGTAGACGGCAGTGATATTTCCGAGCATCTGGATCGCCACGTAGCGGTCGTATCGTGGATGCCCCGCGGCAACGCAGTGCTCTTACAGGTTTACGACCGCGCCCAGACACCGCTCTACGTACAGCCGCTGCACGGATCGCCGCGCCGGCTTGCGCTCGGACCCGTGATCGATGCGTCGATTCAAGAACAGGGCAGCATTGCACGCAATGGTGCGATTGCGTTCGTCGGGATAGAGCGGCATCGGCCAAACGAACTGTATATTTTATCGCCGGGTTCGCGCGCGCCGCGCCGCCTGACGTCGTTCAACGACGCAATTGCCGCCATGCAGCTTGGGCGTTCCGAGCGTATCGTTTGGCACGGCCCGGGCGCAATGGTGGAAGACGGGGTCCTCACGTATCCGCCCGGATTTAAAGCGGGACGGCGCTATCCGCTCGTCCTCCGGATTCACGGCGGACCAACCGAAAGTTCGACGATTTCGTTCGATCGATTCTGGCAGCTTGCGGCGGCTCACGGCTATTTGGTCTTCGCGCCAAACTATCGCGGCAGCAACGATCTCGGCAATGCATACGAGCATGCGATCTTCAACGATGCGAGTATCGGCCCGGGCGAAGATATCATGGCGGGGATCGAAGCGGTGCAGCGTCTTGGAATCGTCGATTCCAGCCGTATCGCGGTGTCCGGATGGTCGTACGGCGGCCTCCTGACGTCCTGGCTCGAAGCGCGGTACCACATTTGGCGAACCGCGGTTGCCGGCGCCGCGGTGAACGATCTCGTTGTCGACTACGCAATCGCGGACGATATCGACGCAGACGCCATCTCATTCGCAGGCGGATCGCCGTACAAAGGCAATTCTTTAGCGCTTTGGCGCAAGCATTCGCCGATTACGTACTTCAAAGACATCAAGACGCCGACGCTGATCTTTTGCAATGTGTTCGACGTTCGCGTACCCATCGTGGAATCGTACGAGATGTATCACGCGCTTCGCGACAACGGCGTTCCGGTGAAGTTCTACGCATATCCCACGGCGGGGCATTTGCCGCGCGGTCCGGTGCGGCTTGCAGACGTTTATTCGAAATGGCTGGCATGGTTCGATCGATACTTGCATTAAGCGTATTTCTGCTGAGCGCGGCACCCGCGCAGACTGCGCCGGCTCGATGCGGCGCCACGATGTATGCGCCGGCGGGACGATGGCAGACGGACCGGCCGACGGGCGGAGCCGGGCTCGTACTTTCAGGAGCGGGATTGACCGGCATGCCGCATGCACCGGTCTTTGCGTGGCTGCGCGCCCATTTTATCGCCCCGGCCAGCGCACGCGCAGGAAACCTCGTTATTCTCAAAGCTTCCGGCGGCCGCGATTACAGCGACGACTTCTATCGCGAGGGCCGTTTTGCGTCCGTGCGCGAGGTGCTCATACCGCCATGCGCTTCACGTTCGCAAGCCGATCGCGCCGCGCCCTACGTCGAACGTGCCGACATCGTGCTGTTTGCCGGCGGCGATCAGGCAAATTACGTGCGATGGAAAGGGAGCAAACTCATCGCTGCCGTTAAAGGCGTATACGCGCGCGGAGGAATTGTCGGCGGTGGAAGCGCGGGCTTAGCCATTCAAGGCGCCGTCGTTTACGACTCGGTTGCGGCGGATCGCATTCTTCCCGACGACGAAGAAGTACACACGGCCGACGCGGTACGCAATCCGATGGAGCGCGCGATCAGTTTTACGACAAATCTCTTTGCGTGGCCGCCGCTTGCGAATACGATTACCGACACGCATTTTGCCCGCCGCGATCGATTCGGCCGTTTGGCCGCGTTTATGGCGCGCGCATTGCAGGAACGGCTGGTTAACGGCGACCGGATCTACGGCGTTGCCGTTGACGAAGATGCGGTGCTGCTTGTCGATTCCACCGGCGTTGCAACGCTGTATCAACGAGCGCGCGAGGAAGGCGGATACGTGCCGCAGGGCGCGTGGATTCTTATGGGCAGCCGGTCCCGGAGGCTTCGACCCGGACTCCCGCTATCGTACACCGTTGAAGTAACGCATCTCCAGCACAACGGCGCTCGCTATAATCTTCCAGCAAAAAAAGGCGGCGGACGTTCGTACCGAGTTACGGTGAACGGCTCTCGCACGCCGCCCTACACGCCTGCAGATCCCTACCGGTGATGAAATGGGGACCGTTCGCGGTATAAGCGCTATGGTTGAACCATCTCGAGGAGTACCCGAATATGCGAATGCTACGTCTTTTCACCGCGGTGGCCTTCGGCGCGGCACTGATTACGCCGCAGATCGCCGTTGCCGCCAGCACATTCTACGGCGAGGTCGTTCACGTTTCCACGGAAAACATCAAAGTGTACGACCCGAAAAACCATCAAAGTCTGAGTTTCGTGCTAACGCCGAAGTTCGACCAGGTGTTTTCGAGTGACGGCAAGACCACATATCAAATGAAGAAGCTCAAAGCCGGTCAATACGTCGGCGTGATATACGATCAAAAGGCGTTAGGCATGCGTCACGCCGACAAGATCTATATCATGAACAACGCCAATCAGCGGATAGGCTCTCAGTAGCGTAGCCTTTAAGCGCGTGCGGCGTACTCCGTCAGGCGGCGCCGCACGCGATACAGATTGCGCACGAGATTCGCGACCACGGGCATCTCGTGCGGTTGCCGTGCCGCGCCGGGATGCGCCGCGCTGTGAAACAGATGTCCGTACGGGAAACCCAGCGAGGCGAGTTCCTGACAGTAGCCGTCAATGTCGCGCGCCCGGCGGAACGCGTACTCGCGGTCGAATGCGGGTGATGCTTCTTCACCCCGCAGCAGCGCGCGTGCTTTCGCTGCCGCGCCGGTAGGCTCGTGAACGTCGAACCAGTTTTTCAGGGCGGCGTCAAAACGCGCAAAATGATCCAGCAGTAAATTCCACGCCGCCAAAACGTCCGCCTCACGATCTTCGCGATCGAAGAACCGCGCGCGAATCGTGTCGATTGCGTTGCCGTACGCTTGCGCATCGAGCGGGGCGAAGAGCTCCGCCGCATCGGCCAGCACGTAGCGGAACGCACTCGCGGCCGAGATGGCAAGGCGCGCGGTGAGAACTTCGCTTTGCCGGGCTCTGGCGATAAACGATGCGTACGCGCAAAAGGACTCGAGCATGCGGCACCAGCGTTCGTCTGCCGAGTCGGAGGTCACATACGCATGCAGCGCGTCCTTTCCGGCAAGCAACGTGCGGTCGCGATGTGTCGTGTATTGGTTCGCGCGCATCGACCATGCGGGCAGGATGAACGGCTCGTGGACGAACAGGCCGCAATAGCGCTGCGGGAGCCGCTGAAGCGCCGAAAAGTAATATTGGTTATCCAACCCGATGTGGTTGGTCAACACCAGGAGTTCGATATCGGACAAGCCGGGATAGCGCACGTGACCGACGCTGTACACCGCAATTGCGCGCGGGCGCACCATTTCAGCGTAGCGCGTGATCGCTTCATCGTACAGCGCGCGGTTTACAGGCTGCGGCACGTTCACGACATTCATTCATGTCGAACGTAGCAGATCGTGCCCGGCTCTAGCGTGAGGCTTTCACGGTTTTTGCACTAGGTCAACCGTCCCGCGCGGATGGTTCGAGCACGCGGCGCGCAAACGCGCGCACCAATCCGGTAAATTCATCCGGCCGGCTTAGCGGAGCGATGTGGGTTGTCCAGGGCATGACGACCGTCTGCGCCCCCGCGCTTTGCGTGTACTTCGCTTCATCCGGCCGGAACAGTACATCCCACTGTCCGTTCACGATGAACACCGGTTTGCCGTAAGCGGCCAGGCGCGCACTGTAGCGTACGCCGCAAACGATTTTGCGGCTCGCTTCGAAGACGCGCTGATTGAAGCGGAACGGAATGATCGTTTCGGCCACGCGCCGGGGCAATGTCAGCCGGAAGAAGACTGCGAGCACGTTTTGAAGCACGGCCGGGGAAAAGCGCGCCGTAAGTGCGATCGTGAGATCGTAGAGCGATTGCCGCAGCCCGACGACATCGGTCGAGCACCCCGTAAGCAAAAGCGCCGCCGTGCGCGCCGGCAGATCCGTTGCATAACGCATCGCGACATATCCGCCCAGGGAATATCCCACGACCAGCGGCGGCTGCGAAACAACGCTGTCGGCAATGTGCGCGAGAAACGCGTCGATAACGGGAATTTCAAAAGGCAAATCCGCGAGCGCACCGTGTCCGGGCAGATCCGGCGTGACGACATAGAATTCGTCCGATAGCGCAAGCGCGTGCTGCTCCCAGATTTTTCCGGCCAAACGAATTCCGTGCAGAAACAGAATCGGCGGCTTGCGCGGATCGCCGTACGCGGTTATGCCGCGCGCAAACTCCATACGGATGAAGTTCGCTGCCGTGCGTTGAAAGACTGCGTCATGCTGACATTGCTCGCCTTATCGACCGTTCTGAACAACGGACCGTGTCTGGACTCCATCAAGTCCGTGCCGCAGGCACTTTTCGGAAACGAACCGTCTTCCGCGATCGTGAAGATCGACAAAGTGATTTCGACGTCGTCGCTGCTCGACGGCGAGATCATCGGTTACGTGTACACGCGCAAGGATGGCACGCAGTGGCTCGGCCAGCGCAAACAAGAATTCATGTCGGCCGCCGACAGCGAAGCCGTCAACGCGTTCTTCACGTCCATTCATATGCCCGACGCATCGGTCACGCAGTTCCCGCCCGTGCGCCGTTACGGGGTAAAGACCAACTACACCGAGATCTTCCAAGTCAAGGTACCGACCGCCGGGTTGGACGAGCTGCGCGTGCGCATCGAGCCGTGCGTCGCTTGGCCGGACGGCATGGACCTGCCGGCTCCCCTGCCGTAGGCCCGCTTGGTGTCATCCCGAGCGCGTCGAAGGGCGCGGGAGGCACCGAAGTAATAACCGGAGAGGATTAGCAGAGTCCGCATCCGATTGCTAAGCACAGGGGTTATACGGGCAGATGGATTCACTCGTACGCTTCCGGACGCGCGCCGTCTGGGAGCCTAATGCGGACGTCGTCATCGACGAACCGGCGCGGCTGGTCGTCGTGCGTGTCGAACTTGCCGGGGCCGACAGCGAGAGTCTTCGCGTTTTCGTCGACGAGCGTCACCTCTTCATCGCCGGACGCCGGGCCGAGACAGTGCGTTTGCGCACCGGCTCGTTTCTGCAAAAAGAGATCGCCGACGGCGAGTTTGTCAAAAAACTTTCCCTGCCGGTCGCCGTTCAGTACGGCGACGTTACCGCGACGTACGGTGACGGCATGCTGACTATTGCGCTGCCGATCGCGTCCACCGAGTACATTCCGGCTACGCGCACCGAACTTCGAATGATCGTTAAAAGGATTCTTGCGTAAATGACTGCGCTGCAGCAAAAAGAAACTCCGCAAATCGTCGCCGCAAACCTGATCGGCATTCTGCCGCTGCAGGACGCGGTGTTGTTCCCGAATACCGTTATTCCGCTTGCAGTCGTCAAGAAGCCGGGCATTCAACTCGTTGAAGAGGCGCTTCGCGAAGGCAAACCGATCGGTCTTACCGTCCTGAAGAATCGCGAGATTGAAAACCCGGGGCCTTCGGACGTGCACCGCATCGGCACGATCGGTACCGTGCAAAAGATGCTCAAGGTGCCCGACGGCACGCTTCGCTGCATCGTCGCCGGACAGCAAGTGTTCAAAATCGAGGAGTTCACGCAGACCGAACCCTATATGGTTGCGGCTTACACGGAGCTGCCCGACGTCACCGGCCAGTCCGAAGAACTGATTGCGATGCAACGCAATCTGGCATCGCTTTTCCAGAAACTACTCGGCTATCTGCCGCAAGCGCCGCGTGAAATGGAGATGGAAGTCCAAAATATCACGGACCCCAATCTTCTAACGTATTTTGTCGCGTCAACCATGCGCCTGGAGACGGCGGACCGCCAAGCGATCCTGGCAGAACGCAACACGATGAAGCGCATGCGCAAGCTCACGATGCTCCTCACCAAAGAGCTGGAAGTCGTCGAGCTAGGGCACAAGATTCAGTCGGACATCCAGCGCGAGATGGAAAAAAACCAGCGCGAGTTTTATCTGCGTCAGCAGTTGCGCGCCATTCAGGAAGAGCTCGGTGAGGTCGATCCCCAGCAGGCCGAAACCAACGAACTGCGCACGAAGATCGACGAAGCGCAGATGCCGGAAGAGGCCAAGAAGGCCGCCGATCGCGAGTTGGATCGTCTGTCGAAAGTGCCGCAGGCAAGTCCCGAGTACAGCGTCATCCGCACGTACTTGGATTGGCTCGTGCAACTGCCGTGGGGCAAAGAAACCGCCGACCATATAGACATCAAACAGGCTCGCGAAATTCTCGATGAGGATCATTACGATCTCGAAAAGATCAAAGATCGCATCATCGAGTATTTGGCGGTCGGCAAACTGAAGAACCGGCTGACCGGACCAATCTTGTGCTTCGTCGGACCGCCGGGGGTCGGAAAGACCTCGCTCGGTCAGTCGATCGCGCGCGCGATGGGACGCAAGTTCGTGCGTCTGTCCGTCGGCGGCGTGCGCGACGAGGCCGAGATCCGCGGCCACCGCCGCACGTATATCGGCTCGATGCCCGGTACGATCGTTCGTGCTATCCGCGATGCGGGAACGCGCAATCCGGTCATGATGATCGACGAGATCGACAAAGTGGGCGCCGACTTCCGCGGCGACCCGCAGTCGGCGCTGCTCGAGGTGCTGGATCCGGAACAGAACAATTCATTCCGCGACCACTACATTGATCTGCCGTTCGACCTCTCGCAAGTGCTCTTTGTCTGCACGGCCAACAGTTTGGACACGATCAGCGGACCGCTGCGCGATCGCATGGAGATAATCCAGCTCTCGGGTTACACGGAACTGGAAAAAGTGCAGATCGCAAAACGCTATTTGATTCCCAAGCAGCGCAAAGCAAACGGTCTAAAGGAGACACAAGCGCAAATCAACGATGCCGCACTGAAGGCGATCATCAGCGACTACACGCGCGAAGCGGGCGTTCGCAATCTCGAGCGCGAGATCGGTACGGTATTTCGCAAGATCGCCCGTCAGATTGCGGAGAATCCCCGTTACAAGGGACGGGTGAAGCCGGAGAATCTGCATGAGTTCTTGAGCCGGCCGCGCTTCTACAGCGAAGTAAAGAAGCGTGTCGCATCGGTCGGCGTGTCGACGGGCATGTTTTGGACGCCGGTGGGCGGCGATATTCTTTTTATCGAGACGACGGTGATGCCCGGCACGGGTAAATTGGTGCTCACGGGGCAGCTCGGCGAGGTCATGAAGGAGAGCGCGCAAGCCGCGGTGTCATTCCTCCGCTCGCGTTCCAACGAGCTCGATCTGCCGGACGATTACTTCGCCAAACACGATCTGCACATTCACGTGCCCGCGGGTGCCACGCCGAAGGACGGTCCCTCCGCCGGCATCGCGCTCGCTACGGCGATCGCGTCTTTGCTTACCGGCACCAAGGTCGATCCGGACGTGGCAATGACCGGCGAGATCACGCTGACCGGGCAAGTTTTGCCGATCGGCGGCCTCAAGGAAAAGGTTCTTGGCGCGAAGCGCGCGGGAATCAAGAAAGTCATTCTGCCCAAGCGCAACGAGATCGACCTCGAGGATATTCCGAAGGAAGTGCGCGACACGATGACGTTCGTGCCCGTGGAAGAGCTTTCGGAAGTGCTGTACCAGGCCCTCGGCAAGCGCGTCATCACGCCGGTCGAGCTTGGCGACGGCGTACGCGCAAGCAACGTCGTGCCCATGCGCCGGCGGAACGGCGTGCGGCGGGTCACGGAGCGCAAGCGAAGCCGAAACCGCCGATAAAGAGCAACGCCCGCGGAAATTCCGCGGGCGTCGTTTTTTGATACGTAGGCGTTACGGCATTTTCGTCGAGAGGATAAAGCGCCACGTTGCCGGCCCGAGCACGTTGCCCGTGGTTGCGCCGCTTTGACCGTTCGCGAGCGGTATACCAACGCCGCCGCCTTCGATCGGCAAGAAGCCCGGCCACGCGTTGAAGAGGTTGTCGCCCGATATCTGCAGGTCAACTTCCCGCGTGACGGGGTAGCGAAGCGTTGCGTATGCGATGCCGAATGGCGGCTCGTTGAGTGAGTTATTCGTGCCGTAGTACGTTTCACCGAACGCGACATAGGCGCGGTTCGGGAACCGGTACGACACCTCTGCGTTCCCTTGCGAATATGGGATGCGCATGTTGCCGTTGTACGAGATGTTATAGAACCCGACCGGAAGACCGTTCGTATTCTCACCGGCGATCACATTGAGGTTTTGATCGGGCGTGCATCCCGGTCCCGGAATCGAGCAATAGAAGTACGGCGGCAGATCGTAATAGTAGCCTTTTTGCAGCGCTCCCGAGAGATTGAACCCTAAACCGACGGTTGGTTCGCGCCGGACGCCCAGTTCGATGCCTTCGAACCGCGCGTTGCTGATGTTCGTGTTGGTTTGATTGAGAATCGGCGCGCCCGTTCCACCGCCCGAGCACGGCGTTGCCGTGCTGCAGACCAGACCGGTATTAACGGTTTGTCCGAAAAAGCGGTTGAAGAGGTTGGTCATGTAAACGT